>Ga0206677_10000002_pt1 | contig 346778 bp, 349 predicted proteins | sample M130m12015metaG_FD_155475 | JGI IMG/M metagenome (GOLD analysis project Ga0206677, IMG submission 155475) | Ammonia-oxidizing marine archaeal communities from Monterey Bay, California, United States - M1 30m 12015 | ecosystem: Environmental > Aquatic > Marine > Intertidal zone | place: USA... | reverse complement strand
GCTGCATCAGGCTTTCGCCCATTGTGCAATATTCCCCACTGCTGCCTCCCGTAGGAGTCTGGGCCGTGTCTCAGTCCCAGTGTGGCTGATCATCCTCTCAGACCAGCTACGGATCGTCGCCTTGGTAAGCCATTACCCTACCAACTAGCTAATCCGACTTGGGCTCATCTAATAGCGCAAGGCCCGAAGGTCCCCTGCTTTCTCCCGTAGGACGTACGCGGTATTAGCGTGCGTTTCCACACGTTATCCCCCACTACTAGGTAGATTCCCAAGCATTACTCACCCGTCCGCCGCTCTACTCACACCGAAGTGCTTTCGCGCTCGACTTGCATGTGTTAGGCCTGCCGCCAGCGTTCAATCTGAGCCATGATCAAACTCTTCAGTTCAATCTTTAACCTCACCGTTAGGAGAGGGAATGGTTACGCAAAACTTGCTTTACCATTCAAAATCTCAGTTTCATAATTTCGAACTTATCACTTCATAAATGAATCGATGAGTACTTACTATGATATTTAATAATCCAATATCAATTAGCAAGTGCCCACACGCATTGCTTGATTATATTTTTAAAGAACGATTCGCTCATCTGAGCGGGGGGCGTATTCTATAGAAAGCCAACCCTTTGTCAACAAAGAAAGTGAATTAATTCAACTTTAATTTCACTTCGTATTTTGCTGCCTGTTTTACGTCTCAACATTGCTGTTGGGAGCGCGCATTCTAGCGTCAAAAATACTCCTGTCAACTACTAAGTGAAAATAACTAAAATCGCTGTTTTCACCCGCTATTGCTGAGAATTTCGCTTCAGCTCACCTTTGCAGGAGCGCGCATTCTACAGATAGGCTAGGCACTGTCAACTACTTATTTGAGATTATTTAAATTGCCAGTTAAAAGAGCCTGTTAAGACGCCTTTTTGCCGCGATTAGCGACCGCCTACACCCGCTCGAATATGTGATACTTCTTCTTTCCCAAACGAACCAGAAAGAAACGACCATATAAAGCCTGCTCAGGAGCAAAGATCGCGGCGCTATTCATAATATCTTCAGCGCCTTTGGGCTGACCATTAACAAACACAGAATTGCGCCCTAGAGCATCTTTGACTTCACGGCCAGCCTTGGCCATACCGCATTCAGTTAGCAGGTTGGTCAAGGGAGACTCCAGGACATCCTCGTCAGCTAACAGCGAAGATGGCAACCCATCTTGACGTAATTGCTGAAAATCCTGCTCGGACAAAGCATTGGAATCGCCACTAAATAAAGCCTCTGTTATACGCAGAGCAGCCTTAAGACCGGCTTCGCCATGGACTAGCCTAGTCGCTTCGCTAGCAAGTATAGCCTGACCCTGGGGCCGGCCCTCCGCGGCTGCGTCTGTAGCCTCAATGGCGGCGATCTCTGTTGTTGCGATAAAAGTGAAGTAATGGAGAAACTTGTACACATCGGCATCAGCGACACTTAGCCAAAACTGGTAAAAGCTATACGGAGAAGTCTTGCCAGCATCCAACCATACGGCTCCAGCCTCGGTTTTGCCAAATTTAGTGCCATCCGCCTTGGTAATAAGCGGAACAGTAAGGGCAAAACACTGGGCTTTATTCTGGCGACGGTTCAAATCAAGGCCGCTCACAATATTACCCCACTGATCACTACCGCCCACCTGCATGGTGCAGTCGTGCCGGCGATTTAACTCCGCGAAATCCAGGGCCTGTAAAAGTGAGTAAGAAAACTCAGTGAAGGAAATACCAGAGCCCTCTCTATCTATACGCTGCTTTACTGACTCTTTGGCAATCATGCTGTTGACCGAAAAGTGCTTGCCCACATCACGGAGGAAATCAAGGGCGCTCATCTGGGCAGTCCAATCTAGGTTATTTGCCACAACAGCCGAGTTGTCGCCGCAGTCAAAATCAATGAACTGACTGACCTGACCTTTTATTTTATCGGCCCAGCCCGCAATCACCTCCGGAGTATTGAGCTTGCGCTCATCCGCCTTAAAACTTGGATCTCCAATCATCCCTGTGGCGCCCCCAACTAAGGCTATAGGTCTGTGCCCTGCTTCCTGAAAGCGCTTTAGCACCAATAAAGGTACTAGATGCCCAAGATGCAAACTGTCGGCCGTGGGGTCAAACCCGCAGTACAGAGTTCGCGGCTGATCAAGATGCGCCGCTAACTCACCATCACCAGACACCTGTGCGATTAATCCACGATTACGCAACTGTTCGATTAACTGACTACCCGTTTGATTCATCTTCACTCGTTTCACTGTATGACAAGGAGCGCCAACTCTACAGATTGAACCGTCAAATACAAGATTTTCTATGCCTCAATTCGCAGACATAGTGCTGTAATAACCTGTTCATGAGTAATAACTGCTATTAAAAAGCGCGAGGTTACCGTTGTAACTTGTTATTTAAGCAGGCTAAAATTGGCGAATGCATAACTAACCGGTGTTCTTCCTCTATGGAAAAAGTGCAAAAGTTATTCCGTTTTTTGCTTTCAATAGCCCAAGAACTCCCTCGGCGGCACCTAATGCTAGCCGCCTCCATAAGTGGCTGCCTGTTCGCACTGCTGATGTATCCTCAAGATAACAGCTACACTAAACGCCAAATTACCGAATCTATACCCATTGTTGTGCAGGAGCAAAGCTCAGACATCTCGAACAGTGCGCCACCTGAGCTGGGACTATTTTGGAAAGAACAGAAAGTAGCTAAAGGAGATAGCCTGTCGCTGCTTTTCCAGCGGGCCAATCTGAGCGCTACAGATGTGTATCGGGTGTCGTCCTCTAAAAGTGGCAAATCATTGCGCAACCTCTTTCCTGGAGAGATATTTCGTTTTGGTATAGACACGCAAGGACAGCTTGAAGAGTTGCACTATATCAAGTCACCATTAGAGAGCCTTATATTTACTCACAACAATGGCACCTATAGCGCACAGAAACACCTGCGCGATCCAGAGATATTGTTGAGCTATAGGCAGGGCGTTATTGCAGACTCCCTTTATTTATCGGCCAAGAAGGCTAATCTGCCGGACAAGGTAATTATGGAACTGGCCAACATCTTTGGCTGGGATATCGACTTTGTTTTTGATATTCGACCCGGAGACTCGTTTTCTCTGTTGTTTGAAGACCGCTATATAGATGGAGAAAAACTCTCGTCAGGCAATATTATTGCGGCGTCATTTACTAACCGCGGGAAAACCTACCAGGCTGTGCGCTATCAAAATAGTAAAGGACTTAGCAACTACTACACTCCCGAAGGGCTTAGTATGCGCAAGGCCTTTTTGCGCACACCACTGGATATTTTCCGTATCAGCTCTGGCTTTAATCTAAGACGTAAACACCCTATTCACAAAAAGATAAAAGCTCATCGCGGTGTGGACTATGCGGCCCCTCGAGGTACGCCTGTTTATGCAGCCGGTGATGGCAAGGTCATCGCTACTGGCTATACCAAGGCCAACGGTAACTATGTCTTTATTCAACATGGTCAGACCTATGTCACCAAATACTTGCATCTAAATAATAAAAAGGTGCGTAGAGGGCAGACTGTTCGACAGCGGCAGCTTGTCGGTACTGTTGGTTCAACCGGCTATGCTACGGGCCCACATCTGCACTATGAATTTTTGGTCAATGGTGTCCACCGCAATCCCCGCACGGTAAAACTGCCTCAGGCCCTGCCCATAGCGCAGACTGAAAAACAGGCGTTTACCAGACGTACTGCACCTGTATTGGCTCAGCTCGCAGAATATCAAGCAGCAACCCGACTAGCCTCGACTCAAGGCGACAACGCCAGTGCCAATTAATCCTGCGAGGGAACCCACTATTTACCTGGGCCTTATGTCAGGGACCAGCATTGACAGCATTGATGTAGCGGCAGTCGACTTTGAGCAAGGGAATAATGGAGATCTTCATTTACTTGGTTGCCATACTCACTCCATTCCCGCACCCTTGCGCCGAGATATTATGCGCCTATGCGAACCAGAATTAGACACCGTTCAGCTATATGCTGAAACAGATAGCGCCCTAGGGTTACTGTTTGCTGAAGCAGCGGCAACTCTGATGGGCATTCTCGATTTAAGCTCTGACAGCATAGTAGCGATCGGCTCCCACGGACAAACCATTCGCCACGCACCTCCGAGTTATTCGAAGCAAGGGTATAGTCAACAGATCGGTGACCCCAATATCATCGCTGCCCGCACTAACTGCGCTGTTGTCGCTGATTTTCGGCGCAAGGATATTGCATTGGGGGGCCAAGGCGCGCCGCTGGTGCCCGCATTTCATCAGCAACTTTTTTTCAGCCCACAAAAGAATCGTGTGATCGCTAATATAGGGGGTATTGCCAATATCACTGTTTTAAACAGCAATGGTGACTGTGGCGGCTTTGATACTGGACCTGGCAATATGCTGCTGGATGCCTGGTGTCAAAAGCATACAGGTAATGCCTATGATAACAATGGCAATTGGGGTGCCGGCGGCACTGTTGATGATGCGCTTTTAAGGCAGCTAAAAGCCCATCCATTTCTTGCTCAGTCGACACCCAAAAGTACGGGGCGTGAAGACTTCAATCTGCCTTGGCTAGAGCTCCAACTGCAGCAATACAACCTGTCTCCTCAAGATATTCAGGCGACACTGGCGCTCTTAACTGCCGAAACTCTGGCCGACTGCATCAATAATCTAGGGACACAGATCGACGAAGTCTTTGTTTGCGGTGGCGGCGCATTTAACGGGCAGCTAATGGCATTGCTGCAACGTAGCCTTTATAAGAGCCAGGTGCAGTCCACGGCAGAGCTAGGGTTAGATCCAAACTGGGTCGAAGCCTGTGCATTTGCCTGGCTGGCCAAGCAGCGAATGGAACACAAAACTGGGAATGTGCCTGCGGTGACCGGCGCGCACCAAGCAACAATTCTTGGCGGCTTATACCTACCCTAGATATGTCAGACATGGAGGGGCTGGCTAGGACTGCTATCACGCGCTTATGAATGTCGTCAGCTGCACCTGACAAACTCGATGACCAATATCGAGCGCGACGAAAAATACTCTTGCCTAAATCGAAAACGAGGCCCCGCATCCACAGGTGGTCGAAGCATTGGGATTGGTGATAATAAATCTCGACCCCATGAGGCCCTCTTCATAGTCGACGGTAGACCCAGCTAGATACTGGAAACTGAGGGAGTCGATAAGCACCGTAACGCCTTCCCGAGATACCGGCGTATCGTCTTCAGCCATTATGTCCTCAAACGAAAACCCATATTGGAAACCCGAGCAACCGCCGCCAGTGACATAGACGCGAAGTTTTAGATCTTCATTGTCCTCTTCAGCCTTGAGGCTTTGCACTTTGGCAACCGCACTATCAGTGACCTCTAGAGCGCTGGGTGTAAATGTTTGAATTCCTGACATACTTTCTCCGAGCCGCACAACATTTTAGGATTATTTTTCGACTTTCTTGGCCAATTCTTCAGAGCCTTCAGCACGGCCCTCTTTTGGGAAAGCAGTAACGTTTGTTTGTGGCTGCTCATGCACAAAACTACCTACCACTTCTGCGCCTTTTTCAATTTCAATTAAATTGTAATGCACATTGCCTTCGACCACAGCTTGCGAAGCTAACTTTGCCTGCTTGCTGGCGTAAATGTCTCCAGTTATACGGCCATTTACAAGGACTGTTGCAACCCATACATCTCCTTTAATTGAACCGCCCTGTAGGACTCTAATTCGCGCATCCTCGTCTTCCGATAGAATGTTGCCAGTTATAGAGCCCTCTATCTCTAGGCTGCCTTTAAAGTTTAAATCCCCTTCTAGTTCAGTTCCTTTGGCTATCAAGGTTGTTGATCCCAGGGAGAATGGTCCATGACTGTCGCCGCTTTTTATGCCAAACATTTTTTATTCCTCAAGTTCCCAATTAAACTTCTGGTCAGACTGTGCTTCTTTCATCCAAGTATATCTCAAGGTAACCCTAACCTGCTCTGGCTCGAAGCCCTCAGGTAACTCCACAATACCCTGATTAATCGAGAAATACTTAAATTCAAGCTTGGCAGGCTGTTTTTTAACCTGGTCATCGAGGCTTTCCAACCCCAAACTTACTGATTCCCCGTTTTGCGTGCCCAGCACCCACATATGCGAGTAGATACTGAGAGTTTGCATTTTCACTGTTTTCTGACGAGCCACCCAGCGATACTTAAAACGCCCATCGTCCAAGGCGACCAGATTGAAATCACTAACAGACAACCCCTTGGGCTGATTATTGTCCTGCAGAAGCTCCTGATAAAGCTTTAGCTCCTCACCTCGTCGATACATCTTACGCTGCAGGCCAATCATTTCCTGTCGTGTATTTTCCAAGGCAACTGCATCTACTTCGGCACTTAACTTTATTCGGCTCAGATCTCTATTACTCTGGGTCAGCTGAGCCTCAAGTTCTGCCGCTCTTACCTCCAAGCCTACTTTCTCACGCATTTGCTCGTCAAAGACTCTGCTGCCCCAATACCTACCTGAAAATAGACTGACCATCACCACAAAAACTAAGCCACCAATTAACCAGTAGCCCTGGCCGGGTCTGTAGTTGATGACAATTGGCTTGCGCTCTATCATCAGGGCATCAAACCTGGCAGGTTAAGACCTGACCTTTCTGGCAATTCGAACATAAGATTCATGCACTGTATGGCTTGCCCTGAAGCTCCTTTGGTGAGATTGTCCTCGACCACCAGCACCACAATTTTGTTACCGCCGCCAGGACGATGTACGGCAATTCGGCAAAAATTAGAGCCCCGCACGGTGCGAGTTTCAGGGTGGCTGCCTGCGGGCAACACGTCAACAAAAGGTTCATCTGCATAACGCCTTTCGAACAGCCCCTGAACATCCACATCTGTGTCAATTAAACTCGCATAAATAGTTGAATGAATACCTCTATTTATAGGTAGTAAATGGGGCACAAAGGTCAAGCTAACCTCTGTTCCCGATATATCAGCCAGCCCCTGCTCTATTTCAGGCAAGTGCCTGTGCCCTGAGGCTGCGTAGGCTTTAAAACTATCGCTGGCCTCAGACAGCAGATTAGCCACACTTGCCTGCCTTCCAGCGCCACTTACACCAGAGGCTGAATTAGCAATAAGGTCATTCACATCGATACAGCCAGCCTCCAAAAGAGGTAGTAGCCCAAGCTGAATACTAGTTGGGTAACAGCCAGGGCAGGCCACTAAGTTTGCACCGGCAATGGCCGAGCGGTTGAACTCAGGTAGACCATACACAGCCTCGGCGACAAGCTGTGGAGCCCCATGGGTCTGTCCATACCACTTTTCCCACAGCTCAATATCTCTGATTCGAAAATCGGCTGACAGATCAATAACTTTAGCGCCAGCAGCTAAAATTTCCGGCACCGTGCCCTGAGCGACGCCATGGGGGGTGGCAAAAAACACCAGATCACATTGACCAAGTACCGCTATATCAGGATCGGAAAATGCCAGGTCCACAATGCCCCTAAGGTTAGGGTAAAGCTGGGCAACAGGCACGCCCTTCTCGCTGCGAGAGGTAATGGCTACCAATTCAGCATTGGGGTGCCCAGACAACAGTCGCAGAAGCTCTGCTCCTGTGTAGCCCGTTCCACCTACTATGCCAATTTTAATCACCTTTGCCTCGCTTTTAAATATCCAGAACCGTTTTGGCCACCTATAATACCCCAAACTTAGACAGCCAGATATGCTAATACCAAGAGTATCGGCACTTGCGTGGGTTAAACGAGGTATTAAATGTTCAAATGGGTTCTAGCTTTTCACATTATTGCGGTTATCTGTTGGTTCGCCGCGCTATTTTATCTGCCTCGGTTATTTGTCTATCACGCCATGTCGGATGACAAAATAAGCATTGAGCGATTTAAAATCATGCAGCGTAAGCTCTATCGTGGCATAGCCAATCCCTCCATGATTGCTACCTTGATATTTGGCCTTTGGCTGGTTTCAATGGCCCCGGAAGCATACCTTTCGCAGACTTGGTTTCAAATCAAAGCTGTATTAGTGGTAGCTCTTATCGGCTATCACCATATGTGTCTGGGCCATATGAAGAGACTGGCGACTGATACCAGCGACAAAACCCACATTTACTTCCGGATTTTCAATGAGGTGCCAGTCGTTTTTCTTGTGGCAATTGTTATTTTGGTGATTGTTCAGCCCTTTTAATCCGGCCATAACAGGCATCCGTATCCGCTCCGTTATCAGGTGCTTTTTAACGGACTGTAAACCCAATTAGGACAACTTAATGACAGCTTTGAATTCTCGCTCCAACGAACTTTTTAATGCGGCACAGACACGTATTCCAGGCGGCGTTAACTCGCCAGTGCGCGCCTTTGGCGCAGTCGGAGGCACACCAATATTTTTTGAGAGCGCCAGCGGCGCCTATATGTTTGACGCCGACGGGAAACGTTACACTGACTATGTGTTGTCTTGGGGCCCAATGTTGCTGGGCCACGGTCATCCAGATGTACTAAATGCGATACGCACCCAGCTTGAGAAAGCCATGACCTTTGGCACCCCCACGGAGCTTGAGATTCAACTAGCTGATAAAATTTGCTCCATTGTCCCTGGCATGGAGATGATTCGTATGGTCAATTCGGGTACCGAGGCGACAATGAGTGCAATCCGCCTAGCCCGCGGCTATACCGGACGGGATAAGATTATTAAATTCGAAGGCTGTTACCATGGCCACTCTGACTCACTTTTAGTTAAAGCGGGCTCCGGCGCTCTAACCCTTGGGGTTCCCAGTTCACCCGGGGTGCCAGAATGTCTAGCTGACCATACAGTTACGCTGTCCTACAACGATATTGATCAAGTAAAACAAGCCTTTGCAGAGATTGGCGATCAGGTCGCCTGCGTCATAGTTGAGCCTGTGGTTGGCAATATGAATTGCGTACCACCGATTCCTGGCTTTTTAGAAGCGCTGCGCGAATGTTGCACAGCTAGCGGAGCGCTGCTGATTATCGATGAAGTCATGACTGGATTCCGCATTAGCCAGCAAGGCGCGATTGGCTACTACGGTATTGACGCTGATTTGATCTGCCTGGGCAAAGTTATTGGCGGCGGCATGCCAGTTGGTGCCTTTGGCGGTAAACGAAAAATTATGGAGCATATTGCTCCATTGGGCCCGGTCTATCAGGCCGGTACATTATCGGGCAACCCCGTGGCTATGGCCGCAGGTCTGGCTACACTTAATCTAATTTCACAGCCTGGATTTCTGGCTCCTGTATCGGCACGTACCACGAGACTAGTTGAAGGCCTGTGTGAACGTGCGGATGCCGCAGGCGTACCCCTAACCAGCAACCATGTGGGCACCATGTGGGGTATCTTTTTTTCTACAGAAGAAAAAATTATTAACTACTCACAGGTCATGAAATGTGACACAGAGCGCTTTGCTAAGTTTTTTCACGGCATGTTGCTGGAAGGGGTTTATCTGGCTCCTGCATCCTATGAGGCAGGCTTTATGTCTGCTGCTCATACAGATGAGGATATCCAAAATACCCTTGACGCGGCCGAGCGCGTTTTTGCAAAACTTTAAGCTAACTAGGGTTTAAGCTGTAGAATAAAACCCTCACAGCTCTTTAAAATAGGAATACCTATGAGTTTTTCAACAAGTCGCGGCCCTTATCCGTCCACACGCATGCGTCGCAGTCGCGCCACCGAGTTTTCTCGCCGCCTCACTAGAGAAACGGCGCTATCTGCCAATGACCTTATCCTACCTATGTTTGTAATCGAGGGCATGGGAAAGTCTGAAGCGATAGCTTCAATGCCTGGCGTAACTCGCCTTTCCATTGATCTGCTGGTCCAAGAAGCTATTGAAATAGCGGCGCTGGGTATCCCCGCTATTGCACTATTCCCCGTTATAACTCAAGACAAGAAATCGCCCATGGGCGAGGAAGCATACAATCCTGAAGGCTTGGCTCAGCGCGCTATTCGCGCAATCAAAGAATCAGTACCTCAGTTGGGTGTGATCGTTGATGTGGCTCTGGACCCATTCACGAGCCATGGTCAGGACGGGATCATTGATGAACAATCCGCCTATGTACTCAATGACATTACGATTCAAGCACTGGTAAAACAGGCCCTCTCTCAGGCGCAAGCCGGAGCTGACATCGTCGCTCCCTCAGATATGATGGATGGGCGGATTGGCTCCATACGCGAAGCATTGGAAGAAAACGATTTTACCAATACTCAGATCATGGCTTACTCTGCTAAATATGCCTCTAGCTACTATGGCCCTTTCCGCGACGCGGTCGGCTCAGCCACCAATATTCAAAGTGGTGATAAGAAAACCTATCAAATGGATCCCGGGAATTCTGATGAGGCCCTCCATGAGTGCGCCCTCGATTTAGACGAGGGGGCAGATATGATTATGGTAAAACCCGGCATGCCCTATCTCGATATAGTTCGCCGTGTAAAAGATGAGCTGAAAGTTCCTACATTTGCCTATCAAGTCAGTGGTGAATATGCCATGCACTGCGCCGCATTTGATAATGCCTGGCTTAACCGTGAAGCGGTAATTTTAGAGTCGCTGCTGGCATTTAAACGGGCAGGCGCAAATGGCGTGCTGACCTATTTCGCTAAAGAAGCGGCCATCATGTTGGCTTCGGGCGTTAAGTAATGTTGCGACTCGACAAATATATTAGCAATGCCACCGATCTTTCGCGCTCCGATGCTAAGCGTTTGATCAAAAATGGGGTGGTCTGCATTGATAACGAAATAGCGACTAACCCAGCGCAGAAAATTAACGATGATCAAGATATCACCATTGAAGGCTCGACCATTAGTAAGGCCGGCAAACGCTACTTTATGCTCAACAAGCCCGCAGGTGTTGTCTCGGTTACGAAAGATAATAACAACCCTACAGCGATCAGTCTTATGTATGAACACCGTAGTGAAGAGCTACAGGTTGCTGGTCTTCTGGATATAGATTCCAGTGGTTTACTCCTAGTCACAGACGATGGTCAGTGGAATCACAGACTTACTTCACCCCGTTCAGGCTACGCCAAAATTTATAGGGTGGAGCTGGCAGAAGCTATTACCCCAGAGTATCCTCAACTACTCGCCCAAGGCGTCCTACTCGAAGGTGAAAAGCATCGATGTATGCCAGCGACCATGGAAATCATTGATGATTATAATATCAATCTGACTATTGCCGAGGGTAAGTACCATCAAATAAAACGCATTTTTGCTGCCCTAGATAATCATGCTGTCAGTCTGCACAGATTTAAAGTTGGAGATATAGAATTAGACCCAGAGTTGCAGCCCGGCGAATACCGGCCGCTCACCCCATTAGAGGTAGCCTGTATTTTATGAATCAAGCTGGCATCGATAACAGCGTTGCAATGCTGTTACGCCAACTGCAAGGCGAGAGTGGCAACTGTATTCTTGTGGCTGACGAAAACTGGAGCAATATAAATTGGCAGATGGCGCGTAGTTCACAGCAGCGTTCGGTAAGGGTTTTTAGCAACCGCTATGACATTGAGAAAAGTGCGCGAACCGCCAATCTTGATACAATCTTTAATGATTTTGACTTTTCTATCATAGAGCCACACAGCATTGACTCAGTGTTCTTTAGAGTGTCAAAAGAGCGCGCTAGTAGCCATTATATTATTAATCAGGCCGCAAAACTGCTCAAACCTGAAGGCAAGCTGGTATTAACCGGCGGGAAAAACGATGGCCTCAAAACCTATGTTAAGCAGGCCTGCGCAATCTTTGGCGACCACACCAGTGCCGAGAAACATGGCTCCTGCTACCTAGCTACCGTGCAGCGCCATAACACGGATCTAGCTCAGCTTGATGACAAAAATTATGCACAAACTCGCACTGTGGAAGCTCTATCTTTGCAGAGCAAGCCTGGTATTTTTGGCTGGGAAAAAATTGATCGCGGCAGTGCGTTCTTGTGCACTCACTTGGCAGCGTTTCTAGCGCGTCGCTCAGTAGCGCCCAGAACAATGCTCGATCTGGGCTGTGGTTATGGCTACCTATCGATGCAAGCAAGCGAGTATGGTTTCACCCATATAACGGCAACTGACAATAACGCCGCGGCGCTCGCGGCAACTACAATAAACCTAGGTCAACTGACTATAGATACTGATATTATTGCCGGAGATGCAGGAGATCAAATCAACCGACGCTTTGACATTATTCTTTGCAACCCACCCTTTCATCAGGGCTTTTCAATTGACGGAGATATGACAGTTAAATTTCTCAGTGCCGCCAAGAGATTATTATCCAGTGCGGGGCAGGCTCTGTTTGTGGTGAATAATTTTATCCCCTTGGAACACAAAGCTAAGGACTATTTCAGGTATATTGAGGTTATTGCCAACAATGGCTCCTTTAAATTGGTTGCCCTAAGCCAATAAGAATCAAAGCGAGACTAAATGAAAAGCCCTAAACGACTGCAACCTCTATTAGACGATGGCGTGATAGACGAAGTCATCGGCCAGCTGATGAGTGGTAAAGAGGCTACTGTGTATACGGTTCGCTGTGGTACGGATTTGCGCTGCGCCAAAGTCTACAAAGAAGCGGCCAAACGCAGCTTTAAAAAGGCGGTGCAATATCAGGAGGGCCGCAAGGTGCGTAATAGTAGGCGTGCCCGCGCCATGGACAAGGGCTCTAAGTACGGACGCAAGCAACAGGAAGAGTCCTGGCAAAATGCTGAAGTAGACGCTCTGTATCTATTAGCTAACGCAGGTGTAAGGGTACCCAAACCCTATGGCTGTTTTGACGGTGTCTTATTAATGGAGCTGGTCAGTGATGAGGCTGGCAATGTAGCACCCCGCCTAGGCGATGTCGCCATGGATGAGGAACAGGCTCTGGAGGACCATGCAGTTGTTATGCAATACGTGGTGATGATGCTATGTGCGGGTATAGTTCATGGGGATCTATCTGAATTTAATGTCCTCGTGGATGACTATGGCCCAGTAATTATCGACTTACCTCAGGCTGTGGATGCCTCGGCCAACAATAATGCCAAGTCTATGCTGACTCGTGACATAGCAAATATGACCGCCTATTACGGACAGTTTGCGCCGCAATTATTAGGTACCAATTATGCCAAAGAAATTTGGGCTCTATATGAGGATGGCGCTCTTAAACCAGACACTCCGCTGAGCGGCTTCTTCGCAGAGACTGAAGGTGAGTCCAATGTCGATGCTGTGTTAAATGAAATCAAGGCGGTATTAAGAGAAGAAGAAAAACGACTAGATCGCCTAAAAGACGACATCGAAGGTGCGTAACTTAGGTATTACATACCCATGGCTTTTCTAATGATGGTGTTTTTAAACCGTTGCAACTTATTAAGCTTAGACAGCCCCATATTGCGCAATAATCGTAGGGTTACGTTATCTGCTCCAAACAATCGCTTAAAACCTTCCATTGCTGCCATCGTTATTAAATTATCTGGCTTGCGGCGACGCTGGTATCGCGCCAATGTGCTCAGAGCACCTATATCATTTCCTCGCGCCACCGCACGGTCGACCTCATCGACTAACGCCGCCACGTCAGCAAAGCCCAGATTCGCCCCCTGCCCCGCCAGCGGATGAATGGTATGCGCCGCATCGCCGAGCAAGGCAACCCGGTGCACCACATAATCAGTAGCATGGCGTTGGCGCAATGGAATAAGGAAACGTTTTTCAACAGACAGCACATTGCCCAAGCAATGTTCACTAGCCATAGATAGCTCGGCACAGAATTGCTCATCGTCCAATGCCATCAGCCGCTCAGCTATCTGTGTTTGCTGTGACCAAACAATTGAACACAGGTTAAGATCACCATCATTATTTAAAGGCAAAAATGCCAGTGGCCCTGAGGGCATAAAACGCTGCCAAGCAGTTTGCCGGTTAGGGTGTTGGGTCCGTATAGTGCTCACAATTGCCTTGTGACCGTAGTCCCACTCTTTGGTGACAAACTCAAACTGCTGGCGGATGGCAGACTGAGCACCGTCTGCGGCAACGAGCAGCTTGGTTTTCAGATAGCGACCATCATCTAACTCAAGACCAAGGCCATCGTCTAATTGCTGGTATTCGGTTATTTTTGCTGGACAGATAAAATCAATATTCTCTAACGCCGCAACTTTCCCTAACAGCGCCTCTACTATTAATCCGTTCTCAACAATATGGCCCAAATTTGGCTGTTCTATTTCAGTACAGTCAAATTGAATTCTCCCAGTACCCTCAGCATCCCACACTTCCATTGCATGAAAGGCGCTAATGCGTCTTTCAGATATGGTGCTCCACACACCGCATAATTCAAGCAACTGGCGAGATTGCTCAGTAATAGCGGCAACCCTCGGGTCAAATTGACTGGTATCAAACGCATCAGCTGGGCTCGTTTCAACCAGCGCGATACTTAGCGAGCCACTTTTGTAGTTGTGATTTGAGCGCGCCAGTAGACAGGCCGCTGAGGCGCCCACCATACCGGCGCCGACAATAACAATATCGTAGTCTTGGTTGTTTGCACCTGCAGCGGCCATAGCCTTATCCTGCCATCAGTAATTCGATCTGATCTCGGGTCTTGGGTACTCCAGAGGTCAAGTCTTCACAGCCAGTTTTGGTTACCAAAATATCGTCTTCGATTCGCACGGCGATGCCGCGCCACTTAGCATCTACATTCTTATTGTCTGGGGAAATATAAATACCTGGCTCTACGGTTAACACCATACCCGGTTCATAGACGCGCCACTTGTTATCAATTTTATAATCTCCTACATCATGCACATCCATGCCCAGCCAGTGACCCGCACTGTGCATATAAAACTCTCGGTAGGCTCCCTCAGTAATTAACGCATCAATCTCGCCGTGCAAAATATTTAACTCCACCAAACCCTCAGTGATCACGCGAATTGTTGCTTCATTGGCCAAATTGTACTCAAGGCCAGGGGCAATTAATTTAATAGCCTCCAACTGAGCCTCTAGCACAATGTCATAAATAGCAGCCTGAGGTGGCGTGAACTTTCCATTGACGGGAAAGGTTCGGGTGATATCCGAGGCGTAGTTTTTATATTCACAACCGGCATCAATCAAGACTAAATCACCAGCTTTTAGCTGATCGCGATTTTCAATATAGTGCAGGATACATCCATTTTTACCGCCGCCAACAATGCTAGTGTAGGCCGGCGCAGAGGCCCCGCGGGCCATAAATTCATGCTCAATCTCGGCCTGAAGTTGATACTCATAAAATCCGGGCTGACTGAGTTGCATTGCTCGACAATGAGCCTGGGCAGCTATCTGACTTGCTCTGCGCATTAACTTAATTTCACCGGCGGTTTTAATCAAACGCATCTCATTGACGAGATGGTCTAGATCAACAAATTCCCCCGGGGGCATGGCATCGCCATCTCGCAGAGTGCGCACATTATTGACCCAATCCATTAGCTTCCTATCGAACTCTACCTCTTTGCCTATAGCATAGTAAACACGATCCTTGCCTTCGAGCATGCCCGGCAAGATATCATCGATATCATCAATGGGAAAGGCATCATCGGCGGCGAAATTTTTTACCGCTCCCTCAGGCCCCTCGCGGTAGCCGTCCCAGGTCTCTCTAAGAGGGTCTTTATCACGACAGAACAAAACGAACTCACCATGATCGCGATCTGGCATTATTACCATAACCGACTCCGCCTCTGGAAAACCACAGAGGTAGGTCAGACTCGTGTTCTGCTTGTACGGATAATGAGTATCCTTGGAGCGTATTTTTTCTGGCGCAGCACAGATCACAGCGATACTATTTGGTAGCATCATCGCCATGAGCTCTCTTCGTCTGGATGCGTACTCTCGTTTAGATATCATAATTTAGTGAATAGTTGGCTCGGCCTCGGTATCGAGCTCTGGACGGAGATCGCTAAAAATAAGCTGTACGGCTATACGAATAAATTCTACCAACTCTGCATAATCACGTTCACCGTCATCTTCTATTTCAAAGTCGACTGAGATCTGACCAATTGCAGAGATATCTTCTAGGGCCTCTTTGCCATCCATAGATATATCGAACTCCTTGCCCATGCCTTCACCAAGGCCAGAAATATAGTTAGTACACCATTCTCCGACAGCCACCAAGCGCTCTGTGAGGGGCAACTCATCATCGGGCAGAACCGGTAGGAAAAGAAAACTTATATCCTCAAGATTGTTCAGGGAGGACTGATAAAATTCTTCAAAATCGTTCTCTGCCGCCTCAGCCTGCTCCGAAGATAGTCCCAACCAGCTAGTTGACGCATCAACAAGCTGTTTTAAATCCACAGCGCCACAGCTTAGCCGTCCACAGAGAAAACCATGGAACCCCGAAGGGCTAGCATTTATTTTATGGGCAAAAAATAGGTCTTCTAGTTGTTCAAATGTCACAGCTTCACCTCGGTTCTTTCAACGCGCATCCTACCACCCTTAATATATCGCTGCACCCAGATTTCGGGCATCAATCACAACATGTTGTAATTGACCATGCACCCCACAATGCCTATAGTTAGCAGACAACGACGTAGTTATTATCCCTTTCTTTGGCGCAATGGCACTTATGATTGACCCCGATATGTTTGAACAAAAGCTCGACCGTCTGATTGAGCTCTGCCAGCAGCTAAGGCATGAAAATCAGGCACTGCGTGAGCGGGAAGCCGGACTATTGGGTGAGCGCAGTGAACTATTGGAAAAAAATGAAATGGCGCGGCATAAGATTGATACCATGATTAACCGATTACGCAGCCTGAGTGCAGAGCAGTAATGGCGTCGATTTCCCTTAAAATCCGTATTCTGGATAAAGAGTATCAGGTTAATTGTAGGCCCGATGAGCGTGAGGCATTAGAGCACTCGGCCTTGCTTCTCAACGAGAAAATGGAAGAAATTCGCCACGGCTCCCATATTATTGGCCTCGAACGCATTGCGGTTATGGCTGCACTAAATCTAAGTCATGATTTAATCCGCTCAGAAAACTCTGCCAAACAGGATTCTCAGGCCTCTGGTGTTTTGCAATCACTGGATTCAAAACTTGATTCTGCACTAGCGGATCTAAGCAACTAGCTCTGAGCCAACATTTTTAGCATTTGCCCTCAAGCAATGACAGTTTCTCCTGCAATTCATTTTCGCCCTGCTATAATGGAAGTCCTGGGGTGTTCGCCAGCCAAGAAGTCCCTGAGCCGATAATTTATACCCGGCTTCTTTCCGTCAACAATGTTGTGCACTTCCGTGCGTCGGAAAGCCTGATTTGTTGCGAGAGTCGCCACCTTGAACTTCTCGGTTCAAGGCCACGTTGGCAGCGGCACTCTGGGGCTTAATTCAAATTGGTGCAAATTCATGACTAACGTTGATGTCAGACACCGACTTCGCACAACTAGGCGAGCTCTGTCGACGGTAGAGCAACGCCGCGCTGGAGCGCGGATAGCTTCAGATCTGCGTAGAGAATACTTTTTTATGCGCGCTAAGCGTATCGCCTGCTATCTGGCTAATGACGGTGAAATCGATCCTGCTCAACTTATGGATACTGCCTTTAAATCGGGTAAGCAGTGTTTTCTGCCCGTATTACATCCATTGCAGGCCAATCAGTTGTGTTTTATTGAATACACGCCTAGAACTAAGTTAGTGCCTAATAAATTTGGCATCTTGGAGCCTGCTTTCAACAACACCCATATTGCGCCAACTTGGAGTCTAGATGTTATTTTCATGCCCCTTGTTGGCTTTGATAGGCAGGGCAATCGTATGGGGATGGGGGGTGGCTACTACGACCGTACCCTGGCCTTTATGAGCGGCGAAAGAAAACCAAAACCCAAACTCGTTGGTCTTGCACACAGCTGCCAAGAACTGGCTATTATTGCGCACCAGAGCTGGGACATTCCCCTACATTTGATAGTAACTGACCGCGAGATAATATGCGCAAAACAAAAATAATCTGCACCATTGGCCCAGCCTCAGAATCTATTGAGATGCTAGAGCAGCTGGCCAACTCAGGTATGAATGTTGCCCGGCTTAATATGTCTCATGGTGACCACGAGTCACACGCTAAAATCATTCAGGCTATCCAAAGCCTAAATAAGAAACTTAACCATCCTATCGCGGTGTTACTCGATACTCAGGGCCCTGAAATTCGCACTGGGGATATGGCCAATGACCTGCACCTTAACGAGGGTGATACGATTTCAATTGTTGCCCGTGGTGCTGAGGATGTTGAATCATCCTCCATTCATATTAACTATGACGACTTAATCAATGATGTCGATGTCGGCGATATGATTACCGTAGATAACGGGTTGATTAACCTTGAAGTACTAAGCAAAGAAGACCGCATAATGCGGGTCAAAGTTATAGATGGTGGCCTGCTAAAAAGTAAGCGTCATGTCAATCTACCCGGTATTCGCGTGAATCTTCCTGCCATTACCGACAAGGATCGTCGCGATATAGAGTTTGGCATACAGCAAGGCGTTGACTTTATAGCACTCTCGTTCGTGCGCCAAGCTGATGATATCCATGAATTGAGAGCGCTGCTCGGCGACAGGGCCGAAAAAATTAAAATCGTGGCTAAATTAGAAGACCAAGAAGCAATCACCAACATGGTAGAAATTATTGCCGCGGCTGACGGCATCATGGTGGCCCGTGGCGATTTAGGCGTAGAGATCCCTCTGGAGGTATTACCTCGCGTGCAACGCCGAATCATTCGCACCTGTGCCGAGATGGGTAAGCGAGTTATTGTTGCAACTCATATGCTTGAGTCGATGATTGAAAATCCCATACCAACCCGCGCCGAAGTTACAGATGTGGCCAATGCAGTTTACGAGGAAGCGGACGCTATTATGCTTTCAGGAGAAACCACCGTGGGTAAGTACCCGGTAAAATGTGTTGAGATTCTCGACCGCATTTCGCGCTCTACCGAAAGTAGCCGCGGACTGCGGTTTACTGACAAGTTAGCCCTAGAAAGTGATAAGCAGCAGATTGCCATGGCCGCCGTTAACCTAGCTGAGTCGATTGCCGCCAAGGCCATTATCGTACCCACACGGCGGGGACGCATGGCTAATCGGGTAACTAACTGCCACCCGCAAGAATCCATTATTTGTGCATTTACCGATAACAGCCGCACCCGCCGCCAACTGGTAATGAACCGCAATGTTTTGAGCTATCAGATTGAATTTAGCGATGATTCAGAAAAGACGCTGGCCACGGCCGCGGCCATTATGATTCAGCGTAATGAATTCTCACCAGATGATCGCGTGGTAGTAATATCAGATGCCCTAGCCGGCTCTGGGTTTGAAGCCATCGAAATCCGCTTGATTTCAGACTTGCTTTAAATCATCCAGCCCGATAGTCGCAGTTAACTGCCGAGAAAAAACCGATAGGCATCATTATCGGTTTCATTCTCATAGCGATAACCCAGCTCATCTAAAAACTTCTTTAATTCCCGTTGGTCTTTTTTGGATGCCTGAAAACCCACCAGCACTCGACCAAATGCAGCACCATGATTTCGGTAATGGAACATCGAAATATTAAAACGCCCACCCAGATGAACCAGAAAATTCAACATGGCACCCGGCCGCTCTGGGAACTCAAAGCGATACACCTGCTCTTCACCAACCTGAGGTGAACGACCTCCAACCATATGGCGAATGTGTAACTTGGCCATCTCGTTGTCAGTCATGTCCGACACTGTGTAGCCTTGCCCTTCGAGTTGAGTAACTAGCTGGATGCGATCCTCATCTGAGGTCACCTTCATACCAGCGAAAACCTGTGCCCGATTGGCATCGTTGTAACGATAGTTAAACTCAGAAATACTGCGCCGTCCCAAGAGCTTGCAGAAGGCCTGAAAACTTCCCGGCTTCTCATCGAGGGTTACCGCCAAAACAGCCTCACGTTTTTCACCTGTTTCAGTGCGCTCGGAAATATAACGTAAACGATCAAAATCAATGTTGGCGCCACATTGAATGGACAGTAATGTCTGCCCTTGAATACCATGTTGCTCGACATATTTTTTTAATCCGGCAACGCCCATCGCTCCTGAGGGTTCGCAGATTGCACGAGTATCATTGTATACATCTTTCAGGGCGGCGCAGATTTCATCAGTGCTGACCGTGATCACCTCATCAACAAGGTCTTTGAGAATTCGAAAAGTCTCCTTACCCACCTGAGCCACAGCGGTGCCATCGGCAAAAATACCCACTTCTTTTAACCGCACTCGACGGCCTGCTTTCATGGCCGCATCAAGGCAGGCGGCATCGTCAGATTCAACCGCAATAATTTTAACTCCAGGGCGTACATATTTGACGTAGGCTGCCACTCCGGCACAGAGTCCACCGCCACCCACAGCAATAAATATTGCATCCAAGTTGCCCGGATATTGACGTAAAATCTCCATGCCTACTGTGCCCTGACCAGCGATGATATCTGGATCGTCAAATGGGTGAATATAGGTCAGCCCCTGCTCTTTAATTAATTTATCAGCGTGGGCAGCGGCAGTGTCATAGTTATCACCCATGAGTACAACCTTAGCACCTCGTGCACGGACGGCGTCCACTTTAATTTGGGGGGTAGTCCTAGGCATAACAATCGTTGCCTTTACATCCATTTGCTTGGCCGCCAGGGCTAGGCCCTGAGCATGGTTGCCAGCCGAAGCCGCAATTACACCAGCGCGGAGTTGCTCATCAGATAGCTGACGTAATTTGTTATAGGCGCCGCGAAGCTTGAACGAAAATACCGGCTGTAAGTCTTCGCGTTTGAGCAAAATTTTATTGTTTAACCTCTGCGAAAGTAAGGGTGCTGAATCAATTGGCGTCTCTATTGCTAAGTCATAGATACGAGCATCGAGGATTTTTTTTACATACTTTTGAGGCATTAGACTTCCAGCATTATTCGGTTTGAGGGTAATGGTAATTTGATCCCACAGTTTACGCCAGTCCAATAGCAAACAAAGAGTGCAAGTAAAACTTTTGGGCGCTGTGTTTTATGAGTAAGATCACCGTATAATCACGGCTTTGAATTAATCACTTTGAGGTTTTCCGTGGATCAAAATCAACTTAAGCAAGCAGTAGCTCAAGCCGCCGTGGATTACACCTTAACCCGAATTGACGATAGTAGCATCATCGGCATAGGAACAGGCTCAACTGCCAACTGTTTTATTGACCTGATTGCAGCGCATAAAAATAGATTTCAGGGCACAGTGGCTAGCTCTGAAGGCTCGGCTGAACGTCTGCTTAGCCATGGTATTAAAGTATTCGAGTTAAACGCGGTATCTCAGGTGGATATTTATATTGACGGTGCAGATGAGGCGAATGAGCGCCTTGAACTGATCAAAGGGGGTGGAGCAGCACTCACCCGAGAAAAGATTGTTACCGCAGTAGCTAATGAATTTGTGTGCATTGCAGATGAAAGTAAATGGGTTGATTTTCTTGGTACCTTCCCCCTGCCTGTTGAAGTAATTCCTATGGCACGTAGCTATGTGGCTCGCGAACTTGTAAAGCTCGGTGGAGATCCAGTTTGGCGTGAAAACGTGACCACCGATAATGGCAATCTTATTCTAGATGTCCACGGCCTCTATCCAATTGATTCTGCCTGCGCCCTAGAAGAGCAGATAAACCAAATTACCGGTGTAGTTACCAATGGTCTGTTTGCCGTTAAACCTGCTGATATATTATTTCTGGCAACACAAAAAGGTATTTTGACTAAGACTGCCAAGGTATAAAAATGAAAAAATACCATGTTTTTGGCTTAGGTAATGCGCTGGTGGATACTGAAATCCAAGTCTCGGACGAAGATCTTAGTCGCTTGGACATTACAAAAGGTCTAATGTCATTGGTGAACCAAGAGCGACAGCAATTTCTAATTGATGAGCTACAGGATCATCTGACCCTATCTAGTCGCGCCTGCGGTGGCTCGGCGGCCAACACGGTTATTTCCGTGGCTCAATTCGGCGGCGATGGCTATATGGCCTGTAAGGTAGCCAGTGATGAAAACGGTCAATTTTATCTTCAAGATCTAATCGATAATGGCGTCGCTCACAGCGGCAATGAAAAACTCGACTCTGGTGTGACCGGCAGGTGTCTAGTGATGATCACACCTGATGCCGAGCGCACCATGAATAGTTTTTTAGGTATTGGGGAAACTCTGGCTCCCGATGACATAGATACTGTGGCAATCGCTGCTTCTGAATATATTTACATCGAGGGCTATCTGGTCACGAGTGACACAGGAAAAGCTGCAGCTATAAAGGCGCGTAACGCGGCGCTAGCTGCGGGAACTAAGGTAGCCATGAGCCTTTCTGATCCGGGAATTGTTGAGCATTTTAAAATTGGACTTGGACAAATTATTGGCGATGGCATTGACCTACTTTTTTGCAATAGACTGGAGGCTCTCACCTGGTGTGACACTGACAATTTGGATGAAGCTATTGTACGACTGAAGGATATCGCCAAGCAGTTTGCCATTACCCTGGGTGCTGAAGGCGCAGTCATCTTTGATGGATTTAATGTACTCCGTATCGAGGCTCAGCCAATTACTGCCGTGGACACAAATGGAGCTGGTGATATGTTTGCTGGAGCCTATTTGTATAGTATTACCCAGGGCCAGTCTGTAATGGATGCAGCTAATTTTGCCAGCCGAGCCGCCAGCCTAGTGGTGGGGAAATACGGTCCTCGCTTGGACAGCGATGAATATATCGGTCTCAAGTTAATCTAGAGTTTAAATCAGAGTAGCATTTTGGTTATCTAGGGGCTGGGGCGGGCGCCGCGAATGCGGTTGAATATATTCTCTGTCGATTTTTTGACCCGAGCTTACTGCGTCTGTTTGTCTATATCTTCAGCCGCCGCTGCCATTCTTAAAATGATAGTAATTGATTGCGCTAGTCTTTGGCCTTATAAACCAAGACGCGAATGGCACACCTTTAAAGCGGCCATAGGAATGGTCAGCAAATGTTAGATCTCAATCACCATCAAGGTAGCCTCGTGGGCGCCCCAAATATAAAGAGATGTTACAGCAGGCTAACCTTGGGAAAGAAGCTCACGTAAATCAATAATCGCTGCATTGGCACGACTTATATAGGAAGCCATAACCAAGGAATGATTAGCCAGCATACCAAACCCTTCACCATTGACGATCATCGGCGTACTTACCGGCTGCTGCGTCATCTCCAATTCGCGAATAATTTGCTGCACGCTAGTAATGGCATTTTTCTTAGCCAATACATCAGCGAAATCGACTTCTATGGCTTTTAGGAAATGAAGTAGCGCCCAGGATGTGCCTCGGGCTTCATAAAAAACATTATCGATCTGCAACCAGTTAGTCTTTATCTCTAGCTCACGAGGAGATTGAGTTGACTGCCTAGCTCCAATGGATCCGGCTAAGTCTGTATTAATTCGACGCTGACCCACACTGGCCGAGAGTCGTTGAGACAGGCTCCCCAGTCTTGTTTCCACTGTACTTAACCAGTAGCGGAGGTTGTCTGCCCGCGCATAAAACTGAGCATCAAAGGCCTGCTCGTCACCCAGACGCTTGAGATAGCTGCTTAAAAAATCACGCCCCTCTGAATATTCTCTTTCGGGCCAGGGTACCGCCCAGCTGGTATGGTCAACATTAAAACGTGGCTCAGCAAATGCAAGATCTCGATCTTCCGTGGATTGGGACTGGGAGCGACTAAAAGACTCTCGCATAGCTTTACTCAAATCACGAACCTGCACAATTACGCCAAATTCCCAACTAGGTACATTATCTAGCCAGATACCGGGAGGCATAACATCATTGCTCAGATACCCACCAGGCTTATTGAGTACCAGGTCGATAACCTCAATAAGCGTGGTCGTGGTAGCGGTGCCAATCACATCTTGACTCTCACCTTTTGCGACTGCACTTACCTCAAACTGGTCGGGCTCATTACTCCAGTACCAACCCAGCAGGACCAATAGTACTAAAACAATTGCAGCACCGAGTAAACCGTAACGCAAACTTTTCGGCGCGCGCGCGCCTATGAAGTCATCGGACAGCGTTTCGCTTACATCTTTAAAAGAAGCGCTCCAGCGGGACTTAAGACGCGCAATCCAGCTCATTAGTGGCGCATCCCATCCATTGGCTTAGAATTTTTGATGAGACTACGCACTTCTGGGTTGAAGCTGACCGAGCCACATTGATCCGTGACCAACTGCATTTGCGTACTATCACCAGCCTGCAAAGGGCTGGTAAGGTTAAATAGCATAATGTGTAGCCCGCCTGGTTCGAAAACCACGGTCTGCCCCGCAGATATCTCGACTTCGGCAACTTGTCTCATTCTCATCATGCCCTGAACATGCCGGTGCTCGTGAAATTCAAGGCGGTTACTAAGGGTTGATTGGGCGCTTAGTAGTCGGCAGATCTGGGTGCCGGTGTTTGTAATCTCAAGAAAGCCTACGGTTTTGGATTGTCCCGGAGGCATTGCTCTCACGTAGGCATTGGCCACGCTCAGGCTTGCAGAGTTAGTATCATTGGGGGCAGCGGTAACCGCCGTAGCCAAAGCGGCGGTAAGAGTAATAGAAAGAAGAGCATGCATTATTTGGTTTTTCATTGAGTACCTCATGGAAACTATAGCACGGGCCTCAGCATGGAGGCCGACCAAGGATAGAACTTTTAGCGTCAGACATTAACCTGTAATGTTACAGTGCCGGTAATATACGGTATAAAATCTAAATTACGACTACAGCAGGACAGTTAGCCCTATGAGAAAAATACTTCACATCAGCCTGCTGGGCATATTATGCATGATTGGAGCCCATGGTTGGGCGCAAAGTTTCGCAGCTAATGCTGTAGCACTTGGGGCCAGCAAAGCCCCCACACCCAACACCGTAGCTAGTTTCGTTCCAGTAGAGCAAGCCTATCAACTGGGGGTCCAGCTAGACGACAATAAAATTATCTTTAACTGGACCATACGCGATGGTTACTACCTGTATCGCGATCGCTTCAAATTTAATGCTGTCGATGCCAGTAGTCAGCTTAGCAGTCCCATATTTGAGACCGGCAAAGTGAAATGGGACGACTATTTTGAAGCTAATGTAGAGGTTTATTATTCCCAGACTTCAGTCGCTGTGCCTTTTCAATCCAGCGCACAAAAAATCGAATTGCAGATAGAGTCACAGGGCTGTGCTGACGCCGGCCTATGCTACCCGCCCTACAAGCAATGGTTAACCATTGACCCTGTTAGCGGTATTGTTGACATTAGCACAACGCCCAGTGCCTCGGCGCGAGGCGCGGGATCTGCCACAGCAGATTCAGGTAATGGAGAAAATTTTTCACTGGGCATTATTCTGCTATTTGCCCTAGCCGGAGGCATGATTCTCAATCTTATGCCCTGTGTTTTCCCGGTGCTTTCGATAAAAGCGCTCAGTTTCACCACGACTCACCAGACAGATAGAAGCAAACAGGCCCACGGCATTGCTTACACCGCAGGTGTGGTCTCAAGCTTTGTTGCTATTGCCGTTGTCATGCTAGCGCTGCGCGCCGCGGGCGAGGCGATTGGGTGGGGTTTTCAGCTGCAGTCGCCGCTGTTTGTAATATTTTTGATCTATTTGTTTTTTATTATGGGCTTAGCATTTGCTGGTTACCTCGAGATCGGGAGTGGACTGATGTCAGTAGGGCAGTCATCTGATAAGAATGTGGGACTGGGCTCTTCCTTTATGACCGGCGTACTGGCCACCACAGTTGCCAGCCCCTGCACCGCTCCTTTTATGGGGCCAGCCTTGGGTTTTGCTATCTCACAGCCGTCCTACGTTGCCCTGATGGTTTTCGCCTTTTTAGGCCTGGGGATGGCACTGCCATTTATTTTGCTAACCTGGATTCCCGGCCTAAGCCAAAAGCTTCCCCGACCAGGACAGTGGATGGATACCTTTAAGCAGTTTCTATCTTTTCCACTTTATATCACCGCCGTTTGGCTACTTTGGGTTGCGGGCCGACAAACCAACATCGATGTCGCTATAACAGTAGTGATTGGTCTGGTGCTAATTGCTATGGCCATATGGCTCTGGAAACTCAATAAGTCAGAGGGCCTATCACTCAGCAGAGTATTTGCCAGCGCCTGCCTGGTAGGCGCCCTAGCACTTCCCACAATATCAGTTTCTGAATCTAACAAAGAGCCACTATGGCAGGCTTATTCTGCGCAGCTACTCAATAGACTGCGTACAGATGGTAAACCGGTGTTTATTAATTTGACCGCCGACTGGTGCATCACCTGCTTAGTCAATGAAAAAGTTGCACTTGGCTCAGACACTTTTTATCAGGCAATAGCAGATAACAATATTACCTACCTCAAGGGAGATTGGACCAACAATGACCCGGAGATCACCAAACTTCTCAATCAATACCAGCGTAGCGGCGTACCTCTTTACCTGATGTATCCCAATGGGCAGGGCGAGCCTGAAATATTACCGCAAATTTTGCTTGCCCCTATGGTTCTTGATGCAATAAATCGCACCAAATAGGATCTTTGCGTATTTTAGGAGATTATAGCGTCACAATTGGCGAATTTGGTCGATCTTCGCCTTTATTGCACTAAATTAGTGCGAAAATGGCCTTAAATGAGCTTATCTTTTTCTCTACAATCTAAATCTTCAAACTATCACCCGTTAACTTTCGCAAAAATATCATTAAATTCTGTAAAGTTCGCCGAAAATGTGCTTTTTTGTGCATTTTCTAGACAGCCCGAATAATTTAGTGCAGACTGCCGCATTAGCCATTCACCGTCCGAGAGTTATCATGGCAACGATATTGTTACTTCACGGCCCCAATCTAAATCTACTCGGCACACGTGAGCCAGAGTTGTATGGCGCCCAGTCATTAGAGCAAATAAATCAGCAGCTAACTGACCTAACCAGTGCGGCGGGCCATCAGATGCTCGCTTTGCAAAGCAACGCAGAGTATGAACTGATCCAACGTATTCATGACGCCAAACAAGAGGGCGTGAATTTTATTATTTTTAATCCCGGTGCATTTACTCACACTAGTGTGGCTCTGCGCGATGCGTTGCTGGGGGTAGAGATTCCCTTCATTGAGGTGCATCTATCTAATGTACATGCCCGCGAGGAGTTTCGTCACCACTCCTATTTTTCAGACATTGCTGAAGGCGTTATATGCGGCTTTGGCCCCAAGAGCTACGAACTTGCCCTGCACGCTGTGCTCGACAAATTCGACCACTAATCGACCAACTGAGAGACTACAATGGATATTCGTAAAGTTAAGAAGCTTATCGAGCTACTTGAAGAATCCAACATTAATGAATTAGAGATAACCGAAGGTGAAGAATCTGTGCGCATCAGCCGCGGTATGACTATGGGTAGTTATGCCGCGCCCATGGCAGTAGCACCAGCGCCAGCACCTGCAATGGCTGCGGCGCCGACACCAGTGGTGGCTCCAACCTCTTCAGTGGCCCCTGCCCCTGAAGCACTAGCAGGCCATGTGGTGCGGTCACCCATGGTAGGGAGCTTCTATGGTTCTCCCGCACCCGGCTCACCCACATTTGTAACAGTTGGTCAGACGGTGGCTCAGGGCGATGTTCTTTGCATTATCGAAGCCATGAAAATGATGAATCAGATTGAAGCAGACAAGGCTGGCACCATTGGCGCTATCTTGGTCGAAGACGGTGAACCCGTTGAATTTGACCAGCCTATGTTTACAATTCTCTAGGAGCTAAATCATGCTCGACAAAGTGCTTATCGCCAATCGTGGTGAAATTGCCTTGCGAATACTTCGTGCCTGCAAAGAGCTGGGTATCAAGACCGTCGCCGTCCACTCAAAAATTGATGCTGATCTCAAGCATGTAAAGCTTGCCGATGAAGCGGTATGCATTGGTCCCAACCCGTCTCCCCAAAGCTACCTTAATGTTCCAGCTCTTATCAGCGCTATGGAAATTACCGGCGCACAGGCTGTACATCCAGGTTATGGATTTTTGGCTGAGAATGCCGATTTTGCCGAACAGGTAGAGAACAGCGGCTTTGTATTTGTTGGCCCCACAGCGGACGTTATTCGTGTAATGGGGGATAAGGTTGCCGCGATTAAGGCGATGAAAGCGGCGGGAGTGCCAACGGTTCCTGGCTCTGATGGCCCGCTGTCCAACGATCCTGTGCAACTCAAGGCGACAGCCTTAAAAATTGGCTATCCAGTTATTATTAAGGCTGCCGCCGGCGGCGGCGGTCGTGGAATGCGTGTTGTTGAAAATGAGCAGAGCCTTATCAATTCGATAGCAATTACCAAGACCGAAGCGGCTGCAGCTTTTGGCGATGGCACAGTGTATATGGAAAAGTTTCTGCAAAATCCGCGACATGTGGAAGTACAGATACTTTCAGATGGTCAGGGCCATGCTATCCATCTCGGAGATCGTGACTGTTCGCTCCAGCGCCGCCATCAAAAGGTTATTGAAGAAGCACCTGCGCCCGGAATTCCCGAAGACGCTCGCCAGGCTGTATTTGAGAGTTGCGTAAATGCCTGTATTCAAATTAATTATCGTGGCGCCGGCACCTTTGAATTCCTCTATGAGAATGGTCACTTTTACTTCATTGAAATGAATACGCGCGTTCAGGTCGAACATCCTGTCTCAGAGATGATCACCGGTGTTGATATAGTTAAGGAACAACTGTTAATAGCTAGCGGCCGCGAACTCAGTTTCACTCAGGAGCAAATTATTTTCCGAGGTCACTCTTTCGAGTGCCGCATCAATGCAGAGGATCCGGTCACATTTATGCCTCAGCCCGGCACAATTAATGCCTACCATGCCCCTGGTGGCAATGGTGTCCGTGTGGACTCACATATCTACAATGGCTATCGGGTGCCACCTAACTATGATTCGTTGATCGGCAAAATTATTACCTATGGCCGCGATAGACAATCGGCATTATCTAGAATGCGTAATGCCCTCGACGAGATGGTAATTGATGGTATAAAAACCAATATTGATCTCCATGCAGAGCTGGTCACAGATGAAGCCTTTATAAAAGGCGGTGTAAATATTCATTATCTTGAAAAAAAGCTCGGGCTATAGCATTTTAATCTGAACAAATAGCTCGCCTAGGTACTGCTATGCAATGGCTCCAACTACTAATCGATGCTCCTCGTGAGCGCAGTGAAGACTTTGAAAATGCTATTGTTGAATCCGGTGCAGTGTCGGTCACATTGCAAGATGGCGCCGATCAGCCGATCTTTGCACCGGGCGTTGGCGAACGCCCTCTTTGGGACAACTGTATTATTAAAGCGCTTTTTCCCGCTACGATCGACACTGATCAGGTCCACCGGCAGCTATCTGTCACTATTCAGCCTACCCCAGTAATACGCTGGGAGCTACTTGAAGACAAAGATTGGTCCCAAGAGTGGAAAAAATATTTCCAGCCCCTTAAATGCGGCCATCGCCTGTGGATTTGCCCGAGCTGGATAGACCCACCAGACCCCAATGCCATCAACCTCAGCCTGGATCCCGGACTGGCCTTCGGCACAGGTAGTCATCCTACGACCCATCTTTGCTTGCGCTGGCTCGACCAACAGGATCTATTAGGTAAGACAGTTATTGATTACGGCTGTGGCTCTGGAATTTTAGGTATTGCTGCACTTTTACTCGGCGCGGCAAAGGTCATCGCGATAGATAATGATCCCCAAGCTTTGCTAGCTAGTCGCGACAACGCTCAACGCAATAATATTGCTGATGAGAGATTAATTACCTACCTACCGGATGACATTCCCAAGGGTTTATTGGTAGATGTAATGCTCGCCAATATTTTGGCAGCGCCATTGATTCATCTAGCACCGAGCATTAGCAATCTCACCTCCACTGGCGGCATACTCTGCCTATCAGGGTTATTAGAAAGCCAGATTGATGACGTCTGTGCACCCTATCTTGAGCACTTTAGCTTCCAGTCGCCAACTATCGAATCTGACTGGACCCAATTGAGCGGGCTCAAGATTAGCTAGACAGCATCCGCAGGTATTACTTCCGCTTTGAATAAACCATAGCTTAATAATCGGGCCGCCAGCTAGATACTAGGGTCTGTTTACTCGATTAAGCTCAATAATTTGGCCTTTTTTTGGTTGATCACTTTTTAATCAGTTGGCCACAGGTTATTATGGCTCTTCTACTTTATAGCCTTATATTTGAGCGTTTTTTGTGTTTACCATTGGCCCCTATCAAATCGAGCACAAGACCATTCTAGCCCCTATGGCTGGGGTGACCGATCTGCCATTTCGACAGCTTTGTCGTCAAATGGGTGCCGGACTTGTGGTCTCCGAAATGGTAGCGGCAGATCCCAGCACCTGGTCTACTAGAAAATCACGTTTGCGGATTCAATTTGGTGACGAGCCGGCACCTAGATCCGTTCAGATTGCTGGCTATGATCCTCAGATGATGGCAGACGCGGCTCAGTTCAATGTTACTCAAGGCGCTCAGATTATTGATATTAATATGGGATGCCCAGCCAAGAAGGTCTGTAAGCGTGCCGCTGGCTCCGCATTGTTGCAAGACCCTCGGCTGGTCGAGGATATACTCAAGACTGTCGTTGCAGCCGTGGAAGTTCCTGTTACCTTAAAAATCCGCACTGGGTGGGATCGGCAAAATCGCAATGCTGTAACTATTGCTAAAATTGCCGAGGAATCGGGTATAGCAGCATTGGCTGTTCACGGCCGCACCCGCGCCTGTCGCTTTGTCGGTGAAGTAGAATACGACACAATTGCTCAGGTGGTTGAAGCTGTAGACATACCCGTGCTGGCCAATGGAGATATCAATAGTCCAGAAAAAGCAGTGTCGGTACTCGAACATACTGGAGCGGCGGCGGTAATGATCGGCCGTGCCGCTCAGGGTAATCCATGGATATTCAAACAGATAAATCATTATCTAGAACACGGCCAACTGCTAGCGCCACCGAGCGTTGATCAGGCAGGCCGGGTAATGTCTGGCCACCTCATGGCTCTGCATGACTTCTATGGCGAGGTGGGCGGTGTGCGTATCTCAAGAAAACATATCGGTTGGTATATAAATCCCCTTCCCGGCGGTAAGGATTTCACCCAACTATTTAATCAACTCGAGAGTACTCAAGAACAGCAAAAACTGCTTAACCAGTTTTTTAAAGACTACGCACATCAGGAACAGGCCGCATGACCGCTACTCAAAATACCTTATTACAAACAGTTGACGAGGCTCTAAATCAGACTCCAGCGACTAATAGGTCTATGCAATCTCAACAATCTCTTCGCTACAGTGTGGCCGAAGCAATGCAGCGCTATTTTGACGATCTAGATGGGCAAGACACTTCAGCTCTTTATGAGCTCGTTATGAACGAAGTAGAGCCACCGCTGCTTGCCGCAGTGATGAATTACACACGTCAAAATCAAAGTAAAACTGCCGAAATGCTTGGCCTAAATCGCGGCACATTGCGCAAGAAATTAAAACAATACAACCTTCTATAATCATCTTTTTAACTCGAGGACTCCATGAGCGACCTAACAAAAGTCTCACGCGCACTTATCAGTGTTTCTGATAAAACTGGCATTGTTGAATTTGCCCAAGCCCTAACTACACAGGGTGTTGAGCTGCTCTCAACCGGCGGTACCTTTCGCCTACTCAGAGAGCATAACATTGCGGTAACAGAGGTTTCTGATTACACAGGTTTTCCAGAGATGATGGATGGCCGAGTTAAAACATTGCACCCAAAAGTACATGGTGGAATTTTAGGGCGTCGCGGTAAGGATGACAGTGTGATGGCTGACCATGGAATAAAACCAATTGATATGGTGGTGGTAAATTTATACCCCTTCGCCGCCACAGTAGCAGACCCAAACTGCGATCTGCCAACCGCTATTGAGAACATCGATATTGGCGGACCCACTATGGTTCGCTCCGCAGCCAAAAATCATAAAGATGTCGCTATCGTGGTTAATGCCAGTGATTATAAAACCGTTATCGATCAGATGCAGACCAATCAGGGCAAGCTCGATTACAAAACCAGATATGAGCTGATGGTTAAGGCATTCGAACATACCGCCGGATATGACGGCATGATTGCCAATCACTTTGGCGCCAGAAATACCGACAATGAAAAACGCGATTTCGCAGATACTCTTAATATGCAGTATTTTAAAACTCAAGAAATGCGTTATGGTGAGAATCCTCACCAAAAAGCGGCTTTTTATACTGAAGCTAACCCAACAGAAGCTAGCGTAGCGACGGCCAAACAGTTACAAGGTAAAGAGCTCTCATTTAACAATATTGCCGACACCGATGCTGCGTTGGAATGTGTCAAACAATTTGACCAGCCTGCCTGCGTTATTGTTAAACATGCTAATCCCTGTGGCGTCTCTGTAGCAACTGATATCAGCACCGCTTACCAACTGGCCTTCGCCACAGATCCAGAATCGGCCTTTGGGGGAATAATTGCGTTTAATCGCGAGCTTGATGCGGCCACTGCAGCCGCCATTTGTGAAAAGCAATTTGTTGAAGTTATTATTGCCCCCAGCGTTTGTGCAGATGCTGTGCAAGTAGTAGCCGCCAAAAAGAATGTGCGACTTTTAGAATGCGGCAACTGGGGTGATACACGTCCACAGGACTTCGATTACAAACGGGTTAATGGGGGCCTGTTAGTTCAAGACCGTGATAACGGTATGGTTTTAGAACGGGACTTAAAAGTGGTTACCAAACGAGCGCCTACTGAATTGGAAATGGGCGATATGATGTTTGCCTGGAAGGTGGCGAAGATGGTTAAGTCCAACGCGATTATTTATGCCAAAAATAACCAGACCATTGGCGTGGGCGCAGGTCAGATGAGTCGAATTAACTCAGCGCGTATTGCCGGTATAAAGGCTGAACATGCAGGTCTAGAGGTGGCTGGTGCAGTTATGGCATCCGATGCTTTCTTTCCCTTCCGTGATGGTATCGATAATGCAGGTGCCGCTGGTATTAGCTGCATTATTCAGCCCGGTGGATCAATGCGCGATGATGAGGTAATTGCTGCTGCCAATGAGCATGGTATGACAATGGTATTTACCGGAATGCGACACTTCAGACATTAGAAACGTCGGCTACTTGCAATAATGTTTAACGAGTGCCCGCACCCTGCGGGCTTTTTTAACTGCTTATTTTTGTTAACTTAAATGCCTCTAGCGCTCTCTCACGGGACTCTTTTATGTCTACCACAGGTGCTGGGTAATTGGCACCGATCTTTACACCGGCAACTGTAAGGATTTCCGCCGGCGCTAACCAGGGCGCGTGAATATACTTGTCAGGCAGATTCGCCAACTCAGGTACATGGCGGCGAATGTATTCTCCCTGCTTGTCGAATTTTTCACTTTGAGTGATGGGATTAAAGATACGGAAGAACGGTGCCGCATCAGCTCCACAACCTGCAATCCACTGCCAACTGGCACTGTTACTTGCAAGGTCAGCGTCAACCAGACAGTCCCAAAACCACTCTTCACCCCTGTGCCAGTGAATTAACAGATTCTTGACTAAGAAAGATCCCACCACCATACGCACACGGTTATGCATATATCCAGTGGCGTAAAGTTCACGCATACCTGCATCTACTAGGGGGTAGCCCGTCTTGCCCTGCTGCCAGGCCTTAAGATCCTGCTCTGTATTGCTGGCCCAGGGGAATACATCAAAGCGCGTCTGTAAGTTTTTAGTCGGTAGCTGTGGGAAATGATAGAGTAAGTAGTAGGAGAACTCCCGCCACCCTAGCTCACTCAAAAATGTGTCCAGGCTATCTTCATTGCTAATAATAGCTGCAACATCAGCTGCTCGATGCCAAGCTGTATTCGGTGAGATTTGACCAAAATGAAGATAGGGTGAAAGTCTGGAAACATTGCACTTATTGGGAAAATTACGACCCTCTCGGTATTCCTCGAGCTCAGTCATTACAAAGTCATCAAGTCGATCTTGCGCGGCCGCTTCGCTGATTTTCCAGCAATCCTCCAAGCCGGTATCCCATTTTATTTTAGGCAGTAAATTGAGAGCGTCCAGCGACAGTGATTCATCACTCACAGGTCTGCATTGTATTTCTTTTGGTTCGCTTAGGGGTTTTCTTGGCGGCACGTTGGAGAGGCACCCTCGGCGATAGTAGGGTGTAAAAACCTTGTAGGGAGACTGGTCTTTTTTGAGCACTTGCCAGGGTTCCCACAACAGCGACCCGTTGAAGCTCTGCACCTCAATGTCAGCGGATTTTAGTGCCGTTTTAATTTGTCCATCTCGGGCAATTCTCCAAGGCTCATAGCAACGGTTCCAATAGATGGCCTGCGCCGAAGAAGTCCGGGCGAGGTCAACCAATATCTTGTGAGGCTCACCGCTAAATATGTTTAGCCTGCCACCGAGAGATTCATTGAGCGACTCCAGGGCGTGGTGTAACCACCAGCGACTGGCACCGCCCATGGTCCAGTTTCCTGCCCCTGCATCATCAAGTATATAAACCGGAATAATCTCGCCTTTTTCACAGGCGGAAACGAGCGCAGGATTATCTGCAAGACGCAGATCCTGGCGGAACCAAACAATGGATGGTGTTTTAAAATCAGTAATGAGAGCTTCCTTATTGTTATATCTGAATTACGGTTTGTGAAACTGTTTGGATTGTCTTTTAAGATGATTAGCACTATTTCTAAGGCCATCGTCTGATGCTTCGCTATTGGCTTTTTTTACTGCGCAATTTCTTCACTCTGCTACAATTCCCAGCTAAATTTTTAAGGCGGAAGACAATTCATGAATGTACTGGTTATTGGGTCAGGTGGCCGCGAACATGCACTGGCTTGGAAGGCAGCACAAAGTGCTGAGGTAGATACTGTTTTTGTGGCGCCTGGCAACGCGGGTACAGGTATCGAACCTGCCCTTAAAAATGTACCGATTGGGGCTAATGATTTTGCCACTTTGGCAGATTTTGCTGAGGCTAACCAGGTTGGCCTTACCATCGTTGGTCCAGAGCAACCTTTAGTTGATGGCATAGTGGATTATTTTCAACAGCGCGGGCTACCCATTTTTGGCCCCTCAAAAAATGCGGCTCAACTTGAAGGCTCCAAAGCCTTTAGTAAGGATTTCCTCGAACGCCAGAAAATCCCGACTGCTGACTATGGTAATTTCACTGATCTTGATGAGGCGCTAAATTATCTTCACAAAGTGGGAGCACCGATTGTTATCAAAGCCGATGGCCTAGCCGCAGGTAAGGGTGTGATTGTTGCTATGACTATGGTCGAGGCTGAACACGCTATTCGCGATATGCTAGCGGGCAATGCATTTGGAGAAGCGGGCCACCGGGTCGTAATTGAAGAATTCCTTGATGGGGAAGAAGCTAGCTTTATTGTTTTGGTGGATGGCGCCAACGTGCTGCCTATGGCCACTAGCCAGGATCATAAACGGGCAGGCAACGGCGATACCGGACCGAATACTGGAGGTATGGGCGCATACTCTCCCGCCCCAGTGGTCGATAGCAAGATTTATAAGCGAATTATGGACGAGGTCATATACCCTACCGTCAATGGTATGGCAGCAGAGGGTAATCACTACACCGGGTTTCTCTATGCTGGGCTAATGATTATGGCAGACGGCACCCCCAAGGTTATTGAGTTTAATTGCCGCTTTGGTGATCCTGAGACGCAGCCAATACTTCTGCGACTACAATCTGACCTGGTCAGCCATTGTCTCGCCGCCCTGACAGGCGATCTGGACGGACAGGTAGCTCAGTGGGATGCTCGTCCAGCAGTTGGAGTGGTGCTCGCTGCCGGAGGCTATCCCGGCACCTACCAAGGTGGCGATGTTATTAGTGGCCTGCCATCGGCCTTGTCCACTGAGCAAAGCAGTAAGGTTTTTCACGCCGGTACATCTGAGCAAGATGGTAGGATTGTTACCAGCGGTGGGCGCGTTCTTTGCGCTACAGCCATGGGTAGCTCAGTTGCCGATGCTCAGCAAAAGGCCTACGAACTGGCGTCTGAGATTCAATGGGATAATATATATTTTCGTGATGATATTGCCTGGAGAGCCATTCAGCGCGAACAGACTGATTAAAAAGGATTTAGACTATAAACTCACTCCAATAACGACCTATTAAAAAGCTGGAGTATTAGTAATGAGTGACCTTTTGTTCTTTAGAGTCGACATTCCCTTTACCTCGTTTAGCCTTTCTCATTGGCTGGTACTGGTTGTTTTTGTGTTCCTTTTGGCAACCATTGTCCTGCTCGGGAGAAACCTGACGAGGCAACAGAACCTGTTACTTGCAAGGGCGTTGTCTGTATTTATGTCAGCTTCGGTAGTGATTTGGGCCGTGCTACACTTGGTCTTCGATCGCTTTAATGTTGCTGTCGACCTGCCCCTATCTCTTTGTAATCTATTTGCGCTTATCGCGCCGCTGCTGTTCTGGAATCCAGATCACCGACGCTTTGAAGTGATCTATTTTATGGTTATGTGCGGGACCTTTCAGGCCATCATTACACCTGATCTCTATGTCGGCTTTCCAGGCTATGGTTTTTTTAAATACTGGATTGTTCACATCGGCTTAGTTTTGGTTGTTGTCCATTATCTGCTGGTCTTCCGCCTCTACCCTCGCCCGCAAGCCATGATTACAAGTTTTGTCTGGCTAAATATCTATTTACTAAGTCTGGTCCCAGTCAACTTGTGGCTGGATGCAAACTACTTTTATATGATGGAAAAACCTATCAATCCTTCTATCTTGGATTATTTTGGGCCCTGGCCGGTTTATATTTTGGTCTCAGAAGCCTTGGCATTCGTCTTTTTTGCCGTTGCCTACGTACCTATAGCTGTTGCCAAGAAATACTTTATCAATCCAGCTACAATTCACTCATAAATAGCTACTTAAGAGCACGTGGAACCTATGTCCAATCGACAGCTAACCGCTATAGACAATCTGTTGACTCAGCTAGATCAAGGGTTACGCACAGCGTTTGCCAGTGCGCCCAGGCCACAGCGATCATCTCCAGCCGCATTGATTGAAGACAGTCCATTATCTGACCAAGAACGTGACCATGCGATTGGCTTAATGCGCGTCAATCATGCTGGCGAGGTCTGTGCTCAGGCTCTATATCAGGGGCAGGCCTTAACGGCTAAACTCCCCGAAGTAGGTGAACAGATGGAGCATGCAGCGGCGGAAGAAATTGATCACTTGGCCTGGTGTGAAGAACGTATTACTGAACTGGGCGGTAACACCAGCATGCTCAATCCAATTTGGTATGCACTGTCATTTGGCATAGGGGCTGGCGCTGGCTTGGTAAGCGATAAGTTAAGCCTAGGATTTGTAGCTGCTACTGAAGATCAGGTATGTGCGCACCTAAGAACCCATCTCGATAAGCTACCGGTCAATGACCACAGAAGTCGCTCTATCATTGAGCAGATGCTAGCCGATGAAGAGCGACATGCCGAAACCGCTCTAAAAGCTGGCGGCCATCGCTTTCCAAAGTCGATAAAAGCAGTCATGACTGCGGTTTCTGCGGCCATGACTGGCAGTAGCTACCGCCTTTAGAGGGCGGCGCTATCAGCTGCTAGGTCTTTGTCCCACTCGCGCATCAGGCCAACAACTTTATCTGCGAGCCATTGATGAATAGGGGATCCTGAGGTGCGATTATGCTGCAACAGCACCAACGAAATAGTTCCTTCATGGGGAAGCTCCTGGGGGTAGCGCTTTCGCACTATGCGATACATTTCACGCTCCATGGTGAGACCGTACTTGGCTGCCACCATCAGGCAATCGGTATCACAGACCGTCTCCATCGCGGTCATAAGCTGGTTGGTTACCATGGCTTTTTTGCGCTTGCGGCCTAGATCACGTAAAACACGGTCAAATCGAGCGTCAGTTCTTGCGCTCACTCGCTTGGAGATAAGTAGATAATACTGCACAAAGGGGTACTCTAATATTTCATCTAAGGTGACTCGCGATTTTTTGGCCAGTGGATGCCCTTCTCTCATCCAAATTGAAGGCGTAAATATAGCCAGATTTCTGGCGCTGATATCTTCAGTGATGCCCTTTTCAATATCAATGGCAAAGTCTAAAACACCGTCTGCCAGCTCACCTTCAACACTGTCTGTTTCACTTGAGATAGATAGAATGACTCCAGGAGCATATTGCGTAACCACTTTGGTTAGCTCCGAAACGAGTGATATTGCGACAAACTCAGGCACTGCTATGGTGATTTCGCCGACATAGGCGGCGGGGTCAAACTCCCCCTCGCTGACCATCTCTAATATGTTTTCGAGTAGCTCAGGTAACCGCATCTGTAAATCTCGTGCCTTGGGTGTGGGGACCAACTCATTGCCTGTTCGGGTAAACAGCGGGTCATCCAATTGGTGTCTCAAACGTTGTAGAACTCTGCTCATGGCAGGCTGAGTAATAAAAAGACGCTGGGCCGCGCGAGTGACGCTTTTTTCCTCAAGCAGTGCCTGCAAAGACACTAGCAAATTGAGGTCGAGGCGTGAGAGCTTTTGTAGATTCATGGCTAATACCTTGGTCATTACCTAAACGCATATAGTTGATGCAAACAATGCATTGGGATTATGACACGGGAACGCTTATATTGTCACCCATAGAGCAATGGCTCTGAGACGTAACCAAGGAGATACACCATGACACTCGTTTATATACTGATCGGTTTCACCGGACTAGCGGGTGCTGCAATTGCGAAAGACGATTTCGTTAAGTTGGAAGCACCTTCACTGGAGGCTTCCAAAAAGTAGATTTACCAGATTTGTAGTTCCCCGATTTACCCCTCTTAATCCTCATTATAGGATTCTTTTATAGGGACCCGCCAGGGTCCCTTTTTTTTTACCAACAGCCAAAGGTATTACTTAAAAGCATAACATAGATGCAAATAATGCATTTGAATTATGGAGCTGATATTTTTAGTATGCAAGCCTGACTTGATCGACCGCACACGAGAAGCTGCTCAGGAGCAGTTTTTCAAAGCTTTACCCCTTCTTTGCGTTTCATCCAAAGACTTTTTAAGGAGCCTTTCTTAGGCTCCTTTTTTTTGTCCCTTACTTTTTTGCCTCAGACTCCAAACTGAGGCCGTTAAGCCTCTTCAACCGCGTAGCTATGGCTTATTTCGACACCACCAGCTTCAAGCATAATTGATGCAGAGCAGTATTTTTCAGCAGAAAGCTCGACCGCACGCTTTACTTGGCTATCTTTTAGCAGGCTTCCAGTCACTATGAAATGAAGATGAATTTTATTAAATATTGCGGGGACAGCATCAACGCGCTCTGCCTGTAGCTCAGTTTTACAATCAGTAACCTGCTGACGGCCCTTCAGCAACATGGTCATAACATCAAAAGAGGCACAGCCACCCAAGCCTATTAGAACCATCTCCATAGGGCGAATGCCCATGTTCCTGCCGCCCTGATCTGGCGCGCCATCCATTACTACCGAGTGACCGCTGCCAGACTCGCCTAGAAACATAACTCCATCTACCCATTTAATTGTTGCATTCATAGTTCACCTCGTTTTCAAGGGCGCAAAGGTTAGCATAGAGTCAAAAGGAATATTTATACGCATGCAGAATTTTTTTACTACACTCAACTTAACAGGTCGCAAGATTAGTCTTATGTCCTATGCTAACCGATAGCGGTCTAAGAAATCATACAAGGAGAAAGCTATTGGTGCCTGCACCTCTTACCCCACACATAAACAATGTAGAAGAATTCTTGTCCCATTGTCACCGGCGTAGATATCCGGCGAAAAGCACTATCATTTATGCGGGCGATGTTAGTGAGACGCTTTATTACATCATCAAGGGATCAGTGGCGGTCATCATAGAAGATGATACTGATGATAAAGAGATGATTCTCGCCTACCTCAACCCTGGCGATTTCGTTGGCGAAATGGGCCTTTTCGATGAGCAACATCGCAGTGCTTGGATTCGTACCAAAACAGATTGCGAAGTTGGCGAAATCAGCTATGCCAAGTTTATTGAGTTAGGGCAACAGCACCCCGAGTTTCTCTTCGCCATTAGTAAGCAAATAGCTCATCGTCTGCGTAATACCACACGTAAAGTTGGCGACTTAGCCTTTCTTGACGTGACTGGGCGTGTTGCACGGACGCTCCTAGATCTGTGCAAAGAGCCGGACGCAATGACTCATCCAGATGGCATGCAGATAAAAATCACCCGTCAAGAAATAGGCCGGCTAGTCGGTTGCTCTCGGGAGATGGTGGGTCGAGTACTCAAGAACTTGGATGATCGTGATCTAGTTGCTGTGTCTGGAAAAACAATGGTGGTATTTGGTACCCGATAATTTGACTCAGCTTCTGGTGGAGCATATGTCCTTTAAATTGACACTTGCTACTTACAGTTCAATACCTTATTGGTGCCACTGTATTTTCTACCTTGATTACAATGATTAGTAGATCAACAAGCACGTCTTGACCTGCAGGAGCGACCTAATGGAACTAGCTAGAGCGGCAAAGACATTAGGTCCAGCCAAGACAACAAAGACCTGCTACTGCATAAATTGATCTATATTTTAACGGTGAACTGATCCAAGATTTAGGCCACATCGTTCCAGAGGCTTAACTAGATTTTATTTCCCATGAGTTGGATTTTTTTAACAATCGCAATTTATTTTTTGCTCAAACTGCAGTGCAGGAAAAACCAACTGCCTTTATTAGATAATCAGTCTAATTCATTTATTAAACATTTCACTCAACCGGACGCCGGGTTCATCGCTACGCATAAATGCCTCACCTACTAGAAATGCATGGACATCATGCTCACGCATAGCCGCAACATCTTGACGGCTATGGATACCGCTTTCAGTAATAATAATTTTTCCTTTGGGAATTTTTTTTAGCAAATTGTAAGTTTGCTCTAACGACACCTCAAAAGTATGCAAATTTCTATTATTAATACCAACCATTGGATTTTCTAACCTGAGTGCAATATCTAGCTCTGCCTCGTCATGGACTTCGATGAGAACATCCATGCCCAAGGATAAGGCTAGAGCATGCAACCCATCCAGCTGCTCTGGCGCAAGTGCCGATACGATTAATAGTATACAGTCCGCACCCATGGCTCGAGCTTCATAGATTTGGTATTCATGAATAATAAAATCTTTTCGAATCACCGGCAGTCCGCTGGCGGCACGGGCCATCTTTAAATATTCATCTGCCCCTTGAAAAAAATCAATATCCGTTAAAACTGATAGGCAACAGGCCCCGCCCTTTTCGTAGCTTAGTGCAATAGTTGCAGGGTCAAAGTCTTCGCAAATAACGCCTTTACTTGGCGAGGCTTTTTTAATCTCTGCAATTACCGCAGACTGCCCCGAAGCGATTTTTTCTGCAATGGCTTTGGAAAAGCCGCGGGGCGCTGAAGCCAAATTAGCCTGCTCGATTAATTGAGGTATGGACACCAGAGCACTGCGCTCGCTGATTTCTTGATGCTTTCTAGCCAGGATTTTTTTCAGTATTGTTGGGGTGTCTGAACTCATCTTAGATCTCTTTAATTGTTAAGCGTCCTGCTGAACCTGAGTAAATATAGCTAGATCATTAATTTTAGCTCGCGCCAAACCCGAACCTATTGCATCCTGCGCCATGGCCACACCTGTTTTTATATCAGTACTGCAGCCTGCAACATAGAGTGCAGCACCTGCATTAAGCGCGATTAAGTCTGCTGTTTTGCTCGCGTTAGCTCCAACTTTTTTACCCAGCGCGTCAGTAATTAACGCCAACGATTGCTGCGCATTATCGACGGCCAAGCCATCGAGGCTCTGTCGCTCAATCAAAAAATCTTCCGGTGCAATACTGTATTCAATGACTTTATTATCTTTATATTCTGCCACCTGAGTTTCTGTGGCTATACTAATTTCATCAAGTCCGTCTGCCGAGTGCACGACCATAATATGCTCTGCACCCAGACGGCCAAGTACCTCTGCCATAGGTTTACACAGCGCTTGATCGTAAACTCCTATTAGTTGACGTGTCACCCCAGCTGGATTGGTCATAGGGCCAAGAATATTGAATATTGTACGTAGCCCCAGATCGCGTCTCGGACCTATCGCATGCTTCATAGCACTGTGATGAGCTGGTGCAAACATAAAGCCCACACCTAGCTCTTCAACGCACAGCGCGACCTGCTCTGGATTTAAATCTATATTAACACCAGCGGCTTCCAGTAAATCGGCGGCGCCACTATTACTGCTGATAGAACGATTACCATGTTTGGCAACACGCCCACCAGCAGCGGCCACCACTAGGGTCGATGCTGTAGACACATTAAACAAGTTAGATTCATCACCACCTGTGCCAACGATATCGACAAGATTTGGGCCGCTGACTTTGACACCAGTTACGAGCTCCCGCATCACTTCTACGGCACCGGCAATCTCCTCTAAGCTTTCACCTTTCATTCTGAGGGCAACTAAAAAGGCTCCCACTTGCGCTTCGGTGGCTTTGCCAGTCATTATTTGACGCATCACTTCACGCATCTGAGCGGCATTGAGGTTGTCACCGTTAACCACTATTTCCAATGCTTGCTTAATATCCATACTGTCCTCCTTCATAGACCTGTAAGAAAGTTTTCTAACAGGTCGTGACCATGCTGAGTCAGTATTGACTCAGGATGGAATTGGACGCCTTCGATACCCAGCTCTTTATGTCGAACGCCCATAATTTCGTCGAGACTACCGTCTTCATTTTCAGTCCAGGCCGTAATCTGCAGGCAGTCCGGCAGAGTTGCCTGATCGATAACCAATGAATGGTAGCGAGTCGCCTCAAAGGGGTTGGTGAGTCCCTTGAATACGCCACTATCATTGTGATGCATTAACGATGTTTTGCCATGCATAACCTGTTTGGCACGTACGATGTTGCCACCAAAGGCCTGTCCTATGCTCTGATGCCCAAGGCATATTCCCAAAATAGGCACTCGACCAGCGAAGGTCTTTATAGTTTCTATAGATACTCCGGCCTCATTGGGAGTACAAGGGCCAGGAGAGATCACGATTTTCTCTGGCGCCATCTGCTCTATATCAGCAATAGTAATCTCATCATTGCGATAAACTTTTACATCAGCTTTTAATTCAGCTAAGTACTGAACTACGTTATACGTAAATGAATCATAATTGTCGATCATTAATATCATTTGGGCGCTCCACAAACCATTGCTGCTGCCCACATCAACGCTCGGGCTTTATTATTGGTTTCTTTCCACTCTAGGTCCGGAACCGAGTCGGCTACTACACCAGCGCCAGCTTGCACATGTAACATACCGTCTTTGATGACTGCGGTGCGTATTGCAATCGCCGTATCCATATTGCCGTTCCACCCTATATAACCAACCGCGCCACCATATATGTTGCGTTTTATTGGCTCTACTTCGTCAATAATCTCCATTGCTCGAATTTTGGACGCGCCACTTAATGTGCCAGCGGGCAAGGTAGCTTTTAGCACCTCCAGAGCCCCCATACCCTCGACAACTTCACCAACAACATTTGAGGTGATATGCATAACATGGGAGTAGCGTTCAACAATCATTTTCTCAGTCACTTCGACAGAGCCAGTTTTACTGATACGACCAACATCATTACGCCCTAAGTCGATCAGCATAAGATGTTCGGCTATCTCTTTTGGATCGGCTAGCATTTCGTCTTCCATAGCCTGATCTTCCTCTGCATTTTCGCCGCGTTTGCGGGTGCCAGCGATAGGTCGCACTGTAACCTGGCCATCTTCGAGACGAGCCAAAACCTCTGGCGAAGAGCCGACAATATGGAAGCCATCAAGGTCGAGAAAATACATATAGGGAGAGGGGTTCAGACGGCGCAGAGCGCGATACAAATTAATAGGAGATGCATCAAAGGGGACTGATAGCCTCTGTGATGGCACTACCTGCATAACATCACCAGCCATAACATAATCTTTGATTCTATCGACTGCGGCTTTAAAGTCCCGCTCACCAAAGCTGGACACAAAGTCTTGCTCCGAGATGCCATCGGCCTGCATATTCATGGGCGGTAGGTGTGGCTTTGGCTCTTCGAGTCTGTTTTCTAATTCATCCAGTCTCGCCTCTGCATTTGCAAGCGCACCGATCTCTTTGGCGTCCACATGCACAACTAGCATGATGGTGCCCGACAAATTATCAAAAATCGCCACTTCATCTGAGGCCATTAATAATATGTCTGGGGTGCCCAATTTGTCAGGTGGTGTACTCTCAGCTAAGCGCGGCTCTACATACCGAACTGTGTCATATCCAAAATACCCCACAAGCCCTCCAGTAAATCGAGGTAGGTCAGGCGTGTCTGGCATACTGAAAAGCTGTCTAAAACGCTCTACTTCAGCCAGTGGATCGCTGGTGGTTCGATTAACCATAGGTTTACCGTCACGAATAATTTCTAGACGGTTGCCATACAGTTTCAACACGGTGGAGGTCTGCAGGCCAATCAGCGAGTAGCGACCCCATTTTTCACCACCTTGGACTGACTCAAATAGATATGAGTTAGGGCCATAGGCCAGCTTTAGATAGACACTCAGCGGGGTTTCTAGATCAGCCAGCACCTCGCGGGTCACAGGGATTCGATTAAAGTTTTGGCTTGCCAGTGCGGCAAATTTTTCGGGGGTCATGACAGTTTCCTTGTTCGATAGCAGTTCGATTTATGTGGGCGACTCAAAGCCCAACTAGCACTAGTTGCGCCATGGCCACCACTGGTAGCCAAAATCAAACCGTATAAAACTGATGCTTTTCAAATCCCGCCTCCTGTTAGGATCAACAGTGTAATCAATAATCCCCATTCAAGGAACCATCAGTCTAGCCAACCGTTGCCAGTTGCTCTCTTAATTTGCCAATAACTTCAGCATAGTCAGGCTGATTGAAAATCGCTGACCCCGCAACAAAGGTATCTGCCCCGGCTGCCGCTATTTCACCTATATTGTTGACGCCGACACCACCGTCAATTTCCAATCGGATATCATAACCACTAGTATCAATTAATTGGCGTGCATCACGCAGTTTATCCAATGTGGCTGGTATAAATTTTTGTCCGCCAAAACCTGGATTGACCGACATCAGTAACAGCATGTCCATTTTGTCCATAACCCAGCGTGTTACCTCTAGGCTGGTTCCCGGATTCAAAACCAGTCCAGCCTTGCAACCTAGATCACGCACTAGCTGCAACGACCGGTCTACATGATTTGAGGCTTCGGGATGAAAAGTGATATAGGTCGCGCCGGCATCGGCAAACATACGAATTAAGTCATCGACGGGCTGGACCATGAGGTGCACGTCGATAGGCGCTGTAACACCGTGATCTCGCAGTGCCTTGCAGACCATAGGCCCAATGGTCAGGTTGGGGACATAATGATTGTCCATGACATCGAAGTGCACTATATCGGCGCCAGCCTCGAGCACATTATCAACCTCTTCTCCCAGTCGGGCGAAATTGGCAGCGAGAATAGAGGGGGCAATCAAAAAATCAGTCATAAAACACCACAGTTAAGTTCAGGCGCAATCATGCGCGACTTCGATTGTAGGTGCAAATTATTTGCCTTTTTGTATTGCCATAAAAAACGGCCACTAAAAACAGTGGCCGTTAAGCTCCGCACTAACTGCTGGCTCTATTACTTATCAATTTTGTCTTTGAACCTGCCGTGCATTTTCTTGCGCATTTCTCTAGCCTCATCCTTGGTTACCGAGCCATCGCCATTAGTATCCATTGCTATGAACCTCTGACGGCGTTTATCAACCATCTCTTGGATCGCTAATTGGTGCTCCTCTGACGAAACGCTGCCATTTTTATCAGTATCTGCCCATCTAAATAAGCTATCTCTTTTGTGATCGCCGCCATTGGACTCCGCCATACCCCAGACCGAAACCAAGGCTAGTAATAGAGCAATCAGTAAAGTCTTCACCACTCATTACTCCGCAGTTATTATCGACCTCAAAACGCCTTGGTTGAAATTCGGCTGACTCTCATTAATAAGAGTAGTCTTTAAATTGTTCACGTAGATCCTTCTTACTGATTTTACCCGTAGCAGTATGGGGAATTTCTTCGACAAACACGCAGTCTCCGGGAATCCACCACTTGGCAATCTTGCCCTCTAACGAGGCTAAAATGCCGTCTTTATCTGGTGCTACTCCCTCTACAGGAATAACAATGAGCAGTGGGCGCTCGGTCCACTTTGGGTCAGCAACACCAATGACGGCGGCCTCCTGAACATCCGGATGGCTCATTGCAGCATTTTCTACATCTATGGAGCTAATCCACTCACCACCAGACTTAATAACGTCTTTAACTCGGTCGGTGATAGTGACATACCCATATTCGTCAATAGAGGCCATATCGCCAGTATCAAACCAGCCATCTGCATCTAATGCGGGTTTATCATCAAGCTGATAATAGCCGCTGATAACCCACGGACCCTTGACCAGCAATAACCCGGAGGCTACGCCGTCCCATGGTAGTTCGTTATGGTCGCCATCGACTATTCTCATCTCTACACCATAAACTATTCGACCTGCACGAACACGAGCCGCGTCCTTCTCTTCCTCGGCCATATCTTCCATCCGCGCCATGGGGCGGTTGTAGGAACCCAGCGGACTCATTTCAGTCATACCCCACCCCATATGTACCATCACGCCATGTCGCTCCATTTCTTTAATCAGCGACAGCGGGCAGGCAGAGCCACCGCAGACAACAGAGCTGAGGGTTTCTACGGTTTTACCCGATGCATTGAGGTAGCCAACAAGTGCCAGCCAGACCGTGGGGACGCCAAGAGAATAATTTACTTTTTCGGTATTAATGAGCTTAGTCAGGGTCTCGCCATCAGCCATTTTGGGCCCGGGGAATACCAATTTGGCACCTGTCATGGGTGCGTTGTAAGCAGTGCCCCAAGCATTAACATGAAACATTGGCACAATGGGCATAACCACATCATTACAGGACAGACGCATCAAGTCTGGCATAGAGCCTACTATCGAGTGCAATACGGTACTGCGATGGCTGTAGAGAACACCCTTTGGATTGCCTGTGGTTCCAGATGTGTAGCACATTGAACTGGCAGTGTTTTCATCGAGATCCGGCCAATTAAAGGTATCTGCCTGATCGGCGATAAAGGTCTCATAACAATGAGCATTGGCTAGGTTTGTCTGGGGCATGTGCGCCTGATCGGTCATGATAACGTAGCCGCGCACTGTCGGCAGTTGATCTTTGAGCGACTCTAACAGAGGCACGAACATTGGATCAGCGAAAATCCACTGATCTTCGGCATGATTGATAATAAAGTCTATCTGCTCGGGAAATAGACGTGGATTAATAGTGTGGCAAACCTGACCTGAGCAGGAGATAGCATAGTACAGCTCAAAGTGACGGTAATCATTCCATGCCAGTGTTGCTATGCGGTCACCCTGATTGAAACCTACACCTTGCAGAGCATTTGCCAGTTTACGAACGCGCTGAAATGCATCTTTGTAGGTGTACCTGTGGCAAGGATTGTCTCCTGTTACTGAAACAATCTCGCTCTTGCCATTAATTCGATCAGCATGCTCCATTATTGAAGTAATGGTGAGCTGTGTCTCCATCATTAAACCATTCATATTTTCCCCTAAATTTTTATACATATTTGGTCTAGACTACCACCTGCCTTCGAGGGTTCAACAATAAAATCTGCGGCTGGGCAGTCATAGACATGATAGCCCAGGGGTCGGAGTCATTTTTTGATGTCGACCTGCATAGCGATTTTGATGCCATTGCTAGCGCAACAATAGTAATCCATCTCACAGAGCCCTCGGGGTACAATGATGAATCGATTGCGCCAATACGGCTCGGTTAGTGCTAACGGCGCCGAACTTCTGGAATTTTAAGTTCGGTTGTAATGTATAATCGAGCAAATTTAATTTTTATCCATATTTTTGTTTGCTGGCTTAGAGCTGCTTTTGCAGTTACGCGCCCTATTAGCAACATTGCAAAACTCATCACAAGGCTGCCATTTATGAGTAAAACTCTCGGGGTCGTAATGGACCCAATTCAAACTATCAACTACAAAAAGGATACTACCCTAGCGCTATTGCTTGCCGCCCAGCGTCAAGGCTTCAAACTCTACTACATGGAGCAGCAGCATCTATTTATGGAGAATGGCAATCCGCGCGCAGAAGTGCGGCCCCTCAAGGTATTCGAAAATCCGTTTAAATGGCACGAATTAGAGGCCAGCAGCTCTATTCCTCTGGAGGAACTAGACGTGATACTGATGCGCAAAGATCCGCCATTTGACAGTGAATTTATCTACTCTACTTATATTCTTGAAGCCGCCGAGAGGCGTGGCACTCTGGTAGTCAATAAGCCCCAGAGCCTGCGTGACTGCAATGAGAAAGTGTTCGCAACCGAATTCCCCGAGTGCACACCGCCGCTGATGATTAGCCGTGATCAACAGCGCCTCAAAAGCTTTCTAACGGAACATAGAGACGCTGTCTTTAAACCTCTAGACGGCATGGGTGGAACCTCAATATTCCGCGTGAGAGAGGATGACCAGAATCTTAATGTGATTCTTGAGACGCTCACTAATAACGGCCAACAGACAATTATGGCGCAAAAGTATCTGCCTGAAATCCGTGACGGCGACAAACGTATACTGGTGATTGATGGTGAAGTGGTGCCTTTCTGCCTCGCTCGGATTCCAGCTAATGGTGAGTTTCGTGGCAATCTCGCCGCTGGCGGTCAGGGCCGGGTGCAGCCCCTCAGCGATCGCGATCATTGGATTGCACAGCAGATCGCTCCAACATTAGTTGAGCGTGGACTTATCTTTGTGGGCCTGGATGTTATCGGCGACTATCTCACCGAAATCAATGTTACAAGCCCAACCTGCGCCCGAGAAATTGATGATGCCGAGAGCATGGCAATTGGTGACCGCTTAATTGATGCTATTGAAGATCGTCTGAACAGCCAGGGATGAAGCTGGCGTAGATCGCTTTAGTGATAGATAGTGAAATGATTCTGTAGAGGCCACAAAGCTCGATACACTGCGGCAACTACAATTTGTTGGGGCTATTTTTAGGCCTACAATATAATTAGCCATTGCGAACTAGTAAAAAGGGCCAGGCACTGTGGATAACTGTACCGCGGCTAATTTAGCCGACAATCTGCTTACCCTAAGTTATCTCGCGTCAATACTTGAGTTTAGCAACGCAAACCCTCATATTGCTCAGTATGACGAAAGCGACAAAAAAAATTATTTCCAGCCTCAAAGATTACTTTTTGCTAGCTATGCCAGGTCTAAACGACCCGAATTTTTCCCAGTCTGTGGTCTACATCTGCGAACATAATGCGGACGGTGCCATGGGGCTAATTATTAACCAGCCTCTGGATATTCCGGTAAAAGCAATTTTCGATCAACTCGACCTCAAGTATTTAGATGAATGCGGTAACTCACTAATATTTGATGGTGGACCAGTGCAGCGCGATCGAGGGTTTATACTACACCCTACTGCCCAGCAGCAGTGGGAATCTACCGTAAGCATTGGTGAAGGTATAAGTCTTACTGCGTCTAAAGATATTCTCAAAGACATTGCTCTTGGAAAGGGTCCTGAGCGTGCGTTAATAACGCTGGGCTACTCAAGCTGGGGGGCAGGGCAACTCGAGCAAGAGATTGCCCAGAACAGCTGGTTAACCATTCCTGCAGACTCAGCCATTATCTTTCAGACTGATTGCGCTGATCGCGCAGGTGCCGCGGCTTCAACTATTGGCCTCGATTTAGCGATGCTATCACCAGATGCTGGCCATGCCTGATAGCGCCCCTAGAACCCTGCTTGCGTTTGATTTTGGCCTCAAACAGATTGGTATTGCCTATGGCCAAACACTCACCAATTCTGCCTCAGGATTAACTATTATCAAGGCGGCTGATGGCATTCCTAACTGGGCAGACATTGAAGGCCTATTACAAGAATGGAAGCCAGATCTGGTGTTAGTTGGACTACCTTTAAACATGGATGACAGCGAAAGTGAGTTAAGCGCCAGATCACGTAAATTTGCCCGCAGACTGCAGGGCCGGTTTGCGATTCAGGTGTTGATGATTGATGAGCGACTCACCAGCCGCGAGGCCAAGTCTATAATTCGCGAGCAACACGAAGGAGCGGCCCGAAGTAGAAAAGGTAAAAGCCATGACCTTACTAAAATTGACCATATTGCCGCATCGCTAATTTTACAGGGCTGGTTTGAAAACCCTGAAATTGCCCAACAGCCCTGAGTAAGTAATGTACTAGTTGCTTAGCCTTGCTGTGAAGTGATCTAGACATCAAGTCAATGGTAATAGCCTATTTTAGAACCGCTATGACCAATCAGTTTGTGCTCACTAATCTCACCGCTACAGATACCTGCCTATAATTGACCTTAGATATTCTCTATCGCCACATAATATGGCTCACACCATCTCCTCACTAGATTGCCGAGAGCGCTTAATTTTACGAACCTGTATTTTTTAGCGACAACCCTAATGCAGAGGGATTAGAAACTATCCGGAAACTTGGCTTTTTCTCTGGCGACATCAGATTTAATCACACCCTGATCCACCAAGTTATGTAGACATTGATCTAGGGTTTGCATGCCCAGACCACCCCCTGTTTGCATTGCCGAATATATCTGTGCCACTTTGTCTTCACGTATCAAATTGCGGATAGCTGGCGTAGCAATCAGTATTTCATAAGCGCCTACACGACCACCGCCAATCTTCTTCAACAACGTCTGCGCAATAACGGCTTGCAGTGATTCTGAGAACATTGAACGAATCATTGCTTGCTCACTCCCCGGGAAAATATCTACCACTCGATCAATAGTCTTGGCTGCCGAAGTCGTATGAAGGGTAGCAAACACCAAATGGCCTGTTTCTGCGGCAGTTAATGCTAAACGGATACTGTCCAGATCACGTAACTCGCCAACTAAAATCACATCGGGGTCTTCTCGCAGAGCTGAGCGCAGTGCTCTGTCAAAGCTGGTGGTGTGAAGGTGTACCTCACGCTGGTTAATTAGGCATTGCTTGCTCTGGTGGACAAATTCAATAGGATCCTCAATAGTTAAGATATGGTCACTTCGGGACTCATTAACATGATCGATCATAGCCGCAAGCGTTGTTGACTTACCACAGCCCGTGGGCCCAGTCACAAGTACTAGCCCCCGAGGTAGAAGCGATACCTGCCTAAAAATATCACCCATGCCTAGCTGTTCAAGGGTTAGTGCTTTTGAAGGAATCGCTCTGAACACCGCTGCCGCACCACGGCTTTGATTAAAGGCATTGACCCTAAAACGAGCTACCCCGGGTATCTCATAGGAAAAGTCTGTTTCCAGATACTCCCCATAGTCTCTTCTTTGCTTGTCATTCATTATTTCGTAGATCAAACTATAGACTTGCTGGTGATCCATGGGCGGCAAGTTGGTGGGATGTATATCACCATCAATTCTGATAATCGGGGATAGCCCAGCGGAAAGATGCAAATCCGAAGCCTCCTGTTGTGCGCTAAATGCTAATAATTCGGTGATATCCATTTTGTGTCTCGCTCCTTAAAGCCATTGTTGATGATTTAAAACTATGCCAACTATTAAAAATAACATTAGCTCAATACAGGTACGCCTCCAACAGGCCTTAAGAGACGTAGGTCGCAGTCCTGATGAGGTACTGTTGTTGGCTGTTAGCAAAACAAGAAGCACTAAGCAGATAAATCAGGTTCTTCAGGCAGGTCTCATAAACTTCGGCGAAAACTACCTTCAGGAGGCTATTGAGAAAATCGATCAGTTTTTAGCCACTGGCCTTGACTGGCATTTTATTGGCCCTTTGCAGTCGAATAAGACACGCCTAGCTGCCGAGTATTTTTCTTGGATACACAGTGTCGACCGTTTGAAAATTGCGCAGCGTTTAAGCGCTCAAAGGCCGACAACGATGAAACCACTGAATCTTTGCCTGCAAATCAATATTGACCATGAACCGACTAAGTCTGGATTCAGTCCTGAACAGGCATTGGCCGTAGCATCTGAGATTGCTGAACTTCCTAACATTAGCCTACGCGGCCTAATGGCTATTCCTAGGTCCCGAGCTAGCCTGGCCGAACAGCGGGTACCCTTTGCAAGGCTGCGTGAATTAAAAGATCAGATCAACACTCGGCTGGACAATTCTCTGAAACTGGATACTCTTTCCATGGGAATGTCTGGAGACATGGAAGCTGCTATTTTAGAAGGTGCTACCATTGTTCGGATTGGAACAGATATTTTTGGACCACGAGACAAATAATTAACGTAGAACGAATAAAGGAATAGTAATGAGTTCAATTGTATTTATAGGAGGCGGCAATATGGCTTCCTGCATTATTGGCGGCATGATCGCTCAGGGGTTTAGTGCCGCCAATATTGTAGTCAGCGAACCAGGGGCCGAATCACGCCAACGTCTTGAAGAAAGCTATGGAATTAAAACTACGGCTGACAATCGTGCGGCGGCAAAACAAGCTGAGCTTATTGTATTAGCAGTCAAACCACAGATCATGAATGAGGTAGTACAAGAGCTGGCCGACTGCCTAGGCCATAATCCGGCTGTGGTTTCTATTGCTGCGGGAATACCACTTACCTCGCTACAAAATTGGCTAGGTGATGATGTTGCTATTATCAGAGCCATGCCCAACACACCGGCAATGGTACTTTGTGGTGCCACAGGACTATTCGCTAACAGTCTGGTCACCACGGAACAACAAACTCAAGTAGAAAAAGTCTTTGATGCTGTTGGTTACACCTGCTGGGTGGACAATGAAGCGCAAATTGATGCTGTTATTGCAGTCTCTGGAAGCGGTCCTGCCTACTTCTTTCGCATCATGGAGATTATGCAACAAGTTGGTCAAGAACTTGGCTTACCGCCACAAGTTGCCGGCGATCTGAGTCTTAAAACAGCACTGGGCGCGGCGCGTATGGCCACAGAGTCAAGTGCCAACCCTACCCAGTTGCGCCAACAGGTAACGTCCCCAGGCGGCACCACTGAGGCGGCACTGCAGACCTTTGAAGATCAGGGGCTAGAAGACACTTTCCGCAAGGCTATGAACAGCGCACTTACAAGAGCAGAACAGATGTCCACAGACTTTGGCTCCGCGTTCAAATAACAGCATCAAGGGATAATCAGCATGGACAACACAGTTATTTTTATTCTTCGCACGGCGCTGGACATCTATGCGACGGTGCTTTTGGTACGCCTTTTATTACAGCTGATGCAGGCAGACTTTTTTAATCCCCTCTCGCAAACAATTTTTAAGCTAACCGCGCCGATAATAGAACCACTCGCCAGGGTATTCCCCACTATAGGCAACTTTAATATCGCCGCTCTAGTTGCAGCCATACTAGTCAAGTGGTCATTTTATCTTATAGTATTGGGTATAAGCGGGATGCTGAGCGCCCAGATGTTTGTCTATATAGCGGTGGCACTGCTTGAGCTACTAGCTTCATTGATAGAAATTTATTTTTGGGGAATTTTTATTCTGGTTATCTCGAGCTGGATTGGTACCAGCTCACATCCAACAGTGCGTGTGGTCAGCCAGATTGTCGATCCCTATATGGCAATCTTCCGACGCTTTATCCCACCCATTGGCATGATTGACCTATCACCTATGGTAGCCATATTTGGCCTAATGATTATTCGCGCCAATGTGATGCCAAAACTCGCCAGCCTGGTTCAACCTCTGTTGGGTTGACGGCGTGCTAAAAGCCAATTTGCAGAGCTTGCGACTCTGCAAATTGACCTAAAAATAGCCTGTCTAGGGTGCAGGATCTGGATACTGGTTATGTATAGCATTAATTTCTGCTATCACATCATCAGCAAGCCTCAGTTCAAACGCCGATATATTCTCCTTCAGTTGTTCCATAGTGGTTGCACCAATCAAGCAACTAGTTACAAATGACTGCTGACAGACAAATGCCAATGACATCTCTGTCAGGCTGTAACCATGCTTATCGGCAACCGCTTTGTAAGCCTCAGTAGCCGCTGTTGACTGCGCACTATCGTAGCGGGAGAAACGCGTAAATAAGTCCATTCTCGAACCTACAGGCTTTTTACCGCCAATATATTTGCCACTTAAAACACCAAATGCCAGAGGCGAATATGCTAACAAGCCGGCGCTTTCACGAATTGCCATTTCTGCAAGACCTGTTTCAAACTGCCGACTCAGTAGATTGTAGACATTTTGGATACTAACTACTCTGGCCATACCTCGCTCTTTGGCAAGGCGCAAATACTCCATAACACCCCAGGGCGTTTCATTAGATACACCCACATGTTTAACCAGACCCTCGTCAACCAACTCTGACAATGCATCCAGCGTCTCGTCGATCGCTATTCCATCGGCCGCAGGGTTGTGGCTGTAACCACGCTGACCAAAATAGTTGGTGCCCCTTTCGGGCCAGTGTACTTGATAGAGATCAACATAGTCGGTCTGCAACCTTTCTAAGGAGCCCTCTATGGCTCGGCGAATATGATCACGACTCAGTCTGGGGCCGCCTCGCAAATGTTTCATATCAGGGCCCTGATCAGCACGCCCAGCAACCTTGGTTGCCAATACAATATCTGACCGTTTACCTGTACGATTAAACCATTCGCCTATACAGGATTCTGTGGAACCCTGAGTTTTAGCAGTAGGGGGCACTGGATACATCTCAGCTACATCAAAAAAGTTAATCCCTTTAGAGACTGCGTAATCCATCTGCTCACAGGCTTCTTCTATGTTGTTTTGCTGACCCCAGGTCATAGTGCCCAAGCCAATTAAGGATACGTTTAAATTGGTGTCCCCCAATTTTTTATACTGCATAGGTTATACCTCTAATTAAGTCGGTCGCTAGTCTACATCAGAAAAAGCCCCTTGAAGTAAAAAACTCACAGCCATAAATAATACAAGGCGGTATACTAGTAGTTATGGCATCTCTCTCATTACAAACCCCCGCCAAGTCCATTGGACTAGTCAGCCCTCAAAAGGTACTGATTGACAAGCCTCTGACTCTGGCCTGCGGAACTGTGCTACCAACTCATGAACTGGTATTTGAAACCTATGGCACCCTTAATAGTGACAAGAATAATGCTATTTTGATTTGCCACGCACTAAGCGGCAATCATCATGCGGCGGGATTTTATGAAGGTGACAGCAAACCGGGGTGGTGGGACCATTACATAGGGCCGGGCAAGGCAATAGATAGCGATCGATTTTTTATTGTGAGTGTCAATAATATTGGTAGCTGTTTTGGCAGTACAGGGCCGACCTCAACTAACCCTGCAACAGGCAGAGCATGGGGTGCTGACTTTCCTTCCCTGCGCGCGCGCGACTGGGTAGAGTCGCAAAAGCTATTGATGGAACATCTAGCTATTGAATGCTGGGCTGCGGTTATTGGCGGCAGTTTAGGTGGCATGCAGGCTATGCGTTGGTCACTGGAGCATCCCGACAAGCTCCTAAATGCTGTCGTAATCGCCTCATCTATGAAGCTAAGCGCCCAGAATATTGCGTTTAATGAAATTGCCCGCAGGGCCATTAAGTCAGATCCAAATTTCTGTGATGGCAATTATCTACAACAGAACCGGGCGCCTCTGCATGGCTTGGCATTAGCGCGCATGATTGGTCATGTAACCTATTTATCTGATGAAGCTCTGGGCAAGAAGTTCGGTCGCGAATTAGCTAGCGGTGATTTTATAGGTAGCACAGAGGACCCTATCGAGTTTCAAATCGAAAGCTATCTGAACTATCAGGGCGACAAATTTTCTAGTAATTTTGATGCTAACTCCTATATTCTGATCACTAGAATGCTCGACTACTTCGACCTGTCTCGAGAATACGGCAACAGTCCCGTTTCCGCCTTTGAGCATGCCCAGTGCAACTTTTTGCTAATTTCGTTCAGTAGTGACTGGCGATTCTCGCCTAAACGATCACAAGAAATCACCGATGCCCTTATCACTGCAGGCAAAAATGTCAGCTATACAGCCATTGAGTCCAATCAGGGGCATGATGCATTTTTACTGCCAAATGATCGCTATCAAAAAACTCTGAGTAACTATCTTAGGCGAGTTGCAGATCAATTGGGTGCTGCATAATGAACCATAACTTTAGCTTTATTAGCGGCTGGATTAGATCCGGCTCGAGACTACTAGATTTGGGTTGTGGCGACGGCTCTCTGCTGGCTGATCTCACCAGTTCCCACAATGTTCGTGGCTACGGCCTTGAGATTGACTCAGGTTCAATTGAGAAATGTATTGCTCGGGGTGTCAACGTTGTAGAGCAGGATCTCAACAGGGGTCTAGACAACTTTGCCGATAATAGCTTTGATACCGTAGTTATGACGCAGGCTCTCCAAGCTATGCGCTATCCGCATCTAGTATTGGACGAGATGCTTAGAATCGGTAGTGAATGTATTATTACCTTCCCAAATTTTGGCAGTTGGCGGACAAGAGCCTATCTGGCGTTTCGCGGTCGTATGCCGGTGACAAAACAACTCGCCTATCAATGGTACGACACGCCCAATATTCACTTCTTCACGTATAGTGACTTTGAGGCCCTTTGTCAGGAGCGTAATATTAATGTGATGCATCGTAAATTTATTGCTGAGCAATTTCCTGATAACCTGCTGAAAAACCTATGGCCTAATCTTTTCACTGAAACGGCGGTTTATCATTTAAGTCGTTAAAACTGAGTAATAAGGAGTTTGCCATATCGATCTAGCTATAGATTAGCCCAAAGGATAAAGCCCATGAAACGACTGATACTACTAACCTGCCTACTGACAACTCCAATTTTAGGGCAGACGTTTGAAGAAAATCTCTACAAGCAGCATGGCGAGCACAAAATTTTTTACAGCGCCTTCGGTAGCTTGTTTATTGATCCCAAAATTGCCGTGGCCAACAATATTGTGCGGGGCAAAGGCAAGGGCCTGGTCAATATTGCCATGGTTAAACAACTAGGTGTTGGAGTCCCAGGAACTGTGACAGGGACAGTGTCAAATATTTTACAGCAGACACAGACTCTAGAGTTTGTTGCTGTGCGCGAGAAAAATACTGTGTACTACCTGGCGCCCTTTAAATTCGACAACGAAGACTTTCTGACCTTTAAAATTGACGTAAAGCCCCTAACTGATCCGTCTGGATATAGCTATAACTTCAAATTCCAAAAGAAGATGTATCACAACTAGCTGCAAGCTAAGAATAACAGGAACCTTATATTGAGTAGTCCACAAGATTTAGTACTAGCCAGCGCCAACGCCGGTAAAATAGCAGAACTACAGGAAATGCTCGGCGGATTGGGAATCAGAATAGTCCCTCAGACCGAACTCAATATTCCTGATATCGAAGAGACCGGGCTGTCGTTTGTAGAAAATGCCATTCTTAAAGCACGCAATGCTGCGACCCTGTCTAATCTGCCCGCCATCGCCGATGACTCAGGTCTAGAAGTAGATTATTTACAGGGTGAGCCGGGTATTTATTCGGCACGTTTTGCCGGTGAACGAGCGGGCGACAGCGCCAACAAAGAGAAGCTTCTTGAGCTGATGACTGACGTGCCTGCACAACAGCGCACTGCTCGCTACCAAACAGTAATTGTCTACATGCGCCATGGTAATGACCCAACGCCAATTATATGCCAGGGCACCTGGGAAGGAAGAATTGCAACTGAATCTCGGGGTGATCAGGGCTTCGGCTACGACCCTATTTTTTTTGTCACTGAAACCAATTGCCATGCAGCAGAGCTAGATAAGGTAACTAAAAATCGACTGAGTCATCGCGGCAAAGCGATAGCTAACTTGCTGATGCAATTACAGGCTCCCTAAAGCCATGCTACAACTACCGCCGCTGTCTCTATACATACATATCCCCTGGTGTGTCCGCAAATGCCCCTACTGTGACTTTAATTCTCATCAGGCGGCTGCAGAAATTCCCGAGGCAGACTATGTGCGAACACTGATTGCTGATTTGCGCGCAGACCAACATTGGGCCCAGCAACGTAAACTCCATTCGATATTTTTTGGCGGCGGCACCCCCAGTCTTTTTTCAGCTCAGGCTATTGACTCAATTTTAAATGCCGCAGAGCAAATCATAGGTTTTGAGCAGGACATCGAAATCACTTTCGAGGCCAATCCGGGTACGTTTGAACAACAAAAGTTTGCCGACTTTTACAGCGCCGGAGTCAATCGCCTATCCATAGGCATACAGAGTTTTAATACTAGTCATTTAGAGCGACTGGGTAGAATTCATGATGGTGAACAGGCATTGCGATCCATTGGAACTGCAAGGGCCGCAGGATTTAACAACTTTAATATAGATCTTATGCATGGCCTACCCGAGCAGACAGTTAGCGAGGCACAAGCTGATCTAAAGCTGGCAATCGACAACGACGCCCAACATATTTCTTGGTATCAGTTGACCATTGAGCCCAATACCGAGTTTTACTCTCGCCCACCTCAGCTGCCTACAGATGATCGGCTGGCTGACATACAGCAAGCAGGAATGGAATTGCTGCATAGCAGCAGTTTCCAACAGTACGAAGTGTCTGCGTTTGCTCTAAATAAACAGACCTCAAAGCACAATATTAATTACTGGCATTTTGGTGACTATCTGGGTATCGGTGCCGGCGCCCATGGCAAGATCACACTCCCAGAGCAGGGTTGCGTAATTCGTACTAGCAAGACCCGTCAGCCCGACAAATATTTAGCGCGCAAGGACTCACTCATAGCCACAAATAAGGTGATAGCGACCGATGAGATTGCACTGGAATTTATGATGAATGGCCTGCGTTTGAAAGATGGAGTTCCCGCTGCCTATTTCTCCTCCCGCACAGGTTTGAATGATTTGACAATCTCCGAGCAGATTGAGAATCTACAGCGCAAAGGGCTAATGGAAATAGAATGCGGCAGATATACCACCACTAAACTCGGCTATCAGTTCCTAAACACCATTTTGCAGGAATTTTAACTCGACACTACCACTTAGCTCATAGCTTTACAGTTTAGACAACCTGATTAATTTGCTAAGCTAGTGGTTCAGGACTCCCAGTTAAATAGTCAAATAACATGACCACATCTAGCCACCTAGCAACAGACAAAGAACAATCTGCAAAATTAATGCGGCTGGCAACCTATGCCTCTATTACGGTCGCATCTATGCTTATAGTGGTTAAGTTGGTCGCCTGGGGGCTATCTGATTCAGTAAGCTTGCTCGCCACATTGATTGACTCGGTTTTGGATGCACTGGCATCGCTAATTAATCTGATTGCCGTGCGTCATGCCCTGACACCAGCCGATAAGGAGCATCGGTTCGGACATGGTAAAGCGGAGGCCCTGGCTGGGCTCAGTCAAGCTATGTTCATCGCCGGTTCTGCTGGCTTTTTGCTACTCGAAGCTGGGCGGAGAATTATCAGCCCTATCGCCATTGAGGCCGCGGGCATGGGTATGCTGGTGATGATATTTTCTGTTGTGATGACGCTAGTTTTGCTGGCCTTTCAAAATTATGTAATTCGTAAAACCAATTCAACCGCCATCCGCGCAGATGCGTTGCACTATCGCACCGACCTGCTGGTCAATGGCAGTGTAATACTGGCTCTGTGGTTGTCGGTAGAGGGGTGGGCTGGATTTGATGGTCTATTTGGCTGCGCTATCGCCGCCTATATTTTGTACAGCGCTTGGGAAATTATTAAGGTCTCCTACGACCAATTAATGGACCGAGAATTACCAGACGACCAACGCGCCGACATTACGACCCTAGTTTTAGAACACAAAAATGTCCGTGGTATGCACGATTTGCGCTCCAGGCATGCAGGGACCGTGACCTTTATCCAATTCCATTTGGAACTGGATGATGACTTGTCGTTACTACAAGCACACAGGGTTTCTGACGAAGTAGAACTCCGTCTACTCGAGATCTTTCCGGGCTCCGAGATTATTATTCATATTGATCCTCAGTCAGTTGTAGGTCATGAGCCAATGGACAATTTTAGCTAGGCGTACGACCGATTAGCGCCCTAATTTCCAACGATAATACTTTTCTATCCAGCCCAGCAATCGCAGCGGTATATGCTTGCGTTTCCAATGGCCAGCGACATATTTATTGGCCTCGCTTAGGGTTGGATAGCTGTGGATAGTGGCAAGAATCTTATTTAGACCAAGGTTATGTTTCATCGCAGTGACAAATTCAGTGATTAGCTCGCCCGCCTGTGGGCCTAAAATTGTGGCGCCTAGAATACGATCGCTGCCAACCGCAGTAAGTACCTTGATCATACCCTGAGCATCGCCATCGGCAATGGCCCTATCTAAGTCCGCTAAATCATAGGTAGTTACCTCTACTTCAACACCCTGCTCCCTCGCTTCTCGCTCATTGAGGCCAACTCGCGCCAGTTGCGGGTCAGTGAAAATAACTTGGGGCATAACTCGATAGTCCACGGCAAATTTCTTGAACTGACCAAATAGGGCATTGACCCCAGCGAACCATGCCTGGTGCCCCGCAGCATGAGTCAGTTGATAGGGTCCAGCCACGTCACCACAGGCGAAAATAGTCGGGCAACTCGTTCTAAGAAACTTATCAACATTAACCGTACCATCAGCATTGAGGGCAACTCCCATATGATCTAAACCGAAACCTGAGGTATTGGCACGGCGGCCAACGGCAACCAAAACGCGGTCAAAAATGACGCTATTAGTTTTGCCATCTGGGCCTTTAACAAGGGCACTTTGCTCTGCATCCTCCGCCACAAACGAAATAATTTCGCTGTTGATAACTACTCTCACACCCTCCTCCTGCAGAGTTTGGGTTAATCTCGCCACTACATCAGCGTCCTCTTTGGGGAGCAAATGAACCATAGTGTCAACTAGGGTGACTTCGGCACCCAGACGTTGAAATGCCTGTGCCATCTCACAACCCATAGCGCCCCCACCCATAATTAAAAGCCTTTTAGGCAAGGCTCGTAACTGCCACAAGTTTTCGGAGGTGAGGACATCAACAGTCGCTAAACCGGGAATAGGCGGTATTATTGGACTGGCGCCAGTGGCTAAAATGATCTTTTGCGCACTGACTAGGCGACCGTTAATCTCTACCTGCCACGGACTCACCAATCTAGCCTCTCCCGAGATACAGTGCACACCCAAATCAGTAAAACGCTCAACAGAGTCATGGGGTTCAATTTCCTTGATGACCTCATGTATCCGATCCATCACCTTAGGGAAATTAACCACAGATGCCTTACTCTCTATACCAAATTTACTGGCCCTCTCTATATCTTTGACTGACTTGGCTGCACGAATCAATGCTTTGCTCGGCACACAACCTGTATTTAGGCAATCGCCTCCCATATGAGATTTCTCAACTAGAATCACTGAGGCATTGACAGTTGAAGCTATGTAAGCGCTTACTAACCCGGCACTACCAGCACCGATAACCAGTAAATTGGCATCAAACTTAGATGGCCGTTGAAATCCAGCCAGCGCCTTACGTCGTCGCACAGCGGCCATGGAGGTCCGTGCAATAAAAGGAAATAACGCGAGTAACCCAAATGACAGCAGGACGCTGGGAGTTAAAATAGCCAAGGTGGATAGTTCCTGCACCTGACCCAACGAGGCACCGGCGTTCACAAACACAAAGGTACCAGCTAACATGCCCAGCTGACTGACCCAGTAATAGGTACTAGTCTTTATCGGCATCACACCCATCACTAAATTGATTATCCAAAACGGAAACAAAGGTATAAGCCGCAGACTAAACAGATACAGTGCGCCATCTTTCTCTATGCCCTCATTAACGGCTTTAAGATAGCTGGCAAACTTAGTCTGCACCCAATCTCGCAATACAAAGCGCGACAGTAAAAAAGCCCCTGTGGCACCAAGTGTACTGGCAAATGACACCAGTAGCACACCCAACCAAAGACCAAAAATCATCCCTCCTATAATGGTCAATAATGCTGCTCCTGGCAGAGATAGGCAGGTGACAATCACATATACAGAGAAGTAGAGGAGCGCAGACAATATCGGGTATTGTTGATAATATTGCTGAAAGAAATCGAGGGACAGATACTGTTGCCCATCCAATAAGAAATAGATGCTTACCAAAATAGTCACGGCCACCAGTAAGGCTAACTTAGAAATCCTCATGCTTTCTCCAATATTACTGTATTAATTGTCTGACCTATAGCTGACTCAAAGTTCCCCTAGACACAAAGTACTCAGATCAATAGTCTAAATCTTTTACGCCGATTGAGCATATGCATTGTTGCCGCGTCATCGTCAATGTTACTATGGAACACTCAAAGGGTTTGTAGCCTAAATTAATTTCTTTGGAGATACCGTAAAAATGAGCGATCATATTGTTCACGTCACCGACGCAAGTTTTGAAACTGATGTATTGCAATCTGACACCCCTGCACTAGTTGACTTTTGGGCAGAATGGTGCGGGCCATGTAAAATGATTGCACCTCTTCTCAATGAGGTAGCCGATGAGTACGCTGGCAAAATTAAAATTTGCAAAGTTGATGTCGACAGCAATCCTGAATCTGCAGCTAAATTTAATGTACGTGGCATTCCAACGCTTCTAGTATTTAAGAATGGTACGGTCGAGGCGACCAAAGTTGGCGCGCTTTCCAAGGCCCAATTAGTGGAGTTTGTAGAAGCCTTGGTATGATTATATGTGCGGCTCTGATAGCAGAGCCGCAAAACTTTTCTTGCGCTTTGCAAATCCACCGCTATAATTTAGTTAAATCAGCTTAGAAAACGCCTCTTCTGACGCTCCACAAACAATCTTTTGCGCCATATGCGGCTTTAAAACCCACCCAATCTTTTAATCATGGCCTTGCGCCATCTCTCAATAAACCCTTATAAAACCGAAAAACCCTCCCTATGAATCTATCAGAATTAAAACATAAACCGATCGCCGAACTAATTGAAATGACCGCGTCCATGGGACTCGATAATTTAGCTCGCTCACGAAAACAAGACATTATCTTTGCCCTACTTAAGAAACACGCAAAAAGTGGCGAAGATATTTATGGGGATGGTGTTTTAGAAATACTTCCTGATGGATTCGGATTTTTACGCTCTGCTGGCGCTTCCTATCTGGCAGGCCCGGATGACATTTACGTTTCACCGAGTCAGATAAGACGTTTCAATTTGCGCACTGGCGACGGCATTGCAGGGAAAATTAGACCTCCCAAAGATGGTGAACGCTATTTTGCCATGCTCAAGGTCGATGAAATCAACTTCGACGCGCCAGAAAATGCCCGTAACAAAATTCTCTTTGAAAACCTTACTCCGCTCTTCCCAGATCAGCGTTTAGCATTGGAATCAGGCAATGGTTCCACCGAAGATATAACTGGGCGAATTATTGATCTGGTATCGCCAATAGGCAAAGGACAACGGGGGTTAATTGTTGCGCCACCCAAGGCTGGTAAAACGATCATGATGCAGAATATCGCTCAGTCGATCATTCGTAATAATCCCGAATGTATTATTATTGTTTTGCTGATTGATGAGCGGCCTGAGGAGGTAACAGAGATGCAGCGCACAGTGCGCGGTGAAGTTATAGCCTCGACATTTGATGAGCCACCAACTAGGCATGTGCAGGTGGCTGAAATGGTAATCGAAAGGGCTAAGCGCTTAGTAGAACATAAAAAAGATGTGGTTATTCTACTCGATTCTATTACTCGACTAGCGCGTGCCTATAATACAGTTATTCCGTCCTCCGGTAAGGTATTGACCGGTGGTGTTGATGCTCATGCTTTAGAAAAGCCAAAGCGGTTCTTTGGCGCTGCGCGAAATATTGAACATGGCGGTAGCCTTAGCATTATCGCAACGGCTCTGGTTGAAACTGGCTCTAAGATGGATGAGGTTATCTACGAGGAGTTTAAAGGCACGGGCAATATGGAATTAATATTGGATCGAAAGCTTGCTGAAAAACGCGTCTATCCAGCCATAAATATACGTCGCTCTGGCACTCGCCGTGAAGATTTATTAATGGATGAATCGGAACTGCAACGAGTTTGGATACTGCGCAAACTACTGCATGATATGGAAGATTTAGCTGCTGCAGAATTTATGGTTGAGAAACTTAAAGGGTTCAAGAACAATGCTGAATTCTTTGGTGCCATGAAACGTAAATAGCGCGCACCCTAGACTGACAGACCACACCTGAACTAGTAGCGATCTGCTCATATGCGGCTCGTTGCTAGGGTACAGTAAAGTGCCTAGATAGCTACTAGCTAACAAGCAGTAAGTGTTTTTATATAGCCTTTCACCATTGTCTATCTTTTCGCTGAATTCGGACGCACAGTGTTCGGTGTTGACGTTAAGCCCTCGGATTATCAACACAGTAACCGGTTGTTGCACAGACAAGCGAAAACTATTCTATGACTGGTCAAGAATTCAATCAATTTTGCGGCGCACTTCCAGGCACCTCTCACATTGTGCAGTGGGGTGGCTCAGATGTGTGGAAAGTCGGCGGTAAGGTTTTTGCCATTGGCAGCTTAAGTAAGGCTAACAAGCCTGGGTTTACATTTAAAACATCCAGACAAAATTTTAATTTCTTAGAGATCAAACCTGGCTATCGGCCGGCTCCCTATCTGGCATCTCGCGGCTTTAAGTGGATTCAGCAATATGATGCACCGGTATCCGAAGACGATGAATTACAGTATTATTTAAAAGAGTCCTACCGAATAGTGTCCCTCGGCCTGAGTAAGAAAAAGCAAAAAGAACTTGGGCTAAACCAAAATTCACAGCCTTAAAACTAGGCTAGCGCAAAGTTGCGGAGATCAAAGCCATGGTACCATCTTACCTTGCCAACTGAGGATCCCAAGACCGGATGATGCTTCGATGATTACCTACTCACTAGCCCTGCATAAGGACCTAGCTACCCTTAAGACGTTTCTGTTCAAGCATGGTTCTAATCCATGGAACCATTTGCCTGGTGATGGCGTCGATAAGGAATTTGCCCTTATTACCGAAGGTAAGGCCTCAGTAATCGTTGCTACTGACAACTCCGCACTATTAGGCTTTGGGATCTTTTATCATCCGCAGGCCTTGCCCAACAAATATCTCCAATTCAGTGGGTTACATCAAACCATCTATATTGCTGAGGCTGTGGTTCATCAAGCTCATGTAGGTCAGGGTATTGGGCACAAACTATTAACTGAGATTATTAATCAGGCGACCAAGTTTGGCGCCTCTATGCTTATCGTTGATCGCCATGAACAAAATTTGGCCTCGGCAGGTATGATGCGCAAGGCAGGGTTTATTGAACTAGCCACTTTTGATGATCCGCATCGGCGAGATATGGGTAGCCGTAAAACCACGGTGATGGGTTACACACTGAAATCAAGCGAAGCTCAGCCTGTCCTGCTATGATTGAGCTAAATGTGAATAATACAGTCCTAGGCGACCTCTAATAACTAATATATTGAAGTCGGGATGTATCATGATAGCTACTATTATGGCGTAGTCATATTTTAAATCGAATGCCTTTCGAAATTATATGAACGCCCCTAAATCTTCTTTGGGAAGATGTTTGAGTCAAGTAAGAAAGTAGAGTTGATTTAACCATAATAATATAAAGGCCTGTTATGCAACAGAAACCAATAAGTCAGTTTCACCTCTTTACAAAACGACGTTTTTTACCTTTTTTTGCGACTCAGTTTTTGGGCGCACTCAATGACAATATCTTTAAAAATGCTCTTTTGGTTATTATTGTTAGTACCGCAGTGGCCGGAGCAGATGGCAGCACTAACTTCACAACTAATTTGGCTGCAGGACTTTTTATACTTCCATATTTTTTATTTTGTACAACGGCTGGCTTGCTAGCTGACAAATATGACAAAGCATTATTGATTCGCAGAATAAAATTAGCAGAAATAATTATTATGCTATTAGGTTGCTATGCTCTTTGGAGTATGAATATTTCTTCTATGTTGGTAATTTTATTTTTACTTGGAACACAGTCTGCTTTTTTTGGTCCGATTAAATATTCAATTATTCCTCAGCACCTTGATACCCATGAGTTACTTGGTGGTAACGCACAGGTCGGCATGGGAACCTTTGTGTCTATTTTAATGGGTACCTTAATTGGTGGCTGGATTGTTACCTTTGATAATGGCCCGCTATTTGTTGGGTTGGTGGCTGTAATTGTGGCAATTATTGGCTGGCTCTGTAGCCGCGAAATACCAGATGCGGCTGCGGAAAATCCTGACATAGTTATTCAACTTAATCCCATAGAACAAAGCCGTGAAAATTTTAAATTAGCCAAAGCTGATCCCACAGTATTTTATTGTATTTTGGCCAACTCATGGTTTTGGCTATATGGTGGAAGCTTTTTAACTCAGGTGCCGAATTTTGCAGTTACCGTACTCAATGGTCATCCCACATTAATCTCCATTTTGTTAGCGGCTTTTATTGTTGGTGTGGCGATTGGTTCCTTGCTGTGTAATAAGCTGTCTGGCGGTAGTGTTGAGCCAGGACTAATTCCTCTAGGGGCACTCGGCTTAACTGTATTCGCGGTAGATTTATTTTTCTCAGCCAATGCATTCCAACTGGCTAATCAGGGCGTTTACGCTGTTTTGCCGAGTGCATTTTTTAGTCTAGCTGGAGGTATCCGAGTAAGTTTTGACTTAATGTTTATTGGACTTTGTGGAGGCCTTTTTATCGTCCCTCTTTACTCTATGATCCAGCAGCGCTCTGCCAGTAATGTCCGCGCTCGGATACTGTCGGTAAACAATATTTGTAACGCTTTTTATATGGTGGTTGGTAGCTTGATAGGTATTGTTTTTTTAAGTATTTTAGGTTGCTCAATACCGCAGTTTTTTCTAGCGATAGCGCTACTTAATATAATATATCTCGGATTTATTTTTTATCGCGTCCCTGAATTTATGCAACGCTTCAAAATCTGGATCTCAGGGGGAGTATAGAGCCAAAGCTACGTAGCGTCCTTTTATAGTTATGTATAATGTCAACCCACTGTGGCGATCATCGTTTAGTAACAACTTATAATTTTTATCTGCCTCTCAAAGGTTATAGTATTGATGTACTCCTTAAGCCATAAAGCAAGAGTTACCCTTTTAGTTATCATAATAGGTATCACGCTGATTTTAGCGTTGGTACTGCTTAAACCGAAGTCCCAGCGAGAGCCCAGAACTCCAAAACCGTTGCTGAATGTGTCAGTAATAGTTGCGGCACCAGCTCCCCTAAAGATTAGTATTAACTCTCAAGGCACAGTGGCGCCCAGGCGGGAAATTGACCTAGTTTCCCAGGTATCAGGAAAGATTGTTGCTGTGGCTGACAACTATGCCAATGGTGGTTTCTTTCAGGCGAATAGTAAACTTGTGCAAATTGAGCCAGCTGACTATGAGTTCGCAGTTATTCGAGCCAAGGCGCAGTTAGCTAGGGCTCAGGAGTCGGTCGCTCTTGAGGAGGGCAGATCTAGGCAGGCCAGGCGCGAATGGCGCGATCTGGGCGATCAAACCGCCAACGCCCTTTTTTTGCGACAACCTCAATTGAATGCTGCCCAAGCCACCCTTGATTCAGCACAGGCTGACCTGCAAAAGGCGCAACTAGATCTGAACCGCACCGGCATAAGCGCTCCTTTTCAGGGTCGTATTCGCAATACCTTTGTAGATCTAGGCCAGTATGTGACGCCCGGTACGCGCATAGCTAAGGTATACAGTACAGATGTGGTAGAAGTGCGTTTGCCTATGTCTGATCGTGAAGCTCTTTTAGTGGATTTACCCGTTAGCTTTGAGGACAGTGATGCCATTAGCTACCCCGAGGTTACTTTGCGTAGTCGTGTCGGTGAGGTAAGTGATCAATGGCGGGGACGAATCGTGCGCACCGATGCTTCTATAGATGTGCGTAGTCGTATGACCTTTGCCGTGGCCGAGATCGAAAATCCATTTAAGTCAGACCTCAGCGAGAGTCAACGTCCACTGAGTATTGGCCTGTTTGTGGAAGCGCAGATTAGTGGCCGAGTGATCGAAGATGGGCTCAGACTTCCAAAGGATGCCATCTATCGGGGCCGGGAAATACTGGTGCTTAACGATAACAATCAAATTAATTTTCAGACCGTTTCAATTGTGCGCTCTTATGCCGACACTGTGGTGACAGCAGGTATAGCACCCGGCACCATAATAGTGACAACTCGAATTCCATTACCTATTAATGGGATGCAAGTTTTACCTGTTAGAGAGCCAGATAAGCAATCATTAGCTCCGTCGGCGGCTTCATTTACGGTTGGTAAAAACCGTTGAAAAATTTGATTAATTGGTTTGTCCATAATCCAATTGCTGCTAATTTATTGATGGTATTGATATTAATTAGCGGTGCAATGGGCGCATCGAGTATTGGTAAAGAAGTATTTCCAGCCATACCGATAAACTATATAGATATTAATATGCCCTACCCTGGGGCCGGGCCAAGAGAAGTTGAAGAGCAGATTGTTATTCGTATCGAGGAGGCAATTTATAACCTTGATGGTATAAAACATATCACCTCAGAAGCTCGGAAGGGTCGTGGCAGGGTAACCATAGAGGTGGTTACTGGCCATGATATGAACAAGATGCTCAACGATATTAAAAGTCGTGTTGACTCTATAACCACCTTCCCGCGAGATGCTGAGCGTCCCATTGTAATGGAGCAGATACTTCGTAATGAGGTAATACGAGTGGCTCTATTCGGTGACGCGGATGAGACTGTGCTTAAGAAATATGGTGAACGCATTAGGGATGATTTGGCCGCACTATCGGATGTCGACCATGCCGAACTTAGCGGTATTCGTAGCCCACAGATTGATATTGAGTTATCGGAAGCCGCGATGCGACGCTATGGGATCTCATTTAATGATGTGGTCACTGGCATTCAGCGATCCTCACTTAATCTACCCGCCGGCACCATTCGCTCTGCAACTGGTGACATACAGATACAAACTCGGGGACAAGCTTATTTTGAAGATGATTTTAATCGCATTGCGATCACCAGTCGCGCAGATGGTTCAGAAATCAAGATCTCTGATGTTGCCATTGTTAAAGATACTTTTGAAGAACGTAACTCTATGGTTCGCTTTAATGGTCAGGCTGCCGTTTTTCTCGGCATTAGCGTTGGCAACCAGCCAGATGTTGTAGCTACTACCAATGCAGTCAAACGTTATATAGCGGAAGAAATCAATTATTTACCCGCGGAGCTTAGCATTGCCACCTGGGCAGATTTTTCAACCATGTTTTCTGGCCGCCTAGAGCTCTTGTCTGCTAATGCCTTTGGCGGTTTGGTACTAGTATTTATAGTGCTGATGTTATTTTTGCGGCCACAACTGGCCTTTTGGGTAGCACTTGGAATTGCCATTGCCTATATGGGCGCGCTATGGATTTTGCCGAGCATGGGGCTTACCTTAAATATGCTATCGATGTTTGCGTTCTTGCTAATTCTCGGAATTATCGTTGACGATGCCATTGTGGTTGGCGAAAGTGTCTTCCGCCATCAACAAGAGGGCTATGACCACAATACTGCCGCCCAACTAGGTGCTCAGGCAGTCTCTAAGCCGGTAATTCTCGCTGTTGTAAGTACCATGATTGTATTTATACCAATGCTTTTTTTGCCCGGCATATGGCCAAAAATGCTCTGGGCTATTCCTGCAGTAGCTATCGTAGCTCTTAGTTTCTCGCTGATTGAATCACTACTGATACTGCCGTCTCATCTAGCGCAAATGAAGCCAGAGAAAGAGCCTAAATCAGAATGGGGTATTAAGTTCTACCGCCTGCGCCAATGGTTTGCCCTAGGTATGACGAGCTTTGCCAAAAACAAATATCAACCACTGTTAATTAAAGCTCTAGATTGGCGTTACCTGACTCTAGTGATATTTACCCTGGCCTTTGCGCTGTCGATAACACTGGTAGGCTCTGGCTATATTAAGCAGCGTTTTATGCCCTCTGTCAGTTCCGATATTATTCAGATGAAAATCAATATGCCAGACGGTTACGCTAGGGCCAGTAAGCTTGAAATTATTAAACGTGCCGAAGAGGCCGTGCTCATGCTGTCTGATGACCCGCTGCTCGTAACTCAGAAGGGCGGTACTGATCTCACGAAGAATCAGTTATCCTTTATGTGGGGTGATCACATCCGATTAATTCTTGAAATAACGCCTGAATACACCGGCACAATAGATCCCCGATTAGTAGCCGAGCGCTGGCGACACCATATAGGCAAAGTGCCGGATGCGAAGTCCTTTGAAATTGAGGCATCCCTATCACGAACTAGTTCTGGGCAATTTTCAGCATTGCTATCTTCACCAAACGTCGCACAGTTACAAGCCGCTACGGCCTATATTAAAGAACAGCTTCGCCAGGTACCAGGCACCACTAATATTCGTGACAATATTCACTCTGGGCGCTCTGATTTAGATATTAGTTTGCGCCCCAATGCAGACAATCTGGGTATTAGCCTCTCAGATGTTGCCCTTCAGGTACGCCAGGGTTTTTACGGTGCCGAAGCGCAGCGCATTCCCAGAGGACGAGATGATATTCGTGTAATGGTTCGCTACCCCAAAAGTGCTCGTGCTCAGGTAGATACCCTCGAGGACCTGCGCGTGCGCACGGTCAATGGCGCAGAGATTCCCTTTTATTCTGTTGCTAAAGCTGAATATGTGCCCAGCTACAGTAGAATTAATCGCCGTGACCGCGAGCGCAGCGTGAAGATTACTGCGCAGCCACTACTGGGGGTAATTACCCTCACCGAGATCGCCGATATTATATACGGAGAGGTTGCGGCTGAAATTGCCCAAAAGTTTCCACAAGTCAGTCTTGAAAAAGATGCCGAACTGGCCGACCAAGAAGATTTCTATGACGCATCGTTCGAACTATTCACCCTAGCCCTAGCCGTAATTTACATGTTGATGGCAATTGAGTTTAAGTCCTACTTGAAACCATTGGGAGTCTTGTCTGCTGTGCCATTTGGCATTATGGGGGCAATTTTTGGCCATCTGCTCATGGGTCTCGATTTCAGCATATTATCACTGCTCGGAGTGCTTGCAGCTAGCGGCGTAGTCGTCAATGATAATCTAGTTTTAATCGACCGAATTACTCAGCTGCGTGAAGAGGGATTCGATGTCAAAGAGGCCCTTATCCGTGGTGGTCAAGAGCGTTTTAGGCCTATTATTCTTACGTCTATTACCACCTTTATTGGGTTGGCTCCTATTTTGCTGGAAACTAGCATGCAGGCAAAATTCTTAATCCCAATGGTATCCTCTTTAGCTTTTGGCGTCCTATTCGCCACCACGGTTACACTAGTTTTTGTGCCTTGCCTGTATCTTGCAGGTGCCAATCTTAAAGCCAAATTTTTACAGTCGGTGGAGGTTCACAGCAGCACCTAAATACAGAGCCCTAGTAGTAAGCTGCTGGCGAGGTAGTAAGCACCAAACCTGAGGCGACTTCCTCGCGTTTTACTAGGCCACACAACCGCTCAACCAGTTCCAGAGAAAAATCTAAAGCCGTTCCTGGTCCCTGACTGGTGACGCAATTTCCATCTACAACTACACGCGATTCACTGTCTACTTCTCGAGCCTGTGGGAGTAACTGAAACATCGGATGACCCGTGGCAATTTTTTTATTAAGTAAACCCTTACTCTCAAGCACCAACTGTGGTGCCGCGCAAATCGCTCCATAGAGTCTCTGATTCTCTGCCTGCTTGCGCAGTAGCTTATCAAGTGGTGCACTGGCGGCAATATGCTCGGCACCCGGCAATCCACCCGGAATAGCAATAAGGTCAAAAACTCTCATCTGACAGTCGTCAATGGCACAATCTGCAACCATCTGGATGCCGTGGGAGCCGGTGATCTGCAGTGCACCATCATCGCTAACACTGGCCACTGTCACCGAAATTTCTGCCCTGCGAAGTACATCAATAATGGTGACGGCTTCAATTTCTTCGCTGCCATCGGCAATCGGAATTAGTGCTGTTTTACTCATATGATTTCCCTTTTTATAAGGCACAGGTATAGGTTACACTGTGCCGGAATTTAAAGTAGCTGTCACGGGATTGGCATGAAAGTTTATATTTTAAAAACGCAAGACAACATGTTTCTTAACAAGAACTTTGAATGGAGCCTAGAGCCCCATAGAGACTCTATATTCCACAGCCAGCATCGAGATATTGCTCTTAATCAATTGATTGAGATCAATGCTAAAGATATTAGCCTGCGAGTCTCCATTGTCGAATATGAGGCTGATTCGAAAGGCCGCCCTATACTAATTTCCAGCGAAAAAATCGCCGCTAATTCAACTCGATCCAACGCGGCCTAATTAAGAATGCTACCATTGGCGACTAGACTGGCCCTATTGAGCGGCCCCAGCAAAGCGCACCTACTGACGGGTATCACACGTGGCATTGAAAAAGAGAGCCTGCGGGTTCAAGCCAACGGGAGACTCGCAAACTCGCCGCATCCAAAAGAACTGGGTTCAGCACTAACCCATCCGTCGATTACTACAGATTACTCTGAAGCCTTACTGGAGTTCATCACTGCGCCCTCCTCATCTATCGAGCAAGTACTCAACGAGCTTAACGAAATTCACCGCGTCACCTACCAGCATATAGGTGATGAGTTACTCTGGGTTAGCAGCATGCCCTGCCAGCTGGGAGATGATAGCAGCATTCCTATTGCTGACTATGGCAGCTCTAATATAGGCACCATGAAAAAAGTATATCGCGTAGGCCTTGGCAATCGTTACGGCCGATTGATGCAAACTATAGCTGGAATTCATTACAATTTTTCTGTGCCTGATGAGCTTTGGCTGGAACTGCAATCAGCTAGTAACAATAAGGACAGTTTGAAAGATTTTAAAACCGCTGGGTACTTTGCTTTAATTCGTAACTTTCGCCGCTACTCCTGGCTACTGCTTTACCTATTTGGGTCAGCACCAGCGGTTTGCAAGAGTTTCGTGCGGGGGCGGCAACATGATCTGGTGCCAGTAGGTGATGATAGCCATAGCTTACATAGCCCCTATGCAACATCACTGCGAATGGGTGACCTGGGCTATCAAAGTAATGCACAGAGTTCTTTGGTGGTCTGTTATAACAGTCTTGACCAATATATTGCGACCCTGCGCGAAGCCTTAGATCAACCCTACCCCGCTTATGATGCTATTGGCCTTAAGGATGCTGATGGCAACTACAGGCAGCTAAGCACCCATCTGCTGCAAATTGAAAATGAGTTTTACAGTGCCATTAGGCCCAAACGTACAGCAGGCTCCGGCGAAACGCCCCTGCACGCGCTTGAGCAGGGCGGTGTTGAATATATAGAAGTGCGTTGCGTAGATCTAAATCCTCTAGTGGCGGCCGGTATTGATGAATCAACTATTCAATTTCTTGACACCTTTCTACTGTTTTGTCTGCTGGAGGATAGCCCGGAAACTAATAACGAAGAATATGCGCGTATCCCGCAGAATAATATACGTACCGTATACCAGGGCCGCGACCCTAGCCTGCATTTATTCCGCGATGGTTCAGAGGTCACTCTCCGTGACTGGGGCCATGAGCTAATGGCAAGCCTAGAGCCAATTGCCAGTTTGCTCGACAAGGCCCATAACAGTGATACCTATAGCGAAGTTTTGACTGCCATGGAAGCTCGTCTTGAGGATGCTAGTTCGACCCCTGCAGCGATCTTGCTGCGCGAGATGGCTGACAATAATGAAACCTATTATGGGTTTGCGATGCGCAAGGCACGGGAACAGCGCGACCATTTTCTCCAATGGCCACCAACTAAAGAGACAGCAGACAAGTATCGAGATTTAGCACAGCAATCGATTTGGCAACAAACTGAAATTGAATCCAACGACAAACTACCCTTCGGTGAGTTTCTCGCCAATTACAGATGAACTACCTAGCTCATATCGCACTCGCTGGCCCTAGCCCAGAACATAGGGTTGGCGGACTGCTTGGCGACTTTGTGCGTGGGCCACTAATAGGTAATCTGCCATCTGGGGTCGAGGTGGGAATAAGTGTACACCGCAAACTGGATATTTATTTTGATCAACAGCCTGAGATACAGGCTTTTTTAAAGCGCTTTGAAAAACCTATGCGTAGATATGCTGGCATAGTTGCAGACGTAGTTTATGATCATATTTTGGCTCGACAATGGAGTCAGTACTATGAGCAATCACTGCCAGAATTCTGCCAAGAATTCTATCGGCAGCTCGCCGTATACAATGATAGACTGCCGGTGCGAGCACAGCAGTTTCTCGACCATGCCCCTAAAGTAGGTTGGCTAGAGGGCTACAGTAAGTTTGACAATCTGCCGCTAATTTTGCAGCGTATTGGCGGGCGCTTTCGCCAACCGGTGGCACTGCAAAATGCCCTGCCGACTGTTATTCAGCACCAGGATGCTATAGATAGGGAATTTCATGAGCTATATCCCAGACTGCAGCGATTCGTGCACACCAAATTGCAACAAATTGAATTAGTCTAGTGTCTCAGGTAAATAGAATTTAGGAGCTACATGTGACCTTACCAAGTTATAGAACCATCAATCTTGCTTTAGCCCTTGGCTGTGTTGGACTGATGATGGTTGCAGTGTTTTATTTCCAAAATTATGTTGGCCTAGAGCCCTGCTACCTATGTATTACCCAGCGAGCATTTGTTATCGCAGTTGGTCTAATCTGCGCAATGGCGGCGTTGCACAATCCCTCCACTAAGGGTCAGCGTCTATATGCTGGGCTGTATGTAAGTGCTGCTATGGGAGGTGGCTTTTTCTCAATCAAACAACTATGGCTACAGAGCCTGCCAGAAGAAAAGGTGCCAGCCTGCGGGCCGCCAGCAGATTATCTGTTTGAGGCTTTTTCAGCCTATGATGCCATTAGTATGTTGCTGCGCGGAGATGGTAATTGTGCAGAAATCCAGTGGCAGCTGTTAGGGCTAAGTATGCCCGGCTGGTTGCTGGTGGCATTTATTGGGTTCATTGGTGTAGGGGTGATGCAATTCTATCGCAAGGCCTAAAGTTCGCCCAAGGCCTTCTGGTCTTGGTGGTTTTCCAATGGTTGGGAGAGTCTGTAGTAGTGCTGACAGGCTTTGCTTTACCCGGCCCACTTGTTGGTATGCTGTTATTATTGGTGACTCTGTCCTTTGTAGATCGACTGTTCGTATTTCTCGACAAAACTGGGAATCTGCTAATTGGTAATCTGTCACTGATGTTTATTCCCATATCAGTAGGTGCCTTTTTTCTGAACCGTGAAATTTACCAGCAGTTTCCTGCAATACTTAGCCTTATATTTCTCAGCACCATCGGCGTTATTTTTTTTATGGCAATATTAGTCAAAGAGCTACTGAATCGTGACTGAGCTGATGCAGCAACAATGGCAGCAAGTTATCTCCAGTTCATGGCTATTGGCACTCTCAGTAGGTGGGTTCGCGCTGGGCCTTTGGGTCTACAGACGCAGTGGTAGCAATGCATTGCTACATCCGCTACTGGTCAGCACCCCTATTATTGCAGCCCTTTTGTACCTGAGTAATATTGGCTTTGAGCAATATTATGAGGCCAATGGCCTACTCTCATGGCTATTGGGGCCTACAACAGTCGCTCTTGCGATCCCGCTGTCCAAAGAACTACGCCAATTGCCTGCTCTGCTGCCCATCGTATCCCTGACAGTGCTTATGGGTGGCTTTGTGGCTGCAATTTTGGCGCTCAGCTTGGCTTATATATTTAATACTAGCGATTTAGTGATGCTGTCTATTGCCGCCAAGTCTGTAACTACGCCTATTGCTATGGGTATCACACAGCAACTTGGTGGCCTGCTAACCCTTATTACATTAGTAGTTCTTCTCACTGGCATTGTTGGCATCATAACGACCAGCGCTATTTTTAAATTGACCGGAATTACTGATGAACGCTGGCAGGGGTTAATTCTTGGCATTGCTTCACATGCCATTGGTACCGCTAGGGCATTTGAAATAAGTCCACGCTGTGGGGCGTTTTCTACGTTGGGGATGGGCCTAAATGGGATATGGACCTCCTTATTTTTGCCAACCCTGGTAGGTTTATTTCTTTATTGAATAGTTTTTAATAACTTTTCTCTAGGTTAAAAAGATGTAAAATTAAACTCCAAGGGAATGAGGCGTAGAGGTAGTTATGTTAGAAAATTGTCAAACATTGCAACAACACTGGGGCGGCGTGAGTGAAATCATTGATCGCTGGCTAGAAGAACGCCGTGAAATGCTCGTCAAATATTGTGAATTAAGTGAAATAAACAACTTTGATGGTAGCAATGAAGATCATGGCACCAAACTCCAGCATTTCTGTGAGGTGATGGTTGACTACGTATCCGTGGGGCACTTTGAAGTCTTTGAACAGTTAGCGGGAGAAGGCAAGGCTTTCAGCGACAAGGACGGCCTGCGGCAAGGTGCAGCGTTGATGGAAAAAATTCAACCATCTACGGAGGAACTGTTGGACTTTAATGATAAATATCTGGCTACTGATGACCTGGATACATTAGGGACCGACCTTTCAATGATTGGCGAGACACTCGCACAGCGCTTTGAATCAGAGGACAAGATGATTGAGGTTTTGCATAACGCTCACCTGACGCTGCTGATACCAGCGACCGAGTAACTTTAACCGGACATAGATTGCAACGGTCGTCAGGTTTGAAACTTTAAAAAAGCCCCGGATTATCGGGGCTTTTTTAGCAGGCCATAGTCAACTAAGCCTCTCTACCAAACGTTTAGCCTTCGTTCAAACTAACATTAGCCTGTAGTAGCTCGACTTCAAAAATTAGCGTTGAATTTGGGCCAATAGGACCTGTGCCGCCGGGGCCATAAGCCAAAGCCGCAGGAATATATAATTCCCATTTTGATCCCTCTGGCATTAGTTGCAACGCCTCGGTCCATCCAGCGATGACCTGAGTTACGCCGAACTGAGCCGCTACTCCGCGTTTAACTGAGCTATCAAATTCGGTGCCGTCTAGCAGGCGGCCCACATAATGAACCTCAACCGTACTAGATGCGTTGGGTTTCTCGCCTGCGCCTGCCACAATTACCTTGTACTGTAGTCCAGATGCAGTGGTTGTAACGCCTTCTTTAGCAGCATTGTCAGCCAAAAATTCTGCCCCTGCTATAGCATTGCCATCAGCCTGCATTTCCATAACCTGCTGCTGCTCTTTCTGCATCTCTTCACGCTTAGCAATCATCTGTGCTTCAAATACTTTTATGGTCTCGGCTGTCTGCTCTTCGCTCAGCAATGGCTCTGTACCTGCAATACCATCATCAAAACCCTGCACAAATGCAATTCTGTCAATATCAATACCGGTAGATTGAATATTTCTACCACTGTCCATACCCAACAGATAGCTGATTTTTTGTGCCTGATTGTCTAGAGTGACCGGTTCTTGCTCCAACTGATCGCAGGCAGCTAAAGTCAGGAGTGCGGCTAGGGGCACAAGTTTTAATGTGTTCATAGATGTTCCTTTTTATTGTTCATTTGAATGTTGAAGTTATTCAGTCATGGTGGGGCTTTGACTCTTAGTTTAAGCTATTTTTGAGGATCTATGGGACTAATCCATTTTCTTATATATCAAATCCCAGACACCATGACCCAAGCGTTGACCTCGTTTTTCAAACTTAGTCATGGGTCTGTAAGCCGGTCTTGGGGAATACTCTCCAAGCCCAGCGATGTTTTCAAAGCCCTCAGCGGCATCAAGAGTCTCTAGCATTTGCTCTGCGTAGTGCTGCCAATCTGTTGCCATATGCAAGATACCTCCTGAGCGCAACTTTTCACGCACTAACTGAACAAATTGAGGCTGCACGATACGCCGCTTATTGTGTTTTTTCTTATGCCAGGGGTCAGGGAAATATAGCTGCAAACGATTGATACTCTGGGCGGCAAAACATTCTTCAAGGACATCATTAGCATCGGCTAAATAAACCCGCAGATTAGATATGTTCTCTTCTTGCGCTGTATTCATTATGGTGCCAACACCTGGAGGATGTACCTCTATACCAATAAAGTCGGTCTCTGGCTCTGCAGCTGCCATCTGTAATAAGGAGTCGCCCATGCCAAAACCGATTTCTAATACCTTGGGGCCTGTACGACCAAATATAACATCTGTGTCGATTGCCCCGTCTGCCAGTTTTAAACCATAGGTTGCCCAACTTTTTTCATAGGCTTTGCGCTGGCCGTCGGTCATGCGACCCGCCCGAACAACGTAGCTGCGAATCGATTTTTTACGATATTCAGGTCTTATGTCCATGATTTAATCTTGTGATTTTACCGAGAAAAAGAGTATTACCCAGCCTATGATAAAGGCTGTGCCGCCCAATGGTGTAATCAAGCCCAGCGCACTAACACCAGTGAATATAAGCGCATAAAGTGATCCTGAGAAAAGAATAATGCCGGTTAAAAAAGTCCGCGCAACCCAGTTTAGCCTGTTGCTATAAAAACTCTGTTCAGGCAGGAAAATAATACCTAAAAGCGCAAGGCTATGAAGAAATTGATAGAGTACTGCAGTGCGCATGGTGCCCATTAGTTTGGGAGATAAACTAGCCTCGAGGCCATGGGCAGCGAAGGCACCCATTGCCACAGACAGGGCCCCAAGCAATGCGATAATTCTAATCCAGACAGTTTTATTCATAGCTACAAAAAAGCCGCGCTTGATAACGCGGCTTGCCATATTCAATGAGTTGGTCAGGCTTCCATTATTACACGAACTTTTTTCATAGCATTTTTTTCTAGCTGACGAATACGCTCGGCAGAAACACCATATTGCTCAGCTAACTGATGTAAGGTAGCCTTTTTATCATCCAACCAGCGCCGCTGAAGAATATCCTGACTACGCTCATCGAGACTTTTTACAGCTTGCGCAAGGCGAAGATTGTTGTCACCTTCATAGTCGTCTTTTTCTATCTGCTCAGCAGGATCTGCAGTATTATCATTGAGATAGAGCACAGGTGAGTACTGAGCGCTATCTTCATTATCGTCTACAGGTGCGTCAAAGGCGGCGTCTCGAGCATACAGACGCATTTCCATCTCTTTGACGTCTTTGAGCTCAACACCTAAATCATTAGCAACCGCTTTAGCCTCATCTGCTGTTAGCCACTGCAACTCTTTTTTGGCACCGCGCAAATTGAAGAATAATTTTCGTTGTGCTTTGGTCGTGGCAACTTTAACAATACGCCAGTTTCGAAGAATAAATTCATGTATTTCTGCTTTGATCCAGTGCACAGCAAAGGAGACTACCCGCACTCCTTTTTCTGGGTTGAAACGTCGTACTGCCTTCATTAGGCCAACGTTCCCCTCTTGGATCAGATCTGCCAATGGCAACCCATAACCACTGTATGAACGAGCAATATGCACTACAAAGCGCAGATGAGACATTACTAGGCGGCGTGCTGCATCGAGGTCTTCCTCGTAATACAGGGCCTCACCTAATGATTTCTCTTCTTCAATCGAGAGGATAGGTACCGTGGCTGTGCCCTGAATATAAGCATTCAAGTTAGCGCCTGGCGTCATCCAATCCATAGTTTGTACGGCTTTGTTCATATTGCACTCTTTAGTGGTCGGTCTACGATTTTAGCATTAAATAATCACTGGTTACTAGGGCAGTTAAGGACTGCAAAAGTATCATAACGTGCTATATACGCACCTATCTAGGTTCTATATCACGCAGATGTCTACTTACCGCAATCCAGGCGCCACCCAGACCAAACACACCCCCAAGCAACATAAGGGTGCAAAATCCCGCTATGCCAAGCCCTTCCAGCCTATATTGACTTTGATAGAGGCTGACAAGATTTGCCATCGAGCCGCTCATCCATTGCAAACCGCTAAATAGCATAATTGCGGCGATTAGCGCGCCAAACAACCCTAACAGCAAGCCTGTATACAAAAAAGGCCTACGCACATAGGGGTTGGTACCACCCACCAACTTAACCACAATAATCTCGTCACGACGGCTTTCAATCGCTAATCGAATTGTATTCCCTATAACCAGCAAAACGCCAATACCTAGGAGAACACCTAGGGCAAGAGCTATTTTGTGACCCATTTCAATTAATGAATGTAATCTCTCTAACCAGGCCATATCAATTTGGACATCATCGACCGCTGGCAGCGCAGCAATAGCTTCAATAATCTTGTTAGTCTGCGCTAAATCAACGCTATCTTTGACCAGAGGCTGCACCAGAAATACTGCAGGTAGCGGATTATCTTCGAGATAACGCAGCGCAGAACCAAATCCTGATAACGCCTTAAACTCGAGCAATGCCTGCTGGGCGGATATGTACTCTACTGCACCCACGCCAGTGATCGTCTTGAGCTTGCCTTCAAGGCCCGTGATCGCTTCCGGTTTAGCCGCTTTGCGAACAAATACCGTAATCTGTGTCGAAGATTCAATATCACCACCAAGCTTCTGCACATTATCAATCACTAGATACAGAGTTGCAGGCAGTGCCAGTGCAATTGCTATCACCATTGTAGTGAGCATTGTCTGCAACGGCTCACTTAGCATTTTGCTAAAACTGGATTTCAATGTATCTCGATGATGCGCCTTGTACCCACGCCAGCGATGGGCAAAACTAAGTTTTTGACCGCTTGCGCCACGCTGAGCGTCACGGTTGCTTTCAGTAGCCGCCATAACCACCTCCGTCATCAGTCAGCTCACCATCTTCGAGCCGCATGATGCGTAACTGCATACGGTTGATCAAATTAATGTCATGGGTAGCAATTAGCACGGTGACCCCTACGCTTTGAAAGCGGCGAAACAAAGCCATAATCTCAGTAGATAGCTGCGGATCAAGGTTCCCGGTGGGCTCATCTGCCAGCAAAATACGGGGTTTGTGCACCACGGCCCTTGCTATACCGACCCTCTGTTGCTCTCCACCAGAGAGCGCCATAGGATTTTGTTGTTCTTTATCTAATAAACCCACTCCATCCAGTGCGGCGCGCACCCGACGGCCAATTTCACTCGCTGGATACCCAGACACCTGCAATGGGAGAGCTACATTATCAAAAACCGTACGATCTAGTAGTAGCTGGTGGTTTTGAAACACTACCCCCACCTGACGGCGGTACATCGGTATCTGAGAATTCGATAAGCGATTGAGGTTTTTACCATTGATGAGCAAATTTCCCGATGTTGGGCGCTCCATTAGCATTAGCAATTTTAGTAATGTGCTTTTTCCCGCCCCAGAATGACCCGTAAGAAAGGCCATTTCCCCAGCATCCATTTTAAAATTTACGTTGCGCAGAGCCTCAAATCCACCTGGGTAGCGCTTACTGAGATTATCGAAACAGATCACATCTGTTCACCCTTTAAATTATTCACCTTGATTGCTCATGCCCGAACTGAGAAGAGCGTCAACAAAGTCACTGGCAACAAAGGGCTGCAGATCATCCTGGCCCTCCCCCACACCTATATACCGAATCGGCACTGGAAACTTTTCCGCCAAGGCAAAAATAACTCCTCCCTTTGCCGTGCCGTCTAACTTAGTCAGTGCAATACCTGTTACCCCAATAGCCTGATTAAACTCAGCCATCTGAGAAACCGCGTTTTGGCCTGTACCCGCATCCAGCACTAACAACACCTCATGAGGAGCACTTTCATCCAGTTTGCCAGCAACGCGCTTTACTTTTTTGAGTTCTTCCATCAGGTTACTTTTATTATGCAGTCGTCCTGCTGTATCGGCAATCACGACATCCACCGCTCTAGATTTTGCCGCCTGAATTCCATCGAAGATTACTGAGGCACTGTCTGCGCCTGTATGCTGAGCAACCACAGGCACCTGATTGCGCTCACCCCAAACCTGCAACTGCTCTACTGCCGCCGCTCTAAATGTATCCCCAGCGGCTAGCATAACTGACTTGCCCTGCTGCTGTAGACGGCTAGCAAGCTTACCTATGGTAGTCGTTTTGCCTACACCATTGACTCCGATAACGAGTATGACATAGGGAGCCGCCACCTCCGTAGTCATAACCTCTTGGCAGGGTTTCAATCTAGCGAGCAAAATCTCATGCAGAGCCGATTGCAGCGCGGCACTATCCTTGAGCTCTTTACGGTTTAGACGCTCAGTAAGTTGCGCCAGTATTTTGCCCGTTGCCTCAATACCCACATCGGCCATTAACAACAGCGTTTCAAGTTCGTCTAGAAGGCCTTCATCAATGGTTTTGCCGCCCAAGAATAAACTGCCTATACCCTCACCAGTACGAGACAGAGCCTGACGCATGCGTTGGGCGAAGCCAGGTTTTTCTTTGCCGGGTGCGGCGTCTTCTGCACCAGGAGAATCTGCCGCAGGTGAGTTCCGGCGAAACCGATCCATGAAGGATTTTTTCTTAGTTTCGGCTGGCGGGGTATCAGTTGGCTGAGAATCCATTGCGGCTCTTATACTACGGTTGTTAAAATCTAGTGTATCCTACCATTTATGCCGAAAAAAGTGCTTAAAAGTCACCTCCGGGAGTAACTATTTGCCCAGCAAAAATAACCTGAACACGCCAATTCCTAAGTTGCGGATCATTGCCGGTAAATGGCGTAGCCGTGTTATTACCTTTCAGCCTGCTGATGGTCTGCGTCCCACCGGGGACCGAATTCGTGAAACGCTATTTAACTGGCTGTCTACAACAATAGATGGTGCACGGTGTATTGATGTTTTTGCTGGATCCGGCGCACTGTCTTTTGAGGCACTTTCTCGAGGCGCTTCTCAATGCACCTCCCTAGAACAGCAAGGGGCAGCTATTAAAAACCTATATAAAAATGCTTCTGCATTGCGAGCTGAAAATCTTAACATTGTGCAGGCCGACAGCATCCATTTTTTACAGCACAGCCCACCGGATCAGCCCTTTCATATAGCATTTGTTGACCCACCTTTTTCGGCCCACCTATTAACCCAAACATGCGAACTGCTAAACAGTGGTGGCTGGCTATCTCACAATGCACATATTTACTGTGAGATGGAGGCCGCAGATAGTAGTTTTATCGCACCTGATAACTGGGAGATGCTTCGTGAAAAGGTTAGCGGCGATGTTCGCTACTGCCTATATTCGCGTGTTGAGCCCAAGTCATAATTTAAGTAATATGCGCGCCTGATTAACAGCCTGAGGACTCGCTGCATGAAGACCATTGTCTACCCCGGCACCTTTGACCCTATTACTAACGGTCATATTGACCTTGTCGAACGCGGCTCAAAGTTGTTCGACAAAATCGTTATTGGCATTGCCAGCAGTCAACGTAAAAGCCCTCTTTTCAGCATCGATGAGCGGATTGAGCTGGCCACTGAGGCGCTGGCTCATGTGCCCAACGTGGAAATAATTGGTTTTGACTATCTTCTAGTTCATTTTGTTAAGGACTGCAAGGCTGATGCTATTATGCGCGGCCTGCGCGCTGTATCTGACTTCGAGTATGAGTTTCAGCTAGCCAACATGAATCGTGCACTAGCGCCAGACGTTGAGAGCATTTTCTTGACCCCAGCGGAACGTTTTTCATATATATCTTCTTCTCTGGTTCGGGAAATATCCTCTCTCGATGGTGATGTATCTAAGTTTGTACCGGCGAATGTCGGCGCTGCTCTAAACAAGAAGTTTCTAAAGGGTTGAGCCTGACTTAACGCTGGCAGCTTGGACAGAAAACTGAGCTGCGCTGGCCCAGCTTAATTTCTTTTAGCGCTCCCTGGCATTTATAGCAGGCCTGACCTCCGCGGCCATAAACATCTAATGTTTGCTGAAAATAACCGGGCTCGCCATTGCCGTTAACAAAATCTCGTAAGGTTGTACCACCCTGCTCTATCGCCGCGGCTAGTACCTCTTTGATATGACCAGATAGCACCCTGTAGCGCTGGTGAGAAATTCGCCCCGCAGCACGATCTGGTCTGATGCCACTGCGAAATAGAGCCTCAGAGGCATATATATTACCTACACCAACTACAATATTATTGTCCATGATATAGGGTTTCACGGCCATTTTGCGTTTGCGTGACAGTGTAAAAAGGTGATCGCTATCAAAGGCATCTGACAGCGGCTCAGGCCCTAGTCGAGCCAGCTGGCTGTGATCGTTAGCAGACCATAGCCAGCAACCAAAGCGTCTTGGATCGTGATACCTCAAAGTTGAGCCATTACTTAGTTGCATTTCTATGTGGTCATGTTTTCGCCATTCCAAAGCACGATCAGTCAGTCGCAGACTCCCGCTCATCCCTAGATGTATTAGCATCGATCCGTGACCAAGCTGAATAATCAGGTACTTGGCGCGCCGCCTAACCGCTAAAACAGCCTGCCCCTGAACGATTTCCGCCATGCCTTCAGTTACTGGCCAGCGCAAAGAACCTTGACGCACAGTGATCGAATCAATGATTTGTCCTGTAATCCAGGGCTCTATGCCTCTCAAGGTCGTCTCTACTTCGGGTAATTCAGGCATAAAGAACTCGATTGTTGCGGTTTTATTTGGTCAGTCGGCATCATTTCTGGCACACTTACACCCAGTATCGCAGGGTAACATATAGTCTAGCGACACTCAGGGTTGTGACCACTGGTATTTTAGTAAAAAATCAGTAGAATGCCTGCTCCATCAAAGTAAGTTGGCTCAATAAGGTACCGTTAACCATGGCGCTAGGTAAAAGACGTAGAGAAGAGGAAGAGTCGCAAATCGATATGACACCCATGCTAGATGTGGTGTTTATTATGCTTATTTTCTTCATCGTGACAGCTTCATTCGTTAATGAATCAGGTATCAGCGTGAACCGCCCTCCCACCTCAGATCAGCCCCCACCAGATTCTGAAAACACTAATATTGTGTTCCGTATTTCGGAGAGTAACGAACTGACCCTTGAAGGAAGACGCATTGATATTCGCGCCGTTCGTGCCAATGTTGAGAGAATGCACGCAGAGAAGCCAGAAGCCAAGGTTGTTATCAGCTCTCATCCAAAATCTAGAACAGAAATGTTCGTAATGATCTCTGACCAGGCTCGTGAAGCGGGCGTCTACGACATCTCGCTCTCCACCGACGAGTAATTACTGTTCGGGCATCGAGTCTTTGCTAGTTCGATGCCCAGCCCAGCCCAGCCCAGCCTGCAAAGTATACGTAACCCAATCCCTGGGCTTTATTTAAAGCCGTTCCTAGGCAGTGTCGTAGCCTCGCTTAAAAAATTGCCCTCTGATATCCTGACCTCTGATATCAAAATCATTGTTCAGTGCGCGACCTAAAAGTAGCATCTGCTCGTTCAGGAAATTCTCAATGCCGCGAGTGACGAGGGACTCATCCGCCTTAGAGTGCTAGTTCAGCTGTAGGCTCCCACGCGACATAGCACCGGCATTCCGAGAATGATCCTCTACCATAGCCCCTGCTTTCAACGTCTAAACTGCCAAGATTGGAGAGGCTTTGTAGATAACCCAAAATATAGCGTCGCATAAAGGCAGCCTGAGTCATATTGTCGGCACCTTTGTTACTTTTCATGCGACAGTAAACGCGGGCACTAGCGGCGTAGCGCAGTGTTTTACTAGGCTATCGACAAAATCTTTACTCTTGAAATTGATGATCAATCTGACAAGATATGTAAAAATCGAATGTAACCTTTCACCCTATCGAGCCTGAACTGTTCCATAATGTTCGATCTACCTTGTTGATAAATAAATTATAATTTTGGAGTGCCTACCTTTAATGCGTGATTTAAATGCTGCGCTCGATCAATCAACTATCGAGAATTTACACTGCAAACTGCCTTTCCTCGGCGCTACTTTAACCAGTGCAGACTATGCTGACCTAAGACGCTACCTTAGCTTCTATCAACTGCCCCAACCTAGCAAAAATCTCTTACTCTCCGCCGAGGGAATCACGGTGGGGGAAAATCATATTGTGACCATGGCCTGGCAGCCAAGTAACAGCATTGGCACAGCAATTGTTGTGCATGGCTATATGGACCATATGGGATTATTTAATCACCTGATTCAAGATCTGCTCAAACGTCAGCTCACCGTGGTTTGCTTTGATCTACCCGGCCACGGTCTATCAACGGGAAAACCTGGTTATATCTTAGATTATGCAGACTATGTGAGTGCCCTTGAATCGGTAATCAATCTGAGTAGAGAGAAATTTTCTGGGCCACTGCATGGCGTGGGGCAAAGTATGGGTGGCGCTATCTTGCTTAAGCATTCTTTAAGTTGTCATGCAGCGAGTAAAATCGACTACCCATTTACTAGTCTCAATCTGCTTGCGCCACTTCTCCAACCTAGAGGCTGGAGCGTCGATCGCTGGCTCTATCTGCTGACTAAGTCATTTATTCAAAACAGGGCTCGTGTATTTAGACCGAGCTCATGGGACCAAAATTTTTTATATTTCTTACGCTATTGCGATCCATTGCAAGCCAAATTTATGCCTCTTGCATGGGTCGGTGCACTAAAAAAATGGATAGAGGAATTTAGGCAATTTGAGGGCAGTAATCTAGCGATTAATTTAATTCAGGGTGATGCCGATAAAACATTGAATTGGGAATCTAACTTAAAAGTTTTTAAACAAAAATTCCCCGCCCTTAATGTGCATATAATTAAAGACGGAAACCATCATTTGGTGAACGAGATTGAGTCAATGCGTGAGGACATTTTTTCCGCACTAAGATTTTAATGTGGTAGTTAACTAGGAGGAAGCTGCCGAGTTTTACCTTCGTCGTCAATCGCAACAAAAACAAATTCACCTTCAGTAACCTTGCATGGCTCTGACTGATAGTCATCACTGCTCCAAACTTCAACCGCAATAGTCATAGAGCTGGTACCCAGCGCCTTTACCTCAGCATAGCAGCCTACCACAGCGCCAACAGACACCGGGTTTAAAAACGACATACTACTAATAGCCACTGTCGCTACTCTGCCTCGGGCAATTCTGCCAGCGAGAATTGCGCCGGCCAAATCCATTTGGCTGAGTAGCCAGCCACCAAAAATATCACCATTAGCATTGGTCTCACGGGGCATGGCGATGGTCTGTGAAATTAGCTTGCCTACTGGTGCAGGCGGCTCATTAATATTGTTCATATTGGTCTACTCTTTATCCGTTTGTTTGCTTGTCTAACGGTACACTAATGCTGGTAGCCAGGTAGCAATCTGTGGCCAAATTGATAGCATCAACATCAATGTCAGTTGCATTATTATGAAAGGCACAACACCGCGATACATTTCTGATGTCGCAACCGTGTCTGGAGCAACCCCGCGCAGATAAAACAATGCAAAACCAAAGGGAGGCGTCAAAAATGACGTCTGTAAATTAATTGCAATCATAACGCCAAGCCATACTGGGTCTAAACCCATCGCCAGTAAAACCGGCCCTACAATCGGCACAACCACAAAGGTAATTTCAATAAAATCCAAAATAAAACCTAAAAGAAATATCACCAGCATGACCAGTATGGTTGCACTGACAACGCCGCCAGGCAGATCATTAAAGAACTGTTCGACAATTTCTTCACCGCCGAAACCACGAAAAACCAATGAGAAAATGGCGGCGCCAATAAGGATTAAAAATACCATAGAGGTAACCTGAGTAGTACTCTGAGCTACTTCCCGCAGACGCCCAATACTCAACTGGCCTTTAAATGCCGCCAGCATGGTGGCGCCAAAGGCACCCACACCAGCCGCTTCGGTTGGTGTTGCGGCGCCAGACAAAATTGAACCCAATACCGTAACAATCAAAATAATCGGTGGGATCAAGTTACGCATGGCCCGCGACAAACTTTTCGTCATAGTTACCTGGGTGGTATTAGTAGCCAATACCGGACGCATAAAGAAAACTATATAGAGACAATAAAACAGCACTAGTATTAGGCCGGGAATGATGGCACCAACAAAAAGGTCGCCAATAGAAACCGTCTTGGGAGTAAAAATGCCCATATTTAATTGGGCTTGCTGATAAGCGCTGGAAAGGGTGTCTCCCAGCAATACCAGAGCAATAGAGGGCGGAATTATTTGGCCTAGAGTCCCGGTGGCTGCTATGACACCGGTTGCCTGGGCAGGTGAGTACCCACGCTTTAACATGGTTGGTAGAGACATCAGACCCATGGTCACCACAGTGGCGCCTACAATACCTGTGCTGGCGGCGAGCAGTGCGCCCACAAACACCACTGAGAGGGCTAGGCCGCTGCGAAAGCCGCCAAGCATGTCAGCCATACTTTCTAGCAGATCCTCCGAGAGCCGTGATTTTTCAAGCATCACCCCCATTAAAATGAACAGTGGGACAGCGATTAAGGTGGTGTTTTCTATAGTGCCAAACAAACGATTGGGCAAAGCCTGTAAAAAAGCCATGTCGAAATGGCCAGTAATGGTTCCCACTGCAGCAAATAATAATGCTGTACCCGCTAAAGAAAATGCCACCGGATATCCAGCCATCAATGTTAGGCAGGCAACCAAAAACATCACGAAGGGGATAAACTCTGCCATCAGAGAGTTGGCTCCTGAGAAATTCTGGTCTCTACATCACCCTGCCATCCGACAACGACTAAGGCGCTCCTTAATATTTCTGAAACGCCCTGCAATAAGAGGGTTATCGGCATTATTAGCATCAAGGTTTTAAGCAGATAAATATAAGGTAATCCATCGTTCTCGGCTGAGCTCTCGGCAATTGACCAGCTAGACAGCACATAGTCCCAGCTACTAATAAAAATCAATACGCATACTGGTATTAAAAAAAACACTCCACCCAGCAGGTCAACTAGGGCTTTGCGTCGAACCGAAAACTGTCGATAGAATATATCTACACGCACATGACCACCACGCTTAAGAGTGAAAGCCAGCCCCAACATAAACACCATGGCATGGATATAGGTCACTGATTCTTGCAAGGCAATTGAACCAAACTCCAAGTAGTAGCGCATAATTACCACTGTCACGACTAAGGCAACCATCAATAGAGTCAGCCAAGAGATCATTCGGCCAGTGACGTCCGTGAAGCGGTCTATACCATCGATTAAACCAGATATTATTACCATTGTTACCCTGTGCGAGCGCTGCGCCAATTAAATTTGCTGTTTAGTATAACCGCAGATAGGCGACTGCCAAAAAATATTGAATATTGACTAAAGTTTTTTAATCTAATGCCGATCTTCGTAGTCGAGGACGGCTTTTTATACAGAACCTTTGCCATATTGCTGAATATTGGGCGGCAATAGGCTGGTAAACATGAGTAATTGGTGAAGAAGATGGCGATTAATGAAGTTAATGCGAAATCAATTGTGTCTCAAAGTGAGATGCAAAAGGCGCCTGTAATCTCAACATCGCCCCAATCGCCTAAGATTACGATTGAAGATGTGGGCCGTTTGGCAGCTGAGCACAAAACTAAGCTGATGGATCAGATTAGCGTTAATGTAAAAGACCTAAACGAGGCCATAGAGACGCTAAATGCTGCCGTTAAAAATGTTCCCACCAGCCTGCACTTCTCTGTTGATGAAGCATCAAAACGCTTTGTTGTCCAAGTAACTGATACGCAAACAGGTGAGATTATTATCAATGTACCAGGGGAAGCTGTTTTGCGTATGGCTAAACAGCTTGAATCTCTTAAAGGTGTCCTGTTTGACGACAAGTTTTGACCAAAAGCATTCTCTAAATCACAGCCATTTACAAGGGCAATTCTGCATACCTCACTGTCTGCCGCATTTCCGACATAGCGGCAAATAAAACCGGCAATAAATTACCACAATAGTGGCACTTCCATTATTGCCGCTTCATATAAAACATTTAACCTATTGATAAATATAGATTTAATGATCTAAAAGTGGCCTATCGATATAAGTTGGCACTCGACTTGCATATCAAGGTTGTTAGCAGACTTTTGAGCCAGTGCTCATCGGGTAGCTAAACACTTTTAAGGCAATCGCCAATGTTTGAGGCAACTGCGCGTAACTCGCAGCATATTGATCTTAAAGTCTGTCCTCTCCCTTAAATCGGGTGCAAGGAACATAACTTGAATGTTTTATGGAGATTAGAAAAATGGCTGTTATTAACACAAATATCGCCGCGACAATGACCACCAACGCGCTGGCGCGAAATGATCGAGACATGGCTGCTACTATGGAGCGTCTTTCTACAGGAAAAAGCATTAACTCTGCTAAAGATGATGCTGCAGGACTGGCTGTATCCTCACGCATGACCGCACAAATAAAAGGTGTTGACCAGGCGGTTCAAAACGCCGGTGATGCTATTAGCATGATTCAGACTGCTGATGGCGCATCCATCGAGATTGGCAATATGATGCAACGTATGCGTGAACTTGCAGTTCAAGCATCTAATGGCACGGTGACGTCTACCGATCAGAGTAGTCTCAACCTAGAATTTGTCCAGTTGCGTACCGAGATTGAGCGAGTTGCAAATCAAACTCAATGGAATGGTGAAAATGTCCTTAGCGGTACAGCGGGAACCTCTAGCAATGGCACCGCAGTGTTCCAAGTAGGCGCCAATTCATTACAGACTATGAGCGTTGCTTTTGGCGACTGGAACCTCAACGCATCAACCACTGATGTTGCCGGTGTTGAAGCTGTCTATGATTTCTCTATTACTGACGCACAGGTCGCGGCTTTGGCCGGCGATTTTGTTATCAGTGACGGTCAAAATACAGTCACCCTTGACGCAACTACTGTTGGCGCTCTGACTACTGTGGCAGGTTTAGCTGCTGCGATTGAGGCAGATGGGTCATTGACCCGGCTAACGACGTCAGATGGCACAGACAAATTAACCCTTACTTATAATGATGCTGCAGTTGTAACTGTACCCCCCACAATTTCAGAGAATGACTCCGCACAGGTTGTTTCTGAAACTACGGCGGGAGTTACTGCACTAAATAGTGTCTATGGCACTGACCTATCAGCTATCGCAATTGATACCGACGCTGGTGCTAATAGCGCTATTGCTTCCTTAGATACAGCTATTAATGGTATTAACGCTCAGCGTGCCGTTTTTGGCGCAGGCATGAATAGACTCGAATACGCGATTGATAACCTGACCAATGTCTCGCAAAATGCATCTGCTTCGCGCAGTCGTGTTGAAGATGCCGATTACGCCGCCGAGACCACAGAACTGGCCCGCACGCAAATTATCCAACAAGCTGGCACAGCCATGCTTACCCAGGCTAATCAGCAAGCCCAGTCCGTGTTAGCCCTACTTAAAGGCTAAGTCTCATTGGATGAGCACCGCCTCTGGCTAACAGTTACTAGCTAACGGTTAAGTTATGTAGACCAACAACCCCCTCAGCCAGGGGTTGTTGCGTCTCTGGTTATGCAAAAATACGTAGGCTCCTCATGGAGTAACGATACCTACAGCCTCTTACAGTCCCTCTGCATCTGCATTCAATTCGTTTTAGTACTGCTATTAACTTTTAGCTCTCTCGTTAAAAAGTATTCAAGTTTATTTAGGTCATGTCGATGTTCAAGGTATGAGCATGTTATGCACCAACGACTTGCCAAATGGTTTACACATTTTTTACACGAAAGAGGATTTTTACAATGGCTGTTATCAATACAAATGTCGCCGCAACTATTACGGCAAATGCACTAACAAAGAACGATCGCGATATGACTCAAACCATGGAGCGATTAGCAACAGGTAAGCGAATTAATTCTGCAGCTGATGATGCTGCTGGTCTCGCAATTGCCTCCAAAATGACTTCGCAGATTCGCGGTTTAGATCAGGCGGTTAGAAATGGCAATGACGCCATCTCTATGCTGCAAACTGCTGACGGCGCCATGATCGAAGTGAGCAATATGATGCAACGTATGCGTGAATTGGCAGTTCAGGGTGGTAACGGCACTCTGTCGACCGCTGACTTAACTGCTCTAAATACTGAATTCGTTGCCTTGCGTACTGAAATCGATCGCATCGCTGACAATACACAGTGGAATGGCGATAATCTGCTTGATGGCTCTGCCGGAACCGGGGGCGTGGTTAGTTTCCAGGTTGGATATGAAGCAGACCAAACTATTTCTGTCCACCTCGGCGACCTTAACCTAGCTGCGGGTGCCACTGCCCAGGTGACCACATCTGGTTCAGAAGTCGCTGGTGGTGTTCTGGCTGCGGATCTTTCAGCCATTACTATTACAACATCGACTTTGGCTAACACGCAGGTAACGGCACTTGACGCTGCTATCGCTGGTCTTGACTCACAGCGTGCAACCCTTGGTTCAGCAATCAATACTTTGGAGTTCGCGGTCGATAACCTCGCTAACGTCTCTCAAAATACCTCTGCGTCTCGCAGTCGTATTGAAGATGCTGACTATGCGTCTGAGACTACTGAACTTGCGCGCACGCAGATTATTGCGCAAGCTGGTACAGCAATGCTGTCACAGGCAAATCAGCAAGCTCAGAGCGTTTTGGCTCTACTTAAGTAAGCTATGCAGTAACTCTCTCTGGGAGTCTGACAACGAAAAAAACCCGATATTAGTTATCGGGTTTTTTTTCGTTTATGAATATTTAATGCTTTTATACTGTAACGCTACATTAAATAAAAAGGCTACAGCCAAAGCGGTATGCCGCTTTGGCAAAAGCCTGCCATTATTCGGCAAATAAATGCCACTTATACTAAAGTATTTAAATTTGGTGCCGATGTACATATTGACGGAGTAGCTAGGCACCTTCATTTAGCTGGCAACGTTACTTTAAACTTTCATCATAGGAATTAAATAATGGCTACTATAAACACAAACGTTGGAGCACAAATTTCGGCAAATGCTCTGGCTCAAAATGACAGAGCTATGACACAAGCTATGGAACGATTAGCTACAGGTAAGAGAATTAACTCTGCATCTGATGACGCTGCTGGTCTCGCTATTGCGTCTAAGTTAACGTCACAGGTCAAAGGTCTAGATCAAGCGGTCAGAAACGGTAATGATGCAATCTCCTTGGTCCAGACTGCTGATGGCGCAATGGCTGAGGTAGGAAATATGCTGCAGCGTATGCGTGAACTGTCAGTACAATCTGGAACAGGAACTCTATCCACCGCAGACCGCACAGCTCTAAACACTGAGTTTGTTGCCCTGAGTACTGAAATCGAGCGCATTGCCGACAACACACAGTGGAATGGCGATAACTTGTTAGATGGTTCCGCTGGAGCCAACGGATTAATGACTTTTCAAGTTGGTTATGAAGCAGACCAAACGATCACTGTAAACCTTGGCGATTTGCAGCTCGATGGTGACGCAACCTACTCCGCAGGCGCAACTGCTGGCGGTGTTTTTACCAATGATATTGACTCACTTGCCGTCGACACTGCCGCTAATGCCAACCTTGCACTTGCAGCCATTGATGTGTCTATCGCCGGTTTGGATGCGAAGCGTTCTACTCTGGGTTCAACGTTGAATACATTGGAATTTGCAGTTGATAATTTGGCTAATGCCTCTCAAAATGCTTCGGCCGCCCGGAGTCGTATCGAAGATGCAGACTACGCACTCGAGACTACTGAACTAGCGCGCACACAGATTATTGCGCAGGCTGCTACAGCTATGCTTTCACAGGCTAATCAGCAAACTATGTCAGTGATGGCACTGCTTAAATAATAAGCGACCAATACGAGCCCATCCTCGCTCGTGGGACCCCGGTGCTATTCGTAGCACCGGGGTTTTTTTATTGTATACGCTAGGTTTTACTCGCTATTACGAATCATAGGCTTTAGAAAGTGATTCCAGCTGACCTTCCAGATAATCTTTGGTGGTATCCATGCTCGCTATTAAGGACTCCATAGCACTGAATTGAGTTAAATAACGTTGATAGACACTTTCCATACGTGCTTCTAGTTTTACCAATTCATCTTTGTAATCTTGCAACTCATCTTTGGCATTACTGGTTCGGGTCGTCAGTACGCCGGTGTTATCACTAAAGTCCTCCAAGATCGTGGCAATATCCTGCGACAGACCTTTACTCGCGGTATCATAAAGATTCTGATCACTAGTATTGGCCGACAGCATCATGACCACGTCATCGTAATTGGCGGCAACAACGTTATCGTATGTGCTTTCATCCAGAGTTAGATTGCCCACCTTATCGAGACTGACACCCAGATCTCTAAGTGCATTAACACTGCCAGATGAGCTAGACGAATCTGCAAACATCGCCGTGCGAATCTGGCTTCGCAGATAGCGCACTAGCGAGGTGTCGTCAGACAGTGCACCACCTAACTCTGCTTCAGAACCCTCTGCCGTCAGCTCGGTAAAAAGAGTATTTAAATCATTGTAGGTGGTTACCACATTTTCAAGGTTTGTCTTCAATGTTGTCTTGTCACTGACAATATTTAACCTGACCGATGTTTCTGTTGTCTTTGTCAGCGCCATAGTGACGCCTTCAATTACATCAGATATTTCATTACTATTTCTAGTAACCGTGAGACCATCAAAATTAATAATTGAATCCTGAGCTGACTGCAATGTATTGCCATTGTCACCAAAACCTAAATCTGGTGTTGAAGTAATAGTGAAGGCTCCTTCACTGCCAGTTGGACCGGATAAAATAATTCGGTAGTTGCTACCGCTAATACCAGTATCAACCAAACTCGCCGTTACCCCGGTACTGGCGGCATTAATCGCAGATACCACACCTGCCGGTGTTGCAGAAGAGACGGTCACCGCCGTGGTAGTAGTTGAACTACTACCCACCGCGATGGAAATATCGAAAGAGCTCGAATGTAATGTTGCCTCCGTCGATGTGTACTGATCTGAGATCATGCGTTTTTCTTGGGCCAGCTGGCTCACAGTAATATCGTAAGCACCATTGGCAGCCGAGCCATCAAGCGCAGTTAAATTAATCACGGATGTGTCAGAGGAGCTCCCTGTGCTGGTTGCTAGTTCGTCGGCATCATTGAGCTGCTCAAAGGCTTTTTGTAGTAAACCGACCTGATAGGACACCAATCCATAACCTGAGATCGATGCTTCGGTAGCAGTAATATCCCGTTCGATTTTTTGTTGTTTGGGTACTTTTTCAACATCCGTCAAATCCTGGGCGAGTTTAAATACATCCAATCCTGAACCAACGCCCAAGGTAGTTAAAACTTGTGAAGAAACACTGCTGGCTTCAGCCATTTATCAATTCCTGATCAACGAATATAATTAAATAAACTCAACTGTGAGATTTTGGCAAAACTACTCTGGGCTGCTTCCATTGAGAGCAGCTCCGCAGACAACTCAGTCACTGCGGTGGCATAGTCTAGGTCTTCGACTTGAGACAGCATCGACTGATACCTAAGCTTGGCATCGCTGAGCATATCGCGCTGAGAATCAACCACGCTTAACCGGCTACCCACGTCTGCTAGGGAAACTGACACCGATGCTGAAAGATCGCTCACCTCGGACAAGCTACGCTGAATAGCACCTGTATTATTGTTTTTTAATGCATCAGCGAAGTCATCGATAACCCCAAAAAAACTCACCCTCTGCGTAGTGCCATCAAGTTCCTGACGCACGACACTAGAAAATATATCGCTGCCAGGACGATTCATGTTCAAACGGCGCTGCTCAGACACGTCCACGGCAATTTGGCGATCATCACCCTGGTAACTGGTGTGTCCAGAAGCGTCTGTGGTAAATGGCATAGTGCTACTCATAGAACCGGCAAATATATAATTACCGTTGATATCCTGAGTGTTCGCCAACTGCATCAGCCCGTCTTTTAGAGCAGATACCTCTATTGATATAATTTCACGATCTGGAGCAGATAGGGTGTCAGAACTCGCACGCACGGCAAGTTCGCGCAGGCGTTGCAATATATTATCGGTAGCCAAAATGGCCGCCTCTTCACTGACTAGTCGATCATTAACTGTATTGAGGCTCTGCTCATAGACATCCTGTCGCTGGTAAGCTGTATTAAGACGCTGGATTAAACCAACCTTATCTGGATCATCGCTGGACTGCACAATCTGCTTACCCGTTGCTAGCTGGGCCTGCATTTGCGTGACCTTTGCTTGTTGGGTATTCATCTGAGTAACTGCCTGCTCAAATAATTGTCCGGTAGAAATTTTCATCAGTAAATGCCTTAACGAATGGCTAGTATGGAATCAAATATCTTTGAAGACATTTGAATAATTTGAGCTGACGCCTGGTAGGCTTGCTGAAAGCGAATAAGGTCAGCAGCCTCCTGATCCAGGCTAACACCTGATACCTGATCTCGAGAGGAGACAGCCTGGTCATAAACCACTTGCAACGCCTCTTGGGAAATTTTACCAAGGGTTGCCTTGTTGCCCACTGAACCCACAATGTCAATGTAGCCATCGCTAATTGACCTGCCTCCGCGCAACACAGGTTTGTCTTGCAGCGCCACAATTAACAGCATGTTACTGTTATCACCAATGCCAGCTTCATTGCCATCAACCTCAAAATGATCACCAGCGGTAGGCGGCGTATTAAAGGAAAGCGATAGGCTTTGATAGTTGATCTGGTCACCGGCCGCATAATTTCGTGTTGCTACAACAGTGCCAGTAACCGTATCGGTAATGGTGTACTGAGTCGCTGATAGGAAATCTACCGTAAATGGTGACTCTGAATTTTCTGTCACAGGTGTCTGTGGACGGTTAAAACCAGGAGCAATATTGGCGCTGTTATCACCAGTAACAAATACCGCCAACTCTTCTGTAGCCGCGCCATTGATAAAGATACCTGTGCGCAGTCCTAAGACGCTCAAATCGGCCGGAACACCGCTGGCTCCAAAGGTAAAACGCACCTGTTCAGTACTGTGTAACTGTAGGGAGCCGGTAAAGGTTTGATTAGGCTGACCCAGCGTATTACTTGTCGCGCTAGCGTCAGGATTTGACAGACTAATATTTTCGCCCTCATGTCCCACCGCATTGGTGATAATTATGCCTCCCTCACGGCTGACATAGGCGCTGACATTGGTAGTCGAGGTCTCGGCATTAATGGCCGTTGCAAGGGAGTCAATATTCGCCGGTAAACTGCCATTGCCAATCAAGACACCGTTAATACGTATCTGCTCCAGCAGATTAATTTCCTCTGCCGAGGCTTCGATGCTATTGCTAGCAGTCACGGTAACACCCGTGGCTGATGACTCTGTATTAAGCCAAGCGGCGATAGCGGATGCCGAGCTGCTGTCTCCAGCCGCCAGGGTTAGTTGGCTTAGGGAGACATCATTTAAAATTAGGGCATCTTGAGCTATCAACTCAAGATCCACCATCGAAGGATTGTCCTGAAATACAATCGCATCTGTTTTAACCTGAGCATCAATAGTTGTTGTCATAGAACTAACCCCACTGCCATCAGCATTGGGTACGTACTCTTGACGCTCACTACCGCGGGCCAAAAATCCGTAGGTCATATCTAAATCATGGTAGGCGTCAGCACCAGTAGTATTTAGATAGGTCGAACTGTAACTGCTACCTGCAACAAAACCAGAGTCTGTGGTCATTAAGGCATTCTGGGTGTCTGTATCTATGCTGTGTCCAAGAATGTGAACACCCTCTTGAGTCATTACCTGAAATCGAAGGTTACTATTTATTGGTACCTCCATCATCAGCTCCACATTCTCTGCACCTTGTGGAATAACCAGTGCGGGCTTAAGACTGCTAGGATCAATAGCAACCCCAGCGGCGGAGCTAGAATTATTACCCAGATCATAAATATCTTGGCCAAATTCAAAACCCTGCAACACAGATTTCTGTGCAAATTCAAGGCTGACCCGAGACTCTCCAATATTTTGATCGCTGGCCATGGCTCGCATGCGTGAAGCTGCAGCAATCGCCAAAGGATCGCTCTGTACCATTCTAAAGCCAGCGGCTGGTCGTGAAATTGGGTTTATAAAAAAGGTGTCGCCATCTCGAGCATTTCCTAGAGACGCAATATTTAAACCCGCGTATTCAAAGTTAGTAGCATTGGGCGGAGAAAATTTAATCTCTCCAGTTTGCATATCTTCAATACGCCACTGTCGACTTTCAGCCCCCCAACGGATCTCAAAGGGCGCAAATTTAAAGGCTTCAGGGTCAATTACCTCAACTTCAATAGAAACATTACTATTCACCGTTGGTGAGTTAACCTCAAACACGGAATCAATACGGAAAAGTTCTCCGCCACGTTCGCCTCGAGCATCCAGTCCCGAGGTATGAATTTGATTAACTTCCTGTACGACAGTCTGTGCTAAATAATCAAAACTATTCATGGCAGACCCCAGAGTCTGGCTACGGAAATTAATCAGCCCCCCTAGGGAGCCACTGCCAACAGTGCTGGCTGCGCGCGGATCCCCATAGGGATCAATCACGATATCGACGCGTCCAGGTTCATTGGGATCAAAGCTCACACCCAAATCAAACGACTGTCGTCCATTCACTAGCATCGAACCTGAACTGCTACCTAACCGAACATCAACTGCTCCGGTGGCACTTTCAAAGACATGGATTTTACTCAGCGCCGAAAGGTCACGTAACAGCCGATCACGCTGATCGAGCAACGCCGATGGTTGTTTGTCTAATGAGATTTTCTTACCCAACTGAGTATTTACCGTGACCAGCTGCTGTGACAGGGTATTAACCGTTTTCACCTCTAATTCAATGCCAGAACGGGTCTCTTGCTCAATCGCACCGAAGTGACCGGCAATTTCTCTAAATCTTGACGCCAATCCATCTGCATCGCGCAGGAACATGTTACGCTGAATAGTCGAGGCGGGATCGGCGCTTAAATCACTTGCAGTGGCAAAAAATTTGTCCATCGCACTGGATAGACCAGACGTCTGTGAACCCATTAGATCGACAATACGATTGGCGTATTCGATCATCGGCTGCTGAGTAGACAGTTCACTAGTGCTATTGCGTAAGCTACTTTCAATGAACTCATCATAGGCTCGCGTAATATTATCTAGGCGAGCGCCAGTACCAATATAAACAGTACCCTGTTGACTGGGCATACCCTCTGCACTCGTGGTCACCTGGCGCGAGTAACCCTCTGTATTCAGATTGGCTATGTTGTTACTGACGGTGGCTAATGACTGGCGATACAGCTGTGTGGCCCCGGCACCAATGGATAAAATATCACTCATAATTTAATCCCTGAGGCTACCGACGCGTCCGGTCGCACAAGTGGCAGCGACGGATTTTTAATCTGAGGGCTTAAAGGAAGGCTCGGGCTCATAGTCTGGCCTGCGAGCTGCTTATAAGCCTCCATAGCTTTGGTGCTATTAGTCTGGGTTTTAACCTGTTCGGTCAGCCAGTCGCCAAGGCCAAATACACCTTTTTGCGACATCACCTGAGAGAGCTCCTCATGGTACATCTGTTCAAAGGTGTCCACGCTTGCAGAACCCATAAGACCGCTTTTCATCGGCTCGTTAGCTTCGCGCATTGATTTAAATACCATCTGCACAAACATAGCTTCGAACTGACGACCCACTTCTTGTGCAGCACTCTCCTCGTTATTCTTAGCGCGCGAGCGCAGCTCGCCGAGACCGGCGAAATCAAGATAACTTTTGGCTGACAAGTTCATATCTGTCACTTAGATCACCACCAACTCTGCACGCAGACTGCCGGAGCTTTTTAGAGCTTCGAGAATAGCGATTAATGAAGACGGTGAGGCGCCCACCTGATTGACAGCATCAACAATCTGACGCAAATCAACACCGGGCTGAAACAAAAACATATTATTCATTGGCTCAACCACCTCAATGTCGGCATTTTGAATTCCAACTGCCTCGCCATCAGCAAAGGGGGCTGGCTGGCTAACTTCGTTAGTCGCCGAAATATTTACCGAAATAGTGCCATGGGTAACCGCTACTGCGGTGACCTTAACATTGCGATTAATAACCGCGGTACCGGTTCGTGAATTAATCACAACCCTTGCCGGAGGCTCACCTGGAGTGACCTCAAGATTTTCAATCATACTCAAAAAGGTAACACGCTGAGATGAATCCTGAGGTGCCATAACAGCGACAGACACACCATCAATAGCGCTGGCAACCCCGGATCCAAAGGCCAGATTAATCGCCTCTGTAATTGCATTGGAGGTAGAAAAATCTGCATCGCGTACATTGAGAACAATTTGGTCTGCGGTGTCGAATGGCGTCTGAACTCTGCGTTCAACCGTGGCGCCGTTGGGAATCCGGCCAGAAGTCGGAACACCAATCTGGATGCTACTGCCAGCTGCATTGGCTGTAATGCCGGTAACCGTCATGGCACCCTGAGCCAAAGCATAGGTCTGGCCATCTACACCGCGCAACTGAGTCATGATAAGACTACCTCCGCGCAGAGACTCTGCAACGCCAATCGCAGCAACATTAATATCAATTTTTTGGCCCGGCTTGGCAAATGGAGGTAGTTCAGCAGTTACCATCACTGCCGCTACATTCTCTAGCTTCAATTCTTTCTTAGCGTTCTGCGCGGCTAACGCCGCCATCTGATCGCCTAGATCATAATCACTCACTGGACCATCGACACTAACGCCTAGCCCAGAAAGCATGGTTTTTAATGCCTGGGCGGTCAGCGGCAAATCCTTACCGTCGCCAGAACCCTGCAAACCCACTACCAAACCAAAGCCGATCAATTTGTTGGTGCGCACACCAGCTACATCCGTCAAATCTTTAATTCGATCTGCGCTGACTGTGGTCGTCTGGAACACAGTAATTATGAGTACTGTTATCACCATTAAACGTTTAACTGTATCCATTTTATATTCTCCAACAGCCGCTTAAAACGGCCAGAATTTATAGAGCAATCCAGTGCCCCATGAAGGCCGGGACGCAGAAGCTAAGTCACCCGTACCTCGGTATGAAATCTGGGCATGCGCAATGCGTTGAGACAGAACCGTGTTATCAGGCTGGATATCTGCTGGGCGGATAATGCCCTTAACCCGAATAAACTCACTTCCTTCGGTAAGCGCCAATTGTTTCTCGCCAACAATCACCAAATTGCCATTGGCCAATACCTCTACCACCATGGCTGAGATCGACCCGGTTAACGTAGCTGCTTGGCCAGCGGTACCAGACCCCTCGCTAGTGATGGCGGAACCATCCGTCTTTATCCCATCAAAAAAGCCAGTACCAAATCCAAACTTTCTTACAATAGAGTCTTTCTGGTTAAGGCCAATTGCATCATTGGTAGACTCGCGGCTGGTACTCAAGCCAGAAGTCCTCGACGCCTGGGTGGTTTCATTGAGCAGCACGGTGATTAAATCGCCCACCCTAATCTCGGTAGCCTGATAGCTGCGCAGGTCGCCAAATAAGCTACGACCATTGCTAAATATCGACCCAGTCGTCTCAACCGGGGCGGCCGATGGGATAGGCTGTACTGGAGCAAACTCAGCAGTCGGCCTCATTTGCGGTTGACCTGAACAGGCTATTAAGCCGCTAGTCAGTAGTAAAGTTGTGAATAAACGAAACATCATTTTTGCCCCGCCTTAAAGATTATTATTTAAGAAACGCAACATACCGTCCGCCGCGGCTATGGCTTTTGAGTTAACCTCATAGGCCCGCTGGGTTTCGATCATATTGACCATTTCTTCAACCACGTTGACGTTGGATGCTTCCAGCGAACCCTGCATTAACATACCCGCACCATCTTCACCGGGAATACTAATAATCGCATCACCACTGGCATTAGTAGGTCGCATCAGGTTACGGCCAACAGGCTGGAGGCCGGAGTTATTAACAAACCGTGATAGCTGCAACTGACCTACCTGAGCTGCACCACCACTGTTGGCCAGTTCAGCAGTCACAATGCCGTCACGGCCAATGGTAATACTTGCGGTATTTTGAGGAATATTAATAGCGGGGATTAACGGTTCACCCCCAGCAGTGACCAACTGGCCTTCAGATGAAAGCTTTAAAGAACCATCTCTGGTGTATGCAATGGATCCATCGGCCTGTTGCACAGAGAGGTATCCCTCACCGGTAATGGCCACATCTAGAGCATTTTCAGTGGTAATTATATTACCCTGCATATGTAATTTTTCAGTAGCCACAACGCGGGTACCTGTTCCCAGCATTAGACCCGTCGGGGTCTCATTCTGAGCGTCGGCCTGACCGCCAGCGGGAACAATGTTTTGATACAGCAAGTCCTCAAACACCGCCCGATCTTTCTTAAAACCTGTCGTATTTACGTTTGCCAGGTTGTTAGAAATAACCTGCATACGTGTCTGCTGGGCTGTTAATCCGGTTTTGGCGATCCAAAGTGAAGCGTCCATTATTATTATCCTCTCATTCGATTTCGATGACTTAAACCCATTGGTTTAAGGTAGTCTCATCATGCTTGAACCAGTCTCATCGATAGACTTGGCTTCGGTAATCATTTTTATCTGCGCTTCAAATGAGCGACTAAAATCCATCATCTTGACCATGGCCTCTATGGGGTTGACGTTACTACCCTCAAGGCCTCCACTTTGTACAGATGCCACTAGCGGGCCGGTGGGGAAATCTCTCCCTCTAAAGTCAATATCTAAGGGTTCGAACAATCCATCTTCGCGCCTGATCAATGTCGTTTGACTAGCATCGCGCAACATCAGCTGGCCAATCTCGACCGCAGGAGTTTCTGGATCTATGGTCGACTTCGCATAAAGGGTGCCATCTGGACTAATCGATATAAGCTGCCCCTGAGGTGCAGTAATAGGACCAGCTTCTCCCATAACCAGATGACCAACTGAGGTCTCGATAACACCAGACGCAGAGACTCGTAAATCACCGCGGCGGGTGAAGCCAATGTCTCCATTCTCGGCTTGAATGCCAAGCACGGTTTTGTCCAAAAGCGCTATATCCAAGGGGTTCCCCGTCATGGAGATAGTACCTGGCTCAAGGCTGATCACATCCCGCTTGTGAACCGTCGGCTGAAATCGCGTTTCATAGCCTGCCGCTTCAATCTTTACCGTCTCTGTGGCAACCTCGTAGCTTTCTTTAAAGCCCACGGTTGAAACATTAGCTAGCGCATTGGTAATTTGCGCTCTAATTTCTGCCTGACTCTGTACAGCGGCTAGGGATGTAAATGCTAATCTATCCATGCTCAGTGCTCTTAATTAGTGCCGGGCCTTAACCGCGGATATTAATAATGGTTTGCGTCAACGAAGAGCTTGTCTCAATTGCTTTGGCGTTGGCCTGGAAGTTTCGCTGTGCGGTAATCAGATCAACTAGCTCAGCGGTCAAGTCTACGTTGGAGCGTTCACGCGCACCGGCTCGAATAGTTCCGAAACCTGCCGCACCTGGCTCACCGAGAGTTGCATCACCAGATCCAGATGTTGCCGAATAACTGGTGTCACCTACCTGACGCAGACCTTTAGGTGTAGCGAAGTTAGCAAGAATGATTTTGCCCAAGGACTTCTGTGAACCATTGGAGTAACTGGCTACTACCAATCCGTCATCGCCAATGTTTACACCGACCAAGTCACCTTCAGGGGCACCGTTCTGCGCCTGACTCAAGACCGCAAATGGGCTGTTAAACTGGGTACTGTTGTTATAGGCCAGGTTTATTGAGCCACCGGTTATATTGTCACTCTCTAACTTGGCACCGCCGATGGGTGAAACCAAGGTACCACTGGTATCAAAGGTCAGCTCACCCTTGTCGAGGAAGATTGGAGTCCAGTAAGGAATATCTTCATCATCAAAATCTGCTTTATCTGTAGTTTCAATCCAATTACCTGCATTGTCCTGAGTAACATAAACTTCACTGGTACCAGAGGTGTCTGAAACCAACTCTATATAAGACGATGTTTTACCAAAACCTGCATCGATATCTTCCAGACCCCAATCAGCATGTCCTGCTACCTGAATAAATGAATTATCAGACGCAGTGGCTCCAGTAATGACCAGGGATTCTGAGCCTTCATCAAAGCCTACAGTGACTCCAGAGACACTTCGCCCCAAGGCATCAGCCATCAAATTAATTTTCGACTGCAGATGCTCAGTAAATGTGCCTATCGAATACTGACCTTCAGTTAACTGGATCTGCGCAGAGATACCATCAACGATCACGGTCACATTTTGATTGTCAGTGTTGACCAAAAATGACTTGCGGGGGTCAACACCCATCTGATTACCTGTTACCACAGCGGGAGATGACAGCTGGCCACGAACCGCAGGCAGGTTATTAATCTGTGAAGTTTCCGCTTCTACTAAATGACCATTCGCTTCCATCCCCAAAAGGGTTTGGGCCATATTGGAAACATTGGTAATCGCCAGGCTTGATTCATCACCAGTGGTACCAGAGGCAACAATAAATTTACCCTCCGTATAGCTCACTGAAATACCATAACGCTGATTAGCCGCTGCGGTAAATGACGTACCATTAGGACGTACATTTTTTAGTAAAACATCTGAAGCATCGGTATCAAGGGCAGGTAACAATATGCCATGAGATATGATGGTACCGTCAGCCTCTGCTGTCTGTGGCGGCAAACCAAATACATCATTAGTGTCCATCCCAGCACCTCCCGAACTCAGGTACAAGGAATCTGTGCCACCATTATCCTGCAAAAATCTAAAGCCCTGACTTGCCGCGTCATAGGATACGGAAATATCAGAAAAACCGTCGGCTTTTAAAGCCGCATCGATTGCAAATGCTAATGGCTCTGCGGCTACTTGGTTATCAACGAAGTCCGCGGCGCTGTGAACACCCAAGATTGTTGGGATATCAAGGGTAGTCATGGTCTGAACACCGCTGCTGGTTATCCGAGTAAACTTAAAGTTATGTGAGGCAGCCGGTCCAAAGTCAAATGACTTGCCATCACCAAATCGATCATTGATAACATTAGTAAGTTCAAAGGCGATTTCTGAGCCCGATAACTTTTGTGACGAACCCGCGAGGTGCTCCAGACCTATATTTATCGATGTAGAGTCATCAATACTTAAACTAAACATATTCGATAGCGCGGCTCTGGACATCGCACCATCAGTAAAATCAATACCATCACTATTATTTGTAAGATTCAGATCGTCAATGTAGACAGACTCTTCCCCTACGGCAAAATTAACACTGGCTGGCTGCGAATCTGTTGGCGTTGAAAGATTATCGAACGAGTACTTTTTGTACAAAGTACCCAGGGTTACCAGGTATTTCTCACTCTCGGCACTAGTTTTTTGTAACTCCAAAAGCTCGGACTGGGTTTTAACTTCACCATACTTGTTAACAAAGTATTGGTCGCCAGCAGTATCCGATGCCTGGATCAATGCAGAGTCAACTGCCTGATCATCAATATAAACATAGGTCTGCCATTTGTTGAATGGCACATCAGCTGTAGCTTCTGCGGTCTTTACATAATAAATAGTAGCGAGGTGGCTAGAACCAGAAGTACCGTACACTGTTAACGATGTCGTTTTGTTGTAGGTTTCTGGCTTCGCTGGATTGAAGGTTTCAGTAATTGGAACAGCATCCGATGGCAGGTTTAAACCTAGTTCGACTTCTGTGGTCGGCAGAAACTCAGAAACGGTAGCTCGGGGAATAGCCAGAGCGCTCATTGGCTCACCAAAGTCAGCCTTGTTAGTCGAATCCACCGGCAGTGCCTGCAGAGCCTGACCGGCGCTGTTCACCATCTGGTTTTGTTCGTTCAACATAAAGGCGCCGTTACGAGTGTAGATTTTGGTACCGTCCGGAGATTCAAGGGGGAAAAAACCATCACCAGTAATTGCCAAGTCCAGCGAGTTTGCAGAGAACTCAATGTTGCCCTGACTAAACTCCTGGCTTACCTCCTTCAGAGATACACCACGACCAATTACACTCGACGCCTTCTGTAGAGGAGAGGTTGCAAAAATATCACCAAAGTCAGCATCGGAGCGCTTAAAGCCCGAGGTACCCGAGTTAGCAATATTGTTCGAGGTTACAGATAGCTCCGTCGTTGCTGCGTTAAGTCCTGTAAGTGAGGTATAAAATGACATTTGTTACTCTCCTGTTGCCTGTAGTTTTCGGCTTCTAGTTCTGTTTTATTAAATTCCAATTCTTTCCACTTGAGCTAGTGTGACAATGTCGCCATCACCGACCTCAAGAGATAAATCCTGTGATTCTGGGTCCCAACTCACGCTCTTCACCTCAGCCATAGTGGTTACCGGTGCAGCTTCAAGTTTGCCGTTGCGTACAACACTGGCACTCATCACGTAATTGCCATTGGGAGCTATCTCGCCATTGCGGTTGTAACCATTCCAATTCAAATTTAGACGACCGGGTAGCTGAGCTCCCTGAGTTTCGCGAAACACTAGTTCCCCAGACGCTGAATCATAGACACTTAGGATCACCGACTGAGCACCATTGGGAAGATCGATAGAACCCGAAGACCGAGCGCCATTGCCGCCGGTAAAGAAGCCACCTTCAACTGCAACCTTCTTACCAACCAGGCTGGCACCGGTAAGCATCTGCTCCTCGCGCATACCACCGACTATCGTTTCAAGTGAGGCCTGCATGCCTTTAATACCCTCGACCGATGAGAACTGCGCCAGCTGTGCAACGAAGGCTTCGTTGTCCATTGGGTCTAAGGGGTTCTGGTTAGTTAACTGAGTCGTTAGCAGTGTCAAAAATGCATCGCGGCCAAGTTCATCTTCTCCTGAAAGCGCGGCAATCTGTTGGTCTGCATACTGATCAGTGGTAAGAAATGAACTCGTAGTAGCACTGTCTATCATTTTAAAATTCCTTAAGCCTTCGTTATATCTAGGGTGCGCATCATCAACTCACGCGCTGTATTGACCACTTCGACGTTGTTTTGGTAGCTGCGCGCAGCCCCCATCATCTCAACCATTTCGGTCACTTCATTAACGTTGGACATGTAAACAAAGCCATCTTTATCGGCTTTTGGATTGCCAGGATCATGCATTTTTACATTTGGCGTGCTGTCATCAGCCATACCGCTCACTCGCACTCCGCCGACAAACTGGGCACCTTGGGTGGTCATTTCTTTATTGAGTAATGTCTCAAAAACCGGGCGCTTAGCCTTGTAAGCATCCTCTGCGCTAGACGCGATAGTTCCAGCATTAGCCATGTTGGAAGCAGTCGAATTCATGCGTACCATCTGCGCATTTAAAGCTGTTCCAGCAATTCCAAAAATATTATTTAATGACATAGTCTATTAATCTCCTCGCAAAGCTTTGCGAATTCCGCTGATATCGCCTTCTATAAAGCGCAGTGTCGCCTGGTACTGGGCAGCGGCCTTACCATACTTAGCCTGCTCTACGCTCATTTCTACTGTGTTGCCATCGAGCGCTGGATTAAACGGAATAGTGAAAACCGTATTAGCCTGCAGCTTAGTATCGGCAGATTGAATATGGGAAGAATGAGTAGCGCGCAGGGAATAGTCTCTCTGGGCATCATTGAGTACTTGCTTAAAGTCGATGTCCTGCGCCTTGTAATAAGGCGTATCAACATTGGCGATGTTGCGCGAAATGACTTCCATACGCTGAGCACGCAAATCAAGTGCGCGTTCATGAATGCCAAAAGCCGAATCAAACAATTTCATATCAAACCCGCTAAAGTATTTAAAAGTTGTGTCGATTGCTCTCCTAGGCCTTGTCGGAAAACAGTCTGTCCAACCTAAACACTGCAAAACAGATGCCAAGTTATTCACATATGCCGCATTTAAATGCATAAATGCATGTAAATCAGTCGGTTAACTATATTTTAGATATATCAATGAGCTTCGTTTGCCGCCTAAACGGCAGACTTTTGCCGATATTCATTGCCGCTCTGTCGGTATTGCGTCACCTAGACATGTGGCCCATACTCGGACTATGAGTAATTTAATCTTTCTTATTTTAGGCGTGCTTCTAAGCCCATTTATAGGTGCCCAAGATCAGGCGCTGTCTGTAAATAAACAGCTTTTTATCGAACAGGCTGAGCGTTGGGTTGCTGATCAGGCAGAGGTAAATCAAGAGCAAGTAGCCATAGCTGCCATGGATCGCCGCTTTAAAATACCTGACTGTGCCAACTCCTTTGTTTTTACCTTCCCTTATGCCTCAAGCAACCAGACTTTGCGGGCACAGTGCGTAGATAGCGGCTGGCAAGCCTTTGTTAGCGTCTCAATCCATCGCGAGATTACTGGCTACGCCTTCATTTATGATATGAATGAAGGTGATAGCCCAACCCAAAATGACCTGCGGTCTATTGTGGTGAGCCGACCAGCTAAGGATCTAATACAGAGCCTGCAGGCTCTGGAAAATCACAGCCTGACCTCTGCAGTTACCGCCGGTGAAATACTTAATCGACGCCATCTAGTCGAGAATGCCACTGTCTTTGAACTGCGCCGCGATATCTTATCCGAAGAGGTTATTACCTCTGAAGATATTATTACTCTCACCAGAGGACTGCCCACAACATCAAGCAGGCAGCGGTTTCCCGCGCGATTACTAGACGATGCGGTTGCCGCCAGAGATCTGTCTGCTGGTCAGATACTGTCTCGCTCAGATTTACGTGTTAAACACAGTGTGGTGACCACTACAGCCACGCTTACACGGGGACAAAGGTTAGGTGCTGAGAATACTCAGATGCGCACCTACTACGGCAAATTGCCCAAAGATGCCTTACTGTCCATGGCTGAAATAACCCAGATGGAGGCAATTCGTACAATAAGAGCTGGACAGCTACTGCGGGCCTCAGATTTAAAGGCTGCCGATTTAATAAAAAAAGGTGATAGTGTCAAACTAGTTGTCGGCAACGGTATGCTTAAAATCACCGTAACCGTTATTGCTCTTGAGGGTGGCAGGCGCGACCAGCAAATAAACCTGCTCAACCCGGAATCTGGAGAACGGGTGCGCGGAGTTGTCAGTGGGCCTGGCCAAGCTAAAGGGCTTTAATATCAATGCATATCAGGCCTTTTAGCGCAGGTATTTACTACTAACTAAAAATAATTGGATTATTTTCTATAGAATTCTAAAGTGCTGACGATATACTATTACAGAAGACTTTTTTCTGGCTTTGCGCCAGCGGGAAAAATACTATGACAGACCCAATTTCGAACCTAGGAAGATCAGCCGCTCAACTTAACTCGAGCGCCGACAAGGTCAAAAATCAGAAGGCCGATGCGTCTGCGTCTGTCGCTGTTGACAAGGCGCCTATTCAGACATCAAGCGACGAGTTTATTTTAAGTGATACCGCGGAGGCGGCGTTAAGCGATGCACAGTTCGATGCGGCTAAGGTTGCTCGTATCAAACAGGCTATTTTAGAGGGCAACTATCCACTGGATGCGAAGCGTATTGCCGAAAACTTTGAGTCCCTAGAGCGCATGATTGGCGGCAAATAAGTAGGGTATGACTAGCAGCGATACAGAGTTCCTATCTCAGGCACTACACAAGGCTAATGCACTTAAACGCGTATTGGAAGAGGAGTTTAGCGCCTTAAAGGAACAGGATTTAAGTACCTTTGAGTCCCTGCAAACGCAAAAGCTCGAGATTCTTAACTTTCTCTCTAGTCAGGACCTTCTTGAGCGTGTTAAAAACCACACAGAAAACAGCGAAACTGCCGCGGCTAATGTCTCCCTTTGGGACGAGGTGATGCAGTTGGTCGGCCAGTGCAGAGATCTGCATCGGCGCAATGAAGTGCTGATAAATCACAAACTTGAGTCGATCCGCGGTGCACTCCAAACTATTCAATCACCAGACCCCTTAAACAGTGTAGAAGTGTACGATCGTCTGGGCAAAATTCGACCCAACCGCAACCACCAAACTGTTGGCGACGCCTAGACTTACTTTTTCTCTGGCTCCATACCCTTGAGCCAATAGACCCAGGAAAGGATCACCGCCACAGCAACATAAAGATTTTCTGGAATCTCATCATCTAATTTAAGTTGACTCAATAACCCCACTAGCTGCGCATCTTCAGCTATGTGGATGCCCCGTTTCTTGGCCTCGGCAATAATTTGCTCAGCCATCTCGCCCTCTCCTTTAGCGGTCAAAACAGGAGCGGGGTTTTTCCCATATTCCAGTGCAATGGCTTTTTTTAGTGGCTTATAAGTCATGTCCGCACGTCCACTACCTGCCCTGGGCCTGAGAGCTGCGAATCCAAACTAGGCCTGGGCGCGTTGAGCACCTTCAATTTGATCAGCTGCAATCCAAATGACTGCAACTCATACTCGAGCTCAGAACTAGCCCTTCGCGCCATAGTCGCAACATCTGCGCGCTGTATCCACATTATCATTTCTAATCCCGACGACCCTTTAAGCGTAGTCTTTAACCAAAGCTCACCAAGTATCTCACTGTCTGTATGTAGGTTTATGACCCAATCAGGTTCCTCTTGATCAGCTTGGTAGGCTCTCCTTTCAAGATGCACCTCAACCGGATTAGCGTCACCAAATGGCAATAAAAAATGATAGGAGGCCTCACGATTTTGTTGAGCCTGTAAACTATCCAGCTGACGACTCTCAATCTCATCTATGGCCATATCAATATCAGCTGCGGTAGCGGCCGGTAGCGGCATGTTACGCAAGAGGTTACGCAGCAGTTGTTTTAGATCAGGCCGCGTCTGTGGCTGAGAGGTTAAAAAATAGTCTCCAAATAACCCGGAATTTAATAAGGCATTTTTCACTGCATCGGCAGATAGCATAGCCATACTTGAAGTCTGATAACCCGGATAGCTAGGTATCTGCTTCAATAATGACTCTAAACCACCGGGCCTAAATAACTGAGTCAATATAGATGGCTGATCTGGACGATAGAGCAGGCTTAATAGCCTTGGGGAGGCACTGGCAATCGATTTGCTAGTATCCCCAGAACTAAGAGGTAATGGTGACGGGCCAATAGCGCGGAGTGAACGACCGTACACAGAACTTTCATAGCGAAAATCAATTCTATCCCCAGCCTTAAAATGCTTACTTCCGATCCAATCAAATTCATGATTTTTAAACATTAATTTTAATAGGCCACCGCGATTTTCAATAACCCCACGAATGATTTGATTATCCCGCAGACCTAAGGTTTTAGCCATTTGCTCAGACACACGAACCGCAACAACCCCTTCCAAAAAAATTGGCGTAGGGCGAGTGGCGAAATTTAATTGCTCTGGTCCTAACACATATTTAACACTTTTTAACGTGATACGATTTAGGGATAGTGCACCCAGGATTTTCGTGCCTGTTCATCAGATTTTAATGCACTTTTTAAATTATTTTTGCCAGTAAATATTACATTGTGTATATCATTAGTATCTGGCAATTTAATCTTTTTATTTGCGTACATCCAGTTTGGGTTTTTACGCTTGAATGCATGGGGGTTAGCTTGGACCACTGCATCACGTAAAATCTTTTTACGCAGCGGTAGGTCGGGCAATACGCGGGCAATAATGCCGTCTAAAGTATCCCCGTGACGAATCATATAGTAGCCGTCCCCAGTCATCTGGGCGCGCTCAGCAAGAGCGGGCTTTAAAAGCTTCACATCTTTGAGTAGCTGCGCTAGGGCTTTTTGACTACTCATTACCTCTGCCTGCACCATACTTGCAGAAATTACTGCAGCCAGGGCCGATACGACAATAGAAATAATGCTAATCAAAAATAGTTTACGCATAAAGATCATAGTGTTTTTTAAAAAATTTTTAATTATTTTCATATTTTATTTCCGTATTTATTTTTGACACTTTTTAAAAGTGTAGTGCCACACTTTGAGCAATTGCGTCAGCATATTGAGGCCCCGCTATATGTCTTATGGTCGCGGAGTGTTTAGTCACTGAATCAACTTCAGCCAGTGATAATCCGGCAAGCCCAGACATACTTAGCGCCTGATTTAAAATATTCGCATCGGTACTTATTAAAAACTGATCGCCACGTTTTATACCTGCCATATAGCCGGCATTAATACTGACACTTTTGGAATCACCGGGCGTGTGTTTCATCGCGTAGTACTGAGTTTGGCAATCCATGGTAGCGTTAACTTCCATCAGGAACTTTTCGGTAATCTGCGTCAGCCTATCAGTAAATTCTAAAGGCACTGCGTCTTTAGAATAACCTCGCTCAACGGCGGGGTAATTGACCGGTAAACTGCTACTCCACAGGGGCACCCCACGAGCACGATCGATTAATGTTAATTGATACTCTAAAGCGGCCTCTGGCCAGGGTTCATAAACGCCCAAAAGAGGCACATGCCGAACTCTGCGAGCGGCTTTATTGTATGCCATATGCAGTTGGGGCCTAGTAAACCTGTTAGCTTCCTGCGATGGAGTCGCACGTTTGCGCAAAGAGATATCAAATCTGTAGGGAACCTGATCATTAGCTTTACCAGAAACCGATCGCTCATAGGACGATGCGTAGGCACTATCTACATTGACAGACCAGCTATCGGAGCCTCTCAAATTTTCTAAAAGGGCCTGCTGAGAAATACTTGCCAGTTCGCTGATGTAATGATCACCAACGCGCTTGTTAGCCGGTGCGCCAATTACCCTAACACTGGCCTCACGACGAATATCTGGTCTTGAACCTGGACAGGCAGGGTCAGAGAGAATACTCGCATCAACCTTGGCAACAGTTATGCCTGCCTCTTCTAGATAGGCCCATACTCGCACACCGCGAACTTTCGAATCACTCGACATAATTGAAGATTCGTGTAGTACTCCTCGATCATCCAGATAGGCTGCTGAGCCCAGCTTTATGTCGGTTTGCAACGCCAGATCTACGAGAGCCTGCTTAATTGCCTGCAATCGATCCGCGGCGCTAGGCTTGTAATCCTCGGCGCAAACGGTCGATGGCGCCAGCATTAGTAGAGCTAATACGACATGCTGACCTGCAGACCTTATAAATCTAGTTCCCGAGCCTATCACTTGAACTTAGCTTCCCATGCCGTTGGAAAACGTATCGACGTACAACAGTCGCAAATCATTGACAATATTGCGCTTCAACGAGAGCGTCGTTTCATAGGTGTCATCGCCTACTGGAGTAATGCTTACTAGGTTAGCTCCGTAGATAACACCCTGCACTCGTGCACGAAAATCATCGTTTTCAACTACCATTTGAGCAATTGTGGTGTTGGCATCAAGGTATTGACCATAAACTTGCTCAACAAGACTGCGGTACGCATCGAGTTTAGAGGCCCTAATGGACAGTAGCCGCTGTTGCGCCGGGTTGTCGTGGGGCTGAATACTTATAACAGCGTAGCCTGTAGCAACTATATTAGTATTGCGATCAGACATGGTAGCCAACATGGCGGCATTATATTTTTCTTTAGTCGATGCACAGCCCGTCAATACCAGTCCTAGAACTATAGTGGTAGCGGCTTTCACTAGAATATTTTTCATGTTGCTTTCCATGGTTATTTCATCATTGAGTCATTAGTGTCCACTTTATCTATCGGCACTTAGGCCTAGGTCTTTAGAGATAAATCGACTTTATAACCCCCCTAGTATTAGCTGGCATAGTTATTGCTCTGTAACTCTAGAGGCACCACTAATTGTGGTTCGCCATCAGAGCGCAACTTTTAACACACTGTTTTTATTAAGGTTTTTAATAATGGCTATAGCATCACTGTCGAACATACGACAGGACCTGTCAAAAATCGAACTCTCTGGACTGGGTGTACCTTTTCTGGTTTTGCTTATTATCTCGATGCTGGTGCTACCGCTGCCGGCATTTTTATTGGATTTTTTGTTTACCTTTAACATTGTGATTGGTTTGGTGATCATTATGATCGCCATCAATAGCTCCAAGCCGCTAGATTTCTCCTCATTCCCCGCAATATTGCTGATCGCAACCATGCTGCGCCTAGGCCTGAATGTTGCCTCTACCCGGTTGGTGCTGGTTAAAGGCCACGAAGGGCCAGATGCCGCCGGCAAGGTTATCGAGGCATTTGGTGAATTTGTTATTGCTGGTAACTATCTGGTTGGTTTTATTATCTTTGCCATCCTAATGATTATTAACTTTATTGTTGTAACCAAAGGTGCGGGGCGAGTTTCTGAGGTTATTGCCCGCTTTACACTCGATGCGATGCCAGGTAAACAGATGGCAATCGACGCAGATCTAAACGCTGGAGTTATTGATCAGGAGACAGCTAAAAGTAGGCGTGAAGAAATTTCTCAAGAGTCTGACTTCTTTGGATCTATGGATGGTGCGTCAAAGTTTGTTCGCGGCGATGCCATTGCCGGACTTCTTATTTTGCTTATCAATATCATTGGTGGTCTGCTGATTGGCATAGGGCAGCATGACCTGAGCTTTTCCGAAGCGGGTCGTATCTATGTTTTGCTAACCATTGGCGATGGCTTAGTGGCGCAGATCCCTTCATTACTTCTATCGCTGGCTACAGCCATTATTGTGACTCGGGTAACCACGTCTGAATCTATGACCGAGCAGGCCAAAGTCCAGCTTAGTAATCCTATGGCACTTATTATCGCCGGCGGTATTTTGATTTTGCTCGGTCTGGTACCTGGCATGCCACACATGGTCTTTCTGGGCCTAGGTGGCGCTGCAGTCGGCCTGGGAGTTAAGCTATTTAAAGATCTGGATCGTCAATCATTACAAGAGAGCAATGCCGAGATGGCCAGGTCTGAAACGGATGCGTCCAAAGAAGAGCTCAATTGGGATGATGTTGATCAAGTTGATCTTGTTGGCCTAGATATAGGATATGGCCTCATACCGCTGGTCAACCCTGAAACAGGTGGTCAACTACTCCCTCGCGTTAAAGGGGTACGTAAAAAACTTTCTGCAGAGCTTGGATTTTTAGTTCAGCCAATTCGTATTCGTGACAATCTCGATCTAGCGCCAGACATCTATCATATTGTGATGAATGGCGTGGTTCGCGGCAAAGGCGAAATTAAAGTGGGCCGTGAGATGGCCATTAATCCCGGTCATGTACACGGGACCCTCGAAGGCACACCAACTAAGGAGCCTGCCTTTGGTTTAGATGCAATCTGGATTGACCCCTCTCAGCGCGATTACGCCCGCACACTTGGCTACACAGTGGTCGATACCGCTACGGCAATTGCTACACACCTGAATACCCTTTTACGCAGCAATGCCTCAGAGTTACTCAGTCACGATGAGACCCAGCAGCTGCTGGATAAGGTTGCCGATCGGTCACCCAAGCTAGTGGAAGACTTAGTACCGGGCAAACTGCCTCTGGCAACTATCACCAAAGTACTGCAAAACATTCTCGATGAATCGGTATCGGTTCGAGATATGCGTACTATTATCGAGGTTTTATCTACCGAAAGTAGTCGTACTCAAGACGCTGAGGAGTTAACCGCAGCAGTTCGGCCGAGACTAGGGCGCTTGATTGTGCAGAATCTGGTAGATATTAACGATAGTCTGCCGGTCATAACCCTAAATCCGTCTTTGGAGCAAATGCTCCACAACGTGTTACAGCAGAGTAGTGACAATCAGGGTTTAGTCATAGAACCCAAACTAGCAGAGGGTCTGTTTAAAGCTCTCGCCGAAAACACTGAAGCGGTTGAAAACCAGGGCCACCCGGCCGTATTAGTAGTATCCCCTGGCATTCGTCCGTGGTTGGCAAAAATTATACGTCACCGTTTAGCTGATCTGACTGTGCTCTCCTACAGCGAGATTCCAGATGATCAGGCAGTGAAAGTTGTTGCGACAGTCGATGTCGAAGAAACTAATTAATCCGAGGAAATAGCAACATGCAACTACAAAGAGTACTGGCAGAAGACACCCGTCGAGCAATGGAGAAAGTTATCCATCTGTATGGCGAAGATGCGCTAGTGGTTTCAAACAACCGAGCCAAGGATCAGACAGAAATTATTGTCGCCGTCGATATAGCCCCGGATACCGAGAAGACCCTCAGTGAAATGCAAGCTCCCTGTCTTGAGGCCCCTCGCATTGCGCTTGGAGATATGCCCAATTTTGAGGAAGTAATGGAGTCTGAAATATTTAAAACAGTGCCAACGGTCTCCCATGACCCGGAGCGCAATAAAAGCCTAGATCTAGATGAAAATTTAGGGCCAGCGCTGATTGAAGAGTTTATGCAAGAACTTAAGCAAACTGTCGCCAAAGACGAAAATCAGCCTTTGGCAAACAGCCTAGGCGAGGAGCGAGATCAACTCAAGGCACGGGAAATTGTCGATCTGGTGCGCCAAGAATTGGCCGTTATGCGCAATGAGTTCAAGATGGCACAGCAGCTTGATGCCTGGAGTGGCACCCATGCAGTGGCAGATGAGATGCGGCCGTTAATAGATGCCTTTAACGAAACAGGTATGCCTGTTAGTTTGCGCGCACTGGTTACCGATACCGTTAATCAAAATACAGACATGACCGCGGCCCTATCCGACATTGCTAACATGCTCGGGGGGGCCATCAAACATATCGATATTATGCAAAATATACAGGGTGTTCACCTTATAGCCGGTAGTTCTGGCGCAGGCAAAACCCTGATGGCTGGGCGCCTTGCGAAACAGGCAGCTCTTAATTACGGCGACCTCGATGTAGCGCTTGTCAGCTACAATGACAGTCGTTTTGGTGCCTGGAATCAAACTCAATTAATTGGTGCTCAGGCCGGTATAGAAACCTTTAGAGCCAGTAGCCCGGAAATGCTTGAGAGCCTGCTCCAAGAGCTCCACTCGCGCAAACTCATTATTATTGATACCCCCGGGGTTGATGTTGAAAATCAATTGTCAACGCTGACAACGCTTCTACCCGAGGCACATAAACATCTTGTATTGGCCGCTGATGCCTCAGAAAGCTCAGTTAAGCGGCATTTGAAATCTTCTGATCTACAATGGGACTCAGTCATGCTGTCACGGCTTGAGACAGGTGTTTATCCATGGGCCGTTATTAATTCTTTGCTCAATAGCGATATTCCAGTGTCTATTGGCGCGGCAGAACCCTCTATTATTGATATGGCACCCCTGACCGGGCATGCATTGGCTCAGCAAGCTCTAAGCCATTTGCCAATTAGTTTTGTTTGACTAGATTGAGACGATAAACGAAAATGAAAGGTAAGTTTGAGAGGGGTAAAAAAGTAATCCCTACGAGACTGCTCGATTTATATTGGCTTGTTTGGTCGTACCTTCGAAGCCTCGACACTAATCAGGGCGCAGTCAGACTCTCAAGCCAAAAATTTTATTGTGGCGAGGTACCTACGCGCTTTATTTTGAAAGTGTTTACAAGGTTTAAAAATGCTTAACAGAAGCTCCACTCAAATCATCGGTATAGCCAGCGGCAAAGGAGGCGTAGGCAAAACAACTGTTTCGGTTAATCTTGCCGTTACCCTTGCCTCGCTAGGTAGAAAAGTGATGATTTTTGATGCTGACTTGGGCCTGGCAAATGCTCAATTGGCCTTGGGGTGTCGCACACCATATAACTTTAGCCATGTGCTGTCCGGCGAAAAAACCCTCAGCGAAATCGTTGTTGACGGGCCAATGGGCGTAAAGCTTGTGCCTGGAGCCAGTGGTATGCAGCATATGGCCTCGTTAAGTTCAGCAGAAACTGCTGGTATCATTCAGTCCTTTTCAGAGATTGAAGACGACTTAGACTACTTCATCGTGGATTTGGCAGCAGGACTCTCAGACACTGTTATGACGTTCATGCGCGCCTGTCAGCACCGTTTTATTGTGCTGAAGAACGAGCCATCTTCCATAGCCGATGCCTACGGAACGATTAAAGTAATGATCCAGGAACATCAGCTTGACCGCATCAGTCTAATTCCCAATGGTGTCACCTCCCAGAATGAAGGTGAGCAGCTTTACGGTAGTATTAACTCAGTGATTCAAAACTTCCTAGGTGGCCGAGTAGACTATTTACACTCTATTGCCGAGGATGAGATGGTTCTCAGAGCAATTAAAGCCTCCCAGCCGGTGATATCCTTTGCCCCCTCGAGTATCGCCACGCGTGACTTTAAGTCTCTGGCTAAAATGGTCATGACTCTTGACTCTGAAATTCCTATGACTGGTGGTCTGCAGTTCTTTATCGAAAGACTAGCTACCCAGCAACAAGGGGCTAGTTAAGGGCTACTTATGACTGACGTCAAAATATATCAAGATATTCAAAATGCCGATCAAAACAGCAGTGAGCTGCTAACTCATGTTGGATTGGTCAAACGCGTTGCCCTACACCTTAAGGGCAGGCTTCCAAATTTTATGGAACTGGATGAGTTAATTCAGGTAGGTATGATTGGTCTTATTGAAGCGAAAAGCTCTTTTGATCCAAGCAAAGGCGTCGAGTTTGAAGTGTTTGCTAAAAATCGTGTGCGCGGCGCCATTCTTGATCAGGTTCGCAAGCTGTCTTATCTGCCGCGCTCAGCCATAGTAAATATTCGCGACCACAACGAAGCCCATACCGCTCTTAGCAATGAATTAGGGCGCGAAGCGTCACAAGCAGAACTAGCAGAATTTATGGGCAAGGATATAGAGAGCTTCCAAAAAGAGCGTACTCACGCCCATCGCTTTCAGACAGTGTCCTTAGAAGCCCAACTGCCAGATTCCGTGGACCTTCCGGTTAACGAATCCAATGAGCCTGAAGCCCAGATGGCCCAAGATCAGTTTATGGAGTCACTAGAGGAATCTATAGAAAACTTGCCAGAACGAGACCGTACTGTAATATCCCTGTATTACGTTGAAGAAATGAACCTTAGAGAGATAGGTGCCGTTCTAGATGTCAGTGAATCACGAGTGAGCCAGATTCTATCATCTAGCGTAAAGAAGTTACGAAATCGCCTAGACCTCGGGGGCTTATAAGCATGGCTTTATCATTGTTTAAAAACCGCGCAGCAAAAACGGCTATGCGTCATGCCAAAGAAGAATATATAAAGGCTGCATCCCTTAGTAGTGATAGCCGAGAAGCTCGCACCTATAAGATCCGCATGGGTATCCGTTGCCGAGCACATCTAGATAAGCTGTTTATAGACGGTGCTAAAAAAACAGAAATATTTCAACAAAAGTGCATGACGGCCGTCGCTAAAGGATTAGATAAACCTGCGCCGCCTAAGCCCAATCTCTTCCAGACAGTTAAGACTGTCAGCGGTCAGATATACACCTATGTACCGGAAGAATTCGCTCAGTCCGTATTTGATTTAGGCTCTATGTACCAAACTATGCAGATTGATGCATTCAAAGCGATTACACTTGTCCAAGAAGTCGCTGAGCGAGTTAGCTTTGATTTAGGTCTAGAGGACCCAATCATCACACTGCAGTTTTTGCGCGATGAGTTAAGCGCTAGTGAAGAAGTAGATAACGATGAAAGTGATGTCAGCACGGATGAAGATAAAACGCAGGAAGACATTAATTAGTTTTTGACTCCGATGATATGCAAGAGCCTATGACACCAATAATTTTGCTAACAGTGCTGCTTGGAACTGCTGCCACTATTATCCTACTCATTTATTTAATCGATCGAATAAACCGCCTAGAGAGGCTAACTTTCAGTGATGCTAGGCCAGCCGCCGAACAAAACGCAGAAAGTGCTGCTGACAATTCTTTTTTAGGTCTATCCGGCCAACTGCTGTGGGATGCCATGGCGGGAAAGTCGCCCGAGGGCTTCAATGAGAACGACCTTATAACGCTAAAGCCTCGCTACGAACGGTTGTTACAGACTCATATTGAGCGAATCTTCGATGAAGGAGTCAAAGACGCCCGACAAGGGGCTAAGGCTAAAAGACCAAGGATACCATTAGAAATCAAAACGTTGCGGGGATCTGTTAACTCTTGGATGCCACCGCAGCACGCCTCTGCCATTTACAATGCCGGGTTTCAAAGCGTCAATGCAGCGGAACCAGAGCTCTCTGTTATCCGAGATGGCCTTGATAATGCGGCAAACCTTCTCTATTCTCGCACCAATCTAGAGTTACAAACGCCGTTTTCATCAGCGCTTTTGCCGTCCCCCGGGCCCGTTGAGGAGACGCTTCTGGAGGATCTGCCGCCACTCCCAGATGAACCAGCCGCCAACGAAAATTCGAGCAAGTAGCTAACGCTGGGCCTTAATTTTGGGGTACACCACAATTGAGGGATCGGCCTCTGGCTGGTCCTCGCGATCCTGTACCTCTTGCAAGGCCACCTGACGCTGCAAAACCTCAAGATAATTATTCCGCTCCAGGGCCACCAGTGCTTCGACGTCGGCGTTTAAGTTGGCAACTGATTGTATGCGCCGGTCGAATGTTTTAATTTGAGTGCCGAGTTTCTTCACCGTGCCAGTGACCATCTCGACTTTTGCGCCCTGCGCTTTTAACGCCGTATTCAGCTGCTGAATCTGTACCGCAACCTTGCCGGTTTCGGCTCTAACAGTTTGAGCGGTCGCGGTCGGGACCTGCTTACTCAAATTTGCAATAGCCTGTTCTGTCTTGGATATTTCTGCAGCTAGCGCTAACTGATCACTCGCGAACTGTGACTGTTTCATAGCCAATTGATTGATCGAAAAATTCATTTGCTCAAAAGTCTGCAACGCAGAATTCATTTTAACCACGCGCTTGCTGAGCGCAACCATCATACCATCAACCTGCTCAACCCGAGATGAAAGCTCGATTGATAAAAAGGCAATAATACCCACAGCAACCAGCAGTGTGGTAACGGCACCGAGCATAACTCTTGTGGTCATAACCGCGCTTTTAGCGCTGGCATCTACCAATTCATTGACTCTTTTTTGTAGGTGATCAAGACCATTTTCAAGCGCCGATGACGCGCGACGACTCACATCTGCCGCGCTATTAGTCGCGTCTGCGGTATCTAGTACACCGGGCACTAAAACTTCCAGGCGACTAGAGATCTCTTGCGCGTTTTTGAGTACCTGAGAAAATCGTTGATAGTCCCCCGACTCCGGCTTGTCACTGTCCATATCATCCTTGGCAGCCTGTTCGGAAGCCTCTGCCGGCGCAGCGTCAGTATCTAAATCTGCATCGCCAGCGACCTCTTCGAGCACTTCCTCTTGCTCTTGCTCTATCGCGGCAACATCAGTCTCTTGGTCTACTGATAGTTCAGGACTTTCGGTATTTTCAATTTCGTCTTCAGGATTACTCATAGGGATTCCGAACTGGTTACAGGTGGCACTTCATGATGGCCATCGAGCGCATCTAGTTGCGAAGAAATATCGGCAGAAACGCGTTTAACTTTAGAAATTCGCTGACTCAATAAGTCATCGAAAAGTGCCTTATCAGCACTCATTGATGCGTCATCATATTCGTTGGCAATTAATACCTCTTGTTTATCCACAACCCTCTGTGAGGGCGAATTGACAACAACAGCATCTGCATTAGTGTTGAAACTGGCACGAGATGTCTCAGTCGATTCACCAACCGGGCCGTCTAAAACATCACCTAACTCAGCACTGACACCGGCAAGATTAAATAACTGCTCTTTTTCTGTATCAGACATTGCTCATCTCATATTGGCCTTAGCTAGTTCCGCACCACAGTTTTAAGTTGCTGTGCTCCTCTAATCCAATAATCGGCAGGTAAGCCTGACCCTTTAGTGAATTCTGTTGCCGCAACCTTTGTACTGAAGGGTCCTGATAGCACTGCATAGGCAATATTATCAGCAGCGGCTATAGGCACGACTTTGGCTCTGCTTAAACCGGCAAAGCGCTTAACATAGAGTTGCGCCTGTTCGGTGGTACTGAGCACTATATGTTGTACAAAGAAATCCGTCGCCCTAGCTCCCTGAACAGAGCCAGAAACCCTCGCCTTTTTTCGGTCCGCAACTTGTTGACGTCGCTCTTTTGCCGCTTTGGCCAACGCCGCTCGTTGATTGGCTAAGGCCTCAGCCGAGAGCCTTTGATCAACCTTTTTCTCAGCAACATTTTGCTTGGCAAGCTTATCCTTGTTAAGCGCCGCAACAATTGCCTGAGCCTCTACAATCTGGCTAGTAGCCTGGGTTTTACTAGGTTTTTTGACAACCTCAATTCCGGTTACTTCGTTCTGATCTACAGGTAGTGTTATCGGCTCAGAAATCTGGGAGCTTTTGGAGGTATCAGCTAACGCTGTCAGTGCGCTTGAAACGCTGGCTTCATAGCGCTCTATCCCATCAGGATTAAACATAGAAACCACCACCCAGGTGAGTGCCAAGCTTCCTAAAAAGATCGCTAATACCGGCCAAAGTCGGCTTTTTTGAGGTTGAATATCTTCATCGTCATAACGGGTATCAGCATCGTCTACAAAACTAACACCACTGTCATTAAATGGATTAGTATCAGCGGAATCATCTGCAACGGCGCCATTTTCATTGGTATCAGACATTGCGGCCGGACTGTACTCATCTTGACTCTCATCGGCGTAACCTCCCTGCACTGCTGCCCCTAGACCCGCGTGCAAAAGCATTGTTTCAGTCTCTCGCTCAAAACCATGCTCTTTGGCTGCGATCATTAATTCGCGCGCCTCGTCTAGTGTTGGCGTCTCAACCACCCACCGATAGAGGCGTCGCCCAAATAATCCCAGCAACCTTTCATGGCCAGGCCAACCAGTTTTATCGACAAACAATACCAGTCGTACATTGACGCCCGGGAAGTCTGCCAAAAGTCTTACTAGCAGCGTCCACTGCTCGTCATCAACGGCTTTGGCGTCATTGACCACCAATAATTTTACCGGCATTGCTGGATCTGCGGGTTGCCGAGCATTTTCCATACTCATACTAGCAAGCATTTCATTAAACCGCTTGAGCAAGCTGTCGGTATTCGCAGGCAAGAAAACCTCTACCTGAAAAATATTGAGTTCACGAAAACGAGCAACCAGCATACGACAATAGTGGTCGAGAACAGTTTCATTAGTACCGATCACCGCTAGGCCAAGATCTTCGTCAGCAACAGCATCCAGAGCGTGCTGAAAGCGATGCTTGTCGACGCTGCGATAAAAGATATTGCCGCCATCAAACCAGTTTTTAAACTCGAAAGTCGGTTCTTTTTTATTATCTACCATGTGCTTTCTCCATGAGCACCGAAGGCCTAGCTGGCCAGAGTGCCATCTGTGTTGTAACGCATTCCAGCAGGAACTTCAGGTCGGGGCCTCTCTGCCACAGTAGACCCGGGACCCAAACTATTGAGGCTAAATACATAGGCAATCACCTGCGCTACCGCATAGTATAGGGATTCTGGCACACTTTGGTTTATATCCGTTGTAAAATAAAGCGCTCTGGCCAATGTTGGCGAAGAAAACAGGGGTACACCGCTTTTCCCTGCGCGTTCACGAATACTCTGAGCCATAAAGTCAGCGCCCTTGGCAACCACCAGCGGCGCGCCATTACTCGATGGATCGTAGCTTAGGGCAACGGCAAAATGCTCTGGGTTAACGATGATAACATCGGCATCTGCCACAGCCTCTAGCATTTGACCCATCGCCATTTCACGCTGTTTGCGCCTTATTTGCGCCTTGACCTCAGGGCGGCCCTCGGTATCTTTAAATTCATCCTTGACCTCCTGCTTGGTCATTTTCATTTTTTTGTTGAATTCGTAGATCTGATAGGGAACATCAATCGCCGCGGCCACAATTAGGGTCAGTGTGACCAACACAGTGCCCGTAGCAATCATCTGCCCTGCTTCGGCCATAGCCGGGCCGAAATTCATAAAGCCAAGTCCAACGATGGCGTCAAAACTCTGGCTTACTACCAAATATAGGGTTAGACCCACTAGACTGAACTTAGCCAGAGCCTTACTCAGATCGACTAACGCCTTAGTACCAAACATGCGTTTAAAGCCGTTAAGCGGGTTAATCTTGCTGCCCTTGGGTGCAAGGGATTTTATCGAAAAAATGTATCCCCCCAACATGCCAGCGGCACCTAGGGCAATTATTATTGCCAGAATAAATATAGGCACCACCACCGACATGCTTTCCAATGCATGAGATCCAAAGGTAGTTGGAAGTAGGTTGTCTGAAAAAATAGCTTTGCGATCGAAGGTGAAGCCTGCGACGAATATCTCACTTAGCTGAGTAATTAGGTAGCCGCCGAACAGATACATAAAACAGGCGACCCCGATCATCATTGCCGCTACCGAGAGTTCTTGCGATCGGGCAACCTGACCGTCTTCTTGCGCCTTTTCGAGACGCTTGGCGGTGGGCTCTTCACTGCGTTCTTCGCTGGTATCCTGTTCTGACATTAACTGGCACCCATAGCTTGTGTCACAATGTCAAAGGCTTGGCGCCACAACCACTGGATGCGAAAACCAATACTGCTCATCGACATGGATAAAAGAATAATACCAGCTAAAATCATCGCTGGAAATCCAACGGCAAAGATATTCAACGCTGGCGCTGCACGGGTAATGACACCTAAGCCAATATTGATAAATAACAAAGACACCATAATTGGTAGACCAATTAGAACCGCGCCTAGAAAAATCATTGAACTCCACTCAATAACTAGAGCTATCAATGGCTGAATATTTATCATCTCGCCAATAGGCAATAAATTAAAAGTCTCCAGTAGCAGGGTGATAACCAAAACATGGCCCCCAAGCCCAAGAAAAATAAGCGTTGAGCAGATAATTAGAAACTGAGAAATCACCGGTACATTACCCATGTTAGGGTCCACCATATTGGCCATACCCAAACCCATGGAAGCTGAAATAGCCTGACCGCCAACCACCAGTGCTGCGTTTACAACCTGCAGGATCAGCCCCATCAAAATGCCGATAAAAACCTGAGTAAATACCTCGCGCAAACCTATAGCAGAGATGGGATCTATGCTCGGCCAATCTATCAGGGGATAGATCATCCAAGTGAGTACTGCGGCGAGCAAGACACGAATTCTGACGCTAACTGCACGCAGAGAGAAAAAAGGTGCTGACAACAGGAATGCTGAAATTCGGATCATCGGCCACAGCAACATATAGAAGCGCTGGACAATGTCAGCGACCAGCAGGTCCATTACATAAACAACCCAGGTATGCGTTCAAAAATACGGCGAAAAAAATCAACCATGATCGCTATCTGCCAGCCACCGAATAACAGTAGGGCAATAATCATCGCGCCTAGTTTAGGAATAAAACTAAGAGTCATTTCCTGAATAGATGTTGCTGCCTGCAAAATACCCACTAATAAACCAACACCTAAGGCAACACCCAAAAGAGGGGCTGCAACCATAACCGCAATCCAGAGGGATTCGCGTCCGAGATCAATAACCTGTCCTGCGTCCATCTAAGTCTCCTAAGAAATCGCAAAGCTTGACGCCAGCGATCCCATAATTAATGTCCAGCCGTCAACTAAAACAAACAGCATTAGTTTAAATGGCATAGATATCATCATCGGTGACAGCATCATCATACCCATCGACATCAAGACGCTGGCAACAACTAGATCAATGACCACAAACGGTATATAAATTAAAAAACCGATAGAGAACGCACTTTTTAATTCAGAGGTAATAAACGCAGGTACCAGCGTTGTAAATGGTACATCTGCTGGGCTATCAAAGTTGCCATTGCGAGCAATTTCAGCAAACATTGCAATGTCTGTTTCGCGAGTTTGATTAAGCATAAAATTGCGGATTGGGACCTCAGCATTTGCGAGGGCGGCTTCAAACCCAATGGTTTCCTCAAAGTATGGGGTGACCGCGTCATCATAAACAGAGCTAATCACAGGTGACATGATAAAGAGGGTTAAAAATAGCGCTAGGCCAACAAGTACCTGATTAGGCGGAGTTTGAGCGGTGCCTAAGGCCTGACGTAATAGTGACATAACAATTATTATGCGCACAAAAGATGTCATCATGAGCAGTAAAGATGGCAGTAATGTCAGCACTGTCATCAATGCAATTAGTTGCAGGGTTAGACTGTATTTTTCGCCGCCATTACCATCGTCGACCATATTTACAATAGGCAATCCAACCTGAGCGAAAGTTGGCCCTGCTATGGTCAATGCAAAAATTATTAGTAAGGTTTTACTTATCGCAAAGGGTTTTTTACTGGATGAAAAAAACACTGCCTAGTCCTTCTGTTTTTTCACGCTTTGCGCAAGAAGTTGTTTGAAATTTACCAGAGCGCTTGTACTTACCTGTTCTGTAGATGGCGCCGATTTACTGGTCTGGTCGGACTGTCCATCGGTAGCAGTCTCAATGTTGACCTGCTCGTCATGCGCCCATTGCCCAAGGCTGGTCATTCCCTGTGGCGATAAACCGATTAATACCTGTTCTGAATTAACGCTGACAAGAACTAGTTTTTGTCTTGCGCCGAGGTTTTGAATTTCAAGTATTCTCATACGCCTATTTGTATTGCTTCCAACTCCGGGCCCCATTTTTTTTAAAAAAAATAATGTGGCTACGAGCAATCCGATCACTAATAAAAATGACCCCATCATGGATAGCCAGTCGGTTAATTCAAATTCGGCTAACATCGTATTTCGCCCTACAGATTTTTAACACGATCGGCAGTCGGTATAACACTGGTTAGGCGCACGCCATAACGCTCATTAACCAATACTACCTCGCCTTGGGCGACCAGCGTGTTATTGACCCTTAGATCGAGGGGCTCTCCTGCCAATCGGTCTAACTCAACCACGCTGCCCTGTGTGAGACGCATCAGATCACGAATTTTAAGTGAGGTGCGACCAACCTCTACAGAGATAGTCACTGGGATATTTTGCAGCACCTCTGCATTGATTTTATTTTTAGTCGCAGCCTCTGGAGAAACCTCTTGCCCAGTGGTTTCTTCAGCTGTATTTGTTTCTGTATCTGCCATTATATTACTCGCTATTTTTTTAGGGCTACTTTAAAGGAGCCAGGGACTTCACAATCTGTGCCGCCATATGAGAATTACTGCTGCCTATATCGGCCTCAAACACGGGGACTTCATTTACATGAATTCGCGCATGTTCTGATTTTTTCAAATAAATAATGTCGTCTTCTTGTAAGGATTCAAATTGCGCCAAGGTCGTTTCTATGTCAGCCAAGGTAACTTTGACATCCAGCTCTGCATCAATTGCTGCAGACTTAAGTTCTGAACTCCAAACCTTATCGGTTGTATCGTTGTCATCGCCAGTTTGTACTCGACTGCGTAGCAATTCACGAATTGGTTTAAGTGAACTATAAGGATAAACTAAATCTATATTTCCCTTCACGCCCTGACCAAGTTCTGACGCGAAACGACTGACAACGACCAAATCATTTTCATCGGCTATCTGGGCAAACTGTGGGTTGATCTCCGAACTTATGTGCTCGCATTGAATCGGTAACACCGGTGCCCAGGCTTCCTGTAATGACCCAAACAAAACATTGAGCATAATTTTGATAATGCTACTCTCAGTTGGAGTGAACAGTCGTCCGGGCGGTAGCGTGTCGATAACGCTGCCAAACCCACCGAAAAAATTATCTAAGGATGAAAAAATAATAGAGGGCTCGATCACCACCATAGAATAACCCCGCAATGGGTTTAGTCGGATAGTATTCACAGCTAGCGGTGGCTGTAAGTCTTTTAGGTAATCGCCAAATTTCATGATTTCGACATTCGCCATATTTACTTTTGGCGTGGTTCGTAAAACCTCTAATAGCCCCAGCCTAAACTGGCGCACAAAGCGCTCGTTGATCATATCAACTGCGCCAACATTCACTCCTAAGGAAGAATCTTCATTAGTCAGATCATGTTTTATCACCCGAGCTTCAACATTCAGCCCGGTATCGGCTTCAATCGAACCATCTTGAATGCCGCTTGCTAATGCATCCAGTTCTTCAGGAGATAATATATTTGTTGTTTCAACCATTGGTCTACTCAATTCGTTAACATTGGTCCGTTAAGGGACGCCTACTGAACCACAAACTCGGTAAGGTAGACCGCTTCAATACCGCCGAAGTCTTCTAGCTCTTCAAGTTTTGCGTTCATAACAATCTTTAGTTCTTCCGCAAGATTATTGCGAAAGTCAGGATGAGTAATCGCTTTTTCCGTTTGCTGCGACATCACAATCAGCATTACATTGCGTAGAGGAAACGTATGCTTTTCAACATTATCAACAACACGCTCATCGTAGTGAGTCATTATAGCGACTGATGCCTGCATTACTTTCCTGGAATTAGCGATATTAACTACCAACTCCTTCTCTAACTGGTAATAAGACTGCTGAAATTTCGACAGTTCAGGGCTATCTAGTTGAACCTTATCTGGACCGGCTGCTGCTGCGGCCTCTTCTGCTGCCTTTTCCGCTGCTGCGGCTTCGAGCGCTGCAATGGCTGCCTCTGCATCTTTTTTATCTGCAGAGTCAAAAAATCCTGTTGCAAACAACGTGATACCCACGCTGAGAGCGACCACCAATAGAATTCCCACAACCAGTAGAATAATCTTTAATATTGGGCTCTTTGTATTTTCGTCTTCGTCTAATATCTCGTCACTCACGGCTATTCCTCTTTCTTTTTAATCTTGTATGGCCTTAGAAGGCTGCTATACCAGCACATCCAAACCATCATTGTCTATTCTTTCAATATGTTTTCTAGGTCCGGCTTCTTCGTCAGTCGACCGCTCTCCAGCATTATGTTGGCTGTTTTGTGATGTCGACTTTCCGTCAGATTGAGCCTGATTTCCCATCCCTAACCCTATATAAGCAGATTTCATGCCATGTTCGTCAAGTGCGTCCCGCAATCTAGGCATACTGTCCTGCAAAAGCTCTCTTGTGGCGGCATTAGCGGTGGTAAAGTTAGCTTCTATTTCGCCGTTCTTCATCTCTAATTGTATCTCAATACGGCCTAATGATTTTGGGTGTAAATCCATTTCAACACGCCAGGCACCGCGACTTATTTGTGCGCTTAATCGTTGACCAAGTGCCTCAGCTAGGCGCCTGGACATATCGGCCTGCTCATGTTGCTTACGTGTCGATTGCTGGTCAAGCTGGTTCAGAAGAGCCTGTGCAGGGGAAGACTCTGCTCGACTGTCTAGCGGCGGAGGTGCAGAGATAAATCCGGACTCGCCAAGCATGCTTGTTGGAGCATTCGACACCACTGTAACAGGAGCTTGTGGCGCCGCTAAATTAACGTTTGCTAAGTTGGTAGCATTCGCCTCTTTTGCAATTACTTTAATGCTGGCTATACCTTCCCTAGCGGCTAAGTTTATGGCCTCTAATTTTACCGCCGGCAGATGCTCTTGGTTAGCTTTTAGGCTATCAAGGTTTTTACTAAGGGGTGTTGAAGTAGAAAGATTTAGTGTCAGTTTTTCGACTTTGCTCCCAAGCGGGAGCTCTTGGAGCTGGGCATTGATTGACTTCGATTTAATTGTATCGGTAAGTTGCTCTGCCCAAGGGGTTGTCTGTACGGTGCCTTTTAGCCGCCGCGCCACAATTGGCGTCTCGTCTAGACTATTAAATTTATTTGGTTTTTGTAGAAACGCTTCGATAGTCTGACGCTCCTGACCTCTAGCGGCCGGGGCAGTAGTCACCAATTGAGCTATTACACTGTCTGATAGCCAGGCCGCAATTGGCTTGCTCTCACTGTCGACAGTCATTTCGGTGTTTGATGTCGCTTCAATCGGACCCCCGCTCTCAACACTTACAGTCTTCGGGGTCTGACCATGGAGTTCTTGTTTTTTGCTTGCCCCCATTAGTGCTGTCAGAGCAAGGGGATCTATGCCGTGAGTTTTAACCGGATCCGCACTCTCAACAGTTACAGCCTTCGGGGTCTGGCCATTGAGTTGTGGTTTTTTGCTTGCCCCCATTAGTGCTGTCAGAGCATGGGGATCTATGCCCTGACTTTTAGCAAAGGCATCAACGCCAGCACTTGAGGGAGATTGCCCGCCGACCATAACCCGAAGGCCGCTTTGTAATGATCTGGATTCAAGTGGGTTACTTATCAGTTCAGCATCGGCTTCTTTTAGGGCAGGCTCAAGCGAGGGGTTTGACTCGACACTTTGCGGCAATGGCTTGCCGCTTTGGCTGGCCACTTTTTTGCCCAGACTATCTTGTAAAATTGCAGCAAAATCTGTTGCAACTTCATTGGCCGTTTCGCCACTAGCAGATGATAAACGCTCTAGACCCTTTGTAGAGTCTGCAGTTGCCGGCGTTACTGCGAGCTTTATTTGGTTTAGTATTACGTTGTTCAAGTCGCCCATTGACTGCCCTTATCTCGTTATCTAAGAAGTAAATTGGATCCGATACTAGGTATACAGCAAGAGGTGTGCCAAGAGCGGTCAATGCATTGGCCTTTAGTGGTCAACTCGTTGGCGGTCGACGCGTTAGCGATGTAATTTGCTACGCAGATTAAACTGAATCATGCTTTGTGCCTCGGCCTCACGGGTCTCTCTATGCTCGCGCGCCTGTTGACGTTGATTTCTGGCTCGCTGCCCCAGCCGCTCTATTTTAAGCCGCTCCTGGTCCGCCACTAAGACCTCTTTACGGGCATCTTGGCAGGCTTGGTCTAAGGCTTTGAATTCTTCACTTGAGCGACCCTTAATAATGTGCAACTGAACAATAAAGTTACGATAGTTACCGGCTTCGACTGTACTGTGAGCGCGCCGCTGAAGCATATTGAGCTGCTCAGAATATTCTATCAATAGCTGATCAAGGCGTTGATCGCGGTCAACTGCCTGCTCTCTGCGAAGCTGCGCATCGGCGAGTTGTTGCTGGGCCTGACGCACCTGACGCTGGGCCTTGGATGCCAACACCTCCCAAACTGGGGTTCCGTTCATTGTTTTACTCCTAATTACGTGGGGTCAGGCTGTCCAGCAAGCTGTATCATCAGTTTTTGACTGTGCTCCATATTTACCGATGCCTCGCTGTCCTGCTGCAACAGAGCTTCCATAGCTGGACGCAATCGAATTGCCTCATCGAGATCGGGGTTAGTCCCCGATTCATAGGCTCCAACCTGAATCAAATCTTGATTCTGTTGGTAGAGTGACCACAGTCGCCTAAATCGATTCGCCGACTTCAACAACGGGGCAGGCACAAGATTATTCATAACTCGAGAGATCGAACCTGCTAGATCTATGGCCGGATAATGAGCGGCATCGGCCAACTGGCGCGACAGCATGACCTGTCCATCTAGGGATGCTCGAGCAATATCAACAATCGGATCTGCACGATCGTCGCCCTCTGCCAATACGGTGTACATAGCTGTTATCGAACCAAAACCTTTGCGTCCAACGCCTGCCCGCTCTATCAGCCTTGGCAACAATGCGAATACTGAGGGGGGGTAGCCTTTGGCGGTGGGTGGCTCGCCAATAGCCAAACCAATTTCACGCTGAGCATGGGCAACCCGTGTAAGGCTGTCACACAGCATTAATACATTTTGTCCTCGGTCTCTAAAATACTCGGCAATAAGATGTGTCAGATGAGTCGCTTTTAAACGAAGTACCGGTGAAACATTTGCTGGCGCAGCAATAACCACGGCTTTGGACATACCTTTGTCACCCAGTATTTGATGGATAAACTCCTGAACCTCCCGACCACGCTCTCCTATAAGACCAATGACCACCACATCTGCCTGGGTATTGCGCGTCAGCATGCCTAACAGTACGCTCTTGCCTACACCGGAGCCGGCTACTAAGCCAAGGCGCTGTCCCTGACCTACCGTTAAACAGGTATTGATCGCCTTGATCCCTGTATCTAGAATTTTGTTAATTGGCCCCCGTTCCATCGGGTTGATACTAAGACCCTCTAGGCCTAGCTGATCTGTGTAATCAATTGGGCCTTTGTCATCTATGGGCTGACCCAAACCGTCGATAACACGACCTAGCAAATTACGGCCTAGAGAGGCTTTAGAATGATTGGAGCGCACCCACACACGCGCTCCAGGACCTACGCCACCGGGCTCGGTGTAAGGCATTAGATAGATTACATCATCATGGAAGCCCACAACTTCCGCGTCAATATAGGTGCCCAGATCAATATGTTCGACCTGACAATGAGCCCCTAGGGGCGCAATAATACCTTTGGCCTCGAGGGTTAAACCCACTACTCGCACAAGCTTGCCGCTGGTGGCGATTTCTGGGGCTCTTAACTGAGGGATAAAATCATCCACCTGAGTTGCAAAATCAAGCATCTGGGTCTTCCGCTGCACTGTCAGTTGCAATATCTGCTGAGTTGTCTATCGGACCGTCTGCCAAATCATCCTTAGCATTTTCCACCGCTGCATCTTGCGGCGATTGGTCTGAGTTAACATCTCCATCTTGGAACTCTAAGGGCTGGTCACTTTCAATCACCTTCTCTATAACCGGATTGGCAAAGTTAGTGTCGAATGTCGCACTGTTAGATGTTTCGGGCATTGCGGACGCATAGCCGAGTAGTTTTTCACTCAGGTGATCTAAACGATGCTCTATCAAGTCTTCAATGGCACTGTCGTCAATACTTATCTTGACACTGCCCTGAGAGAGATCGGGATCGCCACGCAAATCTAGGCCATCGAGCTCGCCATCTAGTTGAGTCCTAAATTTTTCCATGTCCAGTGGATTTAGACGAACAACAAAGGGGCCTTCTCCCTGCTGCTCGACATCTTTTAAGGCCTCTTTAGTCAGTCTCTCTATGGCTGCGGGGGACAGCGTTAATTCTCCTCGCACCAGTTGCTCGGCCAAGTGCAAAGCGAGCTTTTTTAAGGGACCATAAAACTCGGTCATATCGTCTTGAGCTTTGCGAATTGATTGGGTAAGGTCAGAAAAGGCGTCTCTCGCCTCAGCCCATTTTTCTTCACCATCGGCAGTACCCTGCGCTAATCCCTTCTGATAACCCTCTTCAAAGGCATCGCGTTTAGCCTGTTCCGCAACAGCTTCGGCGACCATGATTTGCTGCTCCGCTTCAGCTTTTTCAAGCTCAGCGGCGTCAGGTAATGTCTCTGTTACACTGTCCTCTGGTTCTGGTACTAATTGATCTATCGGGGGCTCAGCTTCAATAGCCCCCTCGGGAGCGGGATCCAGAACTAAGGGCTCCCAACGAGTAAAGTCAGTAGTTGTAGACGCCTGTTTTGACGACTGCCATGAGGATGCAGCAAAAGCTTTGGCTTTCTTACCGGCCTGCAGCAAGTCGTTAAGACGCCAGCTTACCGAGGGTGTTTGATCAGACAAAATCGTCCCCTCGTCCTGCCAGCACTAGATCGCCTGAATCAGATAACTTGCGTGCAAGGCGCATAATAGATTTCTGTGCATCTTCCACATCGGTAATGCGAATAGGCCCCTTGGCCTCCATATCGTCAAGAAACATGACCTTGGCGCGCTGGGACATATTGCCAAGGAATTTTTCTTTAACTATTTCATCGGCTCCTTTCAGTGCGGTCATCAGCATATCTTGCTCAATATTGCGCATCAGTACCTGAACACTGCGGTTGTCTACACCGGAAAGATTATCAAAGGTGAACATGCTGTCCTGAATCTTCATGGCCAGACCTTCATCTAGATTGGTCACGCCGCTCATAATCGCGGTTTCCAGGTCAACCTTAGTGAAGTTCATAATTTTAGCTGCCGTGGTGACACCCCCAAAACTTGAGGATTTGGCCGACGAACTGCTTGAGAATTGCTGTTTCATAATGCCTTCGAGCTCCTCCATCGCGGAGGGTTGTACGGTTTCTAAGCTAGCAACCCGCTGCATGATTTCAGCACGATTTTCTTTAGGCAAGAAATTAAGTACGTCAGCGGCAACATCGTATTCGAGTACTGAGAGAATAATAGCTACTACCTGTGGATGTTCTTCGCGAATCATTTCGCCAATTGAACGAGCATCCATCCAGCGGAGTATCTCCAATCCCTTGCTGGATGACCCGGGCATAATTCTTCCCAGCACCGTTGCTGCCTTATCTTCGCCTAGAGCCCGCTTAAGTACGTTCTCGACATAGTCCGTGGTACCCAGCCCCAGGTTGGTCTGATTTTTGATAGTGGCAACAAAGTCATCTAACACTATGTTTACCGCTTCCTGAGAAAGGTCTGCGACACCTACCATCGCACCCCCCAAAGCCTGGACTTCGCGCGGATTGAGAAAGCGGATAATGTCCGCCGCCTGCTGCTCGCCGAGTAGCAACATAATGACTGCTGCCCGCTCAGTAGTGGTCATCTCATCTAGCTCTGCTTGCAGAGCCTCTGTGATTGGCACTTCCTCTTTAGACTCTATCGGGTCTTGGGTGTTTGCTTCTGGCATTTTCTTTTCTCCTCGCCTATCTTAAATAGGTCGAATCATTTTCTTCAGTACATTGGCTACTCGACCTGAATCTTCTGCTACCAGCAGTCGTACCAGAGCAACCTTGTCATCATAGGTGTTTGCCGTATCTAGCATATCAGCAGATATGGTTGATTTTTTCGGCTTGAGCTTGGCTTTAATATCTTCAAGGGATTCTCCATCGCCCAGTTCAATCATGTTTAGCTCTTCCTGTGTCAGCTCGCCATCTTTAGCCGCTCCAGTGCCATCCTCTTCAAATACCTCCACATTGGGCAGATACGACTTAATAATTGGCCTGACCACGATAAACAGTAACGCAATAAAGGTAAGTGCCGCGGCAAGACTTTGCAGAGCGCCTATCAGTTGTGTATTTTCATACCAGGCGTACTGGGTCATTATTGGGGCTGGTTTTTCAAATTTGGCCGGCAGAATAGTGACCGAGTCTCCTCGGGTTTCATCAAAGCCAATAACACCCTTAACTAAGTTGGTTAAGCGCTCTAATTCAAGGTCTGAAAATCCTTGGACCGTATCTGTAACATTAGGGTCTTGTCCCTCTTCACCTGCTGGTGCTGAAGTTATCGGTTCATTGATAACCACTGCTACCGAGATTCGCTCAAGCGTGCCACCCTGCCTTTTAACATGGCGTACGGCGCGGTCTATTTCATAGTTGCGTGTAGTTTTACTACTCAGGGTGCTTAATTCTGTGTCTTCTGGTTGGCGAATTAGCTGACCATCAACAATAGCCACTGGATCTAGGGGTGCCGTGTTAGAGGTAGCACCGGGAACACCTCGAGCATCTCTGGTCGATCCTTTTTCAACAGCGAGGATTTCTGAGCGAGCTCTGGGTCCATTGTCGTTGCCATCGTACTCCTCGTAGGTCGATTCAATTTCGGTAAAGTCCATCTGCACATCAACTTCAGCTCGAACATTGCCCGGGCCCACAACTGGCGTTAATAAGGCGTCAATGCGACTGCGATAGCTTTCTTCTAACCTTTGCTGGTGCTCCATCTGAACAGAGTTGAGCTGCATGGAGGCAAAGTTATTAGCATCAGTTAGCAGCTTGCCGCGCTGATCGACCACAACTACATCTTCGGCAGCTAAATAGGGAATGCTAGACGAAATCATATGAGTAATCGCCTCTACCTGCGAGGGCGAAACCATACGCCCGGGGTAAGGGGAAACCACCACCGAAGCTTTGGCTGGCGTGCGGTCACGCACAAATACACTCTGCTTAGGCGAAGCTAGATGGACGCGAGCTGATTGAATAGTCGAGATCTGGCTGATACTCCGACCCAGTTCTTGCTCCATGGCTGAGACGTAGCGAACCTGTTCCATAAATTGGCTGGTGGTCATAGAGGCATCATCACTCAAGGAGTCAATGCCACCAGTGGCACCGCCCTGAGGTAAACCTCTCGAGGCAAGAAAGATCCTGGCCTCGTGATAGCGCCCATCCGGTACCTTTAGCTCACCAGTTTGGGGATCAATTTTAGCGGAGTACTCAGCGCTGGTCAGAGCCTCATAGGCCGCCTGTCTATCAGCCTCAGAAAGGCCTGGGTAAACCACTCGGTAAGCCGGCTCCTGAACCCATGAGTAAGCAATGATAAATACGGCGATGGTCAGCAGTGCAATAATTGCTGGCATCGACTTGCGTACGGCTGGCTGCTCAAGGACATCACGCACACTAGGTAACGATGCTGAAGGGGCTGCCGCTGCCGCCGCCGCTGGTATTGTTTGAGCGGAGGCTGAAACGGGAGCTGGAGCAGCACCAGTATTTTCTGGAGCGTTTAAGTCATTTGGGTTTGCGACTGTAGTTGCCATAGTTATATTCTCTTTTCAGTTCTTACACTGGCATGTTCATAATTTCTTCGTAAGCCTTGAGCACTTTGTTTCTTATCTGAAGCGTTGCTTCAAAGGCTAACGATGACTTTTGCATACTCATAACCACATCGGTCAGGGGAATATCTTCACCCCGTTCGTAGGCTGTACGCATTGTTTTTGCAGTTTGTTGGGTAGCATTTACCTCTTGTAACGCACCTTTAATACTGTCGGCAAAACCGGCAACACCAGTGGGCTGTGTATCAACGGTCGCGTTGGGCGATAAATTGATACCCGCTGAGGCCTGAGCCTGATACTGACGGATTTGGCTCATCACTGATTCAATATTGCCCGCATTGGTTGGGTTTATCATGATCTCGTTTCCTTTCCTGCTATCGGGCGTAGGCACGCGTCACAGAAATACCCTGTTCGCGCAGCTTCTGTAACTTGTGACGTAATGTTCTAGGGCTGATGCCGAGACGCTCGGCGGCCTGATCGCGACTGCGTGAGGCTCGCAACGCAGCCATAATGCTCTGACACTCGCTATTCTTAACGGCTTGGTTAAGCGGCTGGTCGTGCATCTGAGGTGCATCATGGAAATAGGGCTGTGTTACGCCGCCAGTTTGCGGCAGATCTGTGGAGTGGTCGTTGGTCTGAGCCATTCCTTGCTGGCGCTCAAAGTCCTGAGCTATTGGCATGTCATCAAAGATGAGATGCTGGCTGTCAATGGGACCCTGATGGCACAGTACCATAGCTCGAATAATGACATTTTGTAGCTCTCGCACATTACCCGGCCATTGGTAGGTAACCAATAATTCCTGCGCCTCTGTTGTCAGTCTGACAGACTGGCCTTCTGTGGTCTGTTGGTTAATAAACTGTTCTACCAAGGGCAAAATATCTAATGGTCGTTCACGCAGCGGTGGGATAGTCAACTTGAAGGCGCTGAGACGAAAATAAAGGTCTTCGCGAAAGCTGCGCTGAGCAATCGCATTTTTTAGATTGCGATTGGTTGCAGCAATGACTCTAATATCCAAGTCTATTCCCTTTTGTCCGCCGAGTCGCACGACGGAGCGCTCCTGCAAAATACGCAAAAGCTTAGCCTGCAGGTGAAACGACATTTCGCCGATTTCGTCTAAGAATATGGTGCCCCCCTGCGCCTGCTCAAACAGTCCGGGCTGCACTTTGCTGGCACCGGTAAATGACCCTTTTTCATGCCCGAAGAGCATATCCTCTATTAAATTCTCAGGCATGGCGGCGCAGTTAAATGCAACAAATGGTCCCTCATAACGAGGCGAGGCATCATGGAGTATGCGCGCCAACACCTCTTTACCTGCACCGGTCGGGCCAGTCAGTAAAACGGTGACATCTACCTGTGCCACACGCTCGGTTAAGGCGAGTAAATTGCGACTAACGGGGTCGGCGAAAACAAATGTTGGCTGGTCCTTACTGGGAGAAATCTGCGCTTCAGCGAAGGTCTCCACCCATTTATCTGCAGATATTTGATCGCTGGAAACTACTGTTACAGCTCCCTGGCTCATTGCGTCTATACCTAGCTCAAACATGTCGCGAGATACGCGGGCTACAATTGGCGCAGCAGCACTGAGCGCTGCTTGCCGAGCTTGCACCTGCTTTAGCAGATCGATATCTCGACACAGGTTCACCACTACCACGTCGGCACTAATAATTTCATCATCAGCCGCAGCCGCAGGCTGAATTACTGCCAGATTCTGAGCTCTGAATACCGATATGGTTTCAGCGCTTAACTGCTCAAGCGGATCTAACCATAAAACTGTCATCATGTTTGTCTTTGCCACATTGTTACCTTTTGATTAATTGCCGCTTTGTGCGGCTATAACCAGTGGTAGCAATTTATGTGCCAAAATACTTTTCCCATAAAAAACATAGAGTTAAGAAGATAGCGGCAAAGAAGTGTCAATATTATGCCAGCGGCAATAGGTCGGCTATTTGACAGGGTACTGATTGAATAGGACTAGCAAAGTGTAGCTTGTAGGTGGCAAAACATAGCCAGATTAGTTGTTCTAGGGGCCCTCTGAGAGGCCATATTTATTGATTTTTTCAATCAATGTCGTTCGTTGTAGGTTAAGCAAACGTGCAGTTTTAGAGACGTTGCCCTCTGCTCTACCCAGAGCCTGCTTGATAAGACTGCGTTCAATTTCAAGCAGGTGCTGTTTAAGCTGCATACCCTGCTCTGGAAACGAGCCTCCTCCCTGAGCTAACATAATCACCCGCTGAACCTCATCGACGGGCTCATCGGCAGCCGTTGCAGAAGGTTCGTCGATGGATGCGGCCTGAGGCTGCGTATTCGGCTGGTCATGACTATCAACTGTATTAAAGCCTGTCATCAGGGCAGCTAGCGCATCGGCGCTATTGTTGTCGGTAACGGTGCGAATGCCTGACGGAATCATACTCGAAGGCACCTTGCGAAGATCGACCTGCTGGCCCGGATAAAGTGCCGTATATCTATCCACTAGATTAGATAGTTCCCGTACATTGCCCGGCCAGTGGTACTGCAACAGTAACTGCATAGATCCACTAGCCATAGTAATCGGCGGCTGTCCCGCTTTGGCATAATGATTGGCAAAGTGCTCGAAGAGCACCGGAATATCTTCTCGTCGATCCTGCAGGGCCTCAATCTGCATGGGCATAACATTCAGGCGATAGAAGAGGTCTTCGCGAAACCCGCCTTCTTGTACAAGCTGCTCAATATTTTTATGAGTTGCGGCAACAACGCGTACATCTATATCCATCGACTGAGTGGAGCCCACCGGATCTATGGTTCGCTCCTGTAATACCCTCAATAATTTAACCTGAAGATCCATGGACATGTCACCAATCTCATCGAGGAACAGAGTGCCGCCATTAGCAAGCTCAAAACGACCCTTACGATCAGAGATAGCCCCAGTAAAAGAGCCTTTACGGTGGCCAAATAATTCACTTTCTAACAGCTCTCGAGGGATAGCGCCACAGTTGACGGGGATAAACGGGGCGCCTGCACGTTGCGAGCAACCATGCAAAGCGTTAGCCACCAATTCTTTACCTGTGCCACTGTCACCAAGAATTAGTACCGTTGAATCGCTGGGGCCCACAATTTGAATCAGTGCGCGAAGCTCATTGATCTCTCTGCTTGATCCGACAATTGAGGATAGTTTGGACAAAACTTAATCTACTCATCAATTCCATGGGTTTATTGAGCTGTTTCGTCCGTTGATACAGCAAATCGCGCCTTCTAAAGGTCTGAGTATAGATGTAAAAATCCCTTAGTTACACATTTTCGGCTACCAAAGCGCAGGCTTGGCACCTAAAAGTACTGACAGCCCGCCCGTGGTTAGGTACATTAACCTTAAAAAAGTGTAACTAGTTGTTGGGGTAGGCTATGCATAGAGTGCGCGAGGCGTTATTAGAGGTTTTTATAATTTTCTGTGTTGGCGGACTAATCGGCGGTGTCTTGGCTATAGTGTCCAACCTATTTGTGTCCGGTGTACAGTACTTTAGCCAACAGCGCGAAGCCAGTGAGCTACTATCTATCACCATTGCAGACCAGAACCTATCATTTTCCAGCGTTGTGTTTCTATGGGCCGCCGCCGCAGTTGTGGTGTTCATCAGAACAGGCCTCGGTATAACTCGCTGGGCTGGCCCCGCCGACTCAATGTATGCCGCGCATCAGGTGCACCAACCCCTAGATATCAAAACTGGATTTGCGTCCACCCTCGCGGCTTTTACTTCAGCCAGCGGCGGGGCTTCGGTCGGCCAGTATGGCCCGATTGTGCACTTTGGCGCCACCATGGGTATATGGGTTAAGCGCTTTGTATCGAGCCGTTTAAGTCATGAGATTTATCTTGGCTGTGGTGTAGCTGCGGCCATTTCGGCCGGCTTTAATGCGCCAATAGCCGGAGTTATCTTTGCCCACGAGGCTATTCTTAGACATTTTTCTATCCGTGCAATTGCGCCAATCACAGTAGCCTCGGTCTCTGCTAGCACGCTGAGTAATTACTGGTTTCCCTATTCCGCAACCTTCGAGATTGCGTCTATAGTTCCCAGTCTCGCTGAGGTAGTGCCGTTCTTAGTCGTGCTGTCACCTTTTTTTGCTCTGGTGGCTATTATTTTTATGCTGAGTTTGCGCTATGTGGCCAAAACCGCAGCCGCATCCAGTGTGTCGCCACTGCTACTACCTTTTATCGCGGCAACTATCTGCGGCCTGGTTGGGGTTTGGGTACCGCAAATTTTAGGTTTAGGTATTGCGAGTATTAATGACATGATCGCCGGGGAGTTCGTCTTGTCGTTGCTTATAACAGTGCTGGTGGCAAAAATTCTTATGACCGCGCTCTGTATAGGCTGTGGATTATTCGGCGGCGTTTTTTCCCCATCACTATTTGTCGGTGTTGCCGCCGGCGCCCTAACCGGACAGATTTTAACGCTCCTTGGTTTTGCTGATATCGCCAGTGTAATCAGTGTGGCCGCTATGGCCGCGATTAGCTCCGCTGTTATTGGCGCACCATTGTCAGCAGTCATGATTGTGCTAGAACTTACTCAGTCCTATCAATATGCCGTGGCTGCGATGATGGCCGTTATGGTGTGTTCACTAATTACTAACCGCCTGTTTGGTAATTCCTTTTTCGACCGGCAGTTACTTGACCGCGGCATCGATTTAGCCAGAGGCCGCGAAGCCATAGCGCTTAATCATCATGTTATTGAACCCTTTGCCAGTGACGACTATATTAGTATTAGTGCGGAGACTAGCGGCCATCAACTGCAACAGGAAATGAAAACTCGTGGCCACACAGAAGCCTACGTGGTGACAGAAGCTGGGCTGCTATTGGGCAAGATGAATATCTATACGGCTATTGAAGCTGGCGAAAATGCGGTGGGTGATTTTATGGATAGTCGGCCCATGACTCTTTATACCGATGAACCATTGGATGCGGCTATGGTCAAGGTGAGCCAATTTGTCGGTGAGAGCCTTCCGGTGATAAATAAAGCAACCACCAAACTCCATGGTAGTATTGCCGAAGGTGCTCTTTTTCAGGCCGTTATTGATGTCCAAACCCAGGCGCGCAACCTTGAGCGCACCTGAAACGAGTAATTAATCAATGAGTGTTTTATGAAGTATTTTCTGCGTATTATCCTGATGTGCTCCTGCATGGCATCCCCCCTTGCATTTGGAGAGGCCTTTGAGGCTGGGCTTAGCGCACTGGAGCGCGGCCACTATTCAACGGCGATGCGTGCATGGCTAAAATTAGCCCGCAGTGGCGCTGCCGAGGCGCAAAACAATGTTGGGCATATGTATGAAGAGGGATATGGCGTGTCGCAAAACTATGCTCAGGCTATGACCTGGTACAAACAGTCTGCGGAGCAGGGGTTGCCGGAAGCTCAACATAACGTTGGCATGCTCTACTTTCATGGCTATGGCACAGCACAGAATTATCGAGTGGCCCTACAATGGTTTAAGCGTGCTGCACAGCAAGATTTAGCAGACTCACAGTATATGCTCGGGTTGTCCTACCACCAGGGTAAGGGGGTCGGTCTAGACTATGAGCTTGCTAAATACTGGTTTTTAAAATCAGCCAAACAGGCCTATGCCAATGCTCAGTTTATGCTAGCTTTCATGCTACAGGCTGGAGATGGCGGTGAGTCTGAGCCATTTAAAGCCTTAGTTTGGAGCGAGCTGGCCAGGCGCCACGGCAAGACTGATGCCGATGATATTGCCAACCTATCTAAACTTTTGGTTGAGGATGAAGAAATCGCCAGGGCTCTGGCCTATGCCGACCAGTGCCTCGAAACTAACTACCAAAAGTGCCCTCAGTAAAAAATAACCCCATTATTTACTAAAGTATCTCTGCTTTTCGCCGATATTAATATTAAGTATTTAAGGAGTTATGCCAAATGGCTGTCAATAAAAAAGCCCTAAACGCCTATCGCAGTGTTGGAGTCGCCTCTGCGGTTCCCTATGCCGACAGGGTGCAACTTGTACAGATGCTATTTGATGGCCTTCTAGCTGCCTTAGCTGACGCCGAAGGTCATATCCAGCGCAATGATATTGCGGGCAAAGGCGAGGCGATTAGCCGGGCAAGTAAAATCATTATTGGCCTCCAGGGCTCACTCGATTATGACAAGGGCGGTGAGCTAGCTCGCAACCTTAGTGACCTCTACGATTACTGTACCAGACGCTTACTCAAGGCTAGCCTGCGTAATGACGCTACCATTATTCAGGAGGTCCGCGGACTTCTGAATGAGATTAACTCTGCTTGGGAGCTTCTTCCCAGCCTACTAAAAAGCGAGCCTGTAGCTATGGCCTCTTAGATCCGGCAGTCACAACTCAGCCATGTTTTTAAGGCTTACTGCAGGTCTCCCCCCGAGATAAATTGCGCAAACGTATAAGTGGTAATATGATGGATTCCCAACTGTTTTGATTGTGGGGAGGCTTCCTATGCATGGCTATCAACGTCGCGTAATGGAAATTCTTAACAAGGGCGACAATAACGATTCCAAGAGTCGTGCCTGTGATATATTTTTATCCACACTTATCTTGCTAAATCTAGCTGCCGTATGTCTAGAATCTGTAGCATCCATTAATCTTGTTTATCACCGTGAGTTAGCGGCCTTTGAGTGGTTCTCTGTCACTGTTTTCTTGGGTGAGTATTTGCTACGTATTTGGTCGATTGCAGCCGACCATAGCAGTCCTGCAAAAACAGCTTTAGGGCGCCGCTGTCGCTATATCTTTAGTTTTACCGGCTTAATTGATCTGGCGGCAATCTTACCCAGTATCCTGCCACTAATTATGGGCGGTGTAGACCTGCGCTGGTTGCGTGTATTGCGCCTGGTAAGACTACTGAAGATTTCTCACTACTCTTCTGCTTTAGAAGACTTGTTCTCAGCAGTTTATGAGGAGCGGCGGTCCTTTGCTGCGGCGCTTTACCTAATGGCCATTGCGCTTTTTCTATCAAGCTCGTTAATGTATCTAGCTGAGTTTGAGGTACAACCAGAACACTTTCGCTCGATACCTCAAACCATGTGGTGGTCATTAATTACCCTGACTACTGTCGGCTACGGGGATGTGTATCCTGTGACTCCCCTAGGTCAGGTAATAGGCGCCTTTACCGCACTTATGGGCGTCTGCACCGTAGCCTTGCTAACCGGTATTGTGGCCTCTGCGTTTTCCAACCAAATGGCCCGCCGAGAGGCTATTTTTGAAGCAGAGATTAATGCCGCCATGAGCGATGGTATTGTCACAACAGATGAGAAACAACATATTGAAGACCTCCGCGCGCGCTTTAATATTCCTGAAGAGCATGCCACAGCCATCTTTGCATTATTGGCGGAAGGTAAACAAAAGGAATAGCCGCTAGCCTAGGAGCCGCCGTTGATAATAACTTCAATGCGGCGGTTTTTAGAGCGCCCCTGGGGGTTATCGTTTGAAGCCAACGGCTTGGTATCCGCAAGGCCAGTGACTGTAATCCGGCCATCGGCTATCGATGAATTATTCACCAGGTAGTCTGCCACTGCAGCTGATCGCGCGGCAGATAGATCCCAGTTAGAGCGAAATCGCTCGCTAAAGGCCATGGGTACATTGTCCGTATGCCCTTCAATAGTAACCAGTCCAGTGCTATTGCTTATAGCGCTACCCACCTTATTGAGCAGCGGCTTAAAACCGGGCTGTAGGTCTGCAAACCCGCTGCGGAAAGATCCACGCTCTGCAAGGCGCACAATAATATTATCGCCATCGCGCTCCACTTGGGCCAAACCCTGGCTAATCTCATTGGAAAGATTCATGCGTATCTGCTGATACTGATCGGCCACTCGCTGTTCTTTCTCCTCCTCGCTTTCACCAGACTGGCTGTCACCCACCACATCTGGCGAGGACTGCTCCACCTGAATTTGCGAAACCACTTGAGCCTGGGCGGCAGCAACTTTGGCATAGATCTCCAGATCATTCTGCGCTACCCGAGCGCCGGAGTTAGTTTTGCTGGCCTCGCCATCGGAGCCAGTTTTAGCCTGAGATTCCACTTTGACCACTAGCTTATTGTTATCAATTCGCACGCTGACTTTACCTTCGGCAATTTCAGCTGCCAGTGACGCACTGAGCACCTGCATATCTGAATTGGTATCAGAGTCATATTTTTTGGTTTCGCTTTTTAACTCTGGATCTATGGGCGGCTCGTCTTCAGTTGTCTGCTCCTGAATAACCTTCATCAATGTCGGATCGACTTTAGCGGTTTTATACTGTTTGGCAATGATACTTTTTGCTTTAGGCGGCTCCACAACAGGCACCAACCGCTGCACACCAAAGGCATTTTTCATCGAACCACTGACTTCTTTGTATTTGGGCACATTCATCTCAGCAAAAGATAACAGCAGAACAAAAAAAGCCATCAACAATGTCGCCATATCGGCAAAGGTAGCCATCCAAGCAGGGGCACCGCCTTTACAGGGGGGACAATCGGGATCCGGCGCAGGCTCCTGTTCTTCTGGAGGTTGCGCCTCAAGTTCTTCCTCTGCCTCGTCCTCTGGTGCAACCACAGGCAGAGGCGCCTCCTCAGTTTCTGCAGGCTCGGGGTTTTCGATTGTGTTTTCGTCTTCGTTCTCAGCCATTAGACTCTGCCTGAAGATTTATTATGGACCATCAACAATCACCTCAATTCGACGATTGCGCGCCCGGCCATCCGGTGTGCTATTAGATGCTATAGGTTTGGTGTCGGCAAAGCCTGCGACCAGCATGTTTTCCTGGGCAAACCCAGAATTGTTTATAAAGAAATCAGCCACTGTTGCTGATCGCGCCGCAGAGAGGTCCCAGTTGGACTTAAACCGCTCGCTAAAGGCGATTGGTACATTGTCAGTGTGGCCCTCAACACGCACCTTGCCTTTGGTCGTCGCCAGGGAGCTACCCACTTGGCGCAACAATTTCATAAATCCTGACTGCAAGTTGGCGCTTCCTGAAACAAAGGATCCCTGACTGGCGAGACGCACAATAATCCGATCCCCCTCACGCTCTACTTCTGCCAAGCCCATTTGAATCTCAGCGGCAAGATCCATACGAATTTTCTGCAAGCGGTCTTCCGCATTTTGATTGCTGCCCTCACTCCCAGACTGGCCATTAGAATTGGGGTCTGTATCCGAAGCGCTGGATTCAGCTCCCGAGGCAAGCTGTTGCTTGCGCACCTCGATTTCGGTAGAAGTCTCGGCCTGTGCCTCAATAACCTTGGCAGCAATATCCAGTGTCTCTTGACTAACCGGCCCGCCATTTCCAGCACCCACATCAGCAGCGCCCTCGCCACCACTACTCTGTGGTGATTGCAATTCAACGATAACCCGATCATCCTCAAGGCGCACAATAACCTGACCTAGCTCGATTTCTTCCGATAATGTCTCTTCTAATTTGCGAAAGCTCTTTTCAGTTTTAAAGTCCGCTTGGCGCTCTTCAGTTTTTGCCACTATATTTTTCTGCGTAATATCTAACGAGCGCTGAAGTTTGCGATCAATAACAGTTGGCTGTGCAACCGCTGGAGTAAACTCCTCCTTGACCAGACTGCGTGCCATAGGAATCGAAATAACCGGCACTACTCGCTTTACACCGAAGGCAGCTTTAAGCGAACCGGCTATCTGTTTGTACTTGGGAACGTTCATTTCCGCGAAAGATAGTAACAGCACAAAGAAAGCCATTAGTAGCGTCGCCATATCGGCAAATGTCGCCATCCAGGCAGGTGCACCCCCTTTACAGGGTGGGCAGGGCGGCGGCGGTGGCGGGCCGTCATTTGCCGCGCCTCCTCCGCCCTCAGTCTCCGGGCTGTCTTCGCCCTCATTCACCGCGTCTTCTGCATCCTCTGGCAGTTCTTCGGCGTCTGTTTGTTCTTCAGCCATTAGCGCTCTCGAACCTAGGCCGCTGGAACAAGTTTGGCGCGAGCCTTAGGACTTAGGAAAGCCGCAAGGAAATCACTTAATACACGTGGGTTGCCGCCGTCTTGAATAAACAAAATGCCTTCGATAATAAGTTCGTTGTTAGCCTCTTCTAGATCAGCCTGATTTTCCAATTTCATCGCAATGGGCAAGCAGATTACATTAGCCAGAATCGCTCCGTACATAGTCGTCAACAATGCAACCGCCATCGCCGGACCAATAGCTTTCGGGTCTGACATGTTACCCAGCATCTGCACCAGGCCAATCAGGGTTCCAATCATGCCCATAGCGGGAGCAATTTCACCCCAGGCAGAGAATATTTTAGCGCCCATAGCATGACGCATTGCTGTCATGCTTTTCTCTCGCTCCAACGAACCTTTAATAATGGTGGCATCGGCTCCGTCCACTAACATGGCAACTGCCTTGGAAAGAAAGGGATTAGCGATTTCCTGTCCCTCCAGAGCAATCATGCCGTCTTTTCGAGCGATGGTGGCCAGCTCTACAATTTGTTCAATCAATGTCTCAGGGGCATCGAGCTTGTTTTTAAAGGTTTTCGCCATTACGCCAACCGCACCCAAAAACTCGCCCAAAGATGAACGGAACATAACGACCATGATTGATCCACCCACCACAATAAGCAGTGACGCGGTATCAATAAATGCCGCCATGTCGTCAATGGCCAAAAAGATTAAACCAAAGGCACCTAATAGCCCTACAATCGTTGCGATATCCATTAAATTTCCTTAACCCCGTAAATAATGACCATACTCCAACCCTGACTGAGTATTTTCTCTGTGTGTTTAAGATCGGCAGTTATCAGTAAATATTAAGTCCCCTGCGATCAGCTATTTAATAAAATACAAAATGTACAGGAATACATCTAATTTGGCCTCATTAGCTTACTAATTTATGGTACCTGCCGATATACTTTTTAAGAAAGCTATTTATGCTATATTTTAAGTGTAGTGAGCCGAATGTGTTGTTGATATTTGGCCACCTATGCCCTACTAATGCACTGGATGGTTTGAATGATTTCAGAGATCAGCATATTTCACTTAGGCAAAAGGAGTTCTTGTGGACGATAAGATAATGAGCATGCGCCCAGCGTCTGGCGGCCTTGGAGCCCTCTGCGCAACATTGCTTCGCACCTTTGGGATAGGCGTATTAGCCACAGTGCTGACAGGTTGCGACAACTATCGGATCGACGAAAAATGTAGCGACTACATAGCACGCGGCGACAGAGGTAAGTTTGTCACCGATGACTCTGGCCTGGCCAAAGATATAGAAACAGGCACTACCTGGTATAGATGTGCCGCAGGCAAAACTTTTTCCAACTATCGCTGTAAAGGGCAGTCCCTCTATCTAGACTGGGATGATGCAACTGCTTACGCCGAAGAATTTTCGCAAAAGTCTGGAATTAAATGGCGACTACCAACTAACGATGAAATGAAGTCCATTATCGAGGACTCCTGTATTGGCCCCGCGATCAATGGAAATGTCTTCCCCTCTACCGACACTTATAACCACTGGACATCCAGCAATAGTCGGCACCAGAAGTCTTTTAAGTGCTCAATAAACACCTATAACGGAAGCTTAACTTGCCGACAGGCTAGGGTGCTTGAGCAACCCTTTTTGTTGGTTCAAGACTAACTTATATACTGTTAGAGGTTGTTTGGCTTTTTAGAGAAGCTGAGACATGGGTCTCCCTGCACACGGATTACTTCCATTGAGGGCAACATCTTCGACTTAAAGCCCATAGCTCCGCAACCATAGGGCCGCTTAGGGTCATGGGTTATCTTAAAATATTTACAGGCCCAACAATCAGGGCTGGCGTTTTTTTGCTTGGTCACGCTTGGGCTTCCAGAATTCTTGATAGGCTTTCCACACAACGGTAATCACAAACAATACACCGATTACTGTGGCAAAAAGGTCGGTCAGGGCAATGCCCTTCACCCAGGTTAGCTCAGGTTTTATATAGATCATTAAGATCATAGGTACTGCGATTAAAAAGTATGTGCGAATCAATCTGCACACGACACATGGCGGCGTATTGTTTCGGTCTGCCATAGCTTTCCCCTAGTCCACGATTTAGTTGGCGCAGCTTTCGATCTTCTGACGCCTGCTCTAGGTATTTTATGCCCATCTCAATCGCCATGCCAGACACTCTTTTATTTAAGTGCCTTTGCCGCCACCACTCGCACACTATATGCAGGGGCCCGAGCGGCATCCGCAATCGGGCCAATGCCTGTATTTAGTCGTGCCTCTCCTCCGGCCGGTAATATATTCGGAAGCATTAAGAGCCTTCCGCTACGGTTAATCTTTAGTTGTAACTGGACGCTATCCATGTTGACCGGACTGTTGTTTCTGGCCCTGATTTGTAAGTAGCCGTCCTGAGTTAATGATACGCTCGCACTTATAAATGATTGGGGTTCGAGTTGCAGACGTGCCGTAAGAAGTTTAGTCCTAGATAACTTACCCAGCTCACCACCGGCGCTACTGGCCTGCTTAAAATAGCTTGCGGCCTTTTCGTACTCTTGATTCGCCATTGCCGAGTCACCCAAATAGTAGCTGGCCGCAGCGGTTGGTAACAGCGCATAGCTGCGCTCTATGTCGGCTAGGCCAATACTTTTTTGACCTCGCTCATGGCGCAAAATACCTCGAGCTAGGTAAGGGCTAAAATACTGAGGATTCTTGCCAATCGCCGTGGTAAATGCCTTCTCAGCATTCTTTTGGTTGTCGAGCATTTTCCATGCTTGCCCTCTAAGCTCCCAAAATGAAGCTTCTCGCGGCTGAATACCAACGGCCCTATCAAGTTGTTTTAGGGCTTCACGACCATCTTCATTTGACAGTGCAACTATAGCTGCCTCCTCAGCCGCATAGGCCTCGACATCGAGGTTCAACTGGGCAATGGCCGACTGATAGCGTGACTTAAAACGCCGCCCTCGAGGGAGAGCCTGTGCAGTGAGGCTATTGGCCTGGACACGTTTGATCGACGGCGGATGACTGGCAAACAAGCCGCTGATAAAGCCAGTTTGGCCTGTTTCACTCAAGGCGACAAAGGTCTTTTGTAATTCCACGGCACCCTGGGGCTCATAGCCCGCTTTAGACATATAGTTCATGCCGTAATAGTCTGATTCTAGTTCATCATCACGCCCATACCTAGCCATCCACGCAGTGGCTCCCAACTGTGATGCCATTTCATAAAGCTGGGCACCCTCGCGACCAGCGGTGCCCATACCAACAGCTGCAACACCTATGCTGCCCAGCGTGTTGCGGGTCATCTGCGAGGCACCGTGACGTGCGGCCGCATGAACAATCTCATGGGCTAAAACAGCCGCCAACTGAGACTCATCATCAAGATGCATTAACAGACCTCGATTAATTGCAATTTTGCCTCCAGGCAGTGCCCAGGCGTTGGGCACTGAGTTGTTAAGCACTACAAATTCGTAAGGGAGATCAGGCTGATCACTGACTGCCGCCAGTTTTTTGCCGACGTCGGTCACATAGGTTTGTAGTGTTTCATCGAGATAGTAATCACCCCCCTGTGATTGGCGCGATGGCTGGTAGTTTTTTTCCCCAACCGCTATTTCCTGCTGGGGAGACATAAAGGACAGTTCGCTTTTGCCAGTAACTGGGTTGACTGAGCATCCCTGTAACAACAAAACCGCGCCTAAACATACCGCGTATAAATTTCTCAACTCTGGCCCCATGGTCTTGCTCCTTTTAGTATCGCTGTAGCGCCTGGTTGCTATAATGACAGCACTTATTACCCTGAATTTCCACAAAATGGCGAATTAAAATGATGCTAACTGTTATTTCTCCAGCCAAGAAGCTCGACTATAGCGAGCCAGTTGAGACAAAAATTCATACGCAACCAGCACTCTTGAATCATTCCCAGGAATTACTCAAGGGGCTGAAAACCCTTTCCCCACAAGATGTATGTGCACTTATGGGACTTAGCGACAAACTCGGCGCGCTCAACTATGAGCGTTTTCAAGAGTGGCGAACTCCCTTTAATCAAAAAAATGCTCGACAGGCAGTATTGGCCTTTAAAGGCGATGTCTATCAAGGATTAGATGCCCAGAGCATGAACGAAGGTCAGCTTGCTTGGGCACAGGATAATTTACGCATCCTGTCAGGTCTCTACGGGTTGCTACGTCCACTAGATTTAATGCAACCCTATCGCTTGGAGATGGGCACAAAATACAGTAATTCCAGAGGTAGTGACCTGTATAAGTTCTGGGGTAACATCATCACCAACGAAATCAATAATATGCTCGAGGGCAAGGCGCCCGTATTGTTAAATCTTGCCTCTAATGAATATTTTAAAGCCGTGCACGTAAAGGATATTAAAGGTCAGATTATTAGCCCCCAATTTATGGACAAAAAAGATGATAAGTACAAAATTATCAGCTTTTTTGCCAAGAGGGCTCGCGGTCTGATGAGTGCCTATATTATTAAGAATAAAATTACCGATGTTGAAAAAATTAAAGGCTTTGATACTGACGGCTATAAATACAATGCAGCTATGAGCGAAGGGGATAAATGGGTTTTTACCCGCGGTTAGGTTTGCAAGGCGTTTGGTTAATACATGGATAAGCCCTTCTCACAGGCCTGTGTTAATAATCGCGATCCTATTTTAGAGGTTCTTCAGCGGGTTTTTGCACACAGCCAAAATATTCTTGAGATCGGCAGTGGCACCGGCCAACATGCAGTTTGGTTCGCCGGTAACATGCCCCATCTACGTTGGCAGACAAGTGATCAGCCCATGTATCATGCTGGAATAAACCAATGGATCAGCCAGCATCCAGCTACAAATTTAGTCCGGCCTGTTGCATTAGATGTTTTGGCTGACACCTGGCCTTCGAGTAACTATGACGGTGTCTTCTCTGCCAATACAGCACATATAATGCCTTGGGAGGCAGTAGTTGCAATGTTTGCCGGGATCCGCGATCACCTATTAATCAATGGCTTTTTCTGTCTATACGGTCCGATGAAGTACAATGGCGCCTTAGAGGCCCCAAGCAATGTACAGTTTGATCAGATGCTGCGGCAACAGTTTCCCCATCAGGGCATTAGAGAATTTGGTGAGGTTAATCAGCTTGCTAGCAGTGCTGGATTGAAACTTGTGGAGGACAATGCCATGCCCGCCAACAATAGATTGCTAGTGTGGCAAAAAGTAGGAATGACTGATGAGCTCTATGTCTCTACCCCAGAAGTTGGTAATCAAGGGCAAGAGCAATAAACACGACCAAGCCTACTTTGTGGTTGTTTAGAAACGACTCGAAATACATGGCGGGCTCTCGCCGTTTGGCCTGAATATGTTGCTTGACGAAATACAGTGCCGCAACAACCAACCCAGATCCAAAAAACCATCCGCGACCAAACTGAAGCCCAGCTACCGACAACAGAATCAGGGTAAATAGCTGTAACAGCGCAATGATTAACAAATCATATCGACCAAATAATATGGCTGTTGACTTAATGCCAACCTTTAAATCATCCTCCCTATCAACCATTCCGTAGTAGGTATCAAAGGCAACAGTCCACACAATAACGGCGGCAAAAACCCACCATAATTCTATTGGCAGCTCTCCCCGCTCGGCGGCAAAAGCCATAGGTACAGTCCAGGCCCAGGCCATGCCTAACCCCAGTTGCGGCAAATGGGTAAAACGTTTTAAAAATGGGTAGATCGCGGCGAGCGCCAGGCCACCAAATGACAGCATGATCGTCAGTTTGTTAGTCATTAAAACTAGAACTAATGAGAGACAAAGCAACACAAAAAAAAGTATCAGTGCCTGTTGAGGTTGAATCTCGCCAGCAGGTAGCGGGCGACTTTTTGTGCGCTCAACACTACCATCAACATTGCGGTCCGCGTAATCATTAATCACGCAGCCTGCAGCACGCATTGTCACCACCCCAAGGGTAAAAATAATAAGATTACTAACTGAAGGCTGACCCTGGCCAGCAAACCACAGCGCCCAAAGTGTGGGCCACAGCAATAAGTAAGTGCCTATGGGGCGGTCAAGGCGCATTAGTCGCAGCCATGGGTTTGCCTGTCTGGCTTTATCAGTCACGCTGTTCATCGAGTGGCAACTACCTTGTGAATCCTATATCGAGTGTCTGATTGTACGACTTAAATGCAGATAAAAATATCTCGCTGACCAAGAGTGGCTTTTGGTCTATACGAAATACCGAGCGCCGACCCCAAACCGGCGTATTTTCTTCCCTCAGTACTTGTGGAAATTGGGCATTGTCCGATGAAATACAGGCAATCTCTACTGGGTCACGGCGCATAGTGACATCATTAAAAAGTAGGGCACCTAGAGGGCGATTGTCGAGGTGACGCAATTTTTTAAGGCGACCTGTAAGGGTTGCAAGGGGAATAACACTGCGAGCATAAACCCAGGGTTGGCCCTTGCCATACAGGACGACCTCTCGTATCAATGCGAGTCGCCGTGGCGCCAATGACAGTGCTGTTATCTCGGAGAGTCTGGGTAGCTGTAATCCCTGACTGATTATCTGAACTCGAAAATCGCCGGCACTAACATCTATCAGACGGCTTGTTAAAGAGCCAGTATCTGCTAACCAATCGCGCCATTGTTTGGGCACCGATAAGTCTGCAGCCGACAGCATCTGTCGCCAGGTGGGCTCCCGGTGGAAACGGAAATTTGAAAATCGCGAGGTGGACAAACTTTTCTCAAGGGCCGTTGGAATAGGGATTGGGAATACCCTCAGGTCGAGCACGAAAGCGCTTATATTCCCATTGGTATTGATTGGGCGCCAGAGCAACGATGGTCTCCACTCCCTGATTCATCGCAACTAAGCTGGTTTGTTGGTCTTGGCTATAAATATCTTGAGCGACAGGTTTAAACACCAATTTCCATCCTCCAGCCACACGCAAGGCAGTGCATAAAAGTGCGCGGCTGCCAGACCGCTGCAAAAGATTGTGTACCAGTGTCATGGTCTGAGCGGGCACACCAAAGATCGGTGCGAAATCTCCGCTAACGGCCGGCGGCTGCTGATCGGGAAGAATCGCAGTTATCTCTCCTCGCTTTAACGCCTTAATTAATGCCGCTACGCCTCGCACATTGGTGGGTACTAAGGTCGCCCCTGCTCGCTCCCGTGAGGACTTTACATAGTGCTCAATACCAGTCATTTTGGGTGGCTCATACAATGAGGTCATGGTTGCCTGCTGTGAGACCCACAATCCTATTACTTCCCAGTTACCCTGGTGAGGAAGTATTAAAATGGTGCCTCGGTCATCGGCGAGTGCCTCTGTAAAATATTCTCGCCCCTCTATAGCGGTGATTTTTTGGTCTAACCACTTATTTCCTCTACGCCAGAGCCCTGGTGTTTCACAGATTGCCTGACCCATATGATACATGCGCTGCCGCGCAATGCGCTCACGCTGTTCAGGCGCCATTAGGGGGTAGCACAGCTGTAGGTTAATGCGCGCCACACGGATAGATCTTTCGTCTAACCAGATAATCAACTGGCCCACACACTTACCGAGACTTCGAGCGATCGATAGCGGCAGGGAAGACAACAAACTCAAAAAAAGTAGCGTGAATTTACTTTTCAATGGATTCTCAAAGATTGTCTATAAGTTCATTTTTGAGATAATTCCGCAGGTCAGCGCCAATCTCATGATGTATTAAGCCCAACTCGATATTAGCCTTTAAGAGCCCCATCTTGCTGCCGCAGTCATAGCGAATGCCCTCATATTCAAAAGCTAACACCTGCTCTTCAGACAGCAATGTCTGAATCGCATCAGTCAATTGAAATTCAGCACCTGCGCCGGGCTTGAGTCGCGCTAGATGGCTAAAAATTTGCGGGGTGAAAATATATCGACCAGTTACACCCATATTTGAGGGAGCGTCAGCAAAAGCTGGCTTCTCAACAATCTTATCGAGCAGGTATACGCGGTCAGTTTGCTTTGTACCGCTGATCACTCCATAGGATGATATTTCCGGGCCTTCGACTTTCTGCACTGCAATTACAGAACTTTTATAGAACTCGTATGTCTCGACCATCTGTCGAACGGCACCTTTTTTACCATGAATAAGGTCGTCAGCCAGGATCACTGCAAACGGCTCATCTCCTACTAAGTGACCGGCGGTAGAAACTGCGTGACCCAACCCCAGAGCTTCAGTTTGACGTATATAGGTGCAACTGACACCTTTTGGAACCACGTTTTGAGCGATTGCCAGTAATTCTTTCTTGCCCCGCTGCTCCAGCTGGTGTTCCAGCTCATATGCCTTGTCAAAATGGTCGGCAATACTGCGCTTGGTTCTACCGGTGACAAAGATCATTTCTGTGATACCTGCCTCAACAGCTTCTTCAACCGCATACTGAATAAGCGGCTTGTCGACCACAGGCATCATTTCTTTGGGGCTGGCTTTCGTGGCGGGTAAAAAGCGCGTTCCCATACCTGCAACAGGAAATACTGCTTTGCGTACTTTTTCGCCATGTCTAACATGAACCATCTATAACTCCCGATTTGGTGTAACTTTCAGTTTTCTCAGGCTTATTATATCCCCAAGTGATTGGTTGAAGGCCACTTATTACGTGGTTTGGTGTCGATATACCCTATCTTTCTGGGCTTCCGGCTTTATAATTGCAGGCTAATCGTGATTATAATTTTTTTAGGTGGATTTGTGGGTAATCTATGTGCGCCTCCTGATACGTTTCAGGAACTAATATCAAGACTTCAGGAGTACTGGGGCGATAAGGGCTGTGTTGTTATGCAGCCTCTAGACTTGGAAGTTGGTGCCGGCACGTTTCACCCGGCGACATTCTTGCGTGCTATAGGCCCAGAAACATGGAACAGCGCCTATGTGCAGCCGTCGCGGAGGCCCACAGACGGTCGCTATGGCGAAAACCCTAACCGCTTACAACATTATTATCAGTTTCAAGTAGTGATGAAGCCTTCGCCAGCGGATTTTCAAGAGCTATACCTCGGCTCACTGAGTCATCTGGGTATAGATACCCTAGTACATGACATACGTTTTGTTGAAGATAACTGGGAATCACCAACACTAGGGGCCTGGGGTCTTGGTTGGGAAATTTGGTTGAACGGCATGGAGGTTTCTCAGTTTACTTATTTTCAACAGGTAGGCGGCCTCGAATGTTACCCAGTGACCGGCGAGATTACTTATGGATTAGAGCGTATCGCTATGTATTTACAAGCTGTGGACAGCATCTATGATCTGGTATGGGCTCATGGCCCAGACGGCGATGTCACCTATGGCGATGTGTTTTTGCAAAATGAGGTAGAAATGTCTACCTTTAACTTTGAACATGCAGACGTAGACTTTTTATTTAAAAGCTTTGATCAGTACGAACAAGATGCCGAAAAACTTATCGCAGCCTGCTTGCCCCTGCCCGCTTACGAGATGGTCATGAAGGCATCGCATACATTTAATTTGCTGGATGCGCGTAAAGCTATCTCAGTGACAGAGCGGCAGCGCTATATTTTGCGTGTGCGCACCTTGGCGCGCGGAGTCGCCCAGGGTTATTTCGAGTCGCGTATGGCCAAGGGATTCCCTCTGGCAAACCCAGATCTCGCTAAAGAAGTAACGGCAAAACATGTCGGAGAATCAAAATGAGCGGTGATTTTCTTGTAGAACTGGGCACTGAAGAACTACCCCCTAAGGCGCTACTGAGTTTATCCGAAGCTTTTACCGCTGGAATTGTTAGTGGTTTCACCAGCCATAACCTGGCTTTTGGCGAGGTGATTTCATACGCCGCGCCGCGCCGTCTGACAGTCCTCATTAAGGGGTTGGATACGCAGGCTCCCGACGCGGAGATTGTTGCCTGGGGGCCGCCCATTAAAGTTGCATTTGATGAAGGTGGTAAACCAACTCGGGCGGCCGAAGCCTTTGCTGCCAAAAATGGTATTGAAGTCACTGAGTTATCCAATCACATCGCGAGCGATGGGCAGCAAGAAAAACTCTGTGTTCGTCGAATTGAGGCCGGAGGACAGACTCGTGATCTACTTGGCGATGTGATCAACGCATCTCTGGCCAAGCTGCCAATTCCTAAACGTATGCGTTGGGGAAGTAAGAAAGAAGAATTTGTGCGGCCAGTGCAATGGGTGGTGCTGCTATTTAATGGCACTGTCTTTGAAGAGACAATTTTAGGTATCCAATCTGGCAACATTAGCCGCGGTCATCGCTTTCACTGTAGCGAAGATATTGTGATCGACTCTGCTGACAGTTATGCCGCGCAGCTTCACAGCGCCTATGTGATAGTGGATTTTGACCGCCGCCGGGAAATTATTCGCCAAGGAGTAATTAAATTAGCGACTGAATTTGGCGGTATTGCTGTTATTGACGAGGATCTTCTCAACGAAGTAAGCGCGCTCAATGAATGGCCGGTTCCACTGCTGGGGCAATTTGATGAGCATTTCTTAGAGGTCCCTGCTCAGGCACTGATCTCATCGATGAAGGAGCATCAGAAATATTTCCATGTGGTAGATGCTAACAATAATCTAATGGCGGCTTTTATCACCGTCGCCAATATTGAGAGTACAGATCCGGCTCAGGTTGTTGATGGGAACGAACGAGTCATTCGCCCCCGGCTTGCGGATGCCGCGTTCTTCTATAAAAACGACAAAAAGCTGACGCTTGCAAGTCGTCGCGATAACCTTAAGCAGGTTGTGTTTCAAGCTAAGCTTGGCTCTGTTTACGACAAAACCGAACGGGTTGCATCTCTAGCCGTAATGCTGGCGCCATTTAGTGGCGCTGACCCTGAACTCGCGCGCCGGGCAGCAGAGCTAAGTAAGTCGGATCTGGTGACTGATATGGTTGGTGAGTTCGCCGATCTTCAGGGCACTATGGGTCGTGACTACGCTATAAGTGACGGTGAGCATATGGGTGTTGCCGATGCTCTTTTCGAACAGTATTTGCCCCGCTTTGCTGGTGATACCGTCCCTAGCACCCCTGTGGGAACAACCTTGGCTCTGGCGGATAGGCTGGATAGTCTGGTTGGGATCTTTAGTATTGGCCAGCAACCATCAGGATCCCGAGACCCCTTTGCCCTGCGTCGGGCAAGCTTGGGGGTACTGCGGATCATGGTTGAGCGCAATGTAGATATGGATTTAATGGAGGCCATAACTGCCGCAGCTAAACCCTTTAGCAACAGTGGTGAGGATTTGTGCAAGTTAGTGCTTACTTACATTTTTGATCGCTTTAAATCGTGGTATCGGGATGAGGGAATAGCACCGGAGGTATTTTCCTCTGTGGCTGCATTAGGGCTTTCAAACCCGCTCGATATCAATGCTCGGGTGCAGGCAGTGCATCAGTTTACCCTGCTGCCACAGGCTGCTGCACTGGCCGCAGCGAACAAACGCGTATCTAACATTATTACCAAACAGCTTGGCGGCGCATGCCCCGTAATGGTTGATGTAAATCTTCTTGAGGATCCGGCAGAGAAAACCTTGGCAACAGCTATTGAGGGCCTAGCTGCAGTGGTTCCTCCCCTGCTTGAACAGAGAGACTATAATGCTGTTTTGCAAAAGCTCGCACTTCTCCGCGAACCTATAGACGAGTTTTTCGATGATGTTATGGTAATGGCAGATGATAGTGCGATACGCAATAATCGACTGGCGCTGCTACACAGCCTGCACATGCTTTTTATCGGTGTAGCCGATATCTCACAACTGGTGCCAACAAAGTAAGCCTGAGGAGGGTTTTTGCCAGCAACTATGACCGTGTTATCGCAACTGGGGCGCTCCATTAGATCCCTGGTGTTCTATATAGGCTTTATCGTCATTGTGGTAATTATGAGCACTATCTGCTGTGTCCTTGGATTCCTGCCTTTTGGGCGGCTACAGCGAATTTCAATGTACAGTAACTATCTAGTCATGCGCTGGCTACGTATCACCTGCAACATTAACATTTCGGTCACGGGTCAGGAAAATCTTCCCCTGGGGCCCTGCGTCATTCTCAGTAATCATCAAAGTACCTGGGAGACCTTTTATCTGCAATGGTATTTTCAACCAGCTAGTGTGATTTTAAAACGCGAACTGCTGTGGATTCCCCTTTTTGGTTGGGGACTGCGGTTTATGCGCCCTATTGCCATTCAACGCTCTAATCCCACTGAAGCTATCCGCCAAGTTCTACTGAGCGGTAAATTGCGGCTGCAGGAGGGCAATAGCGTTATTGTCTTTCCTGAGGGCACAAGAGTGCCAGCTGGCACCCTCGGCCAATTTAAAAGCGGTGGCGCCGCCATAGCCAAAAGTGCCGGGGTAGACATAATCCCTGTTGCCCATGACGCAGGCAGTTATTGGTTGTGCGGCCGCTACACCAAACAGCCTGGTACCATCCATATGCATATAGGTCCTGCGATCGATACCAGTAAAGAAAGTGCACGGGATTTAACCGAAACCGCTAGGCTCTGGATCAGCAACAAGTTGCACCTTTAATCCACAGCGCAGCGAGCCCGCCCTGTTATAGATTTAGTGGCGCTCCAATTGGTAGTTGAGGCCAAAAAGGCACACCGCAAGCGACCCACCCCTGGTCGGAGAATCAACCTTAAGGCCATAAAATGGTCTAAAACTATCAAAGTATAACCGCTAATAGTCCTAAGCTAAATTTCGGCCTTCTTCCAAGAGCACTAAACGTCTAGATTGACCACTGAAAGCGCGTTGGTTTCAATAAAGTCACGCCGAGGCTCAACCTGATCTCCCATTAGGGTGGTGAACATCTGGTCTGCGGCGATCGCATCCTCAACGGTTACCAGCAACATTCGCCTGCTCTCTGGGTCCATGGTGGTTTCCCACAGCTGCTCAGGGTTCATCTCTCCCAAGCCTTTATAACGCTGAGTGTTAATACCGCGGCGGGATTCGGTCATCAACCAGTCCAGCGCTTCCTTAAAGCTTGCAACAGGCTGATTGCGTTCGCCGCGCTGAACGTACGCGCCCTCTTCGATCAACCCCTGCAGAATATCTCCAAGATTGACCATCGCACTGTACTCATTAGAATCAAAAAAGTCGCGGCTAAGACTATGGTAATAAGGTACTCCATGGGCCGTGATTTCAATGGTGGGCAAAAAGATATTGCGCTCTTTGTCTTCTTTAGCAGTCACCCGATAGCGATGGGTGCCATTTTCAGTTTCACTGAGTTTTTCTTGAAGTTCACTACACCAGGCCTCAACATCGCTGCTTTTTTGCAGACGTTCGCTATCAAGGCTATTTATGTATATCAGGGCTTCAAGCACCTCTTGCGGGTATACTAGGGACATACGCTCAATTAGATTAGACACATGTCTGAACTGACCCACCAACGTTTCAAGCGCAGCTCCCTGCATTGCGGGTGCGTCAGCACTCACATGCAAGCTTGCACTTTCTAAGGCCTTTTGGGTGAGATAAACCAGCAGCGCTGGGTCATCTTTTACATATTGCTCATTCTTACCTTTACTGACCTTATACAGGGGTGGCTGAGCAATATAAACGTGGCCATTCTCTACCAGCTCTCGCATCTGCCTAAAGAAAAATGTCAGAAGCAAGGTGCGAATATGAGATCCATCTACATCTGCGTCAGTCATGATTACAATAGTGTGATAGCGTAATTTTTCCAGATTAAATTCTTCTGTGCCAATGCCGCAACCTAAAGCGGTAATAAGCGTACCCACTTCGACGCTAGACAGCATCTTGTCAAAACGCGCCTTCTCAACATTTAATATCTTACCTTTCAGAGGCAAAATAGCCTGTGTCTTGCGAGCCCTACCCTGTTTGGCAGAGCCACCAGCAGAATCACCCTCCACAAGGTACAGCTCAGATAGTGCAGGATCCTTCTCCTGACAGTCTGCAAGCTTTCCTGGCAGGCCAGCAATATCCAAGGCACCTTTTCGCCGCGTCATCTCACGAGCTTTGCGGGCGGCCTCACGCGCGCGCGCGGCATCAATCATCTTATTAACAATGGCTCTTGCTTCCTGCGGAAACTCCATCAGGTAGTCACTAAATTTTTCGCCCATCTCCTGCTCAACCGCCGACTTAACCTCGGAGCTGACCAGTTTGTCTTTGGTCTGTGAAGAGAACTTAGGATCGGGAACCTTAACCGACACAATGCCAGTTAAGCCCTCGCGGGCATCATCACCGGTTGTGGCTACCTTTGACTTACCATTAATACCTTCTTTCTCAATATAGCTATTTAGCCCACGAGTTAGGGCCGAGCGAAAACCCGCAAGATGAGTACCGCCGTCCCGCTGAGGGATATTGTTGGTATAGCAAAGAATATTTTCCTGAAACCCATCATTCCACTGTAAGGCCACCTCAACGCTAGTGCCATCTTCACGCTCAGTACTAAAGTGCATGATTTTGTTAACAGTGGTTTTATTGGTGTTTAGATATTCAACAAAGGCACTGAGACCACCGTCGTAGGCATAAGCCTCCTCTTTGCCACTGCGCTCATCATGTAAAACAATTCTTACACCGGAGTTCAAAAATGATAACTCTCGCAACCGCTTAGCTAGCTGGTCAAAATGAAACTTAATATTCGTAAACGTATCTTCAGAAGGCGCAAAATAGACTTCAGTACCACTGATATCCGTATCCCCAACCACAGCAAGAGGTGCCGTTGGTACTCCGTGTTCATAGGTTTGCTCATGGACCTTACCGTTGCGGCGAATAGTTAAGCGCATCCTCTTTGAGAGCGCATTAACCACCGAAACCCCAACGCCATGTAGCCCACCCGAGACCTTGTAGCTATTGTCGTCAAACTTACCACCAGCATGGAGCACTGTCATAATGACCTCTGCTGCAGAAACCCCCTCATCATGCATTTCGGTGGGAATGCCGCGGCCGTTATCAGAGACAGAGATAGACTCATCTGGATGAATAACAATACGAATTTCTGAACAATGCCCAGCTAAGGCCTCATCAATAGAGTTATCGACAACCTCAAAAACCATATGATGCAGGCCCGTTCCATCATCGGTATCACCGATATACATGCCGGGTCGCTTGCGAACGGCATCGAGCCCTTTAAGCACCTTGATGCTCGACGAGTCATAATTCGGTTCTTCTATCATATCTTTCACTTTCCTGTTTTACCGCCCACTGAAGCCACGCCATGTTCCATGTGGAACATTTGATGATCTATTCCAACAACCAAACCTGTGAAGTCACTCTTATCGACTCCGGTCATAAAATACTGGCAACCAAGGCCATTAAGGCAACTAACAACCTGACCCCGATGCTCATAATCAAGCTCTGCTGGCAAATCATCCAACAAAAACAAGCAAGGCTGGCCTGTTTTTTCTTGAAAATGCATACCCTGAGCAAGCTTTAGAGCATAGACTAACAGCTTAATTTGCCCCCTAGAAAGCCGCTCCGCCGCTGCAACCCCGTCCACCTTAACCCTAATATCGGCCTTATGGGCCCCATGATTCGTTTTACCCGTTGCAACATCCCGCAGCTCATCAGCCGCCATGACCTCTTCTAGGCTACGCTGCACATCCCAACCTGGTCGATATTCAATATCCAGAATACCAAGCCCATCAAAACACTCTGCAACAGCAACCACCTGCCTATTTAACTCAACTAAATACTGCTTGCGATAGTGGGTAATCTGCTCGCTTAAGGGTATTAGCTCAGCCGTCCAAATGCGCAGCTGATCTTTATCTATTCTACCATGACGAAGCAGTTGATTGCGCTGTTTTAACGCTTTTTGAAAGCGCCGCCAGAGATTGGTATACCCATGTTCCACGTGGAACACACCCCAGTCCAAAAATTGCCTTCTCTGTAACGGCCCGCCCTCAAGTAGAGTGAAACTATGGGCATCTATTAACTGAAGGGGAAGTTGCTTTACTAGCTGTACTGCGGACTGCAAAGACTCGCCGTCAAGGCGCGCCTCAAAGCGACCCTGGGCTGTCCGCTTGATGCCAAGTTGCTGGGAATAGCCCTCTCGCTCAACGCGAGCCGCAACGACAAGCTCATCACTATCTTCATTCACCACAACGCGCAAGTCGCGGTGCCTAAAGGAGCGGCCACGGCCCAGCAAGTGAATAGCCTCAAGTAGACTGGTCTTACCACTACCATTAGCGCCATAAATAATATTAGCGCCAGGATGGCAAGAAATCTGAACATTCTTCAGGTTTCTAACCTGCAGAACATCCAACCGAGAAAGATACATAGGAAATTACAGCTTACCAGTAGATCGTGCTGGCCAAAGGATCATAGGCGCATAGGCATGACAACATACACTGCACTACCATCACCATCGTCCTCTACCAGCGCACTGCTGTTGGAGTCAGACAACGTGAAGCGAATATCCTTACCTTTAAGAACATTTAAAACATCGAGCAGATAGCTAACATTGAAACCAATCTCCAGATCATCGCCTACATAGTTAACCGTAACCTCCTCTTCTGCCTCTTCCTGCTCCGGGTTATTGGCCACCATTTTAATGGCACCATCGGACAGCAGTATGCGCACACCACGATATTTTTCATTAGATAATATAGCGGTGCGGCTAAAGGCTTGTTTTAGCTCGGCACAGTCACCAGTAACCAACTTGTCGCCACCCTTAGGTAGCACTCGATCATAATCGGGATAGGCGCCGTCCACTAGTTTAGACGTAAAGCAGTAATCTGGACCTGTAATTCGAATATGGTTAGAACCCATGGAAACCTGCACATCGCCCTCACCGAGCAACCGGGACAGCTCCATAATACCTTTGCGCGGTAAAATAGCCGTAAGCGTTTCGCCAACCTCAACTTCGCACACCCCATCGCAGAGCGCCATACGGTGGCCATCTGTAGCCACAACGCGTAATTTGTTGGTGCTTAGCTCCCACAGCATACCATTGAGGTAATAACGCACATCTTGTTGTGCCATAGCAAACGAGGTAGCTTCAATCAGACCCTTAAGCATACTTGCCTGAACCTCAAAACCAATACTTTTTTCGCCCTCATCAACAGATGGAAACTCATTGGCCGGAAGTGTGGCAAGAGTAAACTTACTGCGGCCACTCTTGAGCGTGGCCTTGCCGTCACTGCTAGAAAAGTCGACTTGCGCGTCTTCTGGCAATGAACGACATATATCAAGAAATTTACGCGCCGACACCGTAACCTCACCGGGATCAGTGGCAACACCTACCTCAGTAGATCCAATAATCTCTACTTCAAGATCTGTTCCTGTCAACGAAAGTCTAGTGCCCTCAAGACTCAGTAGCACATTGGATAAAATAGGAAGTGTCTGACGACGCTCAACAACACCCACAACAAGCTGCAGTGGTTTTAAGAGTGCTTCACGGGAAAGGCTGAATTTCATAGTAACTTTCTATCTCCAATTTGTTTTAGTTATTTGAACAACTGTTTCATTGATCGGCTTTAAGAGCGGCATAAATACACCAGCTCAGGTAGAGAGTGTACGATAGAGGTTCTTTAGATCTCGCTGAACCTCACGATCCATCCCCTCCAGCTCTTTTACCTTGCGACAGGCGTGTAACACAGTTGTGTGGTCACGCCCACCAAAGGACTCCCCTATCTCCGGCAAACTATGATTGGTCAGTTCTTTAGCGAGAGACATGGCCACCTGTCTAGGACGCGCTACAGAGCGGCTGCGCCGCTTGGAAAGCATGTCCGACATCTTCAACTTATAGTAGTCTGCCACCACCCTTTGAATGTTATCTATGGTAACTAGCTTGTCTTGCAGTGCCAATAAATCTTTCAGGGATTCGCGAATTAAATCAATATCAATGGGCCTGCCTGTAAACTGGGCGTGCGCCATAACCCGCTTTAAGGCGCCTTCGAGCTCCCGCACATTAGAGCGAATACGCTGCGCGATAAAAAACGCGGCGTCTTTGGAAAGAGGCATGCCAACCTGCTCTGCTTTGTTCATTAAAATAGCAGCTCGGGTTTCAAGCTCAGGCGGTTCCACGGCGACTGTCAAACCCCAGCCAAATCGCGACTTTAAACGCTCTTCAACCCCATCGATTTCCTTAGGGTAACGGTCACAGGTAAGAATCATCTGCTGACCCCCCTCTAACAGTGCGTTATAGGTATGAAAGAACTCCTCCTGGGAGCGCTCCTTACCGGCAAAAAACTGAATGTCATCAATAAGTAAGGCATCTACCGAGCGATAGAAGCTCTTAAACTCATCTATCGCCTTAAGTTGTAGTGCCTTTACCATATCGGCAACAAAACGCTCAGAGTGCAAATATACTATTTTCGCATCGGGTTTCTTGGCCCGCATCGCGTTGCCCACAGCGTGCATAAGGTGGGTTTTACCCAAACCTACACCACCATAGATAAAAAGAGGATTGTAGGACCCACCAGGATTTTCTGCTACTTGTTGCGCAGCGGCAAAAGCCAACTGATTAGATTTACCTTCGACAAAACTATCAAAGGTAAAATTGCTATTTAAGTTCGTTTTGAGGCTGCTCTCTGCAGCCGACTCAATAATTGCCGGGGCCTCTATAATGGGTTTGGCTATCTGATTAAGCTTTCTCTGTTCTGTTACTACAGGCGCAGGTTCTGCGCCATAGGCATCCACAACCTCTCGGTCAAGTCCAACCGGATTTGAGCGCGCCGGAACAGAGCCACGACCGGCGGCCACAACCAAAGAAACGGCGCTCCCACCCAGCTGAGCATACAACTCTTCAATACGCGACAAAAACTTATTCTTTACCCAGTCTTCAATAAAACGATTCGGTGCAAGTAGCATTACCACCCCACCGATTTGATCGGAGGACGATTGAACCATCAGTGGTCTTATCCAGGTATTGTATTGTTGTTCTGGCAACTCACTTCGTAACTGGTTTTGGCATTGCGACCAAACCACCTCAGGCACATCTAAACCCATTCTATTAACCTTTTTTTATCCGCTGGTTGCACCGAGTAACGGCGTCAGCCTCAGCCATATGACCAGCGTTTACTTTATAATTATCTCTGCAATTTATTATTTAATTGCTTGTGAAGGATTCTATACCCAAGATTAATAATTATCCACACGGCAAAATATAGCTCTATAAAAAATAATTAAAATATACTATAAAAATCAACAACTTATATAAACTCAATGTTTTTTTTATCAACAGTATTAGAAATAAAATTGATTAAAAAACAACCAACACCTGTGGATAACCTGTGCTTATACAGTATAAAACCAGTGTTTAACCGCAAAACATCAACATATTTACCAATATCAATAGAACCGCCAAAACCTATAGTGACCAAACACAAAAAAACAGTCACTTTCCAATACAGAATGACGAAAAAATACGCCCGAGCAGGTCGTCGGATGTGAACTGACCAGTGATCTCTGAGAGCTGTGCCTGAGCCTGCCGCAGGTCTTCCGCTAAAAGCTCTCCAGCGCCAGCATCTTCGAGTTGTGCAATACCGGTGGCAACCAAACTCTGGGCTTTAATCAGCGCATCTAGATGGCGACGACGAGCCGAGAACACGCCCTCAGTTTCCCCCTGATAACCGATAGTTTTTTGTAAATACGCGCTTAAAGCCGCAAGACCTGTACGCTCTTTGGCTGAGATGGCGAATGTGTTAACTCGCCCTGAAACGGCGCCCGCCGTATGTCCTGAGTGGTCGATTTTATTTAATACCAGGGTCACTGGCTGTCTGGCCTCGGGTAACCTAGTGAAATATTCAGGCCAAATTGACAACAAATCTGGACTGTCTGTCTCAGTGGCGTCAACCAAAAACAAAATCACATCAGCATTCTCAATTTCAACCCAGGCCCGGCGAACACCCTCTTGCTCTATTGGGTCATCACTCTCTCTCAACCCGGCGGTATCAACAACATTTAACGGCACACCATCAAGCAAGATACGTTCGCGCAGAACGTCACGGGTTGTCCCCGCCACAGGAGTAACAATAGCGGCGTCACTTCCCGCCAATGCGTTTAATAGGCTCGACTTGCCTGCGTTGGGCCTTCCTGCCAACACCAATGTCATGCCGTCTCGCAATATTGAACCCTGCCGCGCCCTCACCAGAATTGCCTGCAAATCGAACGCCAAATCATGTAGGTTCTTTCTGAGCCTCTCGTCCGCTAAGAAATCAATCTCCTCTTCAGGAAAATCAATCGCCGCCTCTACATAAATGCGCAAGCGGATCATCTTTTCAACCAATTGATTAACCAGCACAGAGAACTCACCCTGCATAGAGCGCACCGCCGAACGCGCGGCCTCGTAGGACGATGCATCAATTAGATCCGCAATAGCCTCAGCCTGAGTAAGGTCCATTTTATCATTTAAAAATGCTCGCTCACTAAATTCTCCTGGACGAGCTAACCGAGCACCTAATTCAACACAGCGCAGAACCAACCTATTTAAGACCACCGTTCCTCCATGGCCTTGGAGCTCCAACACGTTTTCGCCAGTAAACGAACCCGGACTGGGAAAGTAAAGAGCAATGCCCTCATCGATAACTTCGCCCTGAGCATCTCTAAACCTACAGTAGTTGGCTAGTCGTGGCTCCATTGTTTGCCGGCCAACTAGACCAGTCAGATAGGGTGATAGATCGGCAGCCCCCGAGAGACGTACCACCCCAACACCACCGCGCCCAGGAGCTGTGGCAACAGCGACGATCACATCTTTATTGTTTTGTATCATAGGAGAATTATGCCTGAAAACTTACCCCGGAAACCTAAATTAAAAAAGGCTCCGTTAGGAGCCTTTTTTGAACCCTAGATAGCACCTATCCCTTGCTCTTGGCAGATTGGAGTTGTCTATTAACAATCCACTGCTGCGCCATAGAGAGCAGGTTATTCACTGTCCAATAAAGCACCAGACCGGCCGGAAAAATCATAAAGAACAGAGTAAACATAATTGGCATTAATTGCATCACCCGGGCCTGCATGGGGTCCGTGGGCATGGGTTGCAGTTTCTGCATCAGCAACATGCTCGCACCCATCACCAGTGGTAAAACAAAATAAGGATCCTTTGCAGACAGATCCTGAATCCACAGTGTCCAAGGAGCGTGCCGAATTTCAACTGATTCCAAAAGTACCCAATACAGGGCCAAGAAAACTGGCATCTGTAATAACATAGGGAAACAGCCGCCGGCAGGATTAACCTTTTCTTTCTTATACAAACCCATTAATTCCTGGGACATTTTTTGACGATCATCCCCGTACAGTTCTTTCAACCGCGCCATTTCGGGCTGTAAGTTACGCATCTTAGCCATAGACCTGAGGCTAGTCGCAGACAGCGGATAGAGAATCAGCTTGATACCAAGAGTCAGCAAAATGATTGACCAACCCCAGTTACCCACCTGGTTGTAAATTGCCTGCATGGCAAAAAATATGGGCTTGGCCAGCATCCACAGAAACCCATAGTCAATCGTAAGATCTAAGTATTCGGCTAACTTGGATAGTGCGTCCTGATCTTTGGGGCCCACATAAAATTGTGCTCCATAGCTTCCGGATTCACCAGCCAAGACCGATATAGGCTGGCCTGTAAAACCCATTAAATAAATATCTTTGGCACCTAATTTACGCAAACTAAAATTGTTTACATCTGCAGCGGGGGGAATCCAGGCGCTTACAAAGTAATGCTGGACCATAGCTACCCAACCACCTTTGACAGAAGCAGTAACCGTTTCATCTTCCATATCACCGAAATCATACTTTGAGTAATTTTTCTCGGCTTCTCGCAGTGCCGCGCCCAAATAAGGCTGCACGCCTGTTGACTCAATTAGAGGCGAATTAGAATCTCGTTTAATTTGACCATAAAAGGTCGCACTCCAGTCGAGTGAGGTTTGGTTATTAACTAGATATTCAACACCGACGTCATAGCCTGAACGACTAAATGTAAAACGCTTGACTAGATCTACACCATTTTGACTAAAGGTTAGGTCTACCTTTAACCCTTCACCACCGTAGCTAAAGTCATAATTATCTTGAGCAGAAATAAAGCGTGGTCTGCCATCGCGAGTGTCTGTCCCATTTGGTCCAATTAAACCGCTCTGGGCAATATACATATTGCTGGTAGTGCGGTTGAGCAGTTGAAAAGGAACCCCACCATCTTCTGCCATTTTAGTGAGGTGCTGTAACAGCCTAACCTCAATAATATCGCCGCCATATGTATCTATAACAACCTCTAATACATCATTGCGCACTGTTACTAGTTGGCCGCTGGCTGTTAGAACATTGTTGGCTGCTGGCAACTGTTGATTGAGAGTTAACGCCGGCAGCTCTTCATCTTTGCTGGTTTGATCAATAGTCTGGGGGATTGGATTATCCGATTCCGGGATACCATAACTGCTTTGCTGAATAATCTCTGGTTCTCTTGCGTCCTGAAACTCGGTCCACTCAATGACCAGAAGCAAGGCAACAAGCCCCATACCGCCTAATAATGATGTTTTTAGCCAATCCATTCTATTTATAACTCTGTGTGATTAGTGTGACAGGGGGTACTTATGTCTTTTTCAGTACAATCTGCAACCGGGTCGTAACCCCCTGGATGAAACGGGTGGCACTTTACAAGCCTAAGCACAGTAAGATAACCCCCCTTGAAAAAACCATAGCGGTTAAACGCCTCTTCTGCATAACAGGAGCAGGTTGGATAAAAGCGACAGTTCTTGCCCAAGAATGGACTGACCGCAAACTGATAAAACTTAATAATTGCAATGGCCAACTTACGCATTGCTGTCTCCCATCGATTCACAGCGCAGCTGCAGTCTGCACCAAGATTGATGCAACAACAAGTTCATCTCTTTAGCGCTTAATTGATCAGTTCCTTTGCGGGCCAAAAAAACAATATCTAAGGCTAGGGGAAAGTCAAAATTACGGAAGGTCTCCCTAACAACACGCTTTACGCGGTTGCGGCCAACTGCTGTAGGAATATTTTTCTTGGCAATAACCAACCCTAACCGAGACTGGCTAAGGTTATTGGGCAAAGCTAATAAGAGAAGTTTAGGGTGAGCAACTTTTAACCTGTTGCGATCAAAAACCTCCTTGTATTCAGAGGCTTTTAATAGACGGCGATTTTTGCTGAAGGCGTAATTGGGCACGGGGCCCTAAAACCTACGCAGATAAACGCTTACGGCCCTTAGCACGACGGCGATTAAGAACAGCGCGTCCACCAGGAGTAGCCATGCGGGATCTAAAACCATGGGTGCGTTTGCGCTTTAAGTTGCTAGGCTGGAATGTTCTTTTCATTGTCTTAATCCAAAAATAATTGCGGTACTGTTTTCAGGCGGGGGATTCTAATGAAATTACCTCCTTATATCAATGGTTTATTCCTTAAATATCAGTTAACCATAAACAACATAAATACGACGCTCGCAAAACTATTAAAGGTTCGACAATTATTAACATCTTATGCCCAAGCTGTTCACATAACTATGCTTTGGTTAGCTATAAATTATTTTCGTGTATAAAACCTTTGGATAAGATCAATAACGACCCACAGAAAATCCAATAAGTGGTTCGTACCCAAAATTAGTCTTGTTTTAATACCAACTAAAACATAACTAATCACAACCAAGAGGGCACACTAATCACCTACATATACAGCGGTTTTTTATGTCTAAATTATTGTTTTATATATAGATTTAAACTTTACTCACAATAAGGTTCCGCCCTAATAACAACAATAAAAATATAAATAACACTATATACAGATAATAAATCTAATTAATAATTTAAACCATCCAAGGATACCCACAGTTAAAAATCCCTGATAAAACAGCTTATTATTTAGCTAATCACCCGTATAATAGACCTCTGACGTTAATCACAGCAGTTAAAACTCTATGCGATACCCTGATCAATTTGATGTCATCGTTATTGGTGGCGGCCATGCTGGCACCGAAGCTTGCTTAGCGGCGGCGCGTATGGGTTGCCAAACGCTGCTGTTGACTCACAATATCGAAACCCTGGGCCAGATGTCATGCAATCCTGCTATAGGCGGGATTGGAAAAAGTCACCTGGTTAAAGAAATTGATGCCCTGGGTGGCGCCATGGCCTTGGCAACTGATCTTGGTGGTATTCAATTTAGGGTGTTAAATTCTCGAAAAGGCCCGGCGGTCAGAGCTACTCGCGCCCAAGCAGACAGGGCCCTGTACAAAGCAGCAATACGCAGCATGCTGGAAAATCAACCTAACTTAACTATTTTTCAGCAAGCCGTCGATGATTTGATAATCGATGGCGATAGAATAACCGGCGCAGTGACACAAATGGGCCTGCATTTTAGCGGCAAGGCAGTGGTTGTTACTGCCGGAACCTTCTTGGCGGGCAAAGTTCACATTGGTTTAGAAAACCATGCCGCAGGCCGAGCTGGCGATCCAACCTCTGAAAACTTGGCAATGCGGATGCGCGAACTGCCCTTTCGGGTAGAGCGCTTAAAAACAGGCACTCCCCCAAGGATTGACGCACGCAGCGTCGACTTCACCCACCTGCCGGAGCAGTGGGGAGATAAGCCGGAACCTGTCATGTCGTACATAGGGCGACTTGATGATCATCCGCAGCAGACTTGCTGTTGGATTACATACACTAACACCACAACTCACGACATCATTCACAGCGGCATGGATCGATCACCTATGTATACGGGTGTTATTGACGGAGTTGGGCCAAGGTACTGTCCCTCAATAGAGGACAAGGTGGTGCGCTTTGCCGACAAAGACAAACACCAAATTTTTATTGAGCCTGAGGGTTTGAGCACCCATGAACTGTACCCTAATGGCATTTCCACTAGCCTTCCCTTTGATGTCCAGCTAAATCTAGTTCGATCTATTAAAGGATTTGAGAATGCCCATATCACTCGCCCTGGCTATGCCATTGAGTATGACTACTTTAACCCGCAGGACCTTAAATATTCGTTAGAAACAAAAGCTATTGAAGGGCTGTTTTTTGCTGGCCAAATAAATGGCACTACGGGTTATGAGGAGGCGGGGGCCCAAGGTCTTTTGGCTGGCACAAACGCTGCCTTGCAGGTACAGGATAAGGAGAGCTGGTGTCCTGGACGCGACGTTGCATACACTGGTGTTCTCGTTGATGATTTAATAAGTATGGGCACTGCGGAGCCCTATCGCATGTTCACCAGCCGAGCAGAATATCGCCTGTTACTGCGCGAAGATAATGCAGATTTACGATTGACCGAAAAAGGCCGTGAGCTGGGCTTGGTTAACGATAGTCGCTGGCAGTGGTTCTGTGAAAAGCGTGAGGCTATTGAGTTGGAGCGCCAGCGCCTTAAAGATATTTGGATTCAACCCGGCACAGAGGCTGCGGCTAAACTGGCTGATCATATTGAAAAGAAGCTTTCCCATGAGTACTCGCTATTTGATCTACTCAAGCGCCCCGAACTAACCCATAAAATTATTTCTTCAGCTTATCCTGTCGCAGAGAACCCTGTAACAGAGCAGGTAGCCGAGCAGGTTGAAATAGACGCTAAATACTCAGGTTATATTAACCGACAGCAGGACGAGGTAGACAGGCTCCGGCGACATGAAAACACAGTTATCCCGCCTGATTTTGATTATCAAAGGATTAGTGGGTTATCTAATGAAATTAAACAAAAACTCAGCGCTGCACAACCAGACACTTTGGCTCGCGCATCGAGGGTTCCCGGCGTAACTCCTGCAGCAATATCACTTCTATTGGTGATGCTTAAAAAACATGCAGCCTGATTCCTCAAACGGTCAGCCTCGTAGCCCCTATGGTAATGGACCCAAAAGTCAAAAACGAGCCAGGCTTACCGCAGGTATTGATAAGCTAGGCATCTCCTGCAGCCCTAAGCAGGTGGACTTGTTGATCTCCTACTTAGAAATGCTAGAGCTATGGAACAAAACCTACAACTTGACCGCTATTCGCGACCCCATGTTAATGATTGATCTGCACCTGCTCGACAGTCTCGCCGTGCAACCTCATATTACTTATAAGCAAAACCTTATTGATATCGGAACCGGGCCTGGTCTGCCCGGCATACCCTTGGCGATTATGAATCCAAGCAAAAAATTTACTCTGCTCGATAGTGCCGGTAAGAAAACGCGCTTTCTATTTCAGGTGCGTAACGAATTGGATTTAAACAATGTGCTTGAGATAAACACGCGAGCCGAAGCTTTCAAGCCAGAAATAACCTATGATGCCGTGTTGAGTCGCGCCTTTAGTTCTCTTCCAGACATGCTCAAAACCTGTGGGCATTTAGTAGGTGAAAAAGGCTGTTTTATGGCCATGAAAGGTAAATTGCCTGAATCAGAGTTGAGCGCAATACCGAAAAACTATAAGGTCAGCGACCTGTGTCGGTTAAAAATACCAAATGTAGAAGGCGAAAGGCACTTAATAACCATAACTCATAGCTAACAAAAGGCTTTTATAAGGTAATTTCATCAGTGCGCATACTATCAATAGCAAACCAGAAGGGTGGGGTCGGAAAAACCACTACCAGCGTCAATCTTGCTGCATCTTTGGCAGCTTATAAAAAGCGCGTGCTATTGGTGGATATTGATCCCCAAGGTAATGCAACGATGGGTTCCGGTATAAATAAACAAGATTGTAAGCTCAGTGTTTATCATGTGCTTACGGAAAAAAACACAATTGAAGATGTGATTGTGACTGCTGAGCAAGGTAAATACCACTTGCTGCCGTCGAACGGTGACTTGGTTGCTGCCGAGGTTGAGTTAATGCAGGAGATCGGCCGTGAAAGTCGGTTGAGGCACGCCATCAAACGAGTCGCTAGTAACTACGACTACGTTATCATCGACTGCCCTCCCTCTTTAAATATGCTAACTGTCAATGCATTAGTTGCCAGCGATGGGGTTTTAATCCCAATGCAATGCGAATATTACGCACTTGAGGGGCTTTCGGCGCTCAACAACACCATTCGCCAAATCGCCAAGCTTATCAACCCAGCATTAAAAATTGAGGGTATTTTACGCACCATGTATGACCCCCGCAGTAGTCTGACCAATGCCGTTTCAGCTCAGCTTAGAAAATATTTTGGCGATCGCGTGTACCGGGTTAGTATTCCACGTAATGTACGTCTTGCTGAGGCGCCAAGCCACGGGATGCCTGCGCTGGTGTACGACAGAAACTCCAAAGGATCTGTAGCTTACTTAGCTTTGGCTGGAGAGATACTCCGCCAAGAAAAAGCTCAGAACACAACAAAATCCCAAGCTTCAGGAAGCTAATAACATGGCCACAAAACGACAAAGTCTTGGTAAAGGGTTGGATGCCCTACTTGGCATTCCAGATGTAGAGGAGCTTACAGGCGAGAATTCCGACGCTGAGACATCCGCCATTGCACCGGATACGCTGACAGACGGCAAGCTTTGTCAGTTACCCGTAGAGTTACTTCAGCGAGGAAAATACCAACCGCGTCGTGACTTAAACCCGCAGGCTTTGCAAGAGTTGGCTAACTCAATTGCCACACAGGGCGTTATGCAGCCAATTATTGTGCGAGCAATAGGTCCGGAAAAGTATGAAATTATTGCTGGTGAGCGTCGCTGGCGTGCCTCCCAGCAGGCCGGACTTGAAAGCATTCCAGCTGTAGTTCGTGATGTGTCTGATGAAGCCGCTATTGCTATGGCGCTGATCGAGAACATTCAGCGTGAAGATCTAAATCCAATTGAAGAGAGCTTGGCACTTATACGACTGCAAGAAGAGTTTGAGTTAACCCAGCAGCAGGTTGCCGATGCTGTGGGTAAGTCACGCTCAGCGGTAACTAATCTAATGCGCCTTGCCAGTCTTGAGTCTCAGGTACAGTCGCAAGTTGAGCGAGGAGAGTTAGAGCTAGGTCATGCCAAATGTCTCCTTGGACTCGTCGGAGATCAGCAAATACAGGCGGCGCGAACGGTTGCCGCTAACGGGATGACTGTGCGTCAGACTGAAATACTCGTGAAAACCCTGCAAAACCCGAAAGTAAAACCAACCACCACCCTCACTAATAGCCCAGATATTATGCGCCTTCAGGAAGAGTTATCAGAGAAGGTTGGAGCTGCAGTGCAGATTCAGCACAGTAGCAAAGGGTCAGGAAAACTGGTTTTTAAATACAACAGTGTGGATGAACTCGAGGGCATTTTGGATCATCTGAAATAGCTAGCTATTGAGCTGGATAATTACCACTATATAAAGGTATATAGTGAGTTGAATATCACCAACACTATACCTATAATGCCGATCCGTTTGAGGAGGGGCTGTTTTCCCTGTAATCAACAAGGGAACACTGGCCGAAACATCGCATGACAACCATTCCCAAGCCGCCGTTGCATAAAGTAGCACTGTATCAGTTAATGGTGCTTATAGCGGTCAGTGGTCTGTTGTCACTTAAGGGCCTAGTTTTGGCTTGCTCGGTCTTGGTTGGCGGTCTAATCCAGATTGTTCCTCAAGCTTGGTTTGCCAACCGTGCATTTAGATATTCCGGTGCTCGACAGGTAGCGCTGGTGGTTAGAGCTATGTATCAGGGAGAGGCAGGAAAAATTATTTTAACTGCGGCAATGTTTGTCTCTACATTCATTTTGTTGCCAAAGTTAAATTTTTTGGCCGTTTTTAGTAGTTTTATCGTAATGATGCCATTGCAGTGGTTTATTACCATAAGGCTATTCAAGTAGTAAGTAATGCTGGTTGCACACCTTTTAATAGGTATACGCTGGCTTAAATTAGAATTGCACTGATTTAAATGAGAGTTGAGATACATGGCAGGCGAAAACCCCGCAAGTACAACTGAATATATTCAGCACCACTTAACCAATTTGGTTTACGGCAATCATCCAGACAATGGCTGGGGCTTTGCTCATGGTGCCCAGGAAGCGGCTGAAATGGGCTTTATGGCAATTCATGTAGACTCGATGGCTTGGTCAGTGGGCTTAGGTATATTGTTTTGCTGGTTGTTTCGCGCTGCGGCAAAGCGAGCGACTACCGGCGTACCCTCAGGAGTGCTCAACTTCGTTGAATTAATTGTCGAGTTTATTGATGGGGCAGTAAAAGATAGTTTTCATGGCAGCAACAAAATGGTCGCTCCATTGGCGCTGACGATCTTTGTGTGGATCTTCCTCATGAACCTTATGGACCTGTTACCTGTCGATTTAATACCTGAGTTGTTGATGCTTGCTGGTGTCAACTATCAGAAGATTGTTCCATCGACAGATCCTAATATTACACTGGGTATGGCGCTGGGCGTTTTCATTTTAATGCTTTACTACTCTATAAAGATAAAGGGCACGGGATTTGTTGCTGAGCTGACAATGCACCCATTTAATCACTGGGGGTTTATTCCGATTAACCTATTCATGGAAACCGTTGGCCTCTTGGCTAAGCCGTTTTCACTAGGCCTTCGTTTGTTTGGCAACATGTATGCCGGTGAGATGATTTTTATTTTGATCGCGACCATGTTTGCAGCAGGCGCTGGTGCAGGCTTAATCGGTGGTGGCCTGCATGCGCAAATATTTGGTGATAACACCAGTGCGTGGTTCTGGCTGGTGATCTTTATTTTGGTCTGCGGGGTTTGCACGCTCAACCTCAAAGGAAAAATATCCACGGGAAAAACAGTCCTTCTATGTATGGTTTTTATGGCCCTAGGTGGTGGACTTACAGCTTTGGCTGGCGGGTTAATGCAGTGGGGCTGGGCAGTATTCCATATTCTAGTTATCACCCTGCAAGCATTTATATTCATGGTTCTGACAGTCGTCTATCTAAGCATGGCGCATGAAGACCACTAATTACTACTTTATTATTTAACTACTAAAAATCGGGAGTCTACGATGGAACTTGTAATAATTGCTGCGGCAATAATGCTCGGATTGGGCGCACTAGGGGCAGCTGTTGGTATGGGCCTGTTGGGCGGTAAGCTGATTGAAGGAACTGCTCGTCAACCAGAGCTAGGTCCAATGCTTCAGGGAAAAATGTTCCTGCTAGCTGGTCTGATCGATGCTGTGCCTATCATTGGTGTTGGTATCGCTATGTACCTAATCTTTGTTGTTGCTCCAGGTATGGGCGCGTAACAAAAATATATGATTTTTAACTCATCTATTAATGAGGTAATGGCGTGAATATTAATCTAACGCTTTTTGGTCAAATGGTGACGTTTGCATTCTTTGTGTGGTTTTGCATGAAGTTCGTATGGCCAGTCATTATTGAGGCTATGGAAGAGCGCCAGAAAAAAATCGCTGATGGACTTGATGCAGCTGACCGCGCCCTGCGTGATCTTGAATTGGCTCAGAATAAAGCTACTGACCAAATGAAAGAAGCCAAACAGGAGGCGGCCGGCATTATTGATCAGGCCAACAAACGCGCTAATCAAATCATCGATGAAGCAAAGCAACAGGCTATAGCTGAGGGCGATCGCCTTAAGGTTGCGGCCCAAGCAGATATTGAGCAAGAAATGAACCGTGCTAAAGAAGAGTTGCGTGCCACTGTGGCAGGCCTAGCTCTCGCTGGTGCGGAGAAGGTGCTCGAAGCTTCTATTGATGACAAAGCAAACCGCGCGTTAGTCGACAAACTGGCAGCACAGCTGTAACCGAGGTTTAATATGGCAGAATTGAGCACATTAGCTCGGCCCTATGCAAAGGCGGCGTTTGAATTTGCTGCTGATGCCGGGGACCTGCAGGGTTGGTCACAAAGCCTTTCCACTGCTGGGGCTGTTACACAGCAGCCGGCGGTTGTTAAGTTTTTGAGTTCTCCGAACTCGACAGCTCAGCAGCAAGCGGCGGCGCTTGTTGATATTTGTGGTGACGCGTTAAGTGCAACGGGTCGGAACTTTGTTGCAATACTGTCAGAACACAGGCGCTTGCAACTATTGCCGCAAATATCTCACCAGTTTGAAATCATGAAAGCTAACCGTGAAAAAGCGGTTGATGTTGAAGTGATATCAGCGCAAAAACTGGACGCAAAGCAGCAACAACAACTTAGCGATGCACTGAGTGCAAAGCTAGAACGTAAAATACACATGCAGGTTAGTTTAGATAAGAGCCTGCTCGGTGGTGCGGTAATACGCGCCGGGGATACCGTCATAGACGGGTCCATTCGTGGCCGTTTGGCCAAACTCGCCGATTCACTAAATTCCTAAGGATTGAGGCCTAAGCATGCAGCAACTGAATCCATCAGAGATCAGCGAAATTATTAAGAGTCGTATTGACAACCTTGATGTTTCGTCAGAAGCCCAAAATGAGGGCACCATTGTTTCCGTATCGGACGGTATCATTCGTATTCACGGTCTAGCCGACGTGATGTACGGCGAAATGATCGAATTCGATGGCGGTGTCTACGGTATGGCACTTAACCTGGAGCGCGATTCTGTCGGCGCCGTGGTTTTGGGCGACTACCAAACACTGGCCGAAGGACAAAAAGCCCGATGCACCGGACGTGTATTGGAAGTACCAGTAGGTCCAGAGCTGGAAGGTCGTGTTGTCGACGCTCTGGGTAACCCTATTGATGGCAAGGGCCCAGTTAACGCTACCCTCACTGATGCAATTGAAAAAGTTGCTCCGGGTGTAATTGAGCGTCAATCTGTTGACCAGCCAGTGCAAATTGGTTTGAAAGCCGTAGATACAATGGTGCCAATCGGTCGTGGCCAGCGAGAGTTAATTATCGGTGACCGTCAGATCGGTAAATCGGCCATTGCGGTTGATGCCATTATCAACCAGAAAGGCTCAGGTATTAAATGTATCTACGTAGCCGTTGGTCAAAAAGCTGCTTCTGTTGCCGCCGTTGTGCGTAAACTAGAAGAGCACGGCGCAATGGAACACACCATTGTGGTTGCGGCTACAGCATCTGATCCAGCTGCTATGCAGTTCCTGGCGCCATTTGCTGGTTGTTCTATGGGCGAGTACTACCGTGATCGCGGTCAAGATGCCCTAGTTATCTATGACGATTTGACTAAACAGGCTTGGGCCTATCGTCAAATCTCACTGCTACTGAAACGTCCTCCGGGTCGTGAAGCTTATCCAGGTGATGTTTTCTACTTGCACTCCCGTTTGTTGGAGCGTGCGGCACGAGTTAATGCAGGGTATGTAGAGAAATTCACCAACGGTGAAGTTAAAGGTAAAACCGGATCACTAACCGCCCTGCCCGTTATTGAAACTCAGGCCGGTGACGTTTCTGCATTTGTCCCGACCAACGTAATTTCGATTACCGATGGTCAGATCTTTCTCGAAGCAGATATGTTTAACGCCGGCATCCGTCCAGCGATGAATGCAGGTATTTCTGTATCGCGAGTTGGTGGCGCAGCCCAGACTAAAATCATCAAGAAACTGTCCGGTGGTATTCGTACCGCACTGGCACAGTATCGTGAACTAGCAGCCTTCTCCCAGTTTGCCTCCGACCTTGACGATGCAACTAAGGCGCAGCTTGACCATGGTGAGCGTGTAACTGAACTGATGAAGCAAAAGCAATATACACCACAGAGTATCGCTGAAATGGGTGTTATGGTTTACGCAGCTGATAACGGGTTCTTGCAGTCAGTTGAAGTTAGCAAGATTGGTGATTTTGAGGTCGCTCTACTCTCTTATATGAAAGCTGAGCACGGTGACCTGATGGATCAAATTAATCAGTCAGGTGATTACAACGACGATATCGGAGCTGGTTTTAAAGCGGCTCTGGATAAGTTTGTTGCAACCCAAACCTGGTAAGTCAGAGTAACCGGACAGGCATAAGAAATGGCAATCGGTAAAGAAGTTAAAACGAAAATTGCTAGCATTGGCAGTACGCAGAAGATCACTAGCGCCATGGAAATGGTTGCGGCGAGCAAGATGCGTCGAGCGCAGGACCGCATGGCATTGGGCAAGCCCTATGCCCAGCGTATCCGTGATGTTGTGGGTCATATCGCCAAAGCCGTTTCCGAGTACAAACATCAGTATTTGGAAGAGCGTGAAGTTAAGCGTGTTGCTTACATTGTGATTTCAACAGATCGCGGTCTCTGTGGTGGCTTGAACATTAACCTGTTCAAGGTGGCTCTGAAGTCGATGAAAGATTGGTCTGATAAGGGTATCGAAGTTGATATCTGTGTTGTTGGTAATAAAGCAGCAGGTTTCTTTAATGCCGTTGGCGGCAATGTTGTTGCTGCGGTTAAAGATATAGGTGATGAGCCTAATGCGGCAGATTTGATTGGTGGCGTAAAAGTGATGTTGGACGCCTTTGATGAAGGCCGTATCGACAAGCTGTTTGTGGTGAGCAACGAATTTGTTAACACAATGACTCAGTCACCAACTGTTGAACAACTTCTACCATTGGCAGCAACAGATGATACCAGCCTCAATCATCACTGGGACTATATCTATGAGCCAGATGCTCAAGAAATACTCGATGGCCTGCTGATTCGCTACATCGAATCCCAGGTATATCAGGGTGTTGTAGAGAACAAAGCCTGCGAGCAGGCGGCCCGAATGCTAGCTATGAAAAATGCCACCGATAATGCTGGTGACATGATTGATGAACTACAACTGCTTTATAACAAAGCACGCCAGGCAGCGATTACCCAAGAGCTGTCAGAAATTGTAAGTGGCGCAGCAGCTGTTTAAAGCCAAATGAATTTTAAAGGTTTAGTTAAGAGGAACCGGACATGAGTAGTGGACGTATCGTACAAATCATTGGCGCCGTGATCGATGTGGAATTTCCCCGCGATCAGGTACCCAACGTCTATGACGCCCTAGTAGTTGACAGTAAGGGTTTGACCCTAGAAGTTCAACAACAGCTGGGCGATGGCGTAGTGCGAGCAATCGCCATGGGGTCCTCTGAAGGGATCAGCCGAGGCTTAGGTGTTAACAACACTGCCGCACCGATTTCAGTTCCAGTGGGAATCGAAACCCTGGGTCGCATCATGGATGTGCTCGGTAACCCGATTGACGAAAAAGGCCCAATCGGTGAAAAAGAGCGTATGGCCATTCACCGCAAGCCACCAGCCTATGATGAGCTGGCTGCATCCGACGATTTGCTAGAGACAGGCATCAAGGTAATCGACCTGGTTTGTCCTTTCGCCAAAGGCGGTAAGGTTGGACTTTTTGGTGGTGCTGGTGTTGGTAAAACCGTAAACATGATGGAGCTTATCAATAACATTGCCACAGAGCATAGCGGTCTCTCTGTATTCGCTGGTGTTGGTGAGCGTACTCGTGAAGGTAACGACTTTTACTACGAGATGCAGGAGTCTGGTGTTGTAAACATCGAAACTCCAAGCGAATCTAAGGTAGCCATGGTATATGGTCAGATGAATGAGCCTCCAGGAAACAGACTGCGTGTAGCATTGACTGGTTTAACCATGGCCGAAAAATTCCGTGACGAAGGTAAAGACGTACTGTTATTCGTTGATAACATTTACCGTTACACATTGGCAGGTACAGAGGTATCTGCACTGTTGGGCCGTATGCCTTCAGCGGTAGGCTACCAGCCTACACTGGCTGAAGAAATGGGCGTACTTCAGGAGCGCATTACATCAACCAAGACTGGTTCTATCACATCTGTTCAGGCGGTATATGTGCCTGCGGATGACTTAACTGATCCATCTCCTGCAACTACATTTGCGCATTTGGATTCAACGGTTGTACTGAGCCGTGATATTGCTTCAAAAGGTATTTATCCAGCGGTAGACCCTCTAGATTCAACTTCGCGTCAACTTGACCCACTGATTATCGGCACCGAGCACTACGAAGTTGCTCGCGGTGTACAGTCAGTATTGCAAAGATATAAAGAGCTGAAAGATATTATTGCTATATTGGGAATGGATGAGCTTTCAGAAGAAGACAAAATGGCTGTAGCGCGCGCTCGTAAGATTGAACGTTTCCTATCGCAGCCATTCCATGTTGCTGAAATCTTCACTGGTTCACCGGGTAAGTATGTATCGTTGAAAGACACTATCGCCGGTTTCCAGGGTATTTTGGATGGTCAGTATGACGACCTGCCAGAGCAGGCTTTCTACATGGTTGGCTCTATCGACGAAGCGGTAGAAAAAGCGAAAAACCTATAAATTGCAGCAAGCAAAGGCAATAAAGAAATGGTTATGACAGTTCATTGTGACATTGTAAGTGCGGATGAATCCATTTTCTCCGGGTTGGTTGAGATGGTTGTTGCCACTGGATCTCTCGGAGAATTGGGTATTACGGCAGGACATGCGCCGCTGTTGAGTGATTTGCGCCCAGGGCCGGTTCGTATAGTTAAACAAGCAGGTGAAGAAGAAGTTTACTACCTGTCAGGCGGGTACCTCGAGGTACAGCCGACTACCATCTCAATACTGGCTGATACGGCAGTGCGGGCAGACGATATTGATGAGGCTGCAGCGGCGGAAGCTGTAAAGGATGCAGAAACCGCCCTAGCAAATCAGTCGGGTGAAATAGAGTACTCGAAAGCAGCCGCTATATTGGCGGAATCTACAGCGCAACTGCGCACGGTTCAGGCACTGCGTAAGAAATTAGGTGGCTAACTGGGTTCAGATTAAAAAGGGTGGCCTGGCCACCCTTTTTTTTGTCTATACTTTTTAGGCTGTCAGTCAATACTCCGCTTGCAGACGATTGCTATAGCCCTTGTGTTGTTGTTAATTTGACAGTACCGTAATAAACAATAAAAACCTTGTTGATTCCGATAAGCCGGAGCATTTAAAGACTACCTATGATCACCACCGACATTATTATTCTCGCCGCAGGTAAGGGCACTCGGATGCAGTCTGCGTTACCTAAGGTTCTGCATCAATTAGCAGGGCAACCCATGCTTTCCCATGTGTTAACGGCCGCCGATACTGTGGTTGGAGGGCAAAAAATCGTGATCACCGGCCATGGCTCCGATAAAGTAGAGCACGCCATAAAAGACACGGACAGTATAATTGTGCAACAGCAAGAACAGTTGGGAACAGCCCATGCGGTACAGATGGCAATTCCCTATTTGCGCAGCGATGCTAGGGTGCTCATTCTGTATGGGGATGTACCCCTTATAAGTGCGGATACCATCCATAAAATGTTAGCCGCAGTATCAGACAATAACATCAGCTTACTCACCATCAATTTCGATGATCCGCAGGGCTATGGACGCGTTGTGCGCAATCCGCTGGGTGACATCGAAGCCATTATTGAACAGAAAGATGCCAGTCCAGAGCAGCTTGATATCAAAGAGATCAACACCGGTGTTTTGGCGCTGGGGGCTAGCCAGTTGATTGAATGGCTGCCGCAAATTGATAATAACAACGCCCAGGGAGAGTATTACCTAACAGACCTTATTGCCTTAGCTCGAGCTAATGGCTATAAAATCAACAGTATTCAGCCTACATCTGCCAGCGAGGTAAGAGGCGTGAATAATCGCATTCAACTCAGCCACACGGAGCGCGCTCTGCAGTTACAGCGAGCAGAGGAACTAATGCTGTCAGGAACCACCCTGGCAGATCCGAATCGCTTTGATCAGCGTGGCAAACTCAGCGCTGGAACCGACAACTTTATTGATGTGAACTGCCTTTTTGAAGGAGAAGTTATTCTGGGTTCAGGTGTTTATATCGGCCCAAATTGCCATATTACCGACAGTGTAATCGGAGATGGAGTCGAAATTAAATCTAATACGGTAATCGAATCATCTCGTGTTGGTGACCATAGCATTCTTGGCCCCTTTGCCAGAATTCGACCCGGCACTGAGCTAGGAAAAAATACCAAGGTTGGCAACTACGTTGAGACTAAAAAAGCTATTGTTGGGGATGGCAGTAAAATAAATCACCTGAGTTACATAGGCGATGCTGAACTGGGAGACAACGTCAATATAGGTGCAGGTACAATTATCTGTAATTATGATGGCGTAAATAAGCATAAAACTCATATAGGTGATGGTGCCTTCGTGGGGTCTAATAGTACTCTTGTTGCACCGGTGGCGATTGGCCAGCAGGGATTTGTAGCAGCTGGTTCCACGCTAACTCAAGATGTCTCTGCTAGCGCCCTGGCTGTGAGTAGACCCAAACAACGTAATATTGAGGGCTGGAAGCGCCCGGCTAAAAAGGACGAATAATATATGTGCGGAATTGTAGGCGCAGCCACCCAGCGCAATGTTTATAAGATACTCATTGAGGGACTTCGCCGATTAGAGTATCGCGGTTATGACTCCGCTGGCCTATCAATAATTGACGAAACCCAAGTTCTACAAACTAGAAAAACTGTTGGCAAAGTCGCTGAATTAGAAATAGTTACCGGGGAAAGTCCGCTATCGGGCCAAACAGGAATTGCACACACCAGATGGGCTACTCACGGCGCACCTACTACAGTTAACTCACATCCTCACATATCCGCAGGTGTGTCGGTTGTGCACAATGGGATTATTGAAAATCATGATGCTCTGCGTCGAGAAATGATCGATGCTGGGTACACCTTTATATCTTCAACAGACACTGAGGTAATCGCTCACCTAGTAAATTATTATTTATTAGAGGAAAAGAGCCTTCGTAATGCTACACAAAAAACTATTGCGCGCCTAGATGGTGCCTATGCGCTAGGTGTTATCAGTGAGGCTGAGCCTGGCCTTATAATTGCTGCTCGCAGTGGTAGCCCTTTAGTTATTGGAGTCGGTATTGATGAGAACTTTATCGCTTCAGACCAAATTGCCTTGCGGCAAGTTACTGACCGTTTCATATTTTTAGAAGAGGGCGACTTAGTAGAACTTCGCCACGATAACTATCAAATATTCGATCTAGCAAACCAAAAAGTCGAGCGTCCGCTACAAGAAATCCATGACCAAGACCAGGTTGCGGAAAAAGATGGGTATCGCCACTTTATGCAGAAAGAAATTTTTGAACAACCCGATGTAATCGCTAATACCTTTGCCGGTCGCATTGGTGGGGATCATATTCTTGAAGCAATTTTTGGCTACCAGGCAGAAGCGCTATTTGAAAGAACCAAAGCCATACATATTATTGCCTGCGGCACCAGCTTCCATTCTGGCCTTGTCGCAAAGTACTGGATAGAGCAGTATGCCGGTCTACCCTGCCAGGTCGAGGTGGCCAGTGAGTACCGTTACCGAGAGGTAGCGGTTCCTAAAGAAACTCTGTTCGTTACGATCTCCCAGTCTGGAGAGACTGCAGATACCCTGGCTGCTTTGCGCAAAGCGAAAGATAATCAATATCTGGGATACTTGGCGATTTGTAATGTTGCCAATAGCTCGTTAGTACGTGAATCAAATATTTCATTAATGACGATGGCAGGCGTAGAGATAGGAGTAGCGTCTACCAAGGCTTTCACAACTCAGCTTGTAGCACTACAACTTCTCTCTTTAGCATTAGCAAAGCATAACGGCCTTGATCCGGAGACGGAAAAAAAGCTCGTAGAAAACCTACACAAATTACCTCAACTAAGCGCCCAGGTCTTGGCATTAGATCCAATGATTGAATCTGTATCTGAATCCTTCGCTAATAAACATCATGCTCTATTTCTCGGTCGTGGCGAGCAGTATCCAATTGCGCTTGAAGGTGCGCTAAAGCTAAAAGAAATTTCTTATATCCATGCTGAAGCCTATCCATCGGGCGAGCTAAAACACGGTCCGTTAGCGCTGGTTGACGAAGATATGCCTGTTGTAACCGTCGCCCCAAATAATGAATTATTGGAAAAACTAAAATCTAATTTACACGAAGTAAGAGCTCGTGGCGGAGAGCTATTTGTTTTCGCAGATCGCGACTCAGGATTCGTTAGTGAACCAGGAATTACGGTTATTGAAATGCCCCATGTTCCGCAGAGCCTAGAAGCAATTATTTATACACTACCATTGCAGATGCTTTCCTATCATGTTGCCCTTCTAAAAGGCACTGATGTTGACCAGCCGAGAAATTTAGCAAAATCAGTTACGGTAGAATAGATTTGAGTGCAGGTTTGAAAAAAAATTAACACTAAATTTTTTTCAGAAGGTTCAGAATTTTTAGTTTTATCTAAATTGCTCTTAGCAAGAATTGAGACTTATAATGCATATGAAAATCAAGAGGGATACGACTTAATTGCAATCAATGCAAAAAAGAATTTGAGTGCAAAAATATAGGTAAAAACAAAAACTTTTAGGTAGACAGCAGTTTCTATTTAAATAAAGACTATAAAACCAAATCAGATTTCTATGTTTTTGCACAAACAAACTCTTTGACAAGAGATTATAAAGTTATACCCGACAGTGAAAGCAGGCCAAATCTATTTGTTCTAGATCTTAAAACAGTAAATCAGTATAAAAAAATTGATAAAAAGGGGACACCCTATCTCTTGCTATCATCATTGCCAGATAAACAGCAATATCTTGAAGCCTGGGAACAAATTAGAAAATTTTTTAAGGTGGCATAATTAGTCATGAACAGACAAGAAATTGAGTTTTATTTAAAGTTTCACAAAGGATTCAAAAAAAACCACACTCTAAATTCTACACTCAAATCTAATTTGTTACAGTGGAGTAAATTTAAGCAACAATTAGTTTTTACCCCGCATTCTGCTGGGGTTTTGAAAATCAGGACCACTTAATACCGGTAAAAATAACTCTAATATTTTCACCTTTTTTTCGTGTTAGCAAAAGTCATGATGAATTGTCCTGACATGTTGTGATCTTCTATGTATATTAATAGGACACTCATAAGAAGTTGTGGCAGAATAAATAATGCAAAATTGGTTCTTAATTTCAGGTGCAATTCTCTCTTTTCTTGGCGTGATACTTCATGGTTTTATTGGCGGTAAAATGTATGGAACAAATATAAATAAAAGCGACTTAGAACCTTTGGGAAAAACCTTAAGTATTTTTTCGTGGCAATTTCATACAATTTTTCTATTTATAACTTCTTGCACTTTAATTTACATCGCAAGTAATCCTGCATTTGCCATCGCTGCTTATCCAATAATTTATATAAATGTGTTGGGAGCAATTTATTTCTTTATCCTTGGTATTGGAAATAAAGAATTTTTAAAGATGCCAGGAGCTATTTTAATGGGATCAATAGCATTGTTAGCATGGCTTGGAATATAAGTCTGAAAAAAGATGAGTAATTCATGCAATCAATCTACGACTCTTTCAAATACCCAAAAGCTGTGGAGAGTTAATTGTCTTATAAATTTATTTCATTACGGTAGAATAATTTTACAAGCAGGTTTGTTCAAATATAAAAATGAGTAATGTCTTGAAATAATTTTCTTCTGTAATTGATTTACCGAGAATTCTAAATAATGAGCAATAGGACCTTCAATAAACCTGCCTATTAATTTTATTTGATGACGATTGAATGGATTAAAGCAGGGAATGTCAAACGACTAAAATTATGACGATGAAAGAAGCAATCGTTTCATCTTTTATAAATTTGAATAATTTTAGTGGCTGAACATATAGGACTGATTTTTGGTACCTTTGTTAAACAGCATTTTTGATTTCAGTTATTATAATTATTATTGATATTGCAACAGGAATGGATGATATTGAAAATACTGAAATGGGTATTTTATAAATAATTTTTACTCTGCCATTTACTATGCTGAGTCTTGGAGTAACCGCAAGGCGACGCCAAGATAGAGGCTAGTCAGGTTGATGGCAATTAATTTATCAGACTGTTGTGGGTGATTTTATAAGTGTCGTGTTGAATATGCTGGCAACAAAAGAGGATGAAATTCAATGAGGCAGAAACTCCCTTATATAAAAAGCAATGAGAATGTTTCATTAGATCAGTTACTGAGGTGACTGATTTTATGAGACGTATCCTGTCAGTAAGTTCTTTGCTAAAAGGTTTCGAAAATCGATTTTTTGGCGTTTAAGAAAAAATTATTACTAAAAAAGTGAGGGAATGAAAGTAATGGAAAAAATATATATCACTACTGGTCGAATATTATTAGGTTTATATTTTTTATATCCAGGGATTACTAAAATTCCACGATATGATTTCATGGTCGAATATATGTCCCTGCATAATATACCACTCATAAACATCTTATTGCCTGTAACAATAGTTATACAGATAGTTTTTGGTCTGATGCTTATAGCGGGATATCGCATCAAAGAATCTGCGATTATTCTAGCTGGATTAACCATTTTTATAAACTTAGGAATGCACGACTTTTGGAATGAATACCCGAATACAAATGCAAGTCATGAAATGCAAAATTTTGTTAAAAATTTAGGGATATTTGCTGGACTGCTTGTTTTAATTGGCGCCAACAAGGTGAGTCAATGGAAGTTATTTAATAAATTATAATACGTAGTAATATTATTGAAGAGTCCTTAGGACATTAAATAAAATACTTAAATTTATCAATTGGACTATCAAAGAAAGTGTAGAAATACTCACTCGGCTCGTTTTCTGTTGCGTCAAAAACAAGTAAACTTACTTTAAAAGCGTGCAAAATATAACGGTTAGTATTCCCGGCATCGACGATTTTAAGCCGACGCTCTACTCTAATAATTAACTGCTAATTCCAAGCTGTGATGCCTCTAAAGCCAAGTTCAGTGCCACGCTATGTTTCAGGGGCTTCGTAAAGAAGCGAGACCTTCTTGCAGTTTTTGTAGATGTTGTTGTAGTTGTGGCCCCTTCTTCTTCGCGACACCAATCGCTAGTACATCAATCACAGCTAGATGTGCGATCCGTGACGATAGTGGCGTGTAGATTTTGATATCTTCCTTGGCGTCAACTTCAATGGCAATGCTCGCATTGCTAGCTATAGGTGAGCCGCTCGGTGCGATGGCAATAACAATGCCACCGGCCTGTTTGACTAACTCCATCGAGTCTATTAACGCCTGGGTTCGACCTGACTGGGAGATTGCTACCACTACGTCACCTGAATGAAGTGATGTTGCGGACATGTTTTGCAGGTGAGGATCTGAATATGCCGCTGAGGTAATCTGTAATCGGAAGAATTTGTGTTGAGCGTCGAATGCAACAGCCGCTGAGGCGCCAAAACCATAAAACTCAACTCGTTCGGCGGCACAAATAGCTGCCACCGCTGAATCAAGCCGCTCAATCTCAAGACTTTCGCGGACCTTTAATAGGGTATCTATTGTTGAGTCGAACACCTTGTGAGTATATTCACGTGTTGAATCCCCTTCTGTTACCGCAATCTGTCCATAACTTGGGCTAGCGGCTAATTGTTGCGCCAGGGCAAGCTTGAAGTCTTGGAAGCCATGGCAGCCGACCGCGCGACAAAAACGTACCACTGTTGGTTCACTTACCTCGGCCTCCTGCGCGAGATCGACAATACGCATGCGAATTAGCTGCATGGGATTTTTGAGTACAAAGTCTGCGACCTTGCGCTCAGATTTGCGTAGTGCGGGGAGCGTATCACTAATGGTTTGGGTGAGCTCAGCAGGTTTCATAGTAGGTCCAAGGAAAATCCGTGTAAAAAATTTACAAGAATTAGGCCTAAAATGCCAGTTTTGTAGTAAAAAAATCGTATCAGATGGGTTATAGCGACTATTGTGGGAAAAGCATCAGATTATTACCAGTGTAGAGCAATAAAAGAAATTCCGTTGTCCCCGCATTTTTGATCCTTTAGTTGCTAGAATGAAGGCCTATGGACGTTACCCCGATACTCAATAATTTAAACCCTGCCCAAGAAGAGGCTGTTACCAGCGATAAGAAACATTTGCTGGTCTTAGCGGGCGCTGGCAGTGGTAAGACTCGCGTGTTAGTGCATCGTATTGCCTGGAAGATTCAGGTCGATGGTCTATCGCCTTATAGCATCTTGGCGGTGACCTTTACTAACAAGGCATCGCGAGAAATGCGTGCGCGCATCGACGACTTATTAGGTATGTCGCTACGAGGGATGTGGGTAGGCACATTTCATGGCTTAGCTCATCGTTTATTAAAAGCCCATTGGCGGGATGTTAATTTACCTGAAAATTTCCAGATCCTTGATTCTGATGATCAGCTGCGACTCGTTAAGCGCGTTATGCGTGCCATGGATCTTGATGAACAGCGCTGGCCTCCTAAGCAGGCTCAGTGGTGGATCAATGGTCAAAAAGATGAGGGCCTGCGGGCCGCCCATATTCAAGAGGGTGGAGATCCTTACCTGGCGACAATGCTACGGATCTATCGAGAGTATGAAGCCACTTGTGAGCGCTTGGGCGTTATCGATTTTGCTGAACTGCTGTTGCGGGCTCTAGAATTATGGAGGAACAAACCAGAGGTGCTAGATCATTATCAGCAACGATTCCAGCATATTTTAGTTGATGAGTTTCAGGATACCAACGCGGTCCAATATGCCTGGTTAAGAATATTGGCGGGAAAAGTCAGTAGCGTTACGGCTGTTGGTGATGATGACCAGTCTATCTATGGATGGAGGGGCGCTAAGGTCGAAAATATTCTTAGCTACGAGCGAGATTTTGCCGATACGCATACCGTAAAATTAGAGCAAAACTATCGCTCTACATCCAATATTCTAAACGCCGCAAATGCCGTCATTTCCAAAAACGCTGAGCGTCTTGGTAAGAGCCTGTGGACTGATGCAGGTGAAGGCGAAGCTATTGCGCTTTATGCAGCATTTAATGAGCATGATGAAGCCCGTTTTATTGCTGACCGATTACACAGCTGGAATAGCGATGGTAATCGCCGTGAAGACTCAGCAATCTTATATAGATCCAATGCGCAATCTCGCGTTTTAGAAGCGGCACTATTGCAGGCTGATATTCCCTACCGTATTTATGGCGGACAACGATTCTATGAGCGTTTAGAAATTAAAAATGCCCTTTCCTATTTGCGACTAATGCTAAATTGCCACGATGATGTGGCCTTTGAGCGGGTCGTTAATGTGCCTGCTCGCGGCATTGGCGATCGCACCTTAGAGCTTATGCGAGAGTTAGCGCGCGATCAGCAAACATCAATGTGGGGGGCTGCAGTTCTTATTGTCAAAGAAAAGCGACTGGCCGCTCGAGCCACTAATGCCATAGCGCTATTTATCGAATTGGTTAATGAAATGAGCGGTCAACATGATGAGTTACCGCTGGCGGAGCAAGCGGAGAATGCGATTGCCCACAGTGGCCTGATAGAAATGCATCGTCGTGAAAAAGGTGAGCGTGGTCAGGCTCGAGTTGAAAACCTTGAGGAGCTAGTTAGCGCCTGTCGTAATTTCGAGCCAGAGGATAATGACTTGCCGGTGCTACCGCAATTCCTAGACCAGGTGGCATTGGATGCTGGGGATCGCCAAGCTGAGGAAGATGAAGATGCAGTGCAACTGATGACATTGCATAGTGCTAAAGGGTTGGAATTTCCCTTAGTCTTCATTGCAGGTATGGAAGAAAATTTGTTTCCACACAAAATGTCTATTGATGAGCCGGGGCGTTTAGAGGAAGAGCGAAGGCTGGCCTATGTGGGCATTACTCGTGCCATGCAAAAACTTTATTTGACCTTTGCTGAGAGTCGCTCAATTTATGGCAGTGAATCCTTTAACTCCGTTTCTCGCTTTGTACGCGATATTCCAAAAGAGGTTGTTGAGGAGGTCAGACTGCAAACCAATATCGCAAGGCCAACGAGTTACGCGGCTGGGTCGATGCAAAGTGATGAGGGAGCAGATACAGGGTTTGCGCTCGGTCAGCAGGTTTTCCATAATGTTTATGGTGAGGGTGTCATCCTAAATTTTGAAGGTAATGGCCCAAGGGCAAGAGTGCATGTAAGTTTTGAAGCTGTGGGCACAAAAATACTAATTTTGGCATCGGCAAATTTGTCCGCAGCCTAGGTTAAAAAATATAAAGGGGAAAACAATGCGCGTACTAATGGTGGCACTAATATCTTTGATTTTAGCCAGCTGTGGTAATAAATCCGCGGACACTGACACTGATATAAAACCGGATACACAAAAGACATACAGTTGGAAGTTAGTCACAACCTGGCCAAAAAACTATCCCGGTCTGGGCAGTGCGCCAGAAAATTTTGCTAAAAAAATCGCTGCAATGAGCGGCGGACGCATAAAAATAAAAGTATTTGGAGCCGGTCAGTTAGTGCCGGCCTTTGAGGTATTCGATGCGGTCTCCCAAGGCACTGCTCAGGTTGGACATGGCGCCGCCTATTACTGGACTGGAAAAGCTAAAGCCGCAGGCTTTTTCACCTCCGTACCCTTCGGCCTCAACGCTCAGGAAATGAATGGCTGGCTCCATTATGGTGGTGGCTTGGAGCTATGGCGCGAACTGTACTCTCCTTTTAATCTAATACCTTTTGCCGGTGGTAGCACTGGTGTGCAAATGGCCGGCTGGTTTAACCGCGAAATTAATTCAATGGAAGACATCAAGGGCTTAAAAATGCGCATTCCGGGACTGGGGGGTGATGTTATTACTCGCGCTGGAGGTGTGTCGGTCACTATGCCAGGTGGCGAGCTATATACCTCCATGCAGACCGGTGTGATTGATGCAACTGAATGGGTGGGGCCATACAATGATCTGGCATTTGGATTTCATCAGGTAGCTAAATATTATTACTATCCAGGTTGGCACGAGCCAGGCCCTATTTTAGAGTTTATTGTCAATAAGGATGCTTATGCATCACTACCGAGTGATCTACAGGCGATTGTCGAGAGCGCAGCTCGCGCGGTTAATCAAGATATGCTCGATGAGTACACTGCGCGCAACAACAGCGCATTGGTAGAGCTAGTTGAAAAACATGGTGTTGATGTGAGAAAGCTACCTGATGACGTACTTACCGAATTGCGTAGACTGTCGGCAGAGGTGCTTGATGAGCTTGGGCAGGACTCAGAAATCTCCGGTCGAATTGCCCAATCTGTCATGGAGTTTAAAAAACAGGCTATGGAATACCACGCTATTTCTGAAGAGGCTTACTACAAAGTGCGCTAATAGTAGCGGCCTTAAGCGAGGCTGAAAAAAGGCCGGGAGTTACCGGCCTTTTTTATTCTCAGCGTCAACCAGCAAACACCAATAGCCTTAGTTTTTCCAGAACGTCGGGGTAAATAGCACCAATAGAGTGAAGATCTCTAAACGTCCCAGTAACATGCCCCAGCAAAGTACCCACTTGGCAAAGCCGCCAATATCTGCGTAGTTAGTGGCTACAGCCCCGAGGCCGGGGCCCAGATTATTTAGGGCGGCGGCCGTTGCCGACCAGGCAGTGACGTAGTCAAGTCCGGACGCTAATAGTAGCAATACCATCAGATAAAAAATTGCCAGATATACACCAAAGAATGCCCAGATTGCGTCTGCCACGCGCTCGGGTATTTGCCGGTTACTTATTTTGATCGGCAGCAGCGCATTGGGGTGGACCAAGCGATAGATCTCGCGAATCACCTGCTTACCCAATATCAGCATACGGCCAATTTTAATGCCCCCGCCTGTTGAGCCGGCACAGGCGCCAAAGAAAGATAAAAATAATAAGAAAAAAGGTAAGAATGTAGGCCAGGTGCTGAACTCTGCAGTAGTAAAGCCTGTGGTCGTCATAACCGACACCAGCTGGAACGTACCCTGAGTAATACTGTTGTCCCAGCTGTAGGTACCGCTGTAAAAAAGGTAGAGACAGGTTACAACAATGCCGATTAAAAGCAGATAAATATACATGCGTGCTTCGGCATCTTGCCAATAAGAACTTAGGCTTCGGTTGTGCCAAACTAGATAGTGCAAGGCAAAGTTGAGGCCAGAGACGATCATAAAAAAGATGCAGATCGACATAATAAGGCCGCTATTAAAAAATCCCATACTGGCGTCATGGGTAGAAAATCCCCCAATGGCAACTGTAGAAAAACTATGGCTAATAGCATCGAATCCGCTCATGCCTGCGGCCCAATAGGCCAGGGCACAGGCCGCGGTTAGAGCCAGATAAATACGAAACAGTACATTAGCAGTTTCAGTAATGCGGGGGGTCAGTTTAGAATCCTTAATCGGCCCCGGGGTCTCTGCGCGATAGATCTGCATACCGCCCACGCCGAGCATAGGTAAAATAGCTACGGCTATCACAACTATACCTATACCCCCCAGCCACTGCAGCTGCTGGCGATAGTAGAGAACAGACTTAGGTAGATCATCTAGACCGGAAATAACAGTTGCTCCGGTGGTAGTTAGTCCCGAGACAGATTCAAACAGGGCATCTATAAAGGTAAGTTGCAGGGATTCCGAAAGCATTAATGGCAAGGCACCAAACGAGCTCAATACTAGCCAGAAAAAGACGGTGACAATAAAGCCGTCTCGAGTGCGCAGTTCCCCGTTACTGTTGCGCGACGGCAACCAAAAAACCACTCCTACCAGCAGGGTAATCGCGAAGGCTGCGACAAAGGTGTCCGAGGTGTTTTCACTAAATACCCAGCCTACAAAAATAGGGGTCAGCATGGTGAGGCTGAAGATCATCAGCAATATGCCTAGCACTCGGGCAATAACAGCAACATGCATGGGGCTAAGTCCTAGAAAAAGGAGAAGCTAACAGCGAATAGCTTCTCAACGGCTTTGGTGTTTTGTTTGTCAACTACAAACACAATTACATGGTCGTTGCTTTGAATCACAGTATCGTGGTGGGCGATAATGACCTCGCCATTACGTACCAATGCAGCCAGGGTGGCTCCGGGTGGCGATTTAATGTCGCCGATCGCCCGACCTACGACCTTGGAGCTTTTTTCGTCACCATGTACAATAATCTCTAGTGCTTCTGCAGCTCCTCGCCTAAGTGAGTGCACACTTACAGTATCGCCTCTGCGCACGTGAGTAAGTAGGGAGCTGGTTGTTGCCTGTTGTGGAGATATAGCAATATCTACTTCGCCTCCCTGCATGAGGTCTGCATAAACCGGGTTGTTGATAAGAGTCATGACCTTGCGCGCCCCTAACCGCTTGGCCAGCAAAGAGGCCATAATATTGACTTCGTCATCATTGGTCAGGGCCAGGAAAACATCAACCTTATCGATATTTTCATCAAGCAGTAATTCTTGGTCTGTGGCCGAGCCCTTTAAAACTACAGTTCGATTTAATTGTTCGGACAGGAATGCCGCACGAGAGGCCGAGAACTCAATAATTTTGATATTGTATTGATCCTCCAAGGCCTTAGAAAGACGGTAGCCAATATTGCCGCCGCCGGCAATCACTAAGCGCCGATAGGGTTTTTCTAGGCGCCGCAACTCGCTCATCACTTTGCGTATATTTTTCTTGGCGGCAATAAAGAACACCTCATCACCGTCCTCGATCACCGTGTCACCCACGGGGAACAGAGGGCTATCCTTGCGGAATATGGCCGCTACTCGGGCATCCACATTGGGTATATGTTCTTTTAACGTACGCAGTTCTTGCCCCACTAGCGGGCTGTTTGCAACAGCACGCAATGCCACCAATTGAAGGGCGCCATCGGCAAAGTCCAAGACCTGAAGTGCGCCGGGCTGCTCCACCAGTTTGCGTATATAGTCGGTGACTACTTGCTCGGGAGTAATCATCACATCAACCGGCATATGTTTATCGTTAAACAGCAGGCTATTATATTTAGGGTTGGTGTAATTTTGTGCCCGCACTCGGGCAATTTTAGTTGGGGTGTGAAACAGCGAATAGGCGACCTGACAGGCAATGATATTAATCTCGTCACTGTTGGTGACAGCAATTAGCATGTCGGCATCTTCGATGCCGGCATTAACCAGTACATCCGGATAGCAACCAGTGCCAATTACGGTGCGAATATCGAGCCGATCCTGGAGCGCACGCAGTGCACTTGCGTTGATGTCGACAACGGAAATATCGTTGTATTCGCGGGCCAGATTTTCTGCCAGTGTTGCGCCAACCTGCCCTGCGCCAACTATTACTATTTTCATTATTATCCCGATTCGCCTATATCAAGCTTACTGAGCCTTGAGTAATAAAAACCATCGTTGCCGTTAGTCAGGGGAAATAGCTGCCGCCCATGATCTGTGGCTATACCCCACCTTGCCTCTATCGTCAGCACCTTTGCATCATGCTGGGAATCGACAAATTGCGCAATAATGTCATCGTTCTCAGCAGGCAGCACCGAGCAGGTTGCATACACTAAAATACCGCCCGGTTTCAGTGTTTGCCAAAGATTACTTAGTATCTGTGTCTGACTAGATGCTAGCTTATCAATATCCGCAGGTTTGCGCAGTATTTTGATATCAGGATGGCGACGAATAACTCCTGAGGCGGAACATGGCGCATCTAATAGTATTCGGTCAAATTGACTGCCATTCCACCAGCTATCCAGATCATTGGCGTCCGCAGCCTTTAATTCAGCCTGCAAATTGAGTCGTGTTAGGTTTTCCTCAACCCGCGACAGCCGCCGGGGTTCTAGGTCAATGGCGACTAGAGACTGCATATCTGGTTGGCTTTCAAGTAGATGGCAGGTTTTGCCACCTGGGGCACAGCAGGCATCTAACACCTGTTGATTGCTCTCGAGCATTAGCACGCTCGCCGCTAGTTGTGCGGCTTCATCTTGCACGCTGACATAGCCCTGAGCAAAGTTGGGTAGCTCACTGACATCCCGCGCCGCCTCAAGTACTATGCCCTGAGCACTAAACTCTGTCGCTGAAGCGGCTATACCAGCCTCTGCTAAGCAGTCCAGATAGTCTTGGCGTGAGTTACGCAACATATTGACCCTTAGGGTCATAGGGGCGCGTTCATTGTTTGCGGCAATAATATGCTCGGCAACTTCCTTAGGCCAGGCGTCGTTAATTCTTTTAAGCAGCCATTTTGGGTGGGCAGTTTGAAATACGGCATTGTTGGACTGGCGTTCTAGTAGTTGCTGTTGCTGACGCTGAAAGTTGCGCAGTACAGCATTGACTAGACCCTTCGCCCAAGGTCGATTGAGCTTAGTCACCGCTGAGACGGTTTCATTAATAATGGCATGCTCTGCGATACGCATATGCAGGAGCTGATAGAGCCCACAGGCTAAAAGCCCCTGAATCTCTAAATCCTTTTCTCGCAATGGCTTTTGAATAAGCTGTTTAAGAAGAATGCTGATTTGTGGATACCAGCGCATGGTGCCAAAGCACAACTCTTTTAATAGTCCACGATCCTTTTCCTCGACCCTGTCGCTGTATTCGGGTAACTTTGCAGAGAGAGACCGGCCCCTCAGCACCGCGGCGACAACCTGGGCGGCGGCCGCTCTGACACTGAGTAATTTATTTTTTCCACCGGCCATAATTTATTTATCAAACCCCGCACCAGGGGCGAACATCTCAGCCCGTGAGCGAAGAATTTCGGCTACAGGCATCCGAGATTTCCCGGCAAGCTGTATGTCCGTCACTAGCAGGCAGCCCTGCCCGCAGCCAATCACTAGCCCGTTATTGTCCGCAGTTAGTATTTTCCCTACTTCGCCTGAGGGTGCAGATGAGATCTGCGCACCCCATATTTTGATTCTCTGACCCTCGATCTGGGTGTAGGCCGTAGGGAATGGAATAAACGCACGAATGCGTCGCTCAATGATCTCAGCTGTATCAGACCAATCAATCAGAGCTTCGGTTTTCTCTATTTTTGTTGCGTAGGTACTCTGGTCATTGTCTTGCGCAATGGCAATGGCATTGCCGGACGCAATTTTTTCTAGGGTCCCTAGCAGTGCCGGAGCGCCCAATAATGCAAGTTTACTATACAGAGAAGCGCTGGTCTCATCGGCATCTATGGCACAGCGGGTAATTGACAGCATGGCTCCCGTGTCCAGACCGGCATCCATTTGCATAATTGTAATGCCAGTTTCATTATCGCCGGCCTCCACTGCACGCTGAATAGGCGCGGCACCTCGCCAACGCGGCAGAATAGAACCGTGAACATTTATACAGCCAAGCCGTGGAGCATCTAAAACAACCTGCGGAAGAATTAGGCCATAAGCCACAACCACCATAATATCTGCCTGCAAGTCAGCCAGCAGAGCCTGCTGTTCGGGCTCTTTCAAAGACTGTGGTTGATAAATATTAAGGTTGTGCTGTTGAGCAAGCACTTTAACCGGACTAGCCGTTAACTTTTTACCCCGCCCAGCGGGACGATCAGGTTGGGTATAGACGGCAACAATATCATGCTGACCAATCAGCGCTTGAAGATGGGTTGCCGCGAAATCTGGTGTTCCTGCAAAAATTATCCTCAAGCGTTTGCCTATGTCCGTTGTTTTTTTAGCTTGGTACGAATCCGCTGGCGCTTTAATGGCGATAGATAATCAACGAATAATTTGCCCTCCAAATGATCTATCTCATGCTGTATGCACACCGCCAGCAGACCGTTGGCTTCCTCTTCGAATGCATTGCCATCACGATCTAGTGCGCGAATAAGCACGTGGACTGGGCGATCGACCGGCTCATAAAAACCGGGCACTGACAGACAACCCTCTTCGTAAGGGCTAGTTTCAGGTTTTAGCACTTCGATTTCCGGATTGATATATACCCTCGGCTCGGTTTTGTCTTCAGACAGATCCATAACAATTACGCGCTGATGAACGTCCACCTGAGATGCTGCCAACCCTATGCCGTTGGCGTCAGCCATGGTGTCAAACATGTCATCGACTAGCGTTTTGATTTCGTCGTCCACTGCCGTTACAGGAGTAGCTTTTATACGCAAGCGAGGATTGGGATATTCGAGAATTTTTAGTCTGGCCATAGCGAATGTGATGGGTTTCTAGAAAATTAGTTAAAAGCACTGCTACCATAAAACCAACTGGGAGCATTGCCAACTTTTTGGCACCAAAGGAAGATTATACATTAGGGAAAAGGGCTCCACATGAAAAAAATTACAACGGGCCTTACCCTGTTACTTACCTTGACGATCAGTGCGCCTGCGGTTCAAGCCAGCAAGAGCTCTATCAAAGCTTTTTCAGATGATTATCCTGTGATGATTGACGATAGTCTTTGGGGTATCTCAACAGTTGCGTATGGGCAGTGGTTGCACTGGCCCGTTAACCGGCACACCTCTGAGCCACAGCCTTTAGGTTCTAATGACGTAATTTCTCCAGCCTATGCCGATGGTAATGCCCCGTTGCAGGTTCATCGCCATCCTGAGAAAAAACTATCACCTACAATTCGATCATCGAGGTCTGAGGATGCTATCACTGCCCTGCCCTTTGATAACTTTCTTTCTAAAACCCGCCTTATTGGCAATGCCGAGTTCAGCGCCGCCCCTTATGTGCTAGATGGTATTGATCACCGCCAGCTTATCGGTATGGGAGATGATTTTTATGCGCTTGGCAATTTTGCTAATTATCAGCTTAGTTATGACGTTTACCGTCGAGGTGATCCCTATATTGAGCCGTTTACCGGTGAAGTATTGGGCCTACGAGGCGAATATGTTGGCTCAGCTAGGATTAAGGCAGTAACAGATAATATTGCTACTTTGAGCGCTACGCATTCTGTGAGTGAGATCCGCCCTAGGGATCGGCTACTTGCTCGAGAACAGCCTAGTGTTGAGGCAACGTTTTATCCACATGCCCCGCAAAATAGCATCGACGGACTAGTGCTTAATATTGAGGGAGGTATGCACAGGGCCGGGGCGCTTGACGTTGTAGCAATTAATTGCGGTGACCGAGATGGCTTGCAGGTTGGGCATACCCTAGCTGTCTACAGGTCGGGCGCGCTGGTTGACGACCGCAACGCCAGTGGTCGCATTCGCCGCCCGGATAGGCAAATTGGATTATTGATAGTTTTTTACGTCTACGAAAAAATGAGTTTTGCGCTAGTAATGCAGGCCGACCGACAACTTGATATTGGCGATATGGTGCGCAATCCCTAGTTATGCTTACCCAGTTCCATTGCATCGCTACCAACAAATCATTGGTTTGACTACCTCAGGAATCGATAATGGAAAATGCAGATGCAATTGAAACTCACTACGCATTAGTCGCTCAGTATCTCTCGCGATTCCCGATAAAATTACAGTCCTTGCTGGTGGGAGAAGTCGGTAGTTACACCGAATTATTTACTCGGTCGCCAGCGCGCCTTGAGCAAAAATTCCACGATACGGTTGCGCGGTTGCAGGAGGAGTATCATCAACAAAATTGGGCTGAGCGGCTCGCATCATCGATGGAAGTGGCAGAGCAAGTTGGCGCACGCATTATCCCTATCACTAGTACTGACTACCCTCAGTTACTCAAGCAAATAAGCAGCGCGCCACCGATACTTTATAGCCGCGGCGCGATAAATAATCTGCACCTGCCGCAAATTGCTATTGTCGGCAGTAGGCGTATGACTAGAGGCGGCGAAATTAACGCAAGACAATGGAGCAAATTTTTAGCTAGTAACGGGTTTACCATTACCAGCGGCCTTGCTCTGGGGGTCGACGGTTGCGCTCATAGAGGAGCACTAGATTCACCTTGCGGTAAAACAGTGGCGGTAATGGCCACTGGAATAGAAACCATCTATCCTCGGCGACATGCTGAGCTGGCAGAGCATATTCTAAAGTCTGGCGGAACATTGATCAGCGAGTTTCACCCTAATGAAAAGCCACTACCAACTAACTTTCCAAGGCGCAATCGTATTATTAGCGGCCTGAGTTTAGCGGTATTAGTGATAGAGGCTGCGATAAAAAGCGGCTCATTAATAACTGCTCGCTACGCCCTAGAGCAGAATCGAGAGGTGTTTGCCATACCCGGATCAATCCATAGCCCTCAGAGTAGGGGCTGTCATCAACTAATTAAGCAGGGGGCTCATTTGGTAGAGACGGCCAAAGATATAGTTGCAGAGCTAGGCGGCGCCCTTGCGGGCGTTGAATGCTCAGCGAAAGAGGCCTTGCGACCTTCGGCAGAGTTAAATCAACAGGAATCTGGATTGCTCGCTATTATGGGTTTTGAGTCTGTGACACTAGATTGCTTGAGCCAAGCCACCGAGTTGCCAGCAGAGACGCTTTCGCAGCTTCTCGTTGGCCTTGAATTAAAGGGCATCGTTTGCCAAGAAAATGGTTTTTATCAACAGTTTCCTTAAGCCATTGGTAAGCACCTATTGCACCGGTCAACAAGTTCCGGTAGCCTGCGCAATTCTTCAACTAGGTGACCTTAAATGACCAAACCATTCGTAGCAATATTGATGGGATCTGATTCTGATCTACCAGTAATGGAAGCAAGTTTTGCTGTCTTAAAACAGTTCGATATTCCCTTTGAAGTCAAAGTAACTTCAGCTCACCGCACGCCAGAGGCCACTCACAGCTTTGTCACTGATGCCGATGCGCGCGGTTGCGCAGCTTTTATCTGCGCTGCAGGAATGGCTGCCCATCTAGCGGGCGCAGTCTCGGCGACCACACTGAAGCCTGTGATTGGTGTGCCTATCAACGGCTCGTTAGACGGTTTAGATGCACTGCTATCAACGGTACAGATGCCAGGTGGTATTCCTGTCGCAACTGTTGCCATAGGTAAGGCAGGTGCAAAAAATGCAGCCTATTTAGCCGCCCAGATTATTGGTGTTGGCGACCCTGAAATGCATCAAAAGTTGATCGCCGAGCGTGCGGCCAATGCAGCGGCTATTATTGCCAAAGATGCCGCGCTTCAGGAACAGCTGAAAAATAGCTGATCACTACAGTGATCAACTGGTGCCATCATCCTAAGATTTGCCGTGCCGCTAATGTCCTGCACGGTCAGGGAGTGGTTGCCTATCCCACAGAAGCAGTTTGGGGCCTGGGTTGTGACCCCTGGTCCCGTGTTGCCGTAGAAAAAATTCTTCTTTTAAAACGGCGTTCTCAGGCCAAAGGCCTAATTCTAATAGCCTCTCATATTGATCAATTTGCACCCTTTTTAAAGGGCCTCGATGCCGATCACCAAAGGGCTATGCTGGTGGATTATAATAAGCCTGTGACATGGCTGGTCCCAGACAACGGTGCGGCGCCCGATTGGATTGTCGGTGAGCACAATACGGTAGCCCTGCGTATCACTGATCACCCTATTGCTGCCGCACTTTGTCAACTGGTCGCCGGCCCAATAGTGTCGACCTCGGCTAACCCTCAAGGCTTGGCTGCGGCCACTACAGGGCTGCGGGTAAGGTCTTACTTTGCGCGTGGCATTGACTATCTAACCCCCGGTGCCATTGGTGCAGCCAGGCATGCTAGCGAGATTCGTAACCTAATAACTTCAGAGGTCGTCCGTCCGGGATAATATGCAGCAAATCGATAAAAATCTGGTCAAGGCCTACCTTATGGGGTTGCAAGATAGTATCTGCGCTGCCCTTCAGGCCGAAGATGGAACCCCATGGCAAGAGGACAGTTGGGATCGTGACGAAGGCGGGGGCGGACGCAGTCGTGTTGTGGTCGATGGCCCTGTTATTGAGAAGGGTGGGGTGAACTTCTCCCATGTTTTTGGTGATCAGATGCCCGCATCAGCCACGCAAAACCGACCAGAGCTAGCGGGGCGCAGCTTCGAGGCTATGGGGGTCTCTTTGGTGATTCACCCCAACAATCCCTATGCGCCGACCTCCCATGCCAATGTCCGCTTCTTCATTGCTGAAAAAGAGGGCGCCGAGCCCGTATGGTGGTTTGGCGGTGGCTATGACCTCACGCCCTACTATGGCAACCAAGAGGACTGTACCCATTGGCATCAGACTGCCAAACAGGCCTGCGACCCTTTTGATATGGCGCTTTATCCGCGTCTAAAACAATGGTGCGATGACTATTTTTATTTAAAACACCGAGGTGAGCCGCGAGGCATTGGCGGACTATTCTTTGATGACTTCAACGAAACTGGCTTTGAGCAGAGTTTCGCCTTTATGCGCAGTGTAGGCGACAGCTTTATTAAGGCCTATCTACCGATTTTGCAGCGCCGCCGTGATCTAGCCTTTGGTGAGCGAGAGCGAAATTTTCAACTTTACCGTCGCGGTCGTTATGTGGAGTTTAATCTGGTGTATGATCGAGGCACCCTATTTGGCTTGCAAACTGGTGGACGGACTGAGTCTATTTTGATGTCACTACCACCCCTAGTTCGTTGGGAGTACGATTGGACTCCTGAGCCCGGCAGTGCAGAGGCCGAGCTATATGAGCAATATTTAATCCCGCGCGATTGGATTTAAGATGTCTGAAAGATATGCCGTTTTTGGCAACCCAATACAACACAGCAAGTCTCCAGAAATTCATCGAGCCTTTGCCGATGAAACTGGCCAGAAGATGGAATACTATCGGCAACTGGTTGATATAGAGGGTTTTACTGCAGCCGCAGACGAGTTTTTTGATGCTGGCGGCAAGGGTCTCAATATCACTGTGCCATTTAAGCTCGATGCCTATAGCTATGTGTCTAGAACTACGCCGAGGGCAAGGCGAGCAGGTGCGGTAAATACACTAGCTATGCAGGCAGATGGCACGATACTGGGAGACACCACCGATGGTGCCGGCTTATTAGCTGATATCAAAATCAATCTTGGCTGGGAGATCCGTGCAAAAAGAGTACTTATTTTGGGCGCTGGGGGTGCGGTGCGCGGTATTTTGGAGGCCCTTTTAGAACAGCAGCCTCAGCATGTAGTAATTGCCAACCGCAGTATTGATAAGGCCTTACAGCTGTCTAAAGGTTTTGCTGAGATGGGCTATATTTTAGGCTGTGGCCTAGATGTGCTCGACGGTCAGGAGTTCGATGTAATTATCAATGGTACCAGTGCCAGCCTCACGGGCAATATGCCTACCCTGCCAGATAGTTTGCTCTCTGGAGCTGGCGAGTCAGCCTGCTGCTACGATCTGATGTATGGTGCCGAGCCAACCCCGTTTATGGAGTGGGCTCAGCGAGGTGGTGCTCAGGCGTCCGATGGTTTGGGCATGTTAGTGGAGCAGGCCGCGGAGTCATTTCATCTTTGGCGTGGTGTTCGTCCTCAGACAAAAGCCGTTATTCAGTCTCTAAGATCACTTCTTTAATCTGCCGTCATGGTCTGTTGTTCAAGTAGATACTGATTCTTGAGCTTGACATAGTTGGCCGGCGAATAGGTAAAAAAGCCCCGCTCCTTATCAGAGAGCTTTCGCATTTGCTTGCAGGGATTGCCCACATAGACGAATCCGCTCTCTAGGGTCTTGCCCGGCGGCACCATACAACCGGCGCCAATAATGACTTCATCTTCAATAATTGCACCGTCATTTACGATAGCGCCATTGCCTACTAAAATTCTGTTCCCCAAGGTGCAGCCATGTAGTACTGCACGGTGACCGATGACCACATCATCGCCAATGGTGAGGGGAAAGCCGCCGGGATTAAAGTCAGAGGCATGGGTGATATGTAGCACTGCATTGTCTTGCACATTGGAGCGTGCCCCCACCGAAATTGAATGCATATCCCCCCGAATAACGGCGCCGGGCCATACTGAGGCATCATCGCCAAGACTGACAGAACCAATGACGGTTGCCGCCGGATCTACATAGACCCGTTGGCCGAGTTTGGGGAAAATGCCGCGGTGGGGGCGAATTGAGTGATCCATAAGTTGTATTGCTCGATATAATAGGGGCTCCTATTGTGGTGATGTATTGATGACTTTTTCAACTAAAAAACGATTTGTTGCGGGTGTGACCTGCCCCAAATGTGCCGAAATGGATAAAATGCAGGTCTATGCTGAAGCCGGTGTCGATTATCGAGAATGCGTTAGCTGTGGGTTTAAAGACCAGATGCGCGTTTCATCAACTCCTCGCGAGGTTCAGACGCGGGTCAATACGAGTAGTGACGATATTGCCAATCAGACCCAACCAGTAAAGCTAATTGACCCCAAAGCTTAGGCGCAGGGTCGCTGGTGTCAGCTTAAAGCAAGCGTATCTGTGAATTGAGATCATTCATTACGAGTCGAATACTTGACGATTCGGTAAGGCATGGTAGACGGGTTGCTGGGCCAGTTCTAGAACCAGCCAGATATGATTTGATTTTGAAACCTATGCTGGGCTCAGTTGGGAGCGCCGAAATCAATTTACCACTTAGCAGCTCAATTACTTGGTCTAAATGATTGGCGAAGGGTTCGCCGATAATGTGGTGGATAATAAGGTTAGAACGGAACATATCTAAAGGCATAATGGGGCAGCCATAACTGGCTTTTAGAACATCATTCAGCTCATCCATCACACGATGCGCTAGGTAAGCCTGGTACATTTCGGCCTCTAGTTGTTGTTCTGAAGAGGTACTTCGGATTGGGGTATCTAGAAATTCTCGTGCCGTGGCAATCTGTTGTGCCATTACACCGTCAATATCAGCCGCAGATAAAAACGTTTCAAACGCGGCCACAAAATCTGGTGCCAAGGCAACATAGCGTGCAATAAACGAGGCCAACGCAGCGCAGCTATTCTGGTCAGATACGCGTATTGAGTGGTGAAGGTGGGTCGACCGCTCCTTTAAACGGGTAGCTAATAAACCACTGATTTGCTCCGAAAGTGCCAGCATAAAAAACAGTCTCGTGTGGGCTAGTATGGTTATTTGCAGTACTTATAATGACTTGTGACTTCGTTGATATTTTGTTTGGTCTCAACTTAAATCTAGCAGATTTTAGCCCCCCCGCAATAAAGATTATGAGTTTTGCCTAGTATGCGTAATTAAACGCTAAATTTGAGTTTTAATTTGATCACATTTCGGCTAGTGAAACGTATAGTCTTTTGCTACAATCGCCGCGCTTTTAAGGGAGCTAGATTCAAATTTAAGCGACCCCGGCGAAGCAAAAGCTTTTATTCCTAATTTACCACGGAGAAACAAGCGATGTTGAAAAGAGCGCAAGCACTTTTCTTGAGTCTGCTGAGTCCCGCTATTGCTCTTGCAATGGCTGGCGGCGTTAGTGCGGAGAGCGCAACGCGGCAACTCAATATGCCCCAGGGAGTTACAGAAGTCAGCCAGGCAGCCTACGATATTCACATGATTATGATGTGGATCTGTACCGTCATTGGTATAGCCGTTTTCGGCTTTATGTTTTATGTCATGTATGCGCACCGCAAATCACGCGGCGCCGTGGCAGCAAACTTCCACGAACACCATGTCGTTGAGTTAATTTGGACCATTGTTCCCGCGCTCATTTTGATCGTTATGGCAATCCCAGCAACTTCGGCTCTGCTAAAAGTGTACGACACTGAAAACGCAGATATTGATATCAAGGTAACTGGTTACCAGTGGAAGTGGCAGTACGAATACATCGGTGAGGGTGTTAAGTTCATGAGTGAACTGCGCACCTCGCAAGACGAAATCTATGGCCGCGCGCCAAAGGGCGAGCATTACCTGCGTGAAGTAACCCAGCCGTTGGTTATCCCGACGGGCAAGAAGGTGCGCTTCCTGATTACCGGCAATGACGTCATCCATAGCTGGTGGGTTCCTGACTTTGGTGTCAAGCGTGATGCAGTGCCGGGACTGTTCACTGCCGCTTGGGCAAAAACAGATGTGCCAGGTACCTATGTGGGTGAATGTACTGAGCTCTGTGGTATTGGCCACGCCTTTATGCCTGTTGTTGTAGAGGTAAAAGAAGAAGCCGAATACAACGAATGGTTAGCGGGCAAGAAAGAAGAAGCCGCCATCTACAAGTCGACTATCGGCAAAGAGTGGAGTTTCGATGAGCTAATGGTTCGGGGTGAGGAGGTTTATGAGCGTTCATGTGCTGCCTGTCATCAGTCAGATGGCAATGGTATTCCGGGCGTTTTCCCTGCACTGAAAGATAGCCCGATAGCTTTGGGTGCAAAAGAAGGGCATATCGCTGTACTCATTGACGGCGTCGCTGGCACCTCTATGCAGTCGTTTGCTGATCAACTTTCTGAGGTTGATATAGCGGCAGTTGTTCACTACGAACGAAACGCTTGGGGCAACGATGTTGGCGACATAACACAGCCAGTTGATGTTCTTAACTACAAACAAGGCCAATAGGGGAGTATTTGATATGGCACATGGTCCCGCAACTCTGGCTGATGGCTGGGGAAAATATATAAGCCGTTGGGTCTTTACGACCAACCACAAAGATATTGGCACACTGTACCTTTGGTTCAGCTTCGCCATGTTTATAATGGGCGGCGCTTTCGCGATGATTATTCGCGCGGAACTCTTTCAGCCTGGCATGCAGCTGATTAAACCAGAGTTCTTTAACCAGATGACCACCATGCATGGATTGGTCATGGTGTTTGGTGCGATTATGCCCGCCTTTGTTGGATTGGCGAATTGGTTGATTCCAATGATGATCGGCGCACCAGATATGGCTCTGCCGCGCATGAACAACCTTAGCTTTTGGATTCTACCGTTTGCATTTGCAATTCTGACCTCCACGCTGTTTATGGAAGGCGGCGGACCTAACTTTGGCTGGACATTCTACGCACCTCTCTCAACTACCTATGCACCTGACACTGTTAACTACTTTATCTTCGGTGTGCATATTATGGGTGCTTCATCGATCATGGGGTCGATTAACATTATCGCCACGGTAATGAATATGCGTGCGCCTGGTATGACGTACATGAAAATGCCGTTATTCGTATGGACCTGGGTTATCACTGCATTTTTGCTGGTAGCTGTAATGCCGGTGTTGGCAGGTGCTGTAACCATGATGCTTATGGATATTAACTTCGGCACCAGCTTCTTTGATGCTGCAGGTGGCGGTGATCCGGTACTATTCCAGCACGTGTTCTGGTTCTTCGGTCATCCAGAGGTTTACATTATTATTCTACCCGCCTTTGGTGTGGTTTCGCAGATTATCCCAACATTCAGCCGCAAGCCTCTGTTTGGTTATTCGTCAATGGTCTACGCCACTGCCGCAATCGCCTTCCTGTCGTTTGTTGTTTGGGCCCACCACATGTTTACCGTGGGTATGCCCATCGCTGGTGAGCTTTACTTTATGTACGCCACCATGCTGATTGCGGTACCAACTGGTGTGAAAGTCTTTAACTGGATCACCACCATGTATCGCGGCTCGTTAACTTTTGAAACTCCCATGCTGTTCAGCATCGCTTTTGTGATTCTGTTCACCTTTGGCGGCTTCACAGGAATGATGCTATCTATTGCGGCTGCAGACATGCAGTACCATGACACCTACTTTGTAGTAGCTCACTTTCACTATGTAATGGTAGCGGGTGCTGTATTTAGTGGTACTGCGGCTGTGTATTACTGGCTGCCAAAGTGGTGTGGCAAAATGTATAACGAAACCATGGGCAAGGTTCAGTTTTGGATTGCGTTTATCGGCTTTAATATAACCTTTATGCCACAGCATTTCTTGGGCTTAGCTGGTATGCCAAGACGTTATGCTGATTACGGTTTGCAGTTTGCAGACTGGAATATGGTGTCAAGCATAGGCGCGTTTATGTATGGCGGCGCACAGATTCTGTTCCTGTTCAATGTGATCCGCACTATCGGATGGGGCAAGCCAACTGATGATCCGCAAGTTTGGGAAGGTGCAGAGGGACTGGAGTGGACATTGCCCACACCAGCGCCTTATCACACCTTCGCTACTCCGCCGGAAGTAAAGTAGGAGGATTATAAACATGCCGGCGCGCCCTAAAAACCGCATGCTGTTGGTCAAGTTGACCGCCCTAGCAGCCGCCATGTTTGTGTTTGCAATTTTTGTTTTGCCACCACTGTACGATCTTTTTTGTGAGATCACAGGAATTGGTGGCAAAACAGATGGCGCCTACACAGCAGTTGCAGTTGAAGTCGATACATCGAGAGATATTGAGGTGCAGTTTGTTGCGACAAACAACGCAACCATGCCCTGGGATTTTTACCCTATCGAAGAGCGGGTAATCGTTCACCCAGGTGAGTCTCGCGCAGTAGCTTTTTATGCCCACAACAGAACCGGGCAAGATATGTTGGGCCAAGCGATTCCAAATGTACTACCCAATAACGCAGCAGATTACTTTCACAAAACTGAGTGCTTCTGTTTTAACAATCAGCCCTTGGCTGCAGGCGAGAGCGCCGAGCTAGACTTAGTTTTTATAGTGGACCCAGATTTACCGGCCAGCGTTAATACAGTAACTCTGTCCTACACAATGTTTGATATAACAGATCGCACTGCAGTGCAGGTCTCACAAGTACAGTAAACGGAGAGCAACAATGTCAACTGAAGGTACTTATTACGTTCCCGAGCAGAGTAAATTGCCGATCTTTGCGGCAACTGGCATGGGTGTAATGGCTTATGGAGCAGCATCATGGGTTATGGAGGGAGGCACGGCGAGTATATTCTTGGTTGGGTCGCTTATTATGGCCGCCGTTTTGTACAAGTGGTGGAGCATCGTAATTGATGAAAATATGCGCGGTCTGGCAAGCCCACAGCTCAAGCACTCCTATGTATTAGGCATGCTTTGGTTTATTTTTTCTGAAGTCATGTTTTTCGCCTGCTTTTTTGGCGCCCTCTTCTATGTGCGCGTTTTAGTTAATTCTTGGATTGGCGGAGAAGCCGCCGTCGGTTGGTTTGACGACACCCCAACAGATGCAGCAGCAGCTAATGCCCAGCTTCTGTGGCCTGGTTATGAAACGGCATGGCCACCGATGATCACTCCTGATCAAGCGGTAAATGGCGAAGCTGCTCAATTCAAAGGTCCAGATGAGGCGATGAATAACCCAGGTATATTGAAATGGGCTTCGTGGTTGCCCTTTTGGAATACCGTAGTCCTATTGACGTCTAGTGCTACCGTGCATATTGCTCACGTAGCCTTGAAAGACGGCAACCGTAAAAAGTTTAATAGATGGTTGGGCATCACGGTGGCTCTAGGAATATTCTTCCTGTTTCTGCAGGCTGAGGAATATATACATGCCTACCAAGAACTGGGTCTCACCCTAGAGTCGGGCATCTACGGAACAACATTCTTTATGCTGACCGGCTTCCATGGTATGCACGTTACCCTTGGAACCGCAATGCTTTTAATACAGTGGCTACGCGGTCTTAAAGGACATTTTAACCAAGACGATCAGTTTGGTTTTGAAGCGGCCTCTTGGTACTGGCACTTCGTTGACGTCGTGTGGGTGGGTCTGTTTATCTTTGTATACATACTCACTTAGCGAGTATCGGGTTTTGCAATGCGGCCAGGAAACCCCTGGCCGTTTTTATCTGTGCAAAAAATCACTCAGGTTTTGTGCTGGCTGATGGTACTTTCGCCGGCGGTGTCAATTGAGGGGTTACACTGACAGCTTCCGGGTGTAGCTTTCGGTCCCAGGGTGCACTACTGCCTATCTGGCCAGTATAGATACCGTAACCAATGGTTCCCAATAGTAGAGCCGCCAGTGTAATGCGGGTGCCCAGAGCAACAAGTAAGCGTCGCTTGGAATTGCCTAGATCTTTAACTAAAAAGTTTAGTCCGCTAAACAAACTAATGAGAACGGCGATAAACAGAACAACGATGATAGTCTTTAACAGCATGGTATTGACCACTCTTGTGAAAGGTTGGAATTTAAACACAGATGAAGCCTGAGCCCCACCTATCTACGCAGCGATTTCGCTGGCAGCCCAATAAAAAACTATTGTTGGTCAGCCTGTGCTTATTGCCTCTGCTCGTACTGTTAGGGTTTTGGCAATTAGATCGAGCTGAGCAGAAGCAACGTATTGTCGATCAATACAATGCAAATCAGCAGGCAGCGCCCGTTGGCGTTAGCGACATACTCGGTGCTACTAACTTGCAATACCGTAGCGCCTGGTTGCGAGGCAACCTAGATGCCAGCCGCCGAGTTATTCTTGATAATCGAGTTAAAAATGGCCGTCCAGGTTATGAGATTTTGGAAGCTATGGCTGTTGTGGGCCTAGAGGTAAAAGTTTTGGTTAATAGAGGCTGGGTGCCGGCGTCATTGGATCGCAACCAACTGCCAGAGATTGCTGATTTAAATGGCGTGGTGCAATTGCGCGGAGCTCTCTACCAAACCCTAGGTGGTTATCGCCTTGATGATGGCATTTCCCTTGTCTCGCAATGGCCTGCCCGAGTGGGATGGATATCGGCGGCTCGCGCTGAAGAGTTATTTGGTGAGACATTTCTCTCATACCAACTGCGACTCGATCAAGATAGCCCCGGGGCACTGCACACAGGCTGGGCTACGGTTTCGGTCCAACCGGCTAAACACACAGGCTACGCCGTGCAATGGTTTGTAATGGCCCTGGTACTAGTAATTATGACGATTATTGCCAACTCCAATCTGGCCGATAGGCCAAAGTCACCAAAAAACTGAGCGCAATACTAAGCTTTCATTCATAGGATATAAAACCATGACAGAACAGACCGAAATCACAGCCAAGCAGCGCGGCTTCCAATACCAAATTTGGATCATGCTGATCATTGTGTTTGGGGTAATATTGGCTGGCTTTTTAATGGTGCCTAAAACAGAGGAGCAACGACTCGCCATGATGGCGCGTATGGGGACCACTAATCAGGGTGAAATTGTAAGCCCGACTGTTGATATGAGTCCGTTGCTGGCCGCATTGCCGCAAGGTGAGGCACCTAAGTGGAAAGTAGTTGCCGCCGGTGGCGAAGGCTGTAATCAGGGTTGCCAAGATGTTCTCATAAATAGCCGCCAGATTCATATGTTGCTGGGTAAGTCCAGTGGTCGCCTGGAGCGCATCTACCTGCCAGATAGTGCCAGCCTCGAGCTGATTGATATGCAGGAGCTGCAAGCGGTTCACCCCTATCTCGTTATCGAGCCGATTGACAATTTGGCGCTTAGTGAGGTGCTAAGGGGCTCGTCGGCAGAATGGGATATGATGGATACGCGCTATTTCGTAGTGACACCGGATTACCAGGCGGTTTTATTCTATACCCAGCAACATGATGGCGGCGGTCTGCTCGAAGACCTCAAACATCTGTTAAAGTATTCGCCAAACCGATAACGATGAATCGCTCCATTGGGAATAAAAAATAATGACTAACGTTGAGACCACCACCGCAGTGACCTGGCGCGACTATCTAGAGCTGTGCAAGCCAAATGTGGTTGCCCTGATGATACTGACGTCTATCATCGGCATGTTGCTGGCCTCCAATCAAGCTATACCCATGCAGGTGCTAATATTTGGCAACCTAGGTATCGCCCTGTGTGCCGGTTCCGCTGCCGCAGTAAATCATATAGTGGATCGCAACGTAGATGACAAAATGGCCCGCACTGCCGACCGGCCTATAGCTCAGGGCCGGCTTGACCCCACCCAGGCAAAGATCTTTGCTATGGCCACAGGGCTTGCCGGTATGGCGATTCTTATTGTTTTTACCAATGTACTGACAGCCTGGCTAACGCTGGCCTCTTCAGTAGGTTATGCCTTTATCTACACCATGTTTCTCAAACGTGCGACACCGCAGAATATTGTGATTGGCGGTCTTGCAGGCGCAGCGCCACCGCTCCTGGGCTGGGTAGCAGTAACGGGTGAAATTCACCACAACGCCCTACTGCTAGTGTTGATTATATTTGCTTGGACACCACCTCATTTTTGGGCTCTAGCGATACACCGCAAAGAGGAGTATGCCAAGGCAGATATTCCTATGTTGCCCGTAACCCATGGCGAGCGGTACACCAAAATTAACATTTTGTTGTACACAATTATGCTCATGGTTATCACCACATTGCCCTATTTAACAGGCATGTTTGGCCTACTGTATTTGGTAGGTTCGCTACTTTTGGGGGCTCGGTTTTTGTATTGGGCTATCGTTATGTGGTTCGACAAAGACAGTGGTATGAAAACTTTCAGATTTTCAATTGTTTACCTAATGGTATTGTTTGCCTTGATGCTATGCGACCATTACCTTATTGAAAAGCTCCACTATATCTAGCCTGCCCCCAGCCTTAACCGCGCAGACAAACTGACCCTATACAGGACTGATAATATGGAACAGCAAGCCGCAATTCGTCGCACCATCGCCATGGTCGTTGCCTTTATTCTTCTGGTAGTTTATGGCTTTATCTGGCGTATGAGTCAGCCAGTGATTATGAATGATGACCAGCTGCGTGCTAACGGCGCTATTGTGCTCACGCAACCGAGGATTTTTAGTGACTTCGAGCTGGTTGATCACCGTGGCGAAACGTTCAATATTGCTCGTATGCAAGACATCTGGACCATAGTCTTCTTTGGTTTTACCAACTGTCCCGATATCTGCCCAACAACTTTAGCTGTTCTCAATGACACTTACAGTAAAATGAAGGACAGGGAAAAAGACAATCTTCAGATTGTTATGATCTCGTTGGATTCAGAGCGCGATACAGTCGAAAAATTAGCCGAATATGTGCCCTACTTTAATCAAGAGTTTATCGGCGTAACTGGCAATAAGCATCTCATTCGTCGACTGACCGCAGAGATCAATGTCGCCTACAACAGGGTACCCTTAGAAGGCGAAGATTACACTATGGATCATAGTACCCAGTTGGTTTTAATCAATCCTAAGGGGCACTACCATGGTTTCTTTAAAGCACCCCACAGTGAGACCACTTTGCGTAGCACTTGGCGTTCTATTTCTTCATCCTTCTAGGTCCCGGCAATTAGGCTCGTTGCCGCACCATCAGAGACATCGTAAAGAGTAATGCCGAACAGAGTACTACCGATGGCCCAGCAGGGGCATCGGTAGTCCAGGATAGAGCCAATCCCAACACCACAGTGAGCATGGCAATAACACTTGCCTTGGCGGCCATCTGCTCTGGGGTAATACTTATTCGACGAGCCGTAGCCGCAGGAATAATCAGCAGAGCAGTAATTAATAGAACTCCGACAATTTTCATGGCAATGGCAATTACCAGCGCTGTGATCAGCATCAGTACGGCGCGTATCAGCCTAACATTAGTCCCCTCCACTGCCGCTAACTCAGAATCGACGGTGATATTGATCAACGGCCGCCACAGCGCACCCAAGAGGATCAAAACTACCCCTGCTACTCCATAGATAATCCATAGATCTTGGCTGGTTACTGACAGTAGGTCGCCGAATAACAAAGACATTAAATCAACCCGCACATCAGACAATAAGGAGATGACTACCAAACCTGCCGCGAGAGCAGAATGGGACAGAATTCCCAGCAGAGTGTCCACAGACAAAACACCGCGTTGCTCAAGAACCACTAGCCCTAACGCCATAGCCAGAGGTATGGCGGTTGCGGTAATACTGAGGTTTACCTCCAACAACACGCCTAAGGCCACCCCCAATAACGCGCTATGGGCGAGTGTGTCACCAAAATACGCCATTCGCCGCCATACGACAAAACAGCCTAAAGGCCCAGCCACTAGCGCCACGCCTAGGCCAGCGAGCAACCCATAGAGTATAAAGTCAGTCATGGTCGCAGCCCTCCCCATGCCGGTGAACGCCGTTACGGTCTAATACCTCACCATGAACACTATGCTGGTGGTCATGGTGGTGAGCGTAGAGGGCGGTCTGACCAAATATATCTAGATAGGCCGGATCCTTAGTCACCTGCTCGGGGCGCCCCTGGCAGCAGATATGATGATTTAGGCAGATTACCTGGTCTGTCTCTGACATTACTATGTGCAGGTCGTGGGACACCATTAACACAGCACAGTTAAGACTTTTACTAAGGCTGCCAATCATCTTGTACAGCGCATTTTGACCATTGATATCCACACCCTGTACCGGCTCATCCAACACCAGTAAGTTTGGCTTGCGCAGAATAGCCCGAGCAAGCAGTACCCGCTGCATCTCCCCGCCAGACAGCTTTTGTATTGGTGTTTTCGCCAGATGGGCAATGCCAACGGACGCAAGAGCGCTATGGCACACCTGATAAGAAGCGTTTGCCAGCTGCAAAAAACGGTATGTCGAGATAGGTAGGGTTGGGTCGATATGTAGTTTTTGGGGCATGTAACCAATTTTTAGGCTCTTGCTAGCTGTAACAGAGCCAGAGTCTGGTGCTAACAGACCTAAAACAATCCGCACCAGAGTTGATTTTCCGGCCCCATTAGGGCCGATAAGCGTAGTGATCTCGCCCTGAGTCAGATTTAAGCTGATGTTTTGCAGTACATGTTGACCAGAAAAAGATTTATCAATTCTATCTAGGGTCATCAATGGGCTAGTCATGATTGACTACCTTATGATTATCAGAGCATTTAGAACATAGGCCAAATAGCTCAGCAGCTTGGCTTTGTAATTTGAAATTCAGCTTATCACAGGTGCTTTGCAGTGCGTTATTTATTGTATTATGTGACACTTCGGCAGCAGTTCCACAATGGTCGCAAATTAAGAAAACGTTACTGTGCTCGCTGTCGGGAAAGGGGCAGCCAATATAGGCGTTTAGCGAATGGATACGGTGAATTAAACCGAGCTGCAATAAAAACTCAATTGCTCGATATACCGTTGGCGGCGCAATGGATCTGCCAGAAATTGCAGCGAGTTGGTCCTGCAGATGATAGGCTCCTAGGGGCTTATGGCTCTGCCACAGTAGGCGCAGTACGGTTTCTCGAGTAACGGTCATCCGGGCTTTTTTCTCAGTACACAGTGACTTGGCGCGCAGCAAGGCTGCATTGATACAGCGCTCGTGATCATGATGTTGGTGCACAATTTTTGCGTTTGTAAGCATTTGAGCCCACTGAGTTATAACCTAGAATAATAATACGTTATATTATAACGATTTCAAATAGATGGCAGAACACATTGCCACACTTGGCAGCACAAAATTCAAGTTAATTTAATTATTTTGGCATTTTATGAGCATCAAAAAGATACAATATAACATTATAGCCTGGATGTTAGTGTTGGCAGGCAACGCATTAGTAACCCAGGTACAGGCTGAGACCAAGCCGCTGATTGTCACCAGCATTAAACCTCTGGCGATAATTGCTGCGTCCGCCGTAGGAGATGCCGCTCGGGTACAGTACCTAGTGCCAGATAATCAATCGCCCCACGACTTTTCCTTGCCTATGTCCGCATTGAAAAAAATTATTCAGGCTGATTTAGTGATTTGGGTAGGCCCTGATTTCGAGACTGGAAGTGCCAAAGCAATGGCTAAATTGCCCACCGAGAAACTGCTTACAATTTTGCACCTACCGCATACCCAGCCGAACAGGGTGCATCGCAACCAAAGGGATGAGCACTCTATGGAGGCCGACCCTCATTTATGGCTCAACCCTGAAAATGGTAATCACATTGCCGCTGAGATTCAGGCGCGCCTGGGGATACCGATTAAAGATATTATCAGCCGTCAACAAATATCGAGATTAAAGGCTCAGCTAGTCAGTATTAAAGATAAGACTTATCTTACTCACCACGAGGCCTACGGGCATTTCGCGATTGCCTTTGATTTGAAGCCAGGGCTATCAATCAGAAACTCCAGCGGCGGTGTTCAGGGAATAAAAACGCAATACAAGCTACGTAAAGCGATTGGAAAAACTGATATCGGCTGCATCTTCGTCGAGCCACAGTATGGAAACAAGGACGCTGCCATCATTGCTGCCGAGTATAAATTGCCTCTCGTAGAATTAGACCCCCAGGGTCTTTCTCAAGATTTAAATGCCCGTGCCTACAGTGAATTTATCGGTACCCTAGTACGTCAATTTAAGACTTGCCACCAGTAAATGATGTATCCTTAAAGCTTAAAATTCCGTCAATAAAGCACGCCAATTATGTCTAAAAAAACACCGCTTATTCTTGTCGATGGCTCCTCTTATCTCTACCGAGCATTCCATGCACTTCCACCTTTAACCAACAGCAAAGGCAAGCCTACCGGTGCTGTGAAAGGCGTAATTAATATGATGCGTCGGCTACAAAAAGACTACCCAGATAGCACTCATGTGGTGGTCTTTGATGCCAAAGGCAAAACTTTCCGCGATGATATGTATAGCGAATACAAAGCAAATCGCCCGCCTATGCCAGACGACTTGCGATTGCAGATCGAGCCAATTCATAAAATTATTCAGGCCATGGGCATGCCTATGCTAGTCATTGAAGGTGTTGAGGCAGATGATGTGATCGGCACCTTGGCTTTGCAGGCAACGCAGGTAGCACAGCCTGTAGTCATATCGACTGGTGATAAAGATATTGCTCAGATGGTCACCGAACATATTGTTATGGAGAACACCATGACCAATACAGTCATGGACAGGGAAGGGGTTATAGAAAAATTTGGTATTCCACCTGAACTGATTATTGACTACTTGGCGCTACTGGGTGATAAATCTGACAATATTCCCGGAGTACCAGGTGTGGGCGAAAAAACGGCACTGGGGCTATTGCAGGGCATTGGCGGCTTAGATGATATTTATGCCCGCCTTGATGAGGTTGCCGCCCTGACGTTTCGCGGTGCCAAAACCATGGCGTCTAAACTTGAAGAGCACCGTGACCTGGCCTATCTCTCGTATCGCCTAGCCACCATAAAAACGGATGTTGAAATAAAGCTGGGGCTCGCTGATTTGCATAATGCAGAGCCAGATCAAATTGCCCTGCTAGACCTGTATAAAGAAATGGAATTTAAAACCTGGGTAGAGGAAGCCACGGCCGCAATAAATAATCCCCACAGCTTCGAATCGTCCTCAGTGACTGAAGCAGTAACCGATGCTCCCGATTCAGAAATTTCAGCCCCTAAGGAGCCCCGCAACACAGATTACCAAATTATTTTAACCGTGGCAGAATTCACAGTTTGGTTGGAGAAAATAAAAACAGCGCCTTTGGTCGCAGTGGACACAGAAACCACAAGCCTCAACTATATGCGCGCCGATCTAGTTGGCATCTCAGTTGCAACAGAGTCCTATCAGGCTGCCTATATTCCATTTGGACATGATTATTTGGGTGCTCCAGAACAGCTATCTAAAGACTATGTGTTAGAAAACATAAAACCCTTACTAGAAAATAAAAACATTAAAAAAGTAGGACAAAATTTAAAATACGACATGAGTGTTCTGGCACAGCATGGCATTGATCTTCAGGGGATCGCCTTTGATACCATGCTTGAATCCTATGTCCTTGATTCAGTTGCCACCCGTCACGATATGGACAGTTTGGCATTAAAATATTTAGAGCAAACAACGACAGGATTTACCGATATAGCAGGGAAGGGCGCGAGTCAACTTACCTTCAACCACATCGCTCTAGAGGAAGCCGGCCCCTACGCAGCAGAAGACGCGGATATCACCTTGAGACTGCACCAGACGCTATGGCCACAGTTGACCACGGAGCCAACCTTGGAAAAGGTATTCAATGATATAGAGTTGCCATTAATACCAGTGTTGTCGCGAATCGAGCGTACCGGCGCCAAAGTGGATGACACCTTATTATTCACCCAAAGCCAAGAATTGACGGAGCGCCTCGCTGAACTTGAGACTCAGGCTTGGGCGTTAGCCGGACAACAATTCAATCTAGCATCGCCAAAACAACTAGGGGAAATACTGTTCACCAAATTAGAGCTTCCGGTATTGAAAAAGACGGCTAAAGGTGCGCCCTCGACAAAAGAAGAAGTATTGCAAGAACTCGCGCTTGACTACCCACTGCCGAAAGTAATATTAGAACATCGTGGGCTAGCCAAGTTAAAGTCGACCTATACCGACAAACTACCAACCATGATCAACCCAGCCACCAGGCGTATCCATACCTCTTATCATCAGGCGGGAACTGCTACCGGTAGGCTATCCTCCTCAGATCCAAATCTGCAAAATATACCAATTCGTACCGCCGAGGGACGTCGGGTGCGCCAAGCATTTGTTGCTCCACCGGGCAGTAAACTCGTGGCAGCGGATTATTCGCAGATTGAGTTGCGGATCATGGCCCATCTATCCGAGGACCCAAGCCTATTGCGTGCCTTCGCCGCGGGTGAGGATATTCACAGAGCCACCGCTTCAGAAGTCTTTGGTGTCGAGACCGCTGCGGTCACAATAGACCAGCGTCGAAGTGCCAAGGCCATTAATTTTGGCTTAATCTATGGTATGTCAGCATTTGGTCTAGCGCGGCAATTAAATATTGGCCGCAAACAGGCAGCGGAATATATCGAGCTCTACTTCGCTCGTTACCCGGGAGTGCAGAATTACATGAATAATATTCGGCATAGTGCGTCAGAAAATGGTTATGTAGAAACCGCTTATGGGCGCCGCCTGTATTTACCCGAAATTAACGCTAGAAACGGCATGTTGCGTCAGGCAGCTGAACGCACCGCGATCAATGCTCCAATGCAAGGCACGGCAGCTGATATTATTAAGTTGGCAATGATTAATGTCGATAACTGGCTACAAAATAGCGACCTCAAAAGTCGTATGGTTATGCAGGTACATGATGAACTTGTGTTGGAGGTGCCAGAATCTGAATTAGAGGAGATAAAAGAAGGTCTGAGGGGGCTAATGGAGTCTGCCGCTGAGCTGAGCGTCCCTCTTGTTGTTGATCTGGGAGTAGGTGATAACTGGGATGAGGCCCATTAAATAGCTGTAAATAATTAATCTTAATTATTTACAAATAAATTGGAACTTATGCATAAATACATGTCTAAATAAAGGCAATTAATGATTGCATCATATTCTCCCCCTATAAAGAGTATGTAAAGTAAGACTCCCCATGTAGCAAACTAAGCCCTGATCCTTTGACTGGATCAGGGTTTTTTTGTTAATCGGTTTATCAGGCTAATTCAGTAATAACTTACTCTTACCCCCATGCCATGCTGATAGTTGCTCACAACTCGTCGACAGACCTAGCGAAATAATAGCAAAGTATTTTTAGCGTCATCTATTACGAGTTGTGGTCTGCTGGGGCTTCGGATTCAGTACTGAGCCAATGATTGAGCTGTGCCTCAAGCTGTTCAAGGCCCTGCTTTTTAAGGGAGGAAAATGTCTGTACTGACAGGAGCGTGCACCCGGGATCCATATCCCGCAAATGCTTCTCGACTTTTAGTTTCGCGCTCTGAGCAGGACCGCGCTTGAGCTTGTCCGACTTGGTCAGCAAAATATGCACCGGCAGGCCGGCCTGAGCAGCCCAGTTGAGCATTTGTAAATCAAAATCCTGAAGAGGATGGCGTATATCCATCAGCAAAATTAGCCCGGCCAGGCTTTTACGCATTTGCAGGTATTCTGCCAGATGACGATCCCACTCTACCTTCATAGCTTTGGGCACCTTAGCATAGCCATAACCAGGCAAATCAACTAAGTGAGCGCCGTTGGCCAACTGGAAAAAATTAATAAGTTGTGTGCGCCCAGGAGTTTTACTGGTGCGTGCCAACCTTCCGTTGCGCGTCAGTGTATTAATCGCACTGGACTTACCCGCATTGGAGCGCCCAGCAAATGCTACTTCACAGCCAGTATCCTCTGGACATTGGTTTATGGAGGGTGCGCTGGTTAAAAATACGGCACTTTGAAAATTAATTGTGATTGAATCCATAAAAGACATCGCTAAGCGGCTATAAGAAACTGGGTTTTTTGGTATATAATGCGCGCGATTTAGCCGATAGGGCTAATGATCAATGGTCGCACGTATACATCTGCGACTATTCTAGCGGATTGCGAGAGTTGAATAACCATGAAAAAAAGCTTTTTAAGTATTATTTGTTTGCTGGCAACATTTACGGCGAACCAGACACTGGCAGCAGGCGATGCCGCAGCGGGTGAGTCTAAGGTTGCTATGTGTGCGGGCTGTCACGGCAACGACGGCAATAGTATGGTTTCATCGTTCCCCAAGTTAGCCGGCATAGGTGAGAAATACATGACTCAGCAGCTGCGTATGGTGAAATCAGGTGAGCGCGTTATTGTTGAAATGACCGGCATTTTAAATGGATCCACGGATCAAGACCTTCAGGATATGGCCGCCTACTATAATAGTAAGACTCGTCAAACTTCAGGTGCTCAGGACATAACTCTGATTGGTATTAGTAATGCCGACGAGGCCCTGGAGTACGGTGAAAAGGTGTACCGCGGTGGTAACCTTAAAACTGGCGTTGCTGCCTGTACAGGCTGCCACTCGCCATCGGGCAATGGCAATGACCCAGCGGGTTACCCAGCATTGGGCGGACAACATGCTGACTATATTGCCAAACAGCTTCTAGCCTACCGCAGAGGCGAGCGCGCCAGCGGTGGTAATGCCGCGATTATGCAAGGTGTTGCGGCAAACTTAAGTGACAAGGAGATAACAGCCGTGGCCAACTATATCTCAGGTCTAAATTAGAGGTTAGATAGCCGCAAGGCAAGAGGAAACTCGGATGATTTATTGGATTAAACGCTTAGCCTTTCTAGTACTGATATTACCTGTGGCCATGTGCCAAGCACAGGGAGAACAATATCAGGCGGGAGTTCATTATGAGGTGCTTCCGCAGCCCATAAGAACAGCAGATGCAAGTAAGATAGAAGTCAATGAAGTGTTTTCATACACCTGTGGCCACTGTTATAACATTGAAGCGGTGCTTCATCCGTGGGTGCAAAAGCTCCCGGCAGATGTAGATTTTCAGCAGACCCCGGCTATCTGGCAGCCATCCTTAGAGCCACTGGCCCGAGCCTATTACAGCGCCTTGCAACTCAAGGTATTAGACAAAACTCATATGGCTATTTTTGAAGCCATTCATGTCAATAGAAAGAAGATACGCACCGAAGCTGACATAGCGGCGATTTTTGCAGACGCTGGTGTTGATGGTCTCAAGTTTTCTAAAGTCTACAACTCATTTGGTATGAATAGCTTGGTCAATCAGGCCGAGGCACGGGTTCGCGGCTATCGTGTTCAGGGTACTCCAGAGATTATCGTCAACGGAAAATACCGTGTCAGCAGCCGTAAAGCTGGTGGCTTTAACGGAATGATTAATGTTGCAGACTTTCTTATCGAAAAAGAGCGTAGTGCCCAAGCAAAACCTCAGTGATTGACTAGTTAGTCCTAAAATACGCTGTTTATCGGCGTATTTTGCTTTTCCTGTTTTTTTATTAAATAGCACTAACAGTGATCATATCTATTGCAAATGACGTACATAAAAGAATAAATCTTTATCTACACGCGACCTCCAGTTACTATGTAGCCCTTTTTTTAAAGCGTCTTTAATCAGACCTCGGACTTGTTCGTTTTATGACAGTTAATCAAAGACCTTCGACTAAGCCCAGCAATCCCAATTTCTCATCTGGCCCCTGCTCAAAACGTCCCGGTTATGATGTTGCTAACCTAGATATTGCCACCTTGGGTCGCTCGCATCGTTCCTCTGTAGGTAAGATTGCACTGGGTAAAGCCTGCACAGACACCGCAGAAATTCTCGGCCTGCCCGAAGGCTATCGAGTGGGCGTAGTGCCGGCCTCGGATACCGGCGCCGTTGAGATGATTATGTGGTCAGTGTTAGGCCAGAGGCCGGTCGATATATTTGCTTGGGAATCCTTTGGCAGCGGCTGGCTTACAGATGCGACTAAGCAATTAAAACTCGAAGAGCTTAATAGCTACACAGCTGATTATGGTCTTTTGCCAGATATGAGTCAGGCCAACCCAGACCATGACTGTATTTTTACCTGGAATGGTACAACTGCTGGTGTAAAAGTACCCAATGCGGATTGGATAAGCGATGATCGCACAGGGTTGACGATATGTGATGCGACCTCTGCCGTATTTGCCATGGAAATGCCATGGGAGAAACTCGATGTTGTCACCTATAGTTGGCAGAAAGTTCTTGGTGGCGAAGGCGGCCATGGCATGTTAATTCTGAGCCCCAGAGCGGTCGAGCGATTAGAAACCTATACGCCAGCATGGCCGATGCCCAAAATCTTCCGCATGACCAAAGGGGGCAAATTAATCGAAGGAATTTTCCGCGGCGAGACCATCAACACGCCCTCTATGCTATGTGTTGCGGACTATTTGGATGCGCTAAATTGGATTCGTTCAATAGGTGGACTGTCCGCCGCTATCGCTAAATCAGAAGCCAATCTCGATGTGCTAAAGGGCTTTGTAGAAGCGCGCCCCTGGGCCCACTTTTTGGCCCAAGACATTGATCAAATCTCCAACACTAGCGTTTGCCTAACATTAGATCTCGCCGCAGATCAGGTTAAGCAAATTGTTAAGTTATTGGATAATGAAGGCGTTGCCTATGATATTGGCGCCTACCGCGATGCACCAGCCGGCCTGCGTATATGGTGTGGCGCAACCGTTGAAAAATCTGATATTGAAACATTGCTGCCATGGCTTGATTGGGCCCATGCAGAGGTTAGTCAATAATTTAAGTCGACTCCTACCGACAATACTGAGAAAAAATATGTATAACATCCGTACCTACAACGCTATTTCCTCGAAAGGCTTAAGTCTTTTTTCTGCAGATAAGTACTTAGTGTCTAGTGAATCAGCATCACCAGAGGGCGTGCTGCTGCGAAGCCAAAAGTTGCATAAAGAAGTTCTGCCAGAATCGGTGATTGCTGTCGCCAGAGCAGGCGCCGGAACTAATAATATTCCTACTGAGGATTATACCGAGCAGGGCATAGTAGTTTTCAACACCCCCGGAGCGAATGCTAATGCGGTTAAAGAATTGATCGTTGCTGGCTTGCTACTGGGCTCTCGGGATATCTATGGCGGCATGACCTATGTTCAAGAACTAGGCCATATGGATGACTCGGGCGAAATGGGAAAGTTGCTGGAAAAAGAGAAGAAACGTTTTGCTGGATCAGAGATTACGGGTAAAACACTAGGCGTAGTCGGTTTGGGTGCCATTGGCTCTATTATTGCTAATCTAGCGCTAGATCTAGGTATGAATGTTATTGGTTACGATCCAGCTATTTCTGTTGAGGCGGCATGGCAACTATCGAGCCGAGTTGAGCGCATGGAAAGCATCGAGGGACTGTTGGCCAGTGCCGACTTTGTTACTTTGCACGTTCCCGCTATTCCGGCAACCAAACACCTTATTAACAAAGAAACCTTGGCTCAGATGAAGCCCACGGCTAAAATTTTGAACTTTGCGCGTGAAGAAATTGTTAATACAGATGATATGGTTGCCGCTCTAGATGCCGGTACTATCGCCGCTTACATCAGTGATTTCCCAGCACCGGCGCTACTGGGTCGCAAAGATGTATTGTTGATGCCGCATATTGGCGCCAGCACGGAAGAGGCGGAAGAGAACTGCGCGGTTATGGCTGCCAAACAACTAATGGACTACCTTGAGAACGGCAATATCCACAATTCAGTTAACTATCCAGCCACGAAAATGTCGCGTAATGGTGACTATCGAATTACTTTCACTAACAACAATGTGCCCAAAGTATTGGGTACTGTGCTAACAGTCTTGGCTGACGCGGAACTCAATGTTGTGGATATGGTGAATAAAAGCCGTGATGCTATTGCTTACAATATTATTGATGTTGAGGGTGATTTGGACCAAAGCACTGAGGATGCGATTGCCGCTATCAGTGGCGTGATTCGGGTTCGAGTTATCTAAATTATATAGGGCTGTAAAAGCGGCCCTTGATATAGTCATCGCTACCATACTCATCAGTTACTTATCTCATCGGTCAACTGGTATCGGCCTTATGTTTTTGGGTAGGCGGGCCTGTTATGACAAATCCGCCTCAGTTAAAGAGCTTTGCCCTAACAGTATTTCGATAGGCCTTAGGACTGTTGCCTGACCACTGCCGAAACCTTGATGAAAACCAGCTAGCCTCCTTATAACCGCTGTAATTTGCTATCTCTAAAATAGACAGGTCGGTATTTTTAAGTAGATCACAGGCAAATGATATGCGTAGTTCGGTTAAATAGTCGCTGGGTGTGTTGCCAACCGCGACTTTAAAACGGCGGTTAAAGGTCCTAGTGGTCATACCAAACTGATTTGCCAGATCAGGAATTGCCAAAGCTCTACTGAGATTGTCCTGCAACCATATCTGAGCCTGAGCGATAGCCTCGTCGCCATGATTTCCCGCCTGCTGGCCATGCGTGCCTGCCGGGTTGGCAATATTGCGAATCTCATGAAAGAAATTGCGCTGAGCCTGGCGAGCTATAACACGGCCAAAAACTCGCTCGACCTGATACATAAGTAGTTCAGCCATAGCATTGACACTGGCCGCACAGTAAATATTGCCAGCCTGGGTAGTGAAATGCTGGCGTTCCAACTGAACTTGTGGATAGTGCCTTTGTAGCTGATCAAAATAATGCCAATGGGTAGTCGCTGGTTTGCCATCTAACAGCCCCGCTTCGGCAAGAAAACAAACCCCAGTGCCCACAGCGGTAAAGTTACAATTTCGTTGGTGCTGCTGCCGCAGCCAGGGAATATAAGCTTCGTACTTGTTCACCGCAGGGCGCGGATTACGCCACAGCGCGGGAATATGAATTAGGTCGCTATCAAAGTTATCCGCAAGTGAGTGAGTCGGGTGTAATTCAAAGCCCGCTGAGGTTTGTACTGGCTTGCCATCGGGGGTGATACGCCGAACATTTACCTGCTGGACACCGTGCTTTTGGGCGCGTGCCATCGCCTGCGCGAAGTTAAAGATCTCGGCGGCAAGAGTGGTGCTCGACACCAGCATATTGTCGCAGAGCAAAAGACTGAGATTGAACGCCATAATTGCGAAAATATAGCATATTTTGACCAATAAACTAAACTAAATGACCAAATTACTAAATACAGAGCGGGTTTTCCTGTCTACACTAGGCGTATTGAATTTTATTAATCCCTTTTAAGGAATCCATATGAGTCACTCTTTACCTGTTATTGTTGGTTTCGGTGGATACAATGCTGCCGGACGAAGCTCCTCTCACCAGGCATTTCGGCGCATGATTTTTGAGTCGCTCCCCGCAGCGGAGCAGCAAGATACCGTTATTGGCTTGGCCTGTTTGATGGGTCTGGTACAAAAGCAGGAGCAGGGCTACACAGATAAAGAGGGGGCATTGCTATCTGTTGGGCAAGTTGATGAAAAATTTAGAGCCCAGGTGCTCGATGGGACATTAATTCGCAAGATAGGGCTGTTTGACCCCTGTGCTGTCGAAGGCCACAAAAAAATCAATATCGGTGCCCAGGGCCTGAAATTTCGAATGGCTAAGCGTGATCTGCCCACCAAGCTTCCAAATGACTGGACGGTTCGTGATCTTGAAGATGGCACTGTCGAGGTATCGGCCTCCGAAGCTGGTGAATATCTGGTTAGCACTCATTATGAATTGGCCGCCAAAGCCGCCGGAGAGTTACCCACTGGCTTTGATCCGGCTGATCACTACAACTCGCGATTTCACCCTCGCGGACTTCAAATGGCTCTTTTAGGAAGCAGCGATGCGCTTTACTCCATAGGCATACCCTGGGACAGGGTTGCAGATCAGGTGCGCCCAGATCAGATAGGCGTATATTCCTCTAGCGCACTGGGTCAGATGACTGAAGAGGGCTTTGCAGGATTATTTCAGGCGCGCTTAAAGGGCAATCGCACAACGGCCAAGCAGGTACCCATGGCGCTTAATTCTATGCCAGCGGATTTTATTAATGCCTATGTGCTTGGCAGCGTTGGCCATACAGAGGCCATTACTGGTGCCTGCGCGACTTTTCTCTATGTACTGCAAGCTGCGGTCCGCGATATTCGCAATGGTCGTCGTCGCGTCGCCATCGTGGGTAATGCTGAGTCGACAATTATTCCTGAGGTATCTGAAGGCTTCTCAAATATGAGTGCACTGGGTAGCGATGAAAATCTCTGTAAGTTAGATGGCACAGATAAACCAGATTTGCGCAGGGCCAGCCGACCATTTGGCGAAAATTGCGGTTTCACATTAGCCGAGGCTACCCAGTATGTGGTGCTAATGGATGATGCGCTAGCGGTAGAATTAGGCGCTGATATTCATGGCGCTGTCCCCGAAGTTTTTATCAATGCCGACGGCGTTAAAAAATCAATCTCTGCGCCGGGAATTGGCAACTATATTTCGTTCTCCAAAGCCGTTGCCGCGGCCATCGAGATCGTAGGCAAAGACTGCGTACAAAAGCATAGCTTTGTTCATGCTCATGGATCCAGCACTCCGGCTAATCGCACTACTGAGTCCGAATTAATTGATCGCGTGGCAAGCGTATTTGATATTTACGATTGGCCTGTCACTGCTACAAAATCATTTGTCGGACATTCATTGTCGACTGCCAGTGGCGATCAATTGGTCTCAGCGTTGGGTACTTTCAAATACAATATGATTCCCGGAATCAAAACTGTTTCCGAAATTGCCTCAGATGTTCATCAGGAACGAGCTCGCTATACGCTTAATGATATGGATGTGAGTGAGCAGAAAATGGACGTAGCCTTTATTAACTCCAAGGGTTTTGGTGGAAACAATGCCACTGCAGTATTGTTGTCACCCAGCAAAGCCGAGTCAATGCTGGCTCTGCGTTATGGGGATAGGTTTGAAGGATATTTAGCAAGGCGTGAGAATACTCGTATCAATTCTGCGGCCTATGCAGAACGTGCAGATGCTGGGAAGCTTGATGTGAAATATCGATTTGGCGAACCAATGATTGATGAGAGCGGTTTGCGAATCTCTAGCGAGAGTGTCAGTGTGCCGGGTTTTGCTCAGCCGATTATTTTTGAGAAGGGAAATCCTTGGCAAGATATGCAAGAAACAACTCGAGCTGATTAAGCAGTGCCTTATCAACAATACGTGCCTGATTAATCCATTGCTCGGGATTTACTTGAGCACCGGTAGCCAAACTTCTGATGCTTGCTCCAGCGCTAACTAAGGTGCCACCATGCACTGCAATTACGACTGCATTATCGCCCTGTTCGGTGGCTGTGATTATGGGTCCGCCGGAGGCGCCGCTAAGAGCATCACAGTTATGTAGGAGCAACTGATCACTGATAAACGAATCAGATTCAAAGCTCGTGCAATCGCTGCTCAGGCTAATTTTCTGACTATCAGCATTGTAACCGAGAAGTTGCAAACTATTGGCTACAGTATTTTTGCTCTGCGCTAATTCTAGACTTCTTTGATAGGCTCTTTTTTTTAGTGCAACAAATACAATATCGGTTTCTGATTGTTGAATTTTATTTTTTGACTCTGGCTTATATTGGTGAGTAGAGATTGAAGAAAATTCGATGCTACTTAGGCGCTGATTCTCTGGGCGATAACTACATTGTTTAAAAGACATACCAGTTTTTTGGTCAAATAGAACATGGGCAGCAGTCAAAATAATTGATCGATTGTGCTGCAAAGCCGTTTTAATATGAGTTGCAGTTCCGCGGAGTCCCCCATCACAAAATATAGTTCCAACAGAGTTAAGTAAATTCTTTGGTGCATTTTCTCGCTGATCTTCCATTCCATTATCTGGATTACCATCGCCAAAAATCGCGCTATGTGCCATACCAGTGAACAGAAAAACAAAAATTAATAACGAGTGTCGTATCATTGTTAACCCATATCGCCCCACAGACTTTGAACAATACTTATGGCAGCAAGCGGCGCAGTCTCGGTACGCAGTACTCTGGGGCCTAGGGTTAATGCTATAAAATTATTTTTCACTGCGCCTTCAATTTCACGCTCACTCAGTCCCCCCTCGGGACCAATTAATAAAGCAATATTATCTCTGTTGTTAGTAATATCTCTTAGCCGCGTTACAGTACGATGATGAAGCACCAATTTAAGATCGCCAATATCGGCCTGTAAATACTGATCAAGGGTCTTTGCTGAATTTATCGTTGGCACAGTATTACGTTGGCTCTGTTCACAGGCACTAATTGCTATTTTCTGCCAGTGACGAGTTTTCTTTTCCAGGCGCTCGCCACTTAGTTTAACTTCACAGCGCTCAGAAAATAATGGGGTAATATCGGAGATACCCAACTCCGTTGCCTTTTGTATAATCCAGTCCATACGCTCACCGCGAGAGATACCAATAGCCAGGTGAATAGTCAGTGGGGACTCACGATTAGCCTCGAAAAACTCTTCAACAAAAACCGAGACTTTACCTTTTTTAACATCGGTTAACTGAGCTGAATATTCCCCGCCACGGCCATTGAATAAAACAATATATTGCCCCGCGGTCATCCGCAATGCTGAGGATAAGTGCCGAGCAGCACTCTCATCTAATTGTATGTTTGTGTCAGTTTTTAAAAATTGTGGAGTAAAAATACGCGGTACACGCATGGCATTATTTCGCTAGTAGGCCGAGGTTACTGCACAGGGTAGCTGAATTTTGCCATTGATTCATGGTATAAAAATGTAGGCCTGGAGCACCCCCGGCGACTAGGGTCTCACATAGTTTAGTCACTACATCAAGACCATACTTGACTAAGTCCTCGGAGTTGTCGCCGCGCTCTTTGAGTTGCCAGCGCAACCAGCGGGGTATTTCAGCCCCACAGTTGTCAGAGAATCGCACCAGATTATGATAATTAGTCAAGGGCATAATTCCCGGCACTATGGGCTGGTCGATCCCTACTTTGGCACACTCATCGATAAATCGAAAGTAGGCATCGGCGTTATAAAAATACTGTGTGATAGCACGATCAGCACCAGCCCTAAATTTTTCACCGAGCCAGTAAATGTCTCTGCTATAGCTCTCTGCTTCGGGATGAATTTCGGGATAGGCGCCAACATTAATTTCAAAATAATCACCTGAGTGTTCACGAATAAGTGCGACTAATTCATTGGCATGGACTAGCTGCTTAGTACCCCCAATACCAGAGGGAAGATCACCGCGCAGTGCGACAAGTTTATTAATCCCAGCATCTTTATAGGACTGCACTAATCGGAGCACATCTTCCAGGCTATCGCCACCCACAGAAAGATGCGGAGCTGCTTGGTAACCCTCCCGGTGAATACCAAGAACTAAATCCTTGGTTGTCTCTCTGGTAGATCCCCCTGCGCCATAGGTCACCGAATAAAATTCAGGCCCGAATTGGTTAAGTTTGTCGCAGGTGATTCTGAGTTTTTGCCTACCTTCTTCTGTTTTGGCGGCAAAAAACTCAAAGCTCAAATGTAGTTTGTTCGTCATGAAATGGCCTTTTTGGTGATTATTGATATTGCTCCTAGTAGCATCTCGTGGCCGGCTTTCACCGATCATTCAGTGTCACAGGCATTTCATTAATATTTATAGCTATCGCCTTTAAACGGTCCCTCAACAGCCACACTGATATAGTCGGCCTGAGCCTGTGTCAATTTAGTGATTACGCCACCAAAGCCGCCTACCATATAACGGGCCACCTCTTCGTCGAGATGTTTCGGCAACACCTCTACCCGCAGTAAACTCGCCTTAGCCTCAGCGTCTTGGGAGGCAAACTGCTGTTTGTAAAGCTCGATTTGTGCCAGTACCTGATTGGCAAAGGATCCATCCATGATACGGCTTGGATGACCAGTAGCATTACCTAAATTAACTAGGCGACCTTCGGCTAGGAGGAGAAGATGATCATTGTTAGCCCGATCGCGATAGACTTTGTGTACCTGTGGCTTAACCTCTTCCCACTCCCAGTTACTTCGCATAAAGGCAGTATCAATTTCATTGTCAAAGTGACCGATGTTACAGACTACTGCGCCACTTTTCAGTGCTGCTAAAATGTCCGAACCACAGACGTTGTAGTTACCTGTACTTGTCACCAGCATATCGGTGTTGGCCAACAAATCCGCATTCACACCCTTCGCCTGATCTCCTTCGATATAGGTAGATACGACTTCGAAACCGTCTAGGCAAGCTTGCATAGCACAAATTGGATCGCATTCTGTAACCTTAACAATCATGCCTTCTTGACGCAGTGATTGAGCGGAGCCTTTACCCACGTCACCATAGCCAACAACAACCGCTTTTTTGCCTGATAGTAAATGGTCAGTGGCACGCTTAATGGCGTCATTGAGGCTGTGACGGCAACCGTACTTGTTGTCACATTTTGATTTGGTAACCGAATCATTTACGTTAATTGCTGGGACTTTGAGTTCACCGGTCTCTAGCATCTCATAGAGGCGGTGCACTCCAGTGGTGGTCTCTTCAGTAATACCGTGCACGGCATCAAGGACCTGTGGATACTTGGTATGGAGCAGTGCTGTTAAATCGCCCCCATCATCGAGCACCATATTAGCATTCCAGGGTACACCATCTTTGAGAACCTGCTGCTCAAGACACCATTCATACTCCTCTTCTGTCTCGCCTTTCCAGGCAAAAACAGGAGTACCATTTGCCGCTATAGCGGCAGCGGCGTGATCCTGAGTTGAAAAAATATTACATGAGGTCCAGCGCACTTCTGCTCCCAGAGCTTCCAAGGTTTCAATTAGTACAGCTGTTTGAATTGTCATGTGGATGCAGCCCAGAATTCGAGCATTAGCCAGCGGCTGTTCAGCACGATACTTTTCACGCAATGCCATCAGTGCCGGCATTTCTGACTCGGCGATAGAAATTTCTTTTTTGCCCCAATCAGCTAGACTGATATCGGCGACTTTGTAATCGGTCATGATGTTTTACCTTTGTATAAAATATTTAAAGCGCCTTCTTGAGCGCGTCTACCCTGTCTGTTTTTTCCCAGGTGAAATCTTTTTCTTCGCGCCCAAAATGCCCATAGGCAGCGGTCTGTTGATAGATGGGCCGGCGCAGGTCGAGCATTTCGATAAGACCGCGGGGGCGCAGATCAAAGTTGTCTCTTACTAGGGTGACAATTTCATCATCGCTCAGTTTGCCGGTGCCAAAAGTATCGATACTAATAGAGGTAGGTTCAGATACCCCAATGGCATAGGACACTTGAATCTCACAGCGATCGGCGAGGCCCGCAGCAACAATATTCTTTGCAACATAGCGGCCAGCATAGGCAGCAGAGCGATCCACCTTGGTCGGATCCTTGCCCGAGAATGCGCCGCCACCGTGATGGGCCATACCGCCATAGGTGTCAACAATGATTTTGCGACCGGTAAGCCCGCAGTCACCCATTGGCCCCCCGATTTCGAACTTGCCGGTAGGGTTAATATGAAACTGGGTGTCTCCATGTAACCAGGCTTCTGGCAGCACTGGAGCAATAATTTCGGTGCGTACCGCTTCTTGCAAATCGCTTTGGGAAATACTTGGTGCGTGCTGAGTAGACAAAACAATGGCATCAATTGCCACTGGCTTACCCTGATCATAGCGCAGGGTAATTTGGCTTTTTGCATCTGGGCGCAACCAAGGCAGCGAACCGTTTTTACGAAGTTCGGCCTGTCGCTCTACCAAGCGGTGAGCATAGTAAATAGGCGCGGGCATAAATACATCAGTTTCGTTGCTGGCGTAGCCAAACATTAAACCCTGGTCGCCAGCGCCGATATCTTTATTCTCAGTCTCATCAACGCCCTGGGCGATATCGCTAGATTGTTTTCCAATAGCGTTGAGCACCGCACAGGAATTACCGTCAAAACCCATATCTGAATGGTCATAACCTATGCCGGTAATGACATCGCGAACAATCTTTTCAAGATCGACATAGGTTTTGGTTCGCACCTCACCTGCAATAATAGCCATACCTGTTTTAACCATTGTTTCAACGGCTACACGGGAGTGCGGGTCGTCCGCTAAGATAGCGTCGAGCACCGCGTCAGAAATTTGATCGGCGAGCTTATCCGGATGTCCTTCAGACACCGACTCGGAGGTAAAAAGGTTATAGGTAGACATGATGTTTCCTGTTATGGAGGCGATAAAGCCTCTTTATGTAGCAGTGCTTCCGGCACTGAACTGTCGCAATTGAATGCGAAAACCATTGCGCTGAGTCAGATAAAGGCTATTGCCCTCAGCCAAGCCAGCCATTTGTGCCCAGCGGGTTAATTCCTCAGGTTCAAAACCCAACCAGAGGTCACCACAGGAGTCTCTCACCCACTCTTGGTCATGGGCACACAGGTCCGTCACCAGCAACACGCCGTCCTCGTTTAGCAGGCCGGCGCAATCGGCAATGATATCTGCCGGAGTTGGATTGTGGTGCAACACCATATTCAGGGACAGACAGTCAGCCTTGTAGCCCTGTGTCTGGGCAAAGCTGGTATCACCGAGAATAAATTTAATATTAGACAGGCCCTGTTGTGTGGCTCGCAATTCACACTGATCAAGCATCTCACGGGCGTTGTCCAAGGCAATTACCTGCTTAAAGCGACTTGATAGTTTGCTCAAAAACTGACCATATCCCGGACCCACCTCAATGGCAGTGCCACTGGCCGCAAGGCTACTATCAAGAAAGCCTTCCACGCTATCGCCATAGTCGGTCCAGCTGGCAATCAGGTCTTGATTCTCTTCAAAGCGAGCTACATTGCGATTAAAAAACGCCACCGAGGCAGAGGCGCGCTCATTATTAATTTGTCTTAAATGATCCTCGAGATCAGCATCTAGGCGTGCATCATCAATGGTGCTAAAAAGCACCTGTTGTAAGGCCTGTAGTTCCACATCTGTATTGCGAGGATTGCGACGATAAAAAATTGTTGTTCCTTCGCGGCGTGTCGCCACCAGTCCGGCATTGGCTAAAATTTTTAAATGATGGCTCATAGCAGATTGGCGAATATCAAAAACTTGGCATAGCTCGAGCACCCCGTAGGCATTTTGCTGAAGTACTTTGAGGATTTGCATGCGCAATGGGTCACCCGCCGCCTTACACAGTGCAGTAATGGCACTGATGTCAGGGTTTGAGGGTTGCGTTGCAACTTTGGGAATGGAACTCAAGTCAGTCATGACGCGGACTTTACCATAGCAGAAAACCTATATCAAAATATTTTTATATATATGAGCTCGGTTGTCGGTCAGTGGTTGAAGGTAACTATTAGACGGTGTGAATGGTGAATATCAGTTTACTGGCAGGGCTGTCTAGTGGACAATACCGCTTTTCCAACTTCCCCTTTTTAGGAGTGACAATCCATGGCCTCACGTCGAGACCTTGCTAACGCAATTCGTGCCCTCAGTATGGATGCTGTTCAACAGGCTAATAGTGGGCATCCCGGTGCTCCCATGGGCATGGCAGATATTGCCGAAGTGCTGTGGAATGACTATTTACGTCATAATCCGAGTGACCCAGATTGGGTTAATCGCGACCGGTTTGTGCTCTCTAATGGCCATGGGTCGATGCTACTTTATTCGTTGCTGCACCTGTCTGGTTATGATTTACCCATCGAAGAAATAAAAAACTTTCGCCAATTGCATGCTAAAACCCCAGGGCATCCAGAATATGGTTATGCCCCTGGCGTAGAAACAACCACTGGCCCGTTGGGGCAAGGGATTAGTAATGCTGTTGGTATGGCGCTGGCAGAGAAGGTTCTGGGAGCGCAGTTTAATCGTCCCGGTCACGATATTGTCGATCATCAGACCTACACCTTTTTGGGTGATGGCTGTTTAATGGAAGGTATCTCTCACGAAGTTTGTTCATTGGCTGGCACTTTAAAGCTGGGTAAGCTCACCGCATTTTACGATGACAATGGTATATCTATCGATGGAGAGGTTGAGGGATGGTTTAGCGACGATACACCTGCGCGTTTTGAAGCCTACGGCTGGCATGTGATTGCCAATGTAGACGGCCACGACAGTCAGGCCATCGCAGCTGCCATTGATGCTGCCCATGCTGAAACCGACAAACCGACTCTAATTTGCTGCAAAACCATTATTGGTTTTGGTTCGCCTAACAAGCAGGGCAAAGAAGACTGTCACGGTGCCGCCCTAGGTGTCGATGAAGTAGCTCTAACCCGAGAAGCCCTAGGGTGGACTCACGGGCCATTTGATATTCCTGCTGACCATTACGCCGGCTGGAATGGCGTAGCAAAAGGCACCGCCGCGCAAACAGCTTGGGCTGACCAGTTCGAAAACTATCGTGCAGCTCATCCAGATCTCGCTTCAGAATTTGAACGCCGTAGCCGCGGCGATCTGCCTGCAGACTTCAGCGCCAATGCCGATGAGTATATCCGACAATGCCAGGACAAGATGGAAAAGGTTGCCTCACGAAAGGCATCACAAAATTGTCTCAATGCGTTTGGTCCCATGCTTCCAGAGCTGCTTGGGGGTTCTGCAGATCTCGCCGGATCTAACTTGACAATCTGGTCCGGTTCCAAAGACATTAGTGGTGACAATGCTGATGGCAACTATATCTATTATGGGGTTCGTGAATTTGGTATGAGTGCCATGATGAATGGTATTGCGCTGCATGGCGGGTTCATCAATTATGGCGCCACCTTCTTGATGTTTATGGAATATGCGCGCAATGCTGTGCGTATGGCTGCGTTGATGAAGCAGCAGAGCATCTTTGTTTACACCCACGACTCCATTGGTCTGGGAGAGGACGGCCCGACTCACCAGCCAGTAGAGCAGCTAAGCGCACTGCGTTCTACGCCTAACCTCCACACATGGCGACCCTGTGACACTATTGAGTCCGCAGTGAGCTGGAAAAGTGCTATTGAACGCCGTGATGGTCCTGCCGCGCTTGTATTTAGTCGCCAGGGTCTAACACCCATGCCAAGAACCAATCAACAGGTTACAGATATTGGCCGCGGTGGCTATGTACTCAAAGATTGTGCCGCACCGCAGGCCATCTTAATTGCTACAGGTTCAGAAGTAGAGCTGGCTGTTAATGCAGCTGATGAACTGGCACAGCAGGGTATTCAGGTGCGCGTTGTGTCTATGCCCTGTGCTGAGATCTTCTCAGAGCAAGATGCGGCCTATCGTGACTCAGTACTAATCCCGACTATCCGTGCTCGCGTTGCTGTAGAGGCACTGCATGCGGATTACTGGTACAAATTTGTGGGCCTAGATGGCCGCGTGGTGGGTATGCGGACCTTCGGTGAATCGGCTCCCGGCGACCAGTTAATGAAAGAGTTTGGCTTCACCGTAGAAAATGTGGTGGCCAATGTTATGGATGCCCTCGGCTAATGATCCGTATAGCCATAAATGGCTATGGCCGAATAGGCCGCTCGGTATTGCGAGCCCTCTATGAATCAGGGGCTCGTGAGCGAGTGCAGATTGTGGCCATTAATGAGCCTGCTGACAGTAAGACAATCGCCCATTTAACTCGCTATGATTCGACCCATGGTAGGTTTTCAGGAACTATTACGGACAGTGAAGACTTACTTACAGTCAATGGGGATGATATTCATATCCTCCATGAAACGAATCTTCACCAGTTACCCTGGGACAATCTTGGGGTTGATGTAGTACTGGAATGCAGTGGCACATTTTCTGATCGCGAGACCGCCGAGCAGCATATTAGTAGTGGCGCTAAGAGAGTGCTTTTCTCCCAGCCAGCCGAACCCACAGTTGATGCCACCATTGTCTATGGCATCAATCAGCATGAGTTAACTGATGATGACACCATTGTTTCAGCCGCGTCCTGCTCTACCAACTGTGTGATCCCCGTGATAAAGGTGTTGAAAGACGCCTTTGGTGTTGAGGGGGGTGTAATCACTACTATCCACTCAGCAATGAATGACCAGCCAGTGATTGACGCCTATCACCACACGGACCTGCGCAAAACCCGTGCTGCTATGCAATCTATTATTCCGGTCGACACAGGACTGGCCTTAGGAATTGACCGTTTGTTACCGGAGCTTAAAGGGCGCTTTCAGGCTCAAGCTATGCGCGTGCCAACGGTAAATGTTTCGGCAATTGATCTGTCGATCATGGTTAATGCCAAGGTTGATACCGCCTCGGTCAATGGAGCCCTGGCTGCGGCCGCTGATGGAGCTCTCAAGGGGGTATTGGGCTATACCGAAGAGCCGCTAGCTTCCTGTGACTTTAACCATGATCCGCGCAGCGGCATTGTCGACGCCAGTCAAACAAGAGTAAGCCAGCAAAAATTAGTTAAGGTACTCATTTGGTTCGACAACGAATGGGGTTATGCCAATAGAATGATAGACACCTTATTGAGTTGGCCTTTGCTCGATCAAGGCAGCCAGAAATAGCACCTCAACGTTATAAGGATTACGATGACCGTCAAGTTAATGATTGACCAAGTACTAACAGGCAAACGCGTCCTGATCCGTGAGGATCTAAATGTGCCAATTAAAGATGGCAAAGTTTCAAGCGATGCCAGAATCAAAGCGGCGCTGCCAACTATAAAAATGGCTTTAGATGCCGGAGCCAGTGTTATTATTATGTCCCACTTGGGGCGCCCGACAGAGGGGCAGTACGATATTGGTTCCAGTGTAAAACCAGTAGCTGCCCATCTAAGTAAGTTGCTTGGCCAGCCGGTTGCCGTAGAACGGAATTGGACCAATGGCTTGGAGATTGCCGAGGGTAGTCTGGTTATGCTGGAAAATGTTCGTTTTAATTCCGGTGAAAAAAACAACGATGATACCCTCGCTAAGGCCTATGCCAGCCTCTGTGATATTTTTGTAATGGACGCCTTTGGCACGTCTCATCGTGCCCAGGCCTCAACTCATGGTGTGGCTAAATATGCGCCCATCGCCTGTGCAGGCCCGCTTCTGGCGAAAGAGTTAGAGGCACTGCAACAGGCGTTGGCAGCGCCAACACCGCCGGTTGCTGCCATTGTTGGTGGATCAAAGGTATCTACCAAATTAATGGTGCTAGAAACACTAGCCGACAAGGTGGATCAGCTTATTGTCGGTGGTGGTATTGCCAATACATTTTTAGCGGCCGCGGGCAAGAATGTAGGCAAATCTCTTTGTGAGCAGGACCTAATTCCAGCGGCTCAAGCTCTAATGAAAAAGGTCAATATTCCACTGCCAACCGATGTAGTCGTTGGCAAAGAATTTTCAGAGACGGCCGAGGCAGTTATAAAGTCTGTGGAAGATGTTGCCGATGACGATATGATTTTTGACATAGGGCCAGACTCAGCCAAAAACCTTGCCTCTATAATTGCCTCGATGGGCACCATTATCTGGAACGGTCCGGTGGGGGTTTTTGAATTTGATCAATTTGCACAGGGTACAAAAACTCTGGCCCTGGCCATAGCTAAAAACCCCGGTTTTTCAATCGCCGGGGGTGGAGACACACTTGCAGCAGTCGACAAATATGGCATCAACGAGCAGGTCACCTATATTTCAACTGGCGGCGGTGCATTTTTAGAATATGTTGAGGGTAAACAATTGCCTGCAGTTGCTATTCTTGAGCTTCGCGCAGAGGATTAACAGAAGTATTGGGCTTAAATAAGGAGAAAAGAAACCATGGCCTTAATATCATTACGACAGATGCTCGACCATGCCGCGGAATATGGCTACGGTGTTCCCGCATTTAACGTTAATAATCTAGAGCAGATGCGGGCGATTATGTTAGCCGCCGAACAGACCGACAGCCCTGTTATAGTGCAGGCCTCGGCCGGCGCACGAAAATACGCGGGTGCGCCCTTTCTGCGTCATCTAATTCAAGCCGCAGTAGAAGAATGGCCTGACATTCCGGTATGCGTACATCAGGATCATGGTACCAGTCCAGCCATTTGCCAACGCTCCATTCAACTTGGGTTCACATCAGTGATGATGGACGGCTCCTTGATGGAAGATGGCAAAACCCCGTCAAGCTATGAATACAATATAGACGTGACCAGGCGAACTGTTGAAATGGCTCATGCCTGTGGTGTTTCAGTTGAGGGCGAACTAGGATGTCTAGGGTCTCTAGAGACAGGGCAGGCCGGTGAGGAGGATGGTGTTGGTGCCGAGGGTATTCTCACTCATGAGCAGATGCTTACCGATCCATTGGAAGCAGCAGACTTCGTCACTAAAACCCAGTGTGATGCGCTAGCTATCGCCTGTGGCACCAGCCATGGTGCCTATAAATTTAGCCGCCCACCGACTGGCGATATTCTCGCCATTGATCGTATTAAAGAAATTAACAAACGTATTCCTGATACTCATCTTGTTATGCATGGTTCATCATCCGTGCCACAAGAATGGTTAGCTATTATCAATCAGTACGGCGGGGAAATACCTGAGACCTATGGCGTACCTGTCGAGCAAATTTGCGAGGGTATTAAACACGGTGTGCGCAAAATTAATATAGATACTGACCTGCGTTTGGCATCAACTGGCGCAGTGCGGCGTTATCTGGCAGAGAATCCAGCGGCGTTCGACCCGCGCTCCTATCTCAAAGAGACTATCACTGCGATGAAAGATATTGCGGTGGCCCGCTATGAAGCATTTGGCGCGGCGGGTAATGCCAGTAAAATAAAAGCCCTGGGTTTAGACGTGATGACCGGCCGCTATGATAGTGGTGAGCTCGATCCAAAAATTAACTAAATATTGTTAGTCAATAAAGAGCACCTAGGCGCCCTTTATTGAGTTGGGTCAATTCTTTTGTTGGCCGCGATCATCATCTGACAGGTCGATCGAAGCTTTTTTCCAGTCAAGCGAGGCTAAAACTTTACAAGAGTAAGGCCCGTGGGCAGACTATTTCTGATAAAAATTACCGGACGCGAATTAAATATGGAAATCATCTACCCAGTCTTCTGCCTTGTTGTGCTGACCTTTATTCTGGCCTTTGCCACCGGCATATCAAGACTGATAAGTGTTAATCGTAGACAGATTAATCCGAAATACTTCAGGCTAATGTCAGGAGATACGCCACCAGAGTATGTGCAAAAGATCGAGCGTAACTTTGCCAATTTATTGGAAGTTCCGATCCTCTTCTATTTGTTGGCTGGGTTGGTGATCACTTTACAGATTAATAGCTTACTAATATTCAATTTGGCTTGGCTCTATGTCGCTCTGAGGTTGGCCCACACCATTATTCATGTGAGTTACAATAATGTGTCCCACCGTTTAACGCTGTTTGTACTTTCTATAGTGACGCTGCTCGCTATGTGGATTCAATTATTTATGTTGGTGAGGTAAGAGACTATGCCTATAAACACTCTGGCTACTTGGCATCAGGTGGCCAAAGATCGAGACATTGAAGGTCTTTATAACTTGCTAGATGATAATGTGGTATTTCACTCGCCGGTAGTTCATACCCCTCAGGAGGGTAAGGCGATAACGGCCAAATATCTGAGCGCCGCATTTGACGTATTTTTTAACGAGAGTTTTACCTATGTGCGTGAAGTGAGTAGCGAAGGCCAGGCTATCTTAGAATTTGAGGTAGAGATTCAGGGCGTCAAGGTTAATGGCGTAGACATGATTAGTTGGAACCAAACCGGACTTATCACTGAATTTAAGGTGATGGTGCGTCCACTTAAGGCGGTTAGTCTTATTCACCAAAATATGGGTGCCATGCTCCAGGCTGCACAATAGAAGAAAAGCGCCGCTGAGGTTTTATCAACTATGTTAAAACGCGTTCTGTTTACTGTCTTTTTGCTGTCTGCTAGTGCAGTGACTGCTCAACCTAATGTTGCCTACCTCTATGTATTAGGTGTGGCACAGGACGCGGGATATCCCCAGGTGGGCTGTTATAAATCCCACTGCATGCCGGGCTGGGAACAGCCTGCTCTGCGCCGTGGCGCTACTTCCATCGCATTAATTGACCCTGGAACCAAAACTAAAACTCTGTTCGAGGCCACTCCTAGCATGCCCGAGCAACTCTATGCGCTTGAGCAAGAGGCGCCTTCAGATAAATATGCATTCAACGGGGTGTTCCTGACCCACGCCCACATGGGCCACTATTCGGGCCTACTATTTTTTGGTCATGAAGCCATGGGTGCGAATAACGTACCGGTATATGCGATGCCTCGTATGCGAGCATATCTGCGCGCCAATGGTCCCTGGAGTCAGTTAGTCGAATACAACAACATTGCCTTACAACCGCTACAACATAACCATCCTGTAGAGCTAGCTGGCACAAATGTTACACCTTTGCTAGTGCCTCATCGGGATGAGTTTTCTGAGACCGTAGGCTATGTTATCAGCAGCGCCCATAAGTCGGCGCTGTTTATTCCCGACATTAATAAGTGGTCAGTGTGGGAAACGAATATTGCCGACATCATTAAAACGGTAGACTATGCCTTGATTGACGCGACCTTCTATGGCGAAAGTGAATTGCCTGGGCGGGACATGTCTAAGGTGCCGCACCCGTTTGTGACGGAGAGTATGAGCATACTAGGCGAGTTATCATCAGAGCAGCGCAATAAGGTTTGGTTTATTCATATGAACCATACTAACCCCCTGCTAAATGCAAACAGCGATGAAGCTAAGTACGTAAGGTCCAAGGGCTTTAATATAGCTGTTGAAGGCCTGCGCCTGCCACTTTAAAGGCAGACCTATTAAATCTATTTTCCTATGGGCAGATCATTATGCATATTCCGGTAAAACCCTTAGCTAAATACCCCTTCTGGCTCAGACCGTTCTTTTGGAACCAGCAGCGCAGATATGGCGCTGTACTCGATCCGGGTTTACTTTGGGGGCGTGCGCCTAAACTTTTCGCAGCGGTAGCTATTCTGTATGGCGTCCTAGATCGCAGGAGTTCGCCCCTAGATCCGGTGTTGCGGTCCCTGGTCACCGTGCGAGTATCACAGGTTAATTGGTGTGCGTTTTGTGTAGATATTAATACCATGACACTGGCCAGTCGGACCGGTTCTACGGACAAGGTGCAGGCTCTTGAGAATTGGGCGCAGTCAGATTTATTTGATGTTAGCGAAAGGCTGGCTCTCGAATACGCCGAGGCTATGACTTACTCAGACCGACAGGTAACCGATGATTTAATGCAGCGGTTAAAATCTGTATTTGATGATGATACTATCGTTGAACTGACAGGCCTTGTAGCTTTTCAGAACCTATCCAGCAAGTTCAATAGTGCCCTTGATGTTCCAGCCCAGGGCTTTTGTAAACAGCCCTAAATTACCTAAAGGTTATTGTCTAGATGTCCGAATTTACCAATGTATCAGTTGCCAAAGAAGCTAACATTTATTTTGATGGCCAAGTTATAAGCCGCACGGTGATATTTACCGACGGTACTAAGAAAACGCTGGGAGTTATGTTGCCCGGCAACTATGAGTTTGCCACTGAGGTGCAGGAGCTTATGGAAATTTCGTCTGGCGCCATGGAAGTTATGCTGCCTAATGCTTCCGACTGGATCAGCGTAACCAGTGGGATGTCCTTTGAAGTTGAAGCCAATGCCAAATTTAGCGTCAGGGTGCATGAGGTAACTAATTACTGCTGCTCTTACTTTAGTTAATGACCATCACTATTACTAATGTGGTCGATACGGCTATTACCTGCTCTGCGTGCATAGCTAGTTGCTGCAAGCTCGAAGTGATGCTTATTACAGATACTGGGGTGCCCAAAGCTCATATCAAAACCGATCAGTGGGGCGCTCAAACCATGGCGCGTCTGGCCGATGGCTGGTGTTCGGCCCTCAATCGGACTACCCTAAAGTGCTCAATCTATGAAAACCGCCCCTGGATCTGTCGCGAGTTTGAAATGGGATCCTTTGAATGTAAACATGAGTACAGACCAAGATGACTGAATCACAGCCAAATAATCCGCTGCATGCCATCACTCTTGAGCAGGTGGTTACACGCCTTGAGAAGCGCTATGGCTGGGAATACCTCGCGCGCAATATCAATATAAATTGTTTCAAAAGTAATCCATCAGTAAAGTCCAGCCTTAAGTTTTTACGCCGAACACCCTGGGCCCGAGAGAAAGTTGAAGCCCTCTATATAGCGGCTTTTGCGAACCGCCCGCCCGCCACTGGTGACAAACAAAATGAAGCCAAAGTGAAAGCCTCGGAACCCTGGGCCAAGAGCATTGCCAAACTCTCCACTAACCCTAAGAATGGTTTACCCAAGCAATAGTGTAGGCAGCGAGATTCTTGATGCTAAAAACAGCGGGTCAATTCAGGGTCTAAGAGGAAATAAAATAATGATGACACCTTATATCCTAATCGGTATTAACATATTTTGTGTCTACGTTTGCTATGTTATCGCTAAAGAACGCGGGGCAAATACGCGACACTGGGGACTGATGGCCGTGTTATTTGGGCCGTTTGCGGTACCATTTGTTTGCTTTGCCAAGCCAAGGCCCAAATCAGGGAAATAATATGCCGGGTGAGACGGACTTAAAGATGATTCTTAAAAGCCTAGCGCCTATTGTGCTCGATGATACCTATGTATTTTGCACTGTTGCTGGAGCTGCTTATGGGGATTACGTTGAGGCTAAGCCAATCGCCAGTTTTAGTGAGAGAGAGGGCCTGACATTAATAGTGACACAGGCCCATGCCGATGAATTTGGGCTAGCTTATGAAGGGCTTTTTAGCTGTATTAGCCTGCAGGTGCATTCGAGTCTTGAGTCGGTGGGGTTAACTGCTGCCGTGGCGGGCAAGCTGGCCGCCCACAATATAAGTGCTAATATTGTCGCTGGCTACTACCATGACCACCTATTTGTGCCCCAGGCGCAGGCTTCTGAGGCTGTGACATTGTTGGCTGAATTGAGCAGGCACTGATCAGGTTGTTGCAAGCCTTTAAAAAAGCCCAGCGAGTACCGGATCCGCTGGGCTTTATCGTTTACTTTTAATGGGTGTCGAGATTAACCAAACACGCCTTTAAAGAAAAAGAAGAATAGGATTGAAAGACCAGCACCAGCCGGCAGTGTTACCACCCAAGAAAGAAAGATAGAGCCCACCATGCGCAGGTTAATCGCGCCAATACCTCGGGCCATACCCACACCCAATACCGCACCGACTAATGTATGGGTGGTGGAGATCGGCAGACCAGTACCTGAGGCAAGTACTACGGTAGCCGCAGCGCCCAGCTCGGCAGCAAAACCGCGGCTTGGTGTTAGCTCGGTTATCTTGCGGCCAATAGTACCCATTACTTTAAAGCCATAGGTTGCTAGTCCAAAAACGATACCGCCACCACCCAGCAGCAGTATCCAGCTGGGCATCGTGCTCTTGGCGGCAATGTCGCCACCAGAGCTGACAACATTAACAACAGCGGCCAGGGGGCCAACGGCGTTGGCTACGTCATTGGAGCCATGGGCAAAGGCCATGCTACAGGCGGTGAAGATCATCAGTACGGCAAAGACTTTCTCCACATTATAAAAGCGATTGTCATGCTCTTTGCTTTCGTCGCGCTCTACTTTACTGAGTAGATAGGTGCCAATAATGGCGACTAAAATACCAAAGCCTACAGCGACCAAGGCGTTTTCTCCAAAGGAGAGCTTGATACCTACATCTTTAAATACATGCTTGAGACCTTTAAGCAGTGTCACCATGGCCATCAAGAATCCGACAGCAAACATATACATGGGTGCATATTTCTTGGCACGGGCAAAAGGATTGTCATGAATAAGGATTAGCCGCTGTACACTTCTAAAAATAGCGAATGAGATGGTGCCAGCCATCACCGGAGACACAACCCAGCTCGCGACAATGGTACTGACCTTATTCCAGTTAACGGCGTCATTGGAGACACCCACCGCGGCAAAGCCAACAATGGCTCCCACAATACTGTGGGTGGTAGATACTGGCCAGCCCATAAAGCTGGCAAGCATTAGCCAGGTACCTGCAGCCAAGAGTGCCGAGAGCATACCAAAAACTAGTAAGTCCGGTTTATCGGCGAACACCCCCGAGTCAACTATGCCTTTACGAATGGTGGATGTGACTTCACCTCCCGCTAAATACGCGCCGGCAAACTCGAACACCATGGCAATTAAAATGGCTTGTTTAATAGTGAGGGCTTTGGAGCCAACAGAGGTACCCATAGCGTTGGCAACGTCATTAGCGCCAACGCCCCAGGCCATAAAAAAACCAAAGGCCGCAGCCATTACGATTAAAATGGTGCCGTAAGTTGTAAAAATATCCATGGAGACTATTCCGAAAAGTTATTATTTAGCGAGCAGAAGCTCGAGGCGGTTGCCTACGCGCTCTGCGGTGTCTGCGATGGCACCGACATTATCTATGGTGCTATACAGAAACATGACATTTACCGGCGGCATGTCAGCTTCTAGTTTGAACAGGCGATGACGCAACTTACGTTCTTTTTTGTCAACTTTTTGCTCCTGAGCATCCAGCTCGCGAATTAACTTTTTAACAAACTTTACTTCCTGCCCCGTAAAACCAGTTTCTAATAGCTCGTCCAGCTCATTAATGGCTTTCAGTGCCTTTTCGCTAGTTTCGATAGTGCTTTTTACAAAGCCCATAAAATCCGCCTGCAAGGCATTGGGGATATCCATTTCACGGCCTAAAACTATGCCGCATACATCTTTGGTGATGTTGGCTATATCGTCTTGCTGAGCAAGAATGTTAAGCAAATCTGTGCGTGAAACTGGCATAAATAAGGTGCTGGGCATACTCAGGCGAAATTGTTTTTTTAGTTCATCAGCCTGATTTTCTTGGTTGGCAATCTTATCGAAAATATTGCTGGCTTTTTCCCACTTTTGGCCAATTACGGCGTCAAAGAAAGGGTCTAGCAGTGCGGCGCAGTTAACTACCAAAGACATATGCTCTTGCAATGGTTTAATCGGCGACTTACCAAATAGATTTGAAATAGGGTTACTAAAAGCCATAAAGCGATCCTCTAAATTTACCCGCAGTATAGGGAGTTGTCACAAAATTGAAACAATTTAGATAACTAATTTAATCGATGGTTTTGTGTATCTAGGCTTGAGCATATTGTTCGCTGTGACCAAGCCAGCGCGAAATTAAAGGATCGACATTTTGTGGCTGATTAAGTAACAGGTTGTGGGCCATAACTTTGATTTGGGGGAGCATATGGGCATCTCGTTGCAGATCGGCGATATGTAGTTGCATGTCACCGGTTTGGCGGGTTCCTAGTACTTCACCAGGGCCCCTGAGCTCGAGATCTTTTTCGGCAATTTTAAAACCATCAGTCGTCTCGCGCATAATTTTTAGCCGCGCACTGCCATTTCCTGAAAGAGGCGGATTGTAAAGTAGTACGCAGTGACTGCTCAGCGAGCCCCGCCCCACTCGACCACGCAGCTGATGCAGCTGTGAGAGTCCAAGTCGCGCTGAGTCTTCAATAATCATCAGACTAGCATTGGGCACATCTACACCGACTTCGATAACGGTAGTGGCCACTAGTAGATCTATATCACCAGCTTTAAAGGCGCTCATGACTTCAAGTTTTTCTCTGGGTTTTAGGCGACCGTGAATTAGGCCGATAGCAAGCTCCGGCAACATCAGTTGAAGCTCGCCAGCGGTTACCTCTGCGGCCTGGGCCTCTAGCACATCAGACTCTTCAATCAATGTGCAAACCCAATAGGCTTGACGACCCGCGCTACAGGCGGCGCGCACCCGGGCTATTACATCATTGCGCCGCAGATTGCTAAGCACCACGGTTTCGACTGGGGTGCGCCCTGGAGGCAGTTCGTCTATTACCGAACAGTCGAGGTCGGCATAGGCACTCATGGCAAGGGTTCTTGGAATTGGGGTGGCCGTCATAATTAGTTGGTGAGGTGCGGGGCCACCTAGGCTTGAACCTTTAGCGCTAAAGCCCTTGTTTCGCAGTGCTAGGCGTTGGTGCACGCCAAAACGATGCTGTTCATCGATGATGCTCAGCCCAAGATCATTAAACTCTACGGTCTCTTGAAATAGGGCATGAGTGCCAATCACCATTTGCGCGGCTCCATTGGCGATGGCCTCGAGTTGCACCTCACGAGCCTTACCTTTGACCTTCCCAGTCAGGTAAGCGATACGAATGCCGAGTGGGCGCAGCCACTGTTCAAAATTGACTCTATGTTGGTCGGCAAGAATTTCAGTCGGGGCCATTAGGGCGACTTGATGCCCGTTGGCAATGGCCTGTACCGCTGCTAGAGCCGCCACTACGGTTTTGCCTGAGCCCACATCACCTTGTACCAGCCGTAACATTGGAATTGCGGTGCCTATGTCGGCGTATATTTCTGCCGCTACCCGCTGTTGCGCTGCGGTTAGATCAAAGGTTAGTTGGTCAAGAAAAGTTGCCGCCGCGGTTTGATCCTGAGTTAATACTGGCGCCTGCTGCTGTTGCACCTTCTGGCGCAGTTTGAGCAAACTTAAATTATGCGCAATAAGCTCTTCTGCCGCCAAACGTTGTTGTGCCGGGTGTTCCCCCTCGGCCAGAAGGTTAAGTGCAGTACCCGGTGGCGGGTTATGCAGCAGGCGTAAAGCCTCGGGTAGGGAGTAGGCAAGTTGCTGCGGCAAGGCATTATCTTGAGCAGGAGGCAGTAATTCTCGGATACTGTGGTCTTTGAGTAAGCCCAGTGCCTGAGTGCACAGGTCGCGAATACGGCCCTGAGTAATACCTTCGGTAGCCGGGTAGATTGGCGTCAGTTTGTCGTCTAAGGGCGGAGGATTAGTCGAGTCCAGATATTGATATTCCGGATGATACAGCTCAACGCCAGTCTTGCCTCTACGCACTTCTCCAAAACAGCGCAGTTTAATGCCGGGTTTTAGACGCTCCTGCTGGGCGCGATTAAAGTGAAAGAACCTTAAAGTGACTACGCCGGTATGGTCTTGAATGCGACAGACAAGGCTGCGACGCCGGCCAAACACCACATCGCTGGCGCGAACCTCTCCTTCAATAACTACTTCGGTCAACGGCTGAATACCGCCGATAGGGGTAATTTGGGTTCGATCTATATAGCGTAGGGGCAGGTGAAAGAGAAGATCCTGAACAGTATAGAGTCCCAGCTTCTTTAACTTGGTCTCCAGCTGTGGGCCTACTCCATGCAGAGTGCCGACGCTTCGCCTGTCGAGAGAAGTCTCTGACATCAGCTTCTAATGATACCCAGTCCGGGCAGGCTGCGCTCATAGATGGCATTGCGCAGTACATCAATGGCTTTGTGCCTCGGGAAGCTGGCGCGCCATGCCAGTGCGGTGGTACGAGATGGGGTTATCCCAGCAAAGGGTCGTGTAATCAAACTTGCACCGCGGTGCTTGGCGCCAATTACTGCAGACTGGGGTAAAATGGTAATACCCAAACCAGAGGCCACCATATAACACAGAGTCTCCAGCGAACTGCCCTCAGTCATGGTGCGAATGGGTGCGGTTTTGGTTGGCTGCTGATTGATATTGGGCAGAGCTTCAATCACCTGATCTCTAAAACAGTGACCCTCTCCCATCATAAGTACATGTTCCCCGTCCAGGTCGCTTTGCTGTATTTCGTCTTTGGCCGCTAGGGGGTGGGTCTCTGGCAGTAATAGAACAAAGGGTTCATCATAAAGAGGTTGAACCACCACATCGGGCTCGGTAAATGGCAGAGCCACAATAATTACGTCTACTTCGCCGCTTCGCAAACGCTTGCGCAGAGAGCTGGTATAGCCCTCTTCAATGACTAGGGGCATCTGCGGGGCCGCTTGCTGTAACGCGGGGATAAAGTGAGGAAATAGGTAGGGCCCAATAGTGAATATTGCGCCAACATGCAGCGGACTACCGAGCTGATCTTTGCCCGCGGTAGCAATATCTTTAATGGCGGCGGCCTCCTCAAGTACAAGCTGGGATTGGTTGACAATACTCTGGCCAATGGGGGTGAGGCGCACACTGCTTTTTGAGCGCTCAAAAAGATCGACACCTAATTCACTTTCGAGTTTTTTAACCGCTATACTCAGTGTCGGCTGGCTGACATTACAGCGCTCGGCAGCCTGGCCAAAATGCTGAACCTGGGCGAGAGTAACTATGTAACGAAGTTCGGTGAGAGTCATACTTAGGGCGCCTTTGTTTCAAAGGTAATCATAGCCAAGTTTTATTGTAGAGAGAATACTAATTGAAAATTTTATTAGCGGGTTGCGGTGATCTTGGCAGGCGCACTGGGACCTTGTTAGCACCGCGTCATCAATGCTTCGGCCTTAGGCGTCATCCGCAAAATCTACCGGAGACGATTCTCCCTATTGCGGGCAACATGACGGAGCCCCGCGTTCTTACAGAAATTCTTAATCAAGGTTTCGATGTGGTGGTGGTGACCCTAACGCCAGATGAGTTTACCGAACAGGCCTATCGCCAGTCTTATGTCGCCGGCGCCAATGCACTGTTCACTGCTATCGAGCGAGTTGAGCGTAAGCCTAGTTTGGTTATCTGGGTGTCTAGCACCAGTGTCTATGGCAATAATCAGGGCAACTGGGTGGATGAGCAGTCGCCGACCAATCCCACTAGTTTTTCGGGTAAACTTTTACTCGAGGCAGAGCAACAGATACAGAGGTTATCTTGCGCTCATTCGGTGGTTAGGTTTTCTGGCATCTATGGGCCAGGGCGTACACGTATGCTCAGTCAAGTCAGGGCCGGCATTGGCCGACCTGCTGTGCCTGAGCAGTGGAGCAATAGAATTCACAGTGAAGACTGTGCTGGGGTGCTGACGCATTTAATTGAGCGTTTTGCCGAGGGCAGGTCAGTTGAATCCCTGTATCTAGCGACCGATTGTGCCCCTGTAACTCAGCACGAGATGCGCAACTGGTTGGCGGCGCAGATGCAGGTAGTGCTAGCAGATGAGATGGTGGTACAAAACTCAATCAGACGCTGTCGCAATCAACGCCTGCTCGATAGTGGTTACGAATTTATCTACCCTAGTTACCAAGAAGGCTATCTGGCCCTGATGGCCGAGTAGTAAGAGCTGCCTTAGATAACCAAAATACCGTCCATTTCAACCATTGAGCCCTTGGGCAATTCGCTGACGCCAATTGCAGCTCGTGCTGGATAGGGCTGGGTAAAATTTTCGCTCATAACTTCGTTAACGATTGGAAAATGACTGAGATCGGTGAGAAAGATATTTAGCTTAACAATATTACTTAGATCTCCACCTGAGGCTTCGCACACAGCTAGCAGATTTTTAAACACCTGATTAATTTGATCGCGAATATCGCCATCGACTAATGTCATTGTCACCGGGTCTAGAGGAATCTGGCCGGATAGATAAACTGTGTTATTAACCTTGACCGCCTGACTATAGGTGCCTATGGCCGCCGGTGCGCTGTCGGTATGGATAATGGCTTTGTTGGGCATAATAATTTCCTTGCTTACTTATTGGTGACACGATAGATACGGTGTACGAATTTAAGGCTGCGCGCTCTACGGAGTATATCGGCGAGATGGATGCGATCGCGAACCGCAATTACCACATCGACAATACTGGTAAACGAATCTTTTTCATTGACGCTAATATGCTCAATGGTGGCATCTTCTTCAGTCATACGTGATGCCAGTGCCGCAATAAAGCCGCGCTCTGGAGTAATCTCCACTTTAATTTCTACAGGGAATTCACCTTTTACTACCGTTGACCAGGTTAATGGCATGCACTTTTCTGGGTTGGAGCGTATTTCCTTGAGGTTACGACAGGATTCAAAATGAATAACCAGTCCTTTACCCGGGCTTATATGGCCCAAAATCGGGTCCCCAGGAATGGGGTGGCAACAGCGCCCATAATGCAGTAGTAGGCCATCAGAGGCATCAATAACCACTGGCAATGTATTGTTCTTTTTACTATCTACGGAGACTCGACTAGCTGGGGGTACGAGTAAATTTGCCACGGCAAAAGGGACTCGATTGCCCAGCCCTATTTGTTGTAAAACGTATTCGAAGCTCGAGGCTCCGGTTTCTTTAAGTAGACGTTTGATCTGGGATTTTTTGAGCTTATTATAATGGGTGCCTAGGTTTGATAATGCCTGGTCGAGCAAACGCTTGCCCAGATCTACCGATTCATCATGCTGCTGATTTTTAAGGAAATGGCGGATCGCACTGCGGGCTTTGGCTGTCACCACAAAGTTAAGCCAGTTAGGATTAGGTTGAGCACCTTCCGCTGTAATGATTTCAATTCGTTGACCGCTTTCTAGCTGTTCTGACAGCGGTGTTAACTGGCCATCCACGCGGCAGGCTATGCAGCTATCGCCAATGCCAGTATGTACAGAGTAGGCAAAATCAACAGCGGTTGCACCAGTGGGCAGCTCTACTATGGTGCCTTGGGGAGTAAACACATAGACCTCATCTGGAAACAGATCGGCTTTTACGTGCTCTAAAAATTCCAGTGAATTGCCCGCTTGTTTTTGCATCTCCAGTAGACCCTGAACCCAGCGATTAGCGCGACGCTGATTGCCATCAATGGTTTGGTCACCGCTTTTGTAAGCCCAGTGCGCAGCAATACCATAGTTGGCCATGTGTTCCATTTCTTTGGTGCGAATCTGGACCTCGATAACCACACCATGCATACCTACTAAGACAGTGTGCAATGACTGGTAGCCATTGGATTTGGGAATGGCTATATAGTCTTTAAATTCTCCCGGCACAGGATTGAATACATTATGCATCATACCGAGGATACGATAGCAATCGTCGGCGCTATCGACTACTAGCCGAAAGGCAAAAACATCCATGATGTCACGAAAGGATTTTTTCTTGGTGCGCATTTTTTTGTAAATGCTCCAAAGATGTTTTTCGCGGCCTTTGACCAGCGCGGGAAAAGATTCATTTTCCAGGCGCATTTCAATAGTTTGATGGATTTCGCTAACAATTTCTTTGCGATTTTTGCGTGCGGCCTTCATCGCTTCCCGCAAACGGCGATGGCGCAACGGATACATGGCAGCAAAGCCAAGGTCTTCAAATTCTAGACGAATATCATTAATACCCAGACGCTGGGCAATGGGCGCATAAATATCTAGGGTTTCGCGGGCGATACGGCGACGTTTAGCTGGCGCCAGTACGCCCAAAGTGCGCATGTTGTGAAGACGGTCTGCCAGTTTGACTAATACCACGCGTATATCTCGCGACATAGCAAGAGTCATTTTTTGAAAGCTTTCAGCCTGTTGTTCCGCTTTGGATTCGAATTCGATTTCACTGAGCTTGCTGACCCCGTCTACCAGGTCGGCAACGGTGCGCCCGAAGCGACGGCTAATTTGCCCCTTGGTGACACCTGTATCCTCAATAACATCATGGAGCAGGGCAGCCATAAGGCTTTCGTGATCCATGTGCATGTCGGCCAAAATGTTGGCAACGGCTAGAGGATGAGTAATATAGGGGTCACCACTTTGGCGCATCTGCCCCTGGTGGCACTGTTCAGAATACTTATAGGCACGCTCGACTTTGGCTACTTCTTTGTCGTCGAGGTAAAAGGAGAGCTTATCCGTTAGTACATTTAGCACCTTATTGCGGCCCTCCTCCGAATCTGAGTAGAGCTTTAAACGATTGGATCTTGAGGGGCTTCGGCGGTTTCAGCAGTTTCGTCCGTTGCCTCAACAATTTCATAGTCTTGCACAACTTCAGTCAGAATATCAGGCGTGACCAGACCCTGTGCTATTTCACGAAGGGCGATAACAGTGGGTTTGTCGTTTTCTTCGGCAACCAGTGATGGGCGACCCTCAACAGCCAGTTGACGGGCTCGTTTGGAGCCAACCATGACTAATTCAAAACGGTTATCTACGTGATCCAAACAATCTTCTACAGTAATGCGAGCCATTTTATTTCCGCCAGTATCAATAATATTTTTGAAAGGTGCAGCGAAACGCTGCCAAGTCGGCCAGTTTACCTAAAGACTCGGGTTACGACAATAAATCCAGCAGTAATTTTTCAACCCCGGACACCGGCTGTTGGCAGCGCGTAGCAGTAATAATAGCCTCAAGTTCATTGCTAGCATTACTAAAATCGTCATTGACTACCAGATAGTTGGCATCAACATAGTGACTCATCTCTTCGGTAGCTGCCGCAATGCGCTTGGCTATTACATCTGCATCGTCCTGGCCGCGACCATTGAGGCGCTGTCGAAGAGCTTTTTTTGATGGGGGTAGGATAAAAATACTTTTGCTGTCACTAAATTTTTTCCGCACCTGCTCTGCGCCCTGCCAGTCAATTTCCAAAATTACGTCTGTGCCGCCCGCCAGTGTGTCTTTGACCCAATGTTCGGAAGTGCCATAGTAATTACCAAACACTTCGGCGTGCTCAAGAAAGGCGTTGTTGCTAATCATACTTAAAAAATCATCGTGGTTAACAAAATGATAGTCAACGCCGCTTTGTTCGCCGGGCCGACAGTCTCTGGTGGTATGTGAGATAGACGCTTGAATATTATTCATACGGCCAAGTATCTCGTTTACCAGGCTGGTTTTTCCTGCGCCTGAAGGCGCGGAAATAATAAATAAGGTACCTTTGCCCATAGTTCGATCTGATCCAGTGTTTTAAAAAATGGCGCCTACAAAACATAGGGGGCGCAACTGAGCGTTAAGTCCAATTATTCCAGATTCTACGGCTGGTGTAATAAAAAATTTCGCTTTACTACTGTTTATGACTAACCGGGTCGAAAATACGATTAAGATAGTCCCCAAGACGCACACCTGCCATCAATAACCGCTGCTCAATAATCGGTTTGTTGCGATCGATATACGCTGGGCTGATCTGAATTGGCGTGCGCTTGGCTCCAGCGCCAAAGTTATAGACATGATCGCGCAGGTTCTTTGATTCCCGTGCCCAGTCTAAAAAACCACTGCTCTGCCACTGCTTTATCAGAACTGGGCTGGCCCTGTCGAGTGTCTGGCTATATTCCTCTGGGCTTAGGGTTTCTGAGTCAATAATCAGACTGTCCCAAACTCTGTGAAGGTTAGTGGTTTTGGACAGTTTGAGCCATTTTAGATTTATTTTATTGCCTCCCCGATCATCCCGTCGGCCAACATGGAGCGGCTGGTGAATATCACCGACAAAGTGGACAAAGAATGCAAGTGCTTCTAGCCTCTGTTGCCGAGTAAGCTCGGCGCTTTTTAGTTGAGCAAAAAAGTATTCTAGGGACGAAAGGACATCGCCGTCAGGATTCCGTGGAAAATCGTCAAACTTTTCATGATCATCAATACTTATGTAATGCCAGTATTTGGATTGCCTCCAGGCTGGCAGATACCGAATACGGTCTGGCCACAGGGATAATGTCGCAAGGCTTTTGCCGTCTGTGATCTCCTGTATAGCCGCTGCAGTTTTTGCTCTGATATGGTTTTCTGCAATGATGGCTATAATTCGATGTCCATCAGCTCCAAATGACAAAGCTGGCGCACTTAACAGCACCAGCCAAATTGTCAGCAGAGGAATAACAGCGCCCATTACTCGATATTCTGAATTTGTTCGCGCATCTGTTCGATCAGTACTTTTAGCTCTACAGTCGCTTGAGTAGTGACCCCAGCAATCGACTTTGAGCCCAGGGTATTGGCCTCACGATTTAATTCTTGCATTAAAAAGTCTAGGCGCCTGCCCACAGATTCACGGCTGGTGAGAACTCGGCGAATTTCACTAAGATGGGCTTCAAGACGATCGAGCTCCTCATCAACATCGGCGCGATTAGCAATGATAACCATTTCCTGTTCCAGTCTATCTTCGTCAACCTGAACACGCAGGCTTTCTAATTTTTCATTTAGACGCAAGCGCTGATGTTCTAGGATGGCTGGCAGGTTGTCACGTACAATGGCAACCTGCGACTGGATGCCGACGAGGCGCTGCTCGATCATCTCACCCAGCTTGGCACCTTCGCGCTGACGGCCCTCGAGTAGTTGGTCAACGGTATCAGAAAAGGTCTGTCGAGCGGCTCGTTGTAGATCTTCACTTTCAACTTCCTGGTCTTTCAAAATACCAGGCCAGCGCATTATTTCTAGCGGTGAGATTGGTGCTGGATTAAGCAGCTGACCGGCGACCTGTTCGGCTATATCAATATAGCGCTTGGCTAATGTCATATCTGCACTGATGGCATCATTGCAGTTGTTGAAACTGACCTGTACCGAGATGTCGATTTTGCCGCGCATCAGTTTTTTACGTGCAATTTCCCGCAGTTCCATTTCGAGCTCACGCAGGGTCTCTGGCAGACGAAAATGGGTTTCTAAAAATCTATGATTTACTGAGCGCAGCTCGCAGGAAACTGATCCCCAGTTAAAGTCGGCAGTATTTCTGGCAAAAGCTGTCATGCTGCGTGGCATATTTGTTCCATTTAACTATTAGTGTGGCGCTATGTTAACAAAGGCAGTTAACTAGGTGGTAGATTTGATACACTTGCAGTACATTAAATTACAGCTTTATTTCTAGGAATTCTATTATGATCAGACCCAGCGGCAGACGTCCAGAGCAACTCCGGCAAGTAAAAATTACCCGTGATTTTACCTGTCATGCTGAGGGCTCTGTGTTGGTCGAGTTCGGCAATACCAAAGTTATCTGTACGGCAAGTGTTGAGCCCGGCGTACCAAGGTTTTTACGTGGCAAAGGCGAAGGCTGGGTAACTGCAGAATATGGCATGTTACCTCGTTCGACTAACAGCCGTATGGGACGTGAGGCGTCTCGAGGTAAGCAAAGTGGCCGCACTCAGGAAATTCAGCGTCTTATTGGACGCTCTTTGCGCGCCGCGGTGGACCTCAAGGCGCTCGGAGAACATACGGTTAATATCGACTGCGATGTTATCCAGGCTGATGGCGGCACCCGCACCGCTTCGATCACCGGCGCGATGGTGGCGCTGGTCGATGCTATTCGTCATTTACAACGTAAAAAAGCGATCAGTGGTGACCCTCTGGTGGCTATGATTGCCTCTGTCTCTGTTGGTGTTTATAAAGGCGTTCCAGTACTAGATTTGGATTATGCTGAGGACTCCAATGCCGAGACCGATATGAATGTGGTGATGAATGGGCAGGGCGGGTTCATTGAGGTGCAGGGAACGGCTGAGGCGGCACCGTTTAGCACTGACGAGTTAAACGAAATGTTAGAACTGGCCAAGCGCGGCATTGCAGATTTGGTGCGGGTGCAAAATATGGCTCTGGCCCAGTAACTGCTAAAGCAGTCAGTAAAACTTTTAACGAGAACTAATAAAGATCTATGAAAAATACATATAAAACACAGTTTATCGATAATGCGCTTGCTAGTGGCGCACTAAAATTTGGTCAGTTTAGACTCAAGTCTGGACGCATCTCTCCGCACTTTTTTAACGCGGGAGAGTTTTATAAGGGTAAGGCTCTGGCCATTTTGGGGCGCTGTTATGCCGCGGCTATTATTGAGTCTGGTATTGAATTTGATGTGCTTTTTGGACCAGCCTATAAGGGTATCACTTTGGCCGCGGCCACATCTGTGGCTCTGGCTGAACATTACAATATGGATGTGCCATATTGTTTTAATCGGAAGGAGGCAAAAAGTCATGGTGAGGGCGGCACACTTGTTGGAGCGCCTTTGACCGGTAAGGTATTAATTATTGATGATGTGATTACAGCGGGAACGGCCATTCGTGAAGTTATGACTATGGTTGAAGGTGCCGATGCTGAGGCTGCTGCGGTGATGATCGGGCTGGATCGAAAGGAGCGTGGCGCATCAGCTAAGTCAGCAATACAAGAAGTGGAAGAACAGTTTTCAATCCCAGTTATCAGTATCATTGATATGGATGATATCTTGAGCTACCTCCAATCTCAGCCAGATATGGCGAAGGTCATTGAAGAGATTTCAACTTATAGGAATGAATACGGGGTATAACTGACGTCATTGCTGATAGTTGTCGGTTAGATCCCCAATGGTTATATGATTGCCAGCGATAAAACTTTTAATCGTCATTAAAAATTTATTGTGTAAACATCTGCGCGGTAATTAGGGACCATTGCTCGCCCCAGTGTTGGGTCGGCGGCTGTTTAAAACCAGTGCGTACAAATTGACTGATCTTACCCTCGGCAGTGACTAACATAAGATTAGCCGCAACTGAGATTGGCACGCTTAGCTTGAGGCCATCGCGGATTTCGGCTTCACGCAGTGACTGTTTAAGCTGAGACTCCAGACGGTCAAAAAAGACAGCGACTCGCTCGTGAAGTCTGCCAGTTTCACCGGTCAGGGCATCGCCGTTAAGTATGCGGGAGATACCTGGGTTCTTTTCTGAAAAAGTAAGCACCAAGCTGAGAATGCGATAGCATTGATTTGTGGCGTCCGGTTCATCGCTGACAATGGTGCGTACGCGAGCAAAAATTGTTTCCTCAATAAACTCAATCAGACCTTCGTACATTCGCGTTTTACTGGGAAAGTGACGATACAATGCTGCCTCAGAGACTCCCAGTTCCGCAGCCAGTGCTGCCGTAGTTATTCTGCCACCACGAGATACTTCCAGCATGCGCGCCAATGCTTGAAGAATTTCCTGTGCTCTAGATCCTTTTTTGCCGGCCATTAGGATGCTCCTGCCAGTTCTTGATTAGTAATAAGTGTGCCGACACCTTCGTCAGTAAATATTTCTAGCATTACTGCGTGATTGACGCGGCCATCAACAATATGAGCGTAGGGAACCCCCGACTTTACGGCATTCAGGGCGCAGGATATCTTTGGTAGCATGCCGCCATAAATAGTGCCATCGGCAATCAGCTCGTCGACCCGATTTACATTTAGTCCGGTTAAAACTTGTCCTTCTTTGTCCTGCAGTCCGGAGACATTGGTCAGCAGCATCAGTTTTTCTGCCTGCAGGACCTCAGCGACTTTTCCCGCCACTAGGTCAGCATTAATATTGTAGGACTCTCCGTCAATGCCCACGCCTATTGGCGCTATAACCGGTATGAAGCCTCCTTGCACTAGCATATCGATAACTGATTTGTTGATTGTTTCAACTTCTCCAACATGTCCAATGTCAATAATTTCTGGTACTGACATCTCTGGGGTTTTGTGTGAGACACGCATTTTTTTAGCTCGGATTAGCTGCCCGTCTTTTCCGGTCACGCCAAAGGCTTTACCGCCAGCATTACTTATTAGATTGACAATCTCCTTGTTGATGGTGGCGCCTAGTACCATCTCAACGACGTCCATAGTCTTGCTGTCAGTTACGCGCATACCATCGACAAATTCTGACTTAATATCCAGACGCTCAAGTAGCTGTCCAATTTGCGGTCCGCCGCCGTGGACCACCACAGGATTAATGCCCACTGCTTTCATAAGTACGATATCGCGAGCAAAACTTTCTTTTAGATTATCGTCAACCATAGCATTACCGCCATATTTGACGACCACAGTTTTGCCTGCAAAACGCTGGATATAGGGAAGTGCGCGGGAGATAACCTGCGCGGTAGTCTGTGCTTCTTTGCGACTTAATGACATAGTTAAATAAAGTCTTCTATTTGATTAATAAAGGGTGCTAGTTCTCTGCGAAATGCATGCTTAACCTTTTCCAGACCTGCATCATCGTCTGCTTCGAAGCGCAGGGTCAAGTTGGCAGAGGTGTTTGATGCTCGAATTAGACCCCAGCCATAGGGGTATTCCGCTCTCAGGCCGTCTAAACTGATAATCTGAGCACCGTCAAATTGACAGCCAGATAATAAGGTTTGAATGATCTCGAATTTTTTATCGTCTGGCGCTGGAACTAATATTTCTGCAGTGAAGCTACTGATCTTAAAACTGCCGATAATCTGGTCTAGGGTCTTTTCACCGCTGTTACGTTGGGAACAAAGTACTTCGAGCAATCGAGTTGCCGCATACAAGCCGTCGTCAAAGCCCTTCCAGCGGTCATTGAAAAATATGTGTCCGCTAAACTCTCCACCTAATAGAGCTTTGCTGTGGCTAACCGCTTTTCTGACATGGGAGTGACCAGTTTTACACATCACTGGACGGCCAGAATTTGCGCGAATTATTTCAGCTAGGCGTTTACTGCTTTTAACATCGAAAACAATATCTCCTCCCGGATTATCTTTTAAAATATCTCGAGCAAAAATCATCATCAACTGATCGGGCCAGATAATTTGTCCCTTACCAGATATAGCCACAAGGCGATCGCCATCGCCATCAAAGGCCAAGCCTAAATCTGCTTTAACTTCTTTGACCTTAGAGATTATCTGCTTGAGATTTTTCTCGTCCGCTGGATTGGGCTCATGGTTGGGAAATGAACCATCGATCTCGCAGTTAATTGGAAAGACAGCACAGCCAAGGTTATCAAATAGTTTTAAGGCTGCTGGTCCAGCAACCGAATTACCCGCATCGACAACTAATCTGAATGGGCGGTCAATGGTGCTATTTTCAACAATATGACGAATGTACTGGGAGTTAATATCTCGAGAGAAACTCAGACCGTCATCGCTGGTTTTAAATTTCTCCGCAAGCAGCATGGGTTTCAAAAGCTGCAATGCCTTCCCAGAGATGACCTGCCGCTGAATAATAATTTTAAAACCATTGTAAACAGCCGCATTGTGGCTCGCAGTTACCATGATTCCACAGCTGGACTGGCCGCAATAGTGCACGGCAAAGTTCAACATCGGCGTGGTTATTTCTCCCAGATTGATAACATTACAACCGGTTGATAAAAGCCCCGCCTCAAGCGCCTGTGCCAGCAGGGGCGAACTGAGCCTGCCATCGCGCCCTATATAGATAGCTGTATGGCCATTTTGCAGAATAATGGTGCCTATTGTTTTCCCCAACCTTGAGGCAAACTCGGGATTGATTTCTATGTCGGCTATACCACGAATATCGTAGTCGCGAAATACCACATCAGGCAGGACAAATGGCTGGGGTAATGAGCCAATAAGATTCGGCTGAGGCTTCTCCGTTTCAAGCTTTGGCTCTTCGGTGTCTGGCTGAGACTCTGTCGCCTCAAGCTGTGGCTCTTGTGTTTCTGTCTGAGGCTGCTCCGTTTCAAGCTCTGGCTCCTCGGTCTCTGGCTGAGACTCTGCTGCCTCAAGCTGTGGCTCATGTGTTTCTGTCTGAGGCTGCTCCGTTTCAAGCTTTGGCTCCTCGATCTCTGGCTGAGACTCTGCTGCCTCAAGTTGTGGCTCTTCTATCTCAAGCGATGGCTCCTGTATTTCTGTCTGAGGCTCTTCATGTTGGTTAGTGTCATTGAGTATGAGGTCATCATCGCTGGGTCGGGCAAACAGAGCATCCTTGGCATTATGCTCTTCGATAAAAATATCAGTTATCAAGGATCTTCGGTTAACACGAACGCTTGCCAGCAGATAGACACAGAGCAACAGGACCATATTAGCGCTGGCCAACAACAGCCAGAAAGGTGGCAAACTGGCATCGATTTTACGAATTAGGCTACTGGTTGGCCAAACAGTAATTTTCCACAGTGGATTTACGGTATCTAGTAAGGTTGTTTTTATGCCTCGCCGCTGCGCCTTGCTGGCTAATGGATCACCAATAGTAAGCAGGGTAGCGCTACTGTTAGCTGTTACTTCCTGTTTTAACTGTAAGCTGCCGTTGATGATCTCGACACTACTGACGGCCAAACGCAGACCGTTAATTGGCAGAGTTACAAGAATGACGCCGATTGGCTGTGCATCTGGTTTTTGAGAGGGCAATATTGGCTTGCTAATAAGCAATTTCCATTGCCCATCAGCCTTTATTGCCCTGGTTGTGACTACGCTATCACCCAAGGATAGTGTAATTATTTCTTTAGCGGCGAGACTAAGGCTATTGGGATGGCGTTTTAAATCGCTGTTTACATAGCGAACAGACTCTGCATCAGTAAGCGTTGCAACAGCTCGGCGGGCATGGCTATCCAGGGCGGAGCTGTCATCTGTGGCAAAATCTTGCGCCAAATTACTTTGCTCGGCGAGCTTTGTGAGCTGTTGGTAGTAATCGTCAAGGTAGGCGTCGATGCGGCTTGCAACTATCTTCATGCTAAGACCAAAGTGACGATCTAGCGCCTGTGTGCGACCATCCACCATGACCGGATGCCACAGCAGCGCAGCAACTAGGACAAACAGAGCGACGCCAGCCGCTAGGCTGCGACTGACTAATTTGTCTTCACGGATTTCTGTAATGAATCTTTTTACATTCACTGTATTTAGTAACTCAGTAACTGGAGTAATAATCGAGCCTTAGTTAGGCAGCCCTTTGGCCAGATGCTCGATAATATCCCTTGCTAATTGCGCCTTACTCCTTTTGCTAAATACTACTGAAGATGTGCGGTCAATCCAGATGACCTCATTCTCGTCGGCGTTAAAGCCGACATCCGTGCGTGATACATCGTTGGCAATAATTGCACCTAGGTTCTTGCGCTGTAATTTGTCCCGGGCATAGGTTTCTACATCTTGGGTTTCTGCCGCAAACCCCAGCACAAACACTGTCGGGTTGGCTTGGACTACGGCACTGACGATATCTGGATTTCTCTCCAGACTGATTGTCATGCTGTCATCTTGTTTTTTTATCTTTTGTTTGGCAACAGTGCTGGCGCGGTAATCCGCGACAGCCGCCGCCGCAATAAATATATCGGCATCAGCGGCTGAAGCTAAAGATGCCTCGAGCATATCCGCGGCTGAAACCACCGAAATTACATCGCAGCGCTCTGGCATGGGCAGTGAAACTGGCCCACAGACAATTGTCACCTCGGCGCCTGCATCGATTGCGGCGGCGGCCATAGAAAAACCCATTTTGCCTGAACTATGGTTGCTGATATAGCGCACAGGGTCCAGTGCCTCTCGGGTTGGACCTGCGGTGATAACAACCTTTTTGCCCGCTAGTTGGCCATTTTGGAATAGACTCCCCGCTCGACTGACTATGGTGTCGGGCTGTTCCATTCTACCTGGGCCAACATCTCCGCAGGCCTGAATACCCTCATCTGGGCCAATCAGGGCAACACCGCGTTGCTGCAGGGTTTCAATATTGGCAAGGTTGGCAGCATGAATCCACATGGCTTGGTTCATTGCTGGAGCCACTGCCACTTTGGCTGGTGTTGCCAAGTGAATTGCGCCTAACAGACTGTCTGCTCTACCGTGCACCATATTAGCAATAAAGTCAGCGCTCGCAGGTGCTATTAATAGTAGGTCTGCCCAGCGAGCCAGCTCGATATGCCCCATACCTGCCTCGGCCTCAGAGTCGAGCAGATCGCTGTGTACTGGATGCCCTGAAAGAGCCTGCATGGTAAGAGGGCGAATAAATTCACTGGCGGCGGGGGTCATCACCACCCGAACCTCGGCGCCTTGATCCTGTAGCCGCCTGACAACCTCTGCGCTCTTGTAGGCTGCAATGCCTCCGGTAACGCCAAGAATTATCCGTTTGTTTGATAGGCTACTCATTAATTGTCCAGACAGGCTAGGTGGGGGCTTGTAAGATAACATTATGAGGGAAAATTCTGTAGTTATAAATGAGGGCTCACTATGGCTATAAGCCACTGGCCCAAAGAAGAGCGACCCAGAGAGAAACTTTTGCTAAGGGGTGCGTCTGCTCTCACTGACTCTGAATTACTGGCAATATTTTTACGTACTGGGCTGCCGGGAGCCACGGCAATTGATCTCGCTCGCAGTTTGCTCGATAAATTTGGCGGTATTGGACCCCTTCTCAGTGCTGATAAAGATGCCTTTTGCGCCGTTAAAGGCTTGGGCCCTGCCAAATATACCCAGCTACATGCCTGCCAAGAGCTGACCGCGCGCTATTTAAAGGAGCAACTCAAAGAGCAGCCGGTATTTACTAAGCCCAGCCATGTTCGAGACTATCTGGCAGTGCAGATGCGTGATCTTAGACGCGAGGTTTTTGTGGTGCTGCTGCTCGATACGCGGCACCAATTATTGGAATTTCACGAGCTGTTTCAAGGCACTATTGATGCCGCGAGCGTGCATCCCCGAGAAGTGGTTAGGCTGGCGCTGCAAAAGAATGCCGCGGCTGTGATAGTGGCGCACAACCATCCCTCTGGTGTAGCTGCGCCCAGTGACTCAGATATAGCAATCACTCAGAAATTGAAACTGGCGCTTGAGTTGATGGAAATTCGCCTGCTGGATCATTTTATAATCGGCCGTGGGGAGGTGACCTCTTTGGCAGATACTGGCAAAATGTAATAGCTATCTTGGCCTAAGATAAAGAAAAACCGATGTTTTCCAGTCATTGCGCGGTTTTCGTTTGATTCAAGATTGGCTTTCTGGTATAAAACGCGCCTCCTTGCGGGACGGTCCCGTCAATGGATAGAAAATCACAGAATTCTTTTGCTCAGCTGGTGCTTACAGCGGCAATTAATTGATAGCAGAGGCAGCAACAATGTCCAGAGTATGTCAGGTCACAGGCAAGCGCCCAATGGCTGGAAACAATGTATCTCATGCGAAAAATAGAACGCGTCGTCGCTTTGAGCCAAATCTTCACACCCATCGCTTTTGGGTTGAAGCACAAAAACGCTTTGTCAAACTTCGCGTCTCTACCAAGGGTATGCGTATCATTGACAAAAAAGGTATTGAACAAGTCTTGTCCGAGCTGTCTGCTCGCGGCGAGAAAGTCTAAGGAGACCGAGAATGGCTAAGTCAGCTCGCGAAAAAATTCGTTTAGTGTCTAGTGCAGGTACTGGTCACTTTTATACTACTGATAAAAATAAGCGCAACATGCCTGAGAAAATGGAGATCAAAAAGTACGATCCTACTATTCGCAAGCACGTGATCTACAAAGAAGCCAAAATTAAGTAATCTGGTTTTTATGTAGCTGAAAAGAATCCTGCCGGTTGGCGGGATTTTTTTTGCATATTGAAAATAGCTGAACAACCTTTGTGGCGCTTTGTCTACCGCTTGATTATTTTAAAAGGATATAAAAAAACCTCGATAATTGCTTATCGAGGCTCTCTAATAATTTTCACATTGCTATCGAGTGACAGCGACAGAAATTATTCGGCAACTACGTTCTCAGCTTGAGCGCCTTTTTGACCTTGAGTAACTTCCATCGTTACTGCTTGGCCTTCTTTCAAAGATTTGAAACCATCAGCTTGAATAGCGCTGTGGTGTACAAATACGTCACCGCCGCCTTCTTGCTCAATAAAACCAAAACCTTTGCTGTCGTTGAACCACTTAACAGTGCCAGAAACTCGCTCTGCCATAACTAACCTCACTTATAAAATATATACCGTTTAAGGCGTTTAAAATGTATCCAGCCTCATCACGGGGCTAGCCTTACCTTTGACAGAAATCTAGTTAACGTCAAAGGCACTTCCAATTCAGCAAACGCAAAACAAAACATTTGTACCGAACCGGAACCGCGCAGTGTATTGGTTTTTATCGGGTTTGGCTAATTTTTGAGCGATTTAAACGTAAAAAAAGCCCTTTTCGCCCCTAAAAGCGCTCTTTGAAGCAGTGCTGGACAGCGAAAAGTGCCTTCAATTGTCCTTAAAGCTTGCAAAACTTCGTTACTATACTCGGCACCAGTATCGAGCACCGCAAAGCCTACACTATGGTTAGTTTGTAAAGATTGCGCTGCAACTATTACCTTGGCATTGAGTTGGCTGAGAGAGAATGTCGACAAAATTGGCATCGGCAATTTTTAGCATCAGCTGTTCTTCCACCAGAACAGCCGGCTAGTAGTCGATATCTTTGTAGCCTGGGGTCTTAAATACCTCTATTACAGACGAGTAAACTCCTTCGGGTAGCGAAGTTTTTATGTTTTAGTAACCCAGGGCGAAGTGGAGCATGTTATGCCTGCTGGGTACCTGCTTTGCGCGGTCACATTAATGGCGCTATGTTACTATGTCTGGTCAATATTCCATTGCATAAACCGTTTGTACAACGAGGATTTTAGGATGTTGTCGGAACAGATAATTGCACGATTAACCGACATTGTAGGGCCCAAGAGACTGCTGCTAGAGTCCGAAGACTTGCAGCGCTTTGGCATTGATCGTACTACCATTTGGCAGGCTAATCCCTGTGCTGTGGTTTTGCCTGGATCAGTCGAAGAGGTTCAGCAGATCGTTTTATTAGCCAATGAACGCAATCTAGCTATTGTTCCCTCGGGTGGTCGCACTGGCCTCAGCGGTGGCGCTGTCGCTAAAGATGGTGAAATCGTAGTGGCTATGGATCGTATGAATCAGGTCTTAGATTTTAATCCAATGGATCGCTGCGTCACCCTAGGGGCTGGCATGATTACCGCGCAGCTACAAGACTTTGCAACACAGCAGGGTCTTTTCTATCCGGTAGACTTTGCATCAACTGGCTCGAGTCAAATTGGTGGCAATATCGCCACCAATGCTGGTGGCATTAATGTGATTCGTTACGGCATGACTCGTGAATGGGTTATGGGGCTAAAAGTTGTTAACGGCGCGGGGGAAATTTTAGATTTGAATCGTGGGCTGGTTAAAAACAATACAGGCTACGATTTCCGTCATCTATTTATTGGCTCTGAGGGTACTCTGGGGCTGATTTGCGAGGCTACTATTCAGCTGACTCGGCCGCCCGCAGAGTCTAAAGTATTAGTTTTAGGTATTGGTAATTTTCCTGCTATTCTCGATGTGTTGCGTACTTTTAGTGCTCAGATTGATTTAAGTGCTTTTGAGTTTTTCTCCCAAGCTGCGCTGGATAAGGTAACTGAACATCGAGGTCATCCCAAGCCGTTTGCAACGCAGACACCATTTTATGCGTTGTTAGAGTTCGAGACGGCAACAGAGTCTGTTGCAGACAGCGCCATGACCCTCTTTGAAGCCTGTATGGAACAGGGCTGGGTGTTGGATGGCGTTTTGAGTCAGAGTCTCTCCCAGGCGCAGGCGCTGTGGAAGCTTCGCGAGGATATTTCCGAGACCCTCTGGCACTGGCAACCCTATAAAAATGATATCTCTGTTCGTGTGTCTCGAATGGCAGATTTTTTGCGTGAGGTAAACGAGTTGGCGGCCAGCCGCTACCCAGATTTTGAGTTAGTATGGTATGGCCATATTGGTGATGGCAATCTGCATCTGAATATTCTCAGGCCTCAAAATCTGTCCAATGACGACTTTGTGGCCAAGTGTGGCAATGTCAGCGCTGAGATTGGTCAGCTATTGGCCAGGTATGAGGGTAGTATTAGTGCGGAACATGGCGTGGGGCTATTGAAAAAAGATTATCTCCGTTACTCTAGATCACCACAAGAGATGGATTTGATGCGCAGTGTTAAAAAAGCCTTTGATCCGAACGCTATCTTAAACCCAGGGAAACTGTTCGATTAACTGGGTATCTAATTTCAGGAGCAACCTGGAGGGAGTTAATTATGGGTGAAAATATTGTTGAGGCAGACGCGGCGCAGAAAAACGTGGCACTGCTTGTTTATGTGTTACAGGGTCTTGGTTTTTTTACGGGTGGACTAACCTTCATCGCAGCACTTATTGTCAACTACCTCAAAGCCGAGGAGGTAAAGGACAGCTGGCTCGAGAGTCATTTTCGCTGGCAGATTAATACATTCTGGTACGGCCTGTTGTGGTGGATAATTGCGATGCTATTTTGGCTAGTATTAATGGGCTGGCTGGCCTCAGCTATTGTTACTGTATGGATGGTTTACCGCATTCTTAAAGGGGCCCTCTACCTTAATGATAGCAAACCGATTATTTTTTAATGCGTGCCTATAAGCCCCTTTCTAGGCGTCTTGGCTCCTACCGGGGCGTTGTGTAATGGTTAAATATCAGCACATTGTTGATGGCAGTGGGACTAATCTACCCCTAGGTAAAGTGGTCTGTGTAGGCAGGAATTATGCCGCACATGCGCGAGAACTTAATAATCCAGTACCAACATCTCCGGTTTTATTCATTAAGCCCAATACGTCACTGGTGCCTCTGAAAGGGGACATTTTTGTTCCCACACATTTGGGTGAATGCCATTTCGAAACTGAAATGAGTATTTTGATTGGTCAGCCCTTAACTCAGTGCACTGAGCAGGAGGCTCAGATGGCAATTTTAGGTGTGGGTATAGGGCTTGATTTAACGTTGCGTGACTTACAGCAACAGTTAAAAGAAGAGAGCTTGCCATGGGAAAAATCTAAGTCCTTTGACGGCGCCTGCCCAGCCTCAGTATTTATAAGTCCAGATAAGCTCGGTGACTTGCAAAGCCAGCAAATCAAACTCAGCATCAATCAGCAACTGCGTCAGAATGGCAACAGTGCAGACATGCTGACGCCAGTACTACCACTACTAGCTTACATCAGCCAGTTTTTTACACTTTTGCCTGGGGATATAGTGTTGACTGGGACCCCTGCGGGGGTTGGTCCCTTGGCGGTCGGTGATGAATTGGATGTTTGGCTATCTGACGCAATATATTGCAAGACTCAGGTCTGCGCGACAGAACAGGAAAAGTTATGAGCTTAGCAAAAGGAGTTTATAGGCATTACAAGGGCAACCTGTATCAGGTGATAGATGTTGCCAGACACAGTGAGACCGAGCAGGAGCATGTTGTCTATCGCACTCTGTATGGCGACTATAGTCTGTGGGTGCGGCCCTTAGATATGTTTGTTGAAACGGTGGAGGCTGATGGTGAGTCACAGCCTCGTTTTGCATTTGTTGAATCAAGCGACTGATGCTATTTATCTCCAGCAGTATCTCTATTCCCGACTCCGACATTGAACTGACGGCCATTCGTGCTCAGGGCCCTGGTGGGCAGAACGTAAACAAGGTGGCCTCGGCGATTCATCTGCGATTTGACGTAGGGGCTTCTTCCTTGACGGAAGCTGTAAAACTGCGGCTGTATAAGCTTAACGATCAGCGTATCTCTAAAGAAGGTGTGATTATTATTAAGGCCCAGCGCTATCGAAGTCAGGACAAGAACCGCGCCGAGGCAATGCAGCGCTTGCAGGAGTTGGTGCAGTCAGCAATGTTTACGCCCAAGGCGCGCCGCCCAACCAAACCGACCAGAGGCTCACAGTTGAGACGCATGGATAAAAAAACCCAACATGGGCAAAAGAAAAATATGCGCTCAAAACCGAGCCTAGATTAAATGTCTGAAAACAATAGCCACCCCTTTAATGCCCTTACTCCTGACCTGTTGATCGACGCAGTTGAGAGCCAGGGTTTTGTTTCTGATGGTCGCTTTTTGGCGCTCAATAGCTACGAGAATCGCGTCTATCAAATTGGCATTGATGAGCAGACGCCTATGATTGCAAAATTCTATCGCCCAGAGCGCTGGAATGACGATCAAATCCGCGAGGAGCATGAGTACTGTTTTCAGTTGCAAGAACAGGAGTTACCTGTGGTTTGTCCCTGGCTAAATGCCAATGGCGAAAGTTTAAGCACCTACGCTGGATTTAGATTCGCGCTCTATGAGCGCAGAGGTGGTCATGCTCCAGAGTTGGATAATCTCGATAATTTATTTATTTTAGGCAGATTACTCGGGCGTTTTCATGGCATTGGCGCCATGCAGCCATTTACCCACCGCCCTACCCTCAATGCTGAGAATTTTGGCTGGCAGTCTTACCACTTAATAAGCTCAAAATTTATGCCTGCGGAGCTGAGTCCAGCCTATGACTCTCTGGCTGTAGATATACTCAATAGGGTCGACCAGATTTTGTCGGACTATGGCCAGATCAATAATATACGTGTGCACGGGGACTGCCATTCGGGCAATATATTATGGCGCGAGGATAATCCACATTTTGTGGATTTTGATGATGCTCGTATGGCGCCGGCGATTCAGGACCTATGGATGTTGCTATCAGGTGACCGCCAGGAGCAGACCGCGCAGATGGCTGAGTTAATTGAAGGCTATAGCGAGTTTTACGATTTTGACTACCGCGAACTGCGCCTAATTGAGGTATTTAGAACCCTGCGAATTATGCATCACAGCGCTTGGATTGCCAGGCGCTGGAGCGATCCAGCATTTCCACGCGCGTTTTCGTGGTTTAACTCACCGCGCTACTGGAGCGATCATATACTGATGTTACGGGAGCAACTGGCGGCGCTTAATGAGCCGCCATTACAGGTGCGGCCCTAATTGGACTACCAGCTGTAGCTGACACCAATGGTCAGCTGACTATCACTGGCCTTGGTATCTAAACCAGGCTGGTTGTCGTAAATCCACTCGAGCTTTAGTTCAGTAAAGAGACTGTCTACCAGCGGTGCCTTTAGCCCAATATCTGCTCTGATCTCTGAGTCCTTGACGTCTGAAACCGAGACCAGCAGCGTATGGGTGTGAAATAGCTCTAAGCTCTGAAGTAGTATTCGACGATAGTCAGCGGACCAGCTCCAGGTGAGGCGATCATTTGTACTTAGATCATTAAATTTTTCACTGATCCAGGTCAAGCCAGATTCTGCAGCGAGGGCGCTAGACTCGGTATCCCAAAGTTGCCGACCTATGGCGCTCCCCACGGAGTAGTACTGGTCTATGGCGCGGTTTTCATTGCCGCCCCAGGTCGCGCCATTTTTCCAGAACCATTTTTCGCGGAAGAAGAAATCTAAACCGTAGCCCAGCTGATACTCCTCATTGGCCGCAGAGCCGTCAAGGCTATGACTCTCGTAGTTAATCTTGGTGTCATGGCGGTAATCTCCAGTGCGCCATGTTGTGGTGCCCTCAATATCCCAGTCTTCCCGCTCTTCATTGCCACTAGCATAGGCGCCAGTGACAGAGAGTCCGCCTTTGTAGCTATTTGTAAATGAGGCCACGGTAATCGCCGGCTCGACTTTTTTGGCCGCTGTAGGCAAAAATTCTGCCCCGTTAATAGAGCTTATATTAGTAAGGGGGATACTTAGGTTGCCAAAATTGTCCGAGCGCCACAATAAATGGGTCGCCGATTGACTGACGGTTTCACCTTTTAACAAATCGCCATTGGCGAGCACTAATTCATCAGCACTAGCTGATGTGATGGCAATAAAAAAGGCAACAAAGCTGATCAATCTATGTGTAAACAGTAAGCAAGGTCCGATTTGCATAATTCTCTCGTTGGGTTAATAAGTGGGCAGATGACTTAAGACACGTCGTATTTTACAGATTTACTCAAACTGGTCATTAGTTGTCGTAAATTACTTTATTTTTCTCCCCTATCATCAGTAAAATGTGTGCCACACAGAACGCCGCCCAAGGGTTGGCGCAGAATAAAGTTTTTGTATCAAAATAGGCACAGGAGAACACAGTGAGCGAGCTTCCCGCGGAATTAAAATATGCCAGCAGTCACGAGTGGGCGCGCTTGGAAAGTGACGGCACCATTGTTATAGGTATTACCGACCATGCTCAGGAGGCTCTTGGCGATGTAGTCTATGTTGAGTTACCTGAAGTGGGCGCCAGTATTGATGCCGGCGCTGAGGTGGCTGTGGTTGAGTCGGTAAAAGCAGCTTCCGATATTTATGCGCCGGTGACCGGTGAGGTAGTTGAGATTAATCCTGTTCTTGAAGACGAGCCAGAAACAGTCAACAGCTCTCCCTATTCCGATGGTTGGTTTTTTCGGGTTAAACCGGCAGATTCCAGCGAGCTGGAGGATATGCTCGATGCCGATGGGTATCAAAGCGCTATTGATGAGTCCTGAGCAATTACGGTAACTCAATAGTATGGTTATAAAACATCTAAAAGCCCTATTCAACCGAGGGCTTTTGTTATTTACGTAAAGTAATAATGTCCCAGCCTCTGGTGGTTGCTTCATCGGTGAGTGCATCATCCGAATCTACCGCTACTGGGTTATCAACTTCCAGTAGCAGGGGCATATCATTGATTGAGTCTGAATAAAAATAACTCCCTGCTAGGGACTCATTATGTTCAGTTAACCACAGTTTTAAACGCTCGACCTTGCCATTTTGGTAGGTGGGCACGCCGACAATCTTGCCACTATACCGCCCTTCAATTATTTCCAGCTCTGTTGCCAATAGTTCCTCGATCCCCAGTGTTTGGCAAATAGGCTCAACAATAAACCGATTAGTTGAGGTAATAACGAGCAACCGGTCACCGGCTCGACGATGTTTTTCAACCAAAGCCTCGGCTTTTGGCAGTCGTAGAGGCGTTATTACTTGTTGCATAAACTCTCGGTGCAACTGGTTAAGCTCTACCATCGATATTGCGGCCAATGGAGCCAGCGAAAACTCGAGGTAGGCCATAATATCCAGGCGGCCGGCCTCGTAGTCGGCGTAGAAAAGGTCATTCATTTTCCGATAATGATCGCGATCTACTTTATCTTTCGCGACCAAGAATTCTCCCCAGCCATGATCGCTATCGCCCGCAATCAACGTGTTGTCTAAATCAAAGATGGCTAGCGCCATGGGAGCATTCCAGAGTAATTAAACGAGGACGAAGGATAGCGATGATGTAACATAGCCTCAAGAGAAAATTGCTGGCCGCTGTCGACTGTGGAACAATGGATGGTCAAAACAATAGGTTAAAATGGGAATAACACTGTGGTAGATAAGGATGGATTTCGCTCTAATGTTGCTATTGTTATCAGCAATGGCCACGGCCAATTATTCTGGGCAAAGCGGCTAGGGCAGAATGCCTGGCAATTTCCCCAAGGTGGCGTCGATAGAGGTGAGTCTGCCGAAGTTGCTATGTATCGAGAGCTCTACGAGGAGGTGGGCCTTGAGTCCAATGACGTAAAAATCATTCAGCGCAGTAAAAAATGGCTGCGCTACCATATTCCGCCACAAATGCAGCGTAAAAATTCCAAGCCGCTGTGCATAGGTCAAAAGCAAAAATGGTTTTATTTGAAATTAACGGGAGACATCTCAAGGGTGCGTTTTGACGCCGCTGGCACCCCTGAGTTTGATAATTGGCAATGGGTGAACTACTGGTATCCGATCAATTCAGTGGTCTCGTTTAAGCGCAATGTCTATCGCAATGCTCTGCTTGAGTTTGCTGTCGCCAATGCCCGCTTTGAACAGCAGAGCCGGGGCGTTTAATCATGCTGGCATCACTGCACACTATTGTTCAGGAGGTTAACAGCGCCCGCAATTTGCCCGAAGTTCTGAGCATTATTGTCAAAGAGGTTCGAGCGGCAATGAGTGCGGGTGTCTGCTCTGTCTATCTTTTTGATGAAACAGATCAACGCTATGTGCTGATGGCCACTGAGGGGCTGCGAACTGAGTCGATCGGCAAGGTGCGACTGGCCATGCGTGAGGGTTTAGTTGGTCTGGTCGCAGCCAAAGAAGAGCCGCTTAACTTAAGAGAAGCGGATCAGCACCCCAACTATGCCTATTTTGAAGAGACCGGTGAAGAGCCCTACCACTCGTTTTTGGGTGCGCCTATTATTCACCACCGCAAAGTACTCGGAGTGCTGGTGCTTCAGCAGGAAACCGAACGTCGCTTTGCCGCCGAAGAGGAAGCCTTTGTCGTCACTGTCTGTGCGCAGCTCTCTGGCGCTATTGCCCATGCGGAGGCAACGGGTGCACTGCGTAAGTTGGCATCAGCGGGTCGTGGCAAAAGTCGCGAGGCTTCTTTTCACGGCATTCCCAGCTCTCCTGGTATTGGCATTGGTCACGCAGTCCTGGTTGAGCAAAGCACAGATTTGGCCTCTGTGCCTGAGCGTTTTACCAGCGATCCCAGCGCTGAGGTGAGTATTTTTCGAGCGGGCTTAGAATCAGCCAAGCAGGATATGCGCAATTTGGGTGATGGGCTTGAAGAGCTTCTCAGCTCTGAGGAGCTGGCACTGTTTGATGTGTACATACGCATGCTCGATGATCGCTCATTGGGAGGTGAGGTTATAGCTGCGATTAGGGCGGGCCAAGCGGCACAGAGTGCCTGGAGTTCAGTTATTTTGAAACATGTACGCACGTTTCGGCAGATGGATGATCCCTATTTGCGAGAGCGCGCGGCGGATGTCAATGATTTGGGTAAGCGGGTACTGGGCTATTTACAAAGTCATGATCGCAAAGCCTTACCCATGCCTCGCCGTGTTGTTCTGGTGGGTGAAGACCTATCAGCTACAGCGTTAGCAGATATTCCCGTGGATCGACTAGTGGGTATTATTTCCCTCAAGGGGTCGAGCAATTCCCATATGGCCATTGTAGGTCGCGCTCTGGGAATTCCTACGGTAATGGGCGCTATTGATCTGCCCTGGGTAGAGCTAGAGGGGCAGGAACTGATTGTTGATGGCTTTACTGGGGATGTAATAAGCGGCGCTACGCGCACGGTAAGGCGTACCTATTTACAGCGTCAGCGGGAAGAGAAAGTTCTTGCCAAAGACCTAGAAAAGTTGCGGGATATCCCCTGTATCACTCCGGATGGGTTCCGTTTTTCACTGTGGGTCAACACAGGTTTGCGCCAAGACACCTATAGGTCTCTTAAAAGCGGTGCCGAGGCCGTAGGCCTGTTCCGGACAGAAATTCCTTTTTTGATGCGCTCGAGTTTTCCTACCGAAGATGAGCAAATGGACATCTACCGTGAGCAGCTAGTGGCATTCTCACCGCGCCCAGTGACTATGCGAACTCTAGATATAGGCGGTGATAAAGATCTGCCCTACTTTCCCATTGAAGAGGAAAACCCATTTTTAGGCTGGCGTGGCATTCGCATTTCACTGGATCATCCTGAAATTTTTCTCGTTCAGATTCGTGCACTGCTGCGCGCCAGTGAGGGCATTAATAATCTGCGCATTATGCTGCCGATGATCAGCAATATCCCTGAGCTTGACCGCGCCTTGGAGTTGATCAATCGTGCCTATCGGGAGCTCACCGAAGAAGAGGGCTGTAATATTCAAATGCCCCCTATTGGCGCTATGATCGAGGTGCCAGCCGCGGTTTATCAGGTCAAGGAAATCGGTCGCCGCGTGGACTTTCTGTCGGTTGGAAGTAATGATTTAACTCAGTATTTACTAGCCGTTGACCGCAATAACCCTCGGGTGGCCGACCTCTATCACACCATGCATCCAGCTGTTTTGCGGGCGCTTAAAGCTATTTATGAGCAGGCCTCATCAGTTAATTGTCAGCTCAGTATCTGTGGTGAGATGGCGGGTGATCCTCTCAGTGCGGTGGTTTTATTGGGGCTGGGATACGAGAATTTCTCTATGAGTGCGACCAGCCTTTTGCGAGTGAAATCTATGTTGCTGAATATTACTCGCAAAGATGCTCGGGAGTTGGTTCGTCGTGCCCTGCGCATGTCAGATGCTGGGTCGGTAGCGGAGTTTATTGCAGATTCATTGGGGCAACCAGAAATCGTCCGACTTATTCGTCCGACCAAGCCCAGTCAGAAGGCCGATAGATTAAAGCTAAATTCTTGATACCCCAGACTCGCTCCTGCTTCGAAACAATGCTCTGCTACATCAACTTCACCAGACCGGCGCATAATGATGGCCGCAGAGGCTCTGGTGCCATAGCCATCGGCAACAATAAAAGGTGAAGATAGGAGTTGTTCCCAATGTTCAGGCACCCCAGTATTGGGCAGTAGTTCGGGCGGGAAGGTTTTTTCTAAAGATAGGCAAGCAATAAGGTCTGGAAGCTGCTCGGCACCTATGGTGTCTGCAGTGATGGCCTGTTTGAGCTGGTCGCGGGCATGGTCAACCTTGGGCCAGGGACTGTCGAGTAAATGATTGCTAAGAGCATAGATGCCCGGTGGTAAAAGTATTTCGCTGTTGTCATGGTTGTTTAGATAGAGCAGGTTAAAGCCATCGTAAAGCAGCAAATTAAAGCCGCCGTAGTCTGCCATCGCGGGTTTGAGCGCCTTGGCCCATTCATCAACATTCTGGTCTGAGGTTAAAAAGTCGCTTATCAGCTGGCCCCGAGATAGAAGTGTAGGGGGTGACTTAGTATCTTTGGTGATCTGACGGAAATTAGTTACCGCAGCAAAACGACCCCGACGAGATAGACCCATCCATGTCCCCCCTGCCTGAGCGTCGCGCCCTGCCAGAATAGGGGCGTCTGACCACCAGTGCATTGGCAGAGTTGGGCGCGCATAGAATTCGTCACGATTAGAGGTAACGATTAGTGACGCATCTGGATGAGACTGAAAAGCGATAGCGAGAAGGCACATAGCGGTCAGTGTAACTTTTTATTGTTTAAGCCGGTATCCCATGTAGCAGATGGTCAAACAACCCGTTATTATCAGGGCTCAAATATTCAGGGGCAAACACTGCAATGATTCCATATCCAGCCATCAATCCGGTGGCACTATCTCTTGGTCCATTACAGATACACTGGTACGGCATTATGTATCTGCTGGCCTTTGCTGGTGCCTACATGCTAGCTGCACGTAATAGCCAGCGCCCTTGGGCACCCATTAAAAGATCTCAAGTTGAAGACCTTATTACCTATGGCGCCTGGGGAGTTATCCTCGGAGGACGCCTCGGTTATTTGTTTTTTTACAGCGCCGATAAGTGGCTCGCTGATCCAGCCATGTTATTTCGTGTCTGGGAGGGCGGCATGTCATTTCATGGCGGCCTAATTGGTGTTGCAATCGCTATATTTACCTATGGGCGCAAAAACAAGGTAAGTTTTTTGGGTCTGGCAGACTTTGTTGTGCCCCTAGTTCCTGCAGGACTGTTTTTCGGTCGCATCGGTAATTTTATTGGTGGCGAATTGTATGGTCGCGCCACAGAAGTTCCCTGGGCCATGGTGTTTCCAGCAGACCCAACTCAATTAACTCGACACCCCTCGCAACTTTATGAAGCGCTGCTGGAAGGATTGGTGATATTTCTAGTGATTAACTGGTATGCGCGCAAACCGCGGTTATTTGGTGAGGTTTCAGGTCTGTTTTTGATCCTCTATGGCCTGTTTCGCTTTCTGGTCGAATTTGTGCGCGAGCCAGATGCACATCTGGTTGATCAGTCGGCGCTAATTGAATCATTGAGCTGGATGACCCGAGGTCAGGTGCTGTGTGTTCCAATGATGCTGTTGGGCCTTTGGCTTCTGCGAAAAACATTTCAGCGTCTTGCTGGCAACCCGAATTAGGGCGGTTTTATGAAACAATATTTAGAGCTAGTTCGCCATATTCGTGATCATGGTGTAACCAAAGAAGATCGAACCGGCACCGGCACCAAGAGTATTTTTGGTTATCAGATGCGCTTTGATCTGGCTGAGGGCTTCCCTTTGGTTACGAGTAAAAAGGTCCATTTGAAATCTATTATTCACGAGTTGCTGTGGTTTGTGCGGGGCGATACTAATATTCGCTATCTGGTTGAAAATGGCGTTGGCATCTGGAATGACTGGCCCTATCAAAGCTGGCTGCGTGAAACTGGGCAAGATCAAGATTTAACTATGTATTCCCCGGAGTGGAAAGCGGGGATGAAAACATTTGTTGAACGTATTAAAACCGATGCTGCCTTTGCCCAACAGTATGGCGATTTGGGCCCAGTTTACGGCAAGCAGTGGCGGGATTTTGAAGGGGTCGATCAGTTGGCCCAGCTGATTGATGATATTAAATCGAACCCGGATTCTCGCCGCCTGTTGGTGTCTGCCTGGAATCCAAAAGATATCCCGGTAATGGTCAAATCTGGTCTGCCACCCTGTCACAGCTTATTTCAGTTTTACGTCACGGAGGGCCGTCTTTCCTGTCAGCTCTATCAGCGCAGTGCTGATGTGTTTTTGGGCGTACCTTTTAACATTGCCTCTTACGCAATATTAACCCTGATGATTGCGCAGGTGACCGGATTAAAACCTGGAGATTTTGTGCACACTTTTGGTGATGCGCATCTCTATAGTAATCATATGGATCAGGTTGAGGAGCAGCTTTCCCGTACAACTTATCCACTGCCAACACTAGCGATAAACCCAGAAGTCGACAATTTATTTGATTTTGTGTTCGAAGATTTTGAGCTGCAAAACTATGAATCCCATGGGCCGATCTCGGCTCCAGTCGCTGTTTAAGAGGCTCAAATGAAACTGTCATTAATAGTCGCGGTCAGCCGCAACAATGTTATTGGTATCAATAATCAACTGCCGTGGCATCTGCCTGAAGATCTCAGGTACTTTAAGTCCGTGACCATGGGTAAACCCATTGTCATGGGACGCAAAACCTATGATTCCATTGGCCGTGCACTGCCAGGGCGTACCAATATAGTGATTACTCGCGATGAGGCCTGGTCTGCGCCGGGGGTGGAGGTGGCACAGACCTTAGAGCGCGCGTTAAAGCTGGCAGAGCAGGCCTGTGAAGCTGCTGGCGCCAGCGAGGTTATGGTGATTGGTGGTGAGCAAATTTACCGGATGACAATTGATTTCGCCGACCGGCTTTACTTGACTCAGGTAGAAGCTGAAGTTGAGGGCGATGCATTCTTTCCAGAGATTGCCTCCGAAGCCTGGCATCAGGTTGAGGTCAGTGTGCCAAATTCAATCGACACTCACCCCTATCGATTTACTGTACTCGATCGATTGTAACGCACCAAAAAACCATGGATCAGTGGCAGATGTTACATTAGGTAACAAAACCGATAAGTTCTAACTTTTATCCTATGAATTTCACCTAGGGCAAATTGATTCTTTCAGTTGAGGCTGTTACAAAGACAACCCGAACAAAGCTTGTCTTTTGTCGGCATGGATTGTTGTCGATATTAGACAGTAAAAGATAATTAAACCGGTAGACCCAAATTGAGGGAACTATGAATAAGCAACCACTAAAAGCATTGGCACTTTTTGCCGCTCTTGCTGCTAGTCTGACTGTTAGCGCAGTACAGGCCACTGAAGTAAGTGATGTGCTCAAAGCTGGGGCCGTTAAGGTTCAAGCCGCTAAATCCTCGCAAACTAAAGTTGATCGTATTGCCGATCAAACTGATGGTCTTTTGCAAGAATTCAAACAGGTCAATAAGCAGATCGAGTCGCTGAGAGTATATAACTCACAGCTCGAGCGTCAGATTGTCAGCCAAAAGCAAATGATGGCTGAACTGAAGGAGTCGATTGAGAATGCAACAATTATTGAGCGTGGCATTTCGCCGCTGATGATCAGCATGCTTAAGGCACTTGAAGACTTCATTGCTCTGGATGTGCCGTTTAAGAAAGAACAGCGCAATGAGGCTATTGCAGCTCTGTATGTGAATATGGACAGCGCCAAGTTCTCGGCGGCTGAAAAGTTCCGCCAGATTCTTGAAGTCTATGACATTGAATCTGAGTACAGCTTATCTCTGGAGTCCTACCGAGATCTGGTCGATATCAATGCTGACGGCTCTGAGGTTGAGGTAGAAATGCTTCGCGTCGGACGCGTTGCACTGATGTATCAGACTAAAGATAAATCTCAAACTGGTGCTTGGAACAAGAATACCGGATCTTGGGAGACCCTCGGATCTGAGTACCGTAGAGCCGTAGACCAGGGCATCCGTATCGCGAAGAAGTTATCGCCCCAGGATGTTATGGAAATGCCAATTACTGCGCCGGAGACTGCACAATGAACATGAATATCGCTAAAGTTTGTGCCGCTTTTGTAGCCGCTGCTGTTTTCAGCATGCCGGCCATGGCACAGGATGCAAAGACTCTCGATGAGCTTTTGCAAATGATTCAGAGCGCTAAAATCTCTGAATCCTCTGATTACCGCAAGCGCGAAGCTGCGTTTAAAGCCGACCAGCGCAAACAGGCTTCACTGCTAAAGCGTGCTGAGAACACCAAGGCTGCTGAAGAGCGCCGTTCAGACCGGTTAGAGCAAAATATCCGTGATAACGATGTGATTCTTGCTGGCCTGCGTGAACAGCGCGATAAGCGTCTGGGTTCACTTAAGGAGTTGTTTGGCCATCTGACTGGTGCCGCTGGTGATATTCGTGCCAACCTCAATCAGTCGATCGTCAGCGCACAGATTCCTGGCCGTACAGAGTTCCTTGATGAGCTGATCGCTAAAATGAGCAGCGACACTCGTCTGCCTTCAATCGAAGATATCGAGAAGCTGTGGTACGAGCAGCAGCGTGAGATGGTTGAGAGTGCCCGAATCGTTAAGTTCAACAGAACTGTTCTGCTCGCCAACGGTGAGCAGACTGAAATGGAAGTTGTTCGCGTTGGTACCTATAACCTAATGTCTGGTGGACAGTATCTTGAGTACAGCCCTGAAAATGGTCTTGTTTCTGAGTTAGCGCGTCAGCCTTCAGGTCACCAGTCAAGCGCGGAAGATTTACAAGAAGCGATGAGTGGGTTCACGAAGGTAGGCTTGGATCCAACTGGCCCACTGGGTGGCGGGTTACTGGCTGCCTTGATCAACTCTCCAACTCTGGTTGAGCGCTGGCACTTCGGCGGCATCGTCGGCTATGTGATCACAGCTGTATTCATTGTTGCAATTTTACTGGCCATCTGGCGTCTGATTGTGCTGATGGGTATGTCAACTAAGGTGACGGCTCAGCTGAAAGCTAAGACCGCCGATGCCAGCAACCCACTGGGTCGCGTACTCAAAGTTGCCGCTGATAATCCAGGCCTAGATCCAGAGTCCTTGGAGCTGAAGTTACATGAAGCGGTGCTTAAAGAACGTCCAGAGATTGAATCAGGTCTTAATCTGTTGAAGATTATTGCCATGGTCGCGCCGCTGCTGGGTCTACTGGGAACAGTGACAGGTATGATCATTACCTTCCAGATGATTACTCTGTTTGGTGCTGGTGATCCCAAGGCGATGGCCGGTGGTATTTCACAGGCATTGATAACCACTGTGTTGGGACTGGTTGTTGCTATTCCTACTGTTCTGATGCACACATTGGTTAACGGCAAGGCACAGCGTATTCTTCATGTTCTCGAAGAGCAAAGTGCAGGTATCGTCGCTGGTTCTGTAGAGGGTCGTTAAGATGTTCTTCGTTGATACGATTGCCGATATCGGGAAGTTTATGGATTCAGGCGGCATGGTCCTTTGGGCTATTGTCGTCCTGCTATTCGTTATGTGGACTCTGATATTCGAGCGTATGTGGTATCTCCGAACCAGTGTAGGCGTTGATGTACAACGTGCTCTCGATACTTGGGAGGCGCGCAAAGAGCGCAAATCCAAGCATGCACATCAAGTCAGAGAAAAGCTGATTTCTGAGGTGAGTATCGAGATCGACGCGAATTTTATGATGATCAAAACCCTGGTTGCCCTTGCCCCTCTATTTGGTTTGCTGGGCACGGTAACTGGAATGATCACCGTATTTGACGTCATGGCCTTTACTGGTGGCGGTGATGCCAAGGCGATGGCCGGTGGTGTATCTCAGGCAACAGTTCCGACTATGTCAGGAATGGTTGCCGCGCTCTCTGGCGTGTTTGGCATGACCTATGTCGAAGGCGAAGCAGAGCGTGAGAAACATCTGTTAGAAGACCATCTGACCATGGATCACTAATTGGAAATGCCTGTCTAAACCTTAGACAGGCGTCCTACGAGAGACAACTATGCGCAATAGAACAAGAAAATCACAGGGGCAGGGTGAGGCGATCGATCTCACGCCGATGCTAGACGTGGTTTTCATTATGCTAATCTTCTTTATTGTTACGGCTTCGTTTATCAAGTTGCCTGGTGTTGAGGTTACTAAGGTTGATACCACAACTGAAGACTCCTACAAAAAGGTGGGTATTCTGGTAGCGGTAAGCGAAAACAATGAATATTGGATTGATAAGAAACGCGTGGAAACAACTTCGTTGAAAATCAACCTAACTAGATTATTTAATGAGAACCCCAAGGGTGGCATGGTTATCCAGGCCGATAATGAGTCCAACATTGAAGCAGTGGCCAAGGTGGCTGATATCGCTCGTGATATCGGTATTGCCCCGGTGGCTGTTTCTGTAGAAAACGACTGAGTTAATAGTATGGCTTCAATAAGAGTTGGTATTTCTGCTGCACTGGGCATTTTGGTGACCTTTGCGTTGATTATTTTGATGTACAAGTTAATCGACTCAGGTAGCAAAGAACTGGATGAAAAAGAGTCAATTAAAATTCCAGATTTTCTTCATATCGATAGGCAGCTTACTGAGAATGCAAATAAGACTGAGGTTGAAAAGCCAGAAGATCCCGAGACGCCTCCGCCAGATATTCCTGAAGAAAATATTGAATTTGAGGTGCCGGATAATGCAGTTAGTATGGCGGCACCGGCAGCGGGTGGTAATCTAAATATTGGTAATTCTGGTTTCGCCAGAGATTCTGATTACATACCTGTGTATGTGCCACAGCCACAGTACCCCCGCCGTGCGCAAACACGCGGTAAAGAAGGCTACGCAGTGGTTGAGGTTATTATTACCACTACAGGTGGCGTGCGAGACCCCATTATGGTCGAAGAATGGCCAGAGGGTTGGGGTTTTGGGCGTGCAGCGATGAAGGCCGCCAACAAGCTTAAGTACAACCCCCGGGTTGTCGATGGCGTTGGGCAGGAAGTAAGCGGCGTACTGTATAAATTTAGTTTCCAGATGGCGAAATAAAGGGTATCTGATGTTTAGAAGCATAAAGACTTTAGCCGTATTCGGCGCCGCTTTTTTGTTGCCGCTGTTGGTGGCAACGGCCAACCCAGAGGCGGTGATTGGCGGCTCTGCATTTGCGGCAAAAGAAGAGAAGAAACAGCCAAAGTATAAAGATGTAAAAACACGTCAGCGTCAATCTGTCGGTGGTAAGTGCGCTAAGGCTTTGGAAAAGATCCAGGTTATTTTGGAAGAAGAGCAATGGCCTGAATCAATGCAAGCGCTGAATAAGATCGAGTCTAATCCCAAGCTCTGTGCCAGTGACTATGAGCAGACGCAGATTTGGAAATTCCAAGGCTATGTCTATTACTCGCTCGATGACTTTAATGGTGCGATTCGCAGCTACAACAAAGTTATCAATGGTCCGGGTACACCACCAGAGTTGGCGCTGGACACTCGCTACACAGTGGCTCAACTTTACACTGCTGAAGAGAAGTATGCCAAAGCAGCAATCGAGCTGGAAATATGGATGGAAGCCTCGGTTATTGTTGGCGGTGACGCTCGCTCGCTGTTGGCGCAGATCTATTACCAACTCAACCGTAAAGCCGAGTCTCTGGCAATGTTGGAGTTGGCTATTAACGATGCTGAATCAAAAGGTATCCTGCCCAAAGAGGGATGGTGGGGACTTCAGCGTGTTTTGTACTATGAAAAAAATGACTACAAGCGTGTTACTAGCATTCTTGAAAAGCTAATCACCCATTACCCGAAATGGACCTATTGGAAGCAGATAGGCGGTATGTATGGTGAGCTTGAGCGCGAGATGGACCGATTAGTAGCGACTGAGATTTCCTACCTCAACAACCAGCTCGATAAAGAGAGCCAGGTCATTAGCATGGCCTATATGTATCTGGGAGCAGATGTGCCCTATCGCGCTGCCCTAATCATTGAGAAGGGAATGAAAGACGACATCATCGAAAGAAATGCCAAGCATCTTGAGATATTGGGTACGGCTTGGTACCAGTCTAAAGATCTAAAGCGCGCCCTAAAATCTCTTGAGAGTGCATCTAAATATTCAGATACCGGTGATCTACAATCTCGCCTAGCAGGTATTTATCTGGATTTAGGCCGCGACAAAGAAGCCTACAGGGCGGCAAGGAAAGCGGCTAAAAAAGGTGGTGTTAAGCGTCCAGATAGTAATTACCTAGTCATGGGCAATGCTTTGATTAATCTGCACTGCTACAAAGATGCTATCTCCGCTTTTCAGAAGTCATTGAAAAAAGCCAAAGACAAGAAGAGCAAGCGCTACCCGCTACAGTGGATTCGCTATGCTGACGCGGAAGGAACAAGGCTCGACAAGCTGCGTGATGTTGGTGCCAAGGTACCTGGATGTAGTAAGTAAAATTTTAGCCTGATTTAAAAAAGCCCGGAACTAACATTAGCCCGGGCTTTTTTATGTCTGCTCAGATTGTCTCCCCCGATATCAGAGCTGGGAAAGATCTCGGACGGCACCCTTATCAGCGCTGGTGGCTAATTTGGCATAGGCTTTAAGGGCGGCAGTGACCTTGCGTGGACGCTCTTCGGCGGGCTTCCAGCCCAAGCTATCTTGTTCGGCACGTCGGGCTTCTAGTTCGGCGTCGGAGATCATTATGTCGATGCTACGATTGGGAATATCAATACGAATAGTATCGCCCTGCCGCACTAAACCAATATTGCCACCTGCACCTGCCTCCGGAGAAACATGGCCAATAGAAAGGCCAGATGTACCGCCGGAAAAACGACCATCAGTAATCAGCGCACAGGCCTTACCTAAGTTTTTAGATTTGATATAGCTCGTTGGGTAGAGCATTTCCTGCATACCTGGGCCGCCCCGCGGACCTTCGTAACGCACAATGACCACATCACCAGCTTTTACTTTGTCATCGAGTATAGAGGCGACCGCCTCGTCTTGGCTCTCAGTAATAAATGCCGGACCTTCAAACACATGGATAGACTCATCAACACCAGAGGTTTTTACCACACAGCCATCCGGTGCCAGGTTACCTGTGAGTACCGCAAGACCACCTTCAAGACTAAAGGCATTTTCCAGATTTCGGATACAACCATTTTCACGATCCGCATCTAGAGATGGCCATCTGGTGCTTTGACTAAAGGCAGTTTGCGTTGGTATACCCGCAGGGCCGGCCTTATAAAATGTTTTCACTTGTTCGCTGACATTACCACTTACGATATCCCATTTTTCCAGTGCTTGTTTTAGCGTGTCAGAATGCACTGTAGGTATCTCTCCGTGAATCAGGCCAGCTCGATCCAACTCGGCCAGAATGCCCATGATACCGCCCGCACGATGCACATCTTCAACGTGATAGTCTGGCGTACTTGGAGCCACTTTACACAGTTGAGGCACCACTCGAGACAATCGGTCTATATCACCCATATCAAAATCAATGCCGGCCTCCTGCACAGCGGCCAGTAGATGTAAAATAGTATTGGTCGACCCACCCATACAAATATCCAGGGTCATAGCATTTTCAAAGGCTTTAAAATTAGCAATTGATCTGGGCAATACAGAGTAGTCGTCCTGTTCGTAATGTTTGCGCGCTAGATCCACAATGGTGCGCCCCGCTTCTTGGAACAACTCCCGGCGATCCGAATGGGTAGCCAGTACGGTGCCGTTACCTGGTAGTGACAGGCCCAGCGCTTCAGTCAGACAATTCATACTGTTAGCAGTAAACATACCAGAACAGGAACCACAGGTTGGACATGCTGAACGCTCATATTCAGCTACCTTCTCGTCGCTGGCATCATCATCGACAGCAATTACCATGGCATCGACAAGATCGAGTTTATGATCTGCCAGCTTAGTTTTACCTGCCTCCATCGGACCTCCAGACACAAACACTACTGGAATATTAAGGCGCATAGCGGCCATCAACATGCCCGGGGTAATTTTGTCACAATTTGAAATACACACGAGTGCGTCGGCACAGTGAGCATTGACCATATATTCTACCGAGTCAGCGATAACATCGCGCGAGGGAAGCGAATACAGCATACCGTCATGACCCATGGCAATACCGTCGTCCACCGCAATCGTGTGAAACTCACGGGCAATGCCACCTACTTTGGCTATCTCTGCGGCTACCAGGTCACCCATATCCTTAAGGTGCACATGACCAGGCACAAACTGTGTGTAGGAGTTCGCGATCGCGATCATGGGTTTGTTAAAATCGTCGTCTTTCATTCCAGTGGCACGCCAAAGCGCTCTGGCGCCAGCCATGTTTCGGCCTTGAGTGGTAGTGTGGGAGCGATACTTAGGCATGGTTTTTCTCTTGTATTAAATCGTTATTGGCGAAGGATAACAGTTAGTTAAATAGCTTTGCTAAAAATTCGTGAATTACGCTGATAATTATACAGTGACTGTTTTTGCGCAGGCAGATCTGCAACCTGCACCTCGATAAAGCCCTTCTCTAAAAACCAGTGAGCTGTCTGAGTAGTCAGTGCAAACAGTGTCGACATGCCCTGAGACTTGGCATCAACTTCAATTTTTTCGAGCAAGCGCGTTGCTATACCCTGATCATGAAATTCTGGATGGGTTGCGACACAGGCCAATTCGCCACTTGATTCTTCCATGGTTGGATACAGCGCAGCACAGCCGAGTAAAAGACCCTCTGGATGCACTACTACCATAAAGCGCGAGATCTCAGTTTCAAGTAGTTCCCTCGAGCGTTTAACCAGCACCTGTTGATCTTCTAGGGGTGAGATCAAATCGAGAATACCACCTACGTCGTCAATCGTGGCAGGTCGAATTACCTCAGAATGGTCCTTCATTATGAGGGTGCCACTACCCTCGCGGGTAAACAGCTCCGATAGCAGTGCGCCATCTTCAGCACAGCTGACAAGATGCACGCGGTCCACACCATTGTTACAGGCCCTGTAGGCACAGGCTAACAAGCTCTGCTCACTGCCATTAGTACTATTTTCCTTTAACCTATTAACTTCTGGAAGGGACAGATTACGCAGCAAATTGCCGTCTGCCATAATGCCTCCTGCCTGGCTAACTAAAATTAGTTTCTCGGCGTCTAGGGCGATGGCCACGTGCGCGGCGACGTCCTGATAGTTTAAATTAAATGACTCCCCTGTAGGTGAAAAGCCAATGGGCGACATCAACACCATTGACCCGAGTACCAGTTGCTGCTCAATAGCGTCAGCATCAATACGGCGGACCTCACCGGTGTTTTGAAAATCTATGCCATTGCGCACACCAACGGGTTTAGCAGCCATAAAATTACCACCGACCACTGTGAGTTGAGCGCCGTGCATAGGAGAATTAGGCAGTCCCATTGATAGTTCTGATTCGATGATAAGCCTGGTACTACCTACGGCCTCTTTCACGCACAGCATAGCCTCGCTGTCGGTGATTCTTAACTGCTGTGCAAAGCTGGTATCAATGCTAGATAGAGCTAAACGTTTATCAATCTGCGGCCTTGCGCCGTGTATCAGCACCAGACGAATGCCAAGACTCTGCAGCAGTGCAATATCATGCAGGGTTCTATGGCAATTCCCATGTGCTATTGCATCACCCCCAAGAGCGATGACAAAGGTCTTTCCCCTATGTGCATGTATATAGGGTGACGTCTGCCTGAAGAACTGTACGTAGCTATCTGTATTCATGCGGTGATTATAAGCAACCCTAGCCCATAAGTTGAGTGATAAATGACGTCATAACTGTGCTTTGCCCAACTTGATTGGTTTATTTACTCTCCAGTGCCGGGAACCAGTTAGCTGCAGATCTAAAAAGATGCATCAGTCTTGCCATAAAAGACACCGCATCTAAATTCGCGAATGCCCCCGACCCACAGATATCATCTTTACTCACCCAGCCTGTAGCTCTCAAACGAATATAATTTATCGGCTAAGGACTGTCTTGAATCAGGTAACACAGGTTATGCTGGGCATCGGAGTAACTATTAAATTATGCTCCTAAAAAATACACTGCCGATTTCTCTAGAGCTTGGTCGCTAAAAAACCACCTTATGCCGCTAAAAGATATCCCCGTCCCACTGTCTTTAAGGGAAATACCCACAGCGCCCTGGTTACAGCAACGCCTGCAGCAGGATCCAGCTTTTGCCCAGCAGTTGGCGCTGGTATGGGGTTGCAGCGACTTTATTGCTGATCAGTGCAGTGTCGATCTGGGACTTTTCCAACAGCTAATTGAAAGTGGTGATTTAGCGCGAAGCTATGACCCAGAAACCTATGCTCAGCGACTCCAGCAACAACTAGCTGAGGTATCTACCGAACAGCACCTTAGTCAGCGTCTTAGAATTTTTCGCCGTCGCGAAATGATTCGTATTATATGGCGTGACTTTACCCGCACTGCAGCCATGCTTGAAACCACTCGTGATGCCACCTTGTTAGCCGAGGCCTGTATTGTTAACGCCCTAGACTTTTTACATAGATTGTCTTGTTCCCAGTTGGGTACTCCAGTCAATAAATTGGGCGACGAGCAGAATCTAGTGGTCATCGCCATGGGTAAGATGGGCGCCTATGAATTAAACATATCCTCCGATATTGATCTTATATTTGCCTACCCCGAGGCGGGTCAAACTCAGGGAGCTGCGCGCAGCATTTCAAATCAAGAATTCTTTATTCGTCTGGGCCAAAAGCTGATTGCTGCGCTCGATCGCCAGACAGCGGATGGGTTTGTGTTTCGCGTGGATATGCGACTGCGGCCCTATGGTCAAAGTGGTGCCCTAGTACTTAATTTTGCGGCTCTTGAAGAATACTACCTAACTCAGGGCCGCGACTGGGAGCGCTACGCCATGATTAAGGCGCGAGTTGTGGCTGGTGCATCAGCAGATGCAGAGGCTCTAAATGTTATGCTACAGCCTTTTATTTATCGTAAATACCTTGATTATGGCTCTATTGAATCCCTGCGCGATTTAAAACGCACAATTAATCGCGAAGTGGCACGCAAAGGTATGCAGGACAATATCAAGCTTGGGCCCGGGGGTATTCGTGAAGTCGAGTTTATTGCCCAGACCTTACAGCTTATTCGTGGTGGCCTTGATACTCGGTTGCAGACTCAGTCACTAGATGAGGCGTTAAAGGTATTGGCTGCAGAACAGATAATTGAAGTATCTGAGCAGCAACTACTGTGGCAGGCCTATGAATTTTTGCGTAATACTGAACATGCCTTGCAAGGTATTGCCGATAAGCAAACACAGGAATTACCCCAAGATGAACTAGGTCGGCTACGCGTTGCTGTGCTGCTAGGCTTTTCAAACTGGACTGACTTCTGCGTACAGTTGCAAATACATCGTGATAGGGTACGCAGTAGCTTTGGCGCTATTATTTCTGACGGCCAAAGCGAGGCACAACAGAACAGCGATCTCCAACACAGTATCTGGCATCACAACCTAGACAGGCAGACTGTTCTTCACCACTTGCAAAGAAAAGGTTATCAGCAACCCCAAGAGGTAGCTGAGAAACTGGCTGTTTTTTACCAAAGTAAAGCAGTCCAAAGTCTAGAGGTTTTGCCGCGCAGGCGCCTCGATGTGCTATTGCCTCGACTAATCAACGTTTGCGCAACCAGCTCAAGTAACAGTATTACCTTGGGTCGCATACTAGGTCTGATACAGGGTGTGTTGCGCCGCAGTGCATATCTGGCACTACTGGCTGAAAACCCCCAGGCTCTTGAACAGCTGACTATCCTGTGTGAGCGCAGTTCCTGGATTGCCGACGAGCTGGCGGCTTATCCGGCACTTCTCGATGAGTTGCTTGATCTCCGCTCCCTGTACACTGCCGCGGACAAACAGTTGCTGGGAGACCAGCTGCGCCAGCAAATGCTACGTATACCCGATGAGGACCAAGAGCAGCAGATGGAAGCTATTCGCTATTTTTGTCGTTCTTGCAAGCTAAGGGTTGCGGCGTGCGAACTAATGGATGTACTGCCTCTAATGCAGGTTAGCGACTATCTGACCTGGCTGGCCGAAGTGGTGGTGGAGCACGTGGTCAATGTAGCCTGGCGTCAGCTGGTAGCCAACTATGGTGAGCCGCAGCAAGCCGATGTCCTGAGGCCGGATGAACTGAGCCAAACGCCAGGTTTTATTGTTGTCGCCTACGGCAAAATGGGCGGTATCGAAATGGGTTATACGTCAGATCTGGATTTGGTTTTTCTCCATAGCGCTGAGGCTAATCAGGTTACCGATGGTCCCCGAAGCATCGACAACAGCACTTTTTTTATGCGTCTGGGTCAGCGCATTATCCATCTGCTATCTACACCAACTCATTCCGGTATGGCCTACGAAATTGATATGCGTCTAAGGCCCTCAGGGAACTCGGGGATGCTGGTGTCTACCCTAGCTGGTTTTGAAAAGTACCAATATCAAGACGCCTGGACTTGGGAGCATCAGGCCCTTGTGCGCTCAAGGCCTATTGCTGGTGACCCTAATCTGGCGATGGACTTTGACAGAGTGAGAAATATGGTTCTTCGGCGGCCTAGAGAGGTGCAACTTTTAGCTACCGAAGTGAAGATAATGCGCGAAAAAATGCGTAAACACCTAGGTCAGAGTACGAAAGATGGCAAATTCTCCCTTAAGCAGGGCGCTGGAGGTATCGTAGATATTGAATTTATGGTTCAATTTGCAGTCTTGGCTTGGTCTCACGAACATCCTTCGCTTACCCGTTGGAGCGACACCATCCGCATAATAGAGTCATTGACTCAATGTGGTTTGTTGGCAGAACGAAAATCGCTCCAGTTGATAGACGCCTACAAGAGACTCCGTACTGCAGGGCATCGCTTACAGCTACACAATCAGCTGGGGGAAGTAGCGGTGACAGAGTTTGTCGATGAGCGGGAAATGGTGGTGGCTCAGTGGTATACATTATTTGGTAACAGTTAATTAAAAAGAGGTAATAGGTCGATGTCATTTTCAGACCGCGATGGTTTTATTTGGATGGACGGCAAGTTAATCGATTGGCGCGACGCCCAAGTGCATTTTCTCACTTCATCCCTTCACTACGGCAACGGTGTTTTTGAAGGTATTCGTGCCTATGAAACCGAGCATTCAGGGACCTGCATCTTTCGCCTAGAAGACCATATTAAGCGACTTTTTAATTCCGCAAAAATTTTGCACATGGAGCTGCCTTTTACCCAGCAGGAAATCTGTGACGCACATCGAGAAGTGGTTCGTAGCAACAATCTCGAGGCGGCTTATATTCGCCCGTTAGTATTTTTAGGCTCAGAAGGTATGGGGCTGCGTGCTGAGGGATTAAGAGTACATGTAGGCATTGCCGCATGGGACTGGCCATCTTATATGTCGCCAGAAACTCTAGAGACAGGTCTCAAGGTACGCACCTCTTCGTACACCAGACACCATGTCAATATTACTATGGTCAAGGCCAAGGCCAGCGGCAACTATATCAACTCGATGTTGGCACTGCGCGAGGCTCTAGACTCAGGCTGTGACGAAGCGATCATGCTCGACCCAGAGGGGTATGTTGCAGAGGGAAGCGCGGAAAACTTCTTTATGGTTCGAGACGGTGTTATTTACACTCCAGATTTGACCTCCTGCCTCGATGGGCTTACCCGAGATACAGTATTTAAGTTAGCCGCTGATCATGGCATTGAGGTGCGTGAGAAACGCATCTCTAGAGATGAGGTTTATATCTGCGATGAGGCTTTCTTTACCGGCACCGCTGCAGAGATTGTTCCGATTCGCGAATACGATAGTCGCGTTATTGGTTCGGGTAAGCGTGGTCCAGTAGCCACTGCATTACAGGCAGCTTATTTTGATCTGGTGCGTGGTAAAAATGCCAAGTATCAGAGTTGGTTAGCTCCAGTATCAAACTAGTACTCGGTTGTTAGGCCCAGATTTAAATAGTAATTTAGTCAAACGGAATTATGGTTATGGCGAGTTCTAGCGCTAGGGAAATTGTCAATGTACTGTGCATGAAGTGGGGCACAAAGTATTCTGGCGACTATGTGAATACTCTATATTCCATGGTTGCGCGCAATATGAGCAGAGAATTTCGCTTTATTTGCCTCACAGAAGATAGCTCGGGCCTGCATAAAAACGTAGAGGTTTTTCCTCTGCCTGAACTATCTGTCGATCTTGGTGGCCCAGAGCGTGGCTGGAACAAGCTTGCAGTATTTGCCGAGACACTTTACGACCTTAAAGGAAAGGTGCTGTGTTTGGATCTCGATTTGATTATTACCGGGAGTCTGGATGACCTGTTTGATTACCCAGGCGAAGTGATGATCATTAAGGACTGGATTAAAAAAGATGGCACCGGCAATTCATCGGTCTACCGCTTTGAAGTCGGTGCCCATGCCGACGTGTTGGCTGAGTTTGAAAAATCCTTCAGTGAGATTAAAAAGATCCATCGCAACGAACAAGAGTACCTTTCAGCTGCCATGATGGCTAAAAACGCACTGGTCTACTGGCCGGATCACTGGTGTCGAAGTTTTAAGCGGCACTGCATCAAACCCTGGTCATTTTTCGTCGCCAGAGAGACCGCAATGCCCGCAGATTGCCGTGTATTAGTTTTCCATGGAAAGCCCGATCCCCATGAGGCTATAGCTGGTGTCAGTGGTAAATGGTACCGACACTTTAAACCTGCAAGCTGGGTCAGTGATCATTGGCACTAGGTAGGCTATGAATTTCTCTAGGCTATCTACTGTCGGCAAATAATCTATGGGCCCGCCAGCTCGCAATAAAGTCATGACATTCCGCATCGGCCATGTCGAGACTCTGAACGCATAAAAAATAACTCTCTGGCTTAGCGTCAGCAGAGCACAGGATGCGCTGCACTTTTTTCAGGTTATAACGATCCGCTTTTATATTCAGGGTTTTGAAGCTGTTATCTATGCGAGCTAGTCCATTAGACAGAGTTTTATGACAGAACAATGATACTGACCACACCTGTTCTGGGTGCCTGAATTTATGGCCAATAGTGGCCCTTAGTAAGTGAAGGTTGACGCAAAAAAATTCCTCTAGTGCACTGCGGTTTAAAATATGAGGGCAGTGGGGAAGATCCAGAAAATAATTGTCGCAACCGACCAGGTCGGCACATTTCTCCTGAAGTCCTCGGTAACTTACGCGCCGATTAGTTGAGCGGGACCATAGTTTTTTCAAGCGAGAGTATAGTTTCAGACCACTCTTGCGTCGCAATTTGCCTTTAAAGACATATTCCTCATCTGTTCGAAAAGCGCTAACTGGCACCGGTCGTATTAGCATCATATCGTCGTTTAGATAAATAAAATCGTCGCTTAAATCTGGAATATTCCAGAGCAAAGCTTCGATAGACAGGCTATTAAAGACGGGTAATGCATCTGCATAACCTGAAAACAGAACCTGATGATCAATGATTTTTATTTTATCGAGGAGACTTTGGTCAGTTAAATTTCTGTAGAAATGAGGGATTTGCTGATCTGTGACAATGTAAATATTATCGACCCATGGGGCGAAGAGAACCAGAGACATCACTGCATATTCAATTTCACCATTGTCGGCAAAACGCGTGGCAGTCGCAGATTCAGGCATCGAATCATAGTTGCTCAGGTGTTTACTTAACTTTTGTTGGTGAGCTGGATCTGAGCCATCGACCCAAGTGATAACTGCATCCATCTAAGTATGACCTCTAAACAGCATTTTAAAAATGGCGCACATACTTACTCCAGTTAGTGTGCATACACTGTATTCACGTTTAGTGGGCTCAGATATGACCAAGTTGCATTGAATAGCTAACCACTTCCGTTTGTATCCTAATCTACCGAAATAAAACCATAAAATAAAACGGGGCGTTTTTTTGCCCAGAATAATAGTCTATGAAAATCTGGTCGACTTTGCTACCTTGCAGTAGCGTTGGTCAAGATGGCCTTTCACTCGGTATTGAGCATGATAATTAGCAGGTCCCTATATACAGCAATTCTCTATTTGCTGAGCCCGATTATTGTATTGAGGCTACTTTACCGCGCCATAAAAGCGCCAGCCTATGCTAGTCGCTGGTCGGAGCGCTTTGGTTTTACCTCTGTTCGGGGTGGTGAGGATACGATTTGGCTACACGCGGTCTCCGTGGGAGAAACTGTCGCCGCCATACCCCTAGTAAGGTTGCTACAGCGGGATTATCCCAATCAGCGGCTAATAGTTACCTGTATGACTCCCACGGGCTCCGAGCGAATTATTGCCGCCTTTGGCAATACAGTTGATCACAGTTATGCACCCTATGATATGCCCGGTGCGGTGGCGCGATTTTTAAATCGCGTAAAACCTAGTGTAATGATTATTATGGAGACAGAGCTGTGGCCCAACACCATCGCGGCCTGCGCCCGCCGTAACATTCCAGTGATATTGGCCAATGCCCGGCTGTCAGAAAAATCCGCTAAAGGCTATGGCAAAGTTCCTTCTCTGGTCGGCCCTATGTTGCGATCAATATCTGCCGTGGTGGCCCAGCATAGTGACGACGGCACTAGGTTTACCAACCTAGGGCTACCATCAGAGGCGCTAACAATTAGCGGTAATATTAAGTTTGATTTGGATATAGATTTATCTGTGCAGGCGCTGGCTGAGCAGCTAGCTCAGGATTGGCAGGGCGCTGACCGTAGACCCATCTTACTCGCAGCCAGCACCCACCGCGGGGAAGATGAGCTGGTTTTGCAGGCATTTGCCAAGATTAAAGCCGTCTTACCTCAGGCTCCACTGTTGGTTTTGGTACCGCGACATCCCGAGCGGTTTGCGCAGGTAGCTCAGCTTTGTCAGAAAAGGGGCTATGCATTGGCAAGGCGCAGTGCGGCAGAATCAACAACTAATGCCGATATCCTGCTGGGTGATACCATGGGTGAATTAATGACCCTGTTTGGCGCCTGTGATATTGCGTTCGTTGGCGGTAGCCTAGTGCCGTCTGGGGGTCACAACATGATTGAGCCAGCGGCCTGGGGCGTGCCAGTACTGACAGGCCCACATTTGTTTAATTTCACCGAAGCCTCGCAGTTACTGTTAGATGGCGGTGCCATGCAAATATGTAACGACGCCGATGAACTGGCCCAGTGCTGCCTAGTTCTACTGCAGGATCCGCACAGACGCGAGCAGATGGGGGGTGCGGCTCGACTCGTCGCCGAAGCGAATAGGGGCGCTCTGGGGAGACTGTCGTCTCTACTAGATCGCTTTATTTAGCAATAGCCAACTGTGGATCTAGCCGGGCATTGAGCCGGATTATATCTTCTGGCGACAGCTGACCAGCCACTTCCTTAAGGCGCATCATCGACAAGATGTAGTCATAGCGAGCATTGGCGTAGCTGCGGCGCGCCTGATACAGAGAGCGCTGAGCCACCATCACATCGACAATATTTCTTGTCCCTACTTCATAGCCTGCTTGAGTAGCCTGCAGGGCACTGTCGGCAGAGGTGATCGACTGTTTGCGCGCCTTCACACGGGCGGTATTGGTCATTACTAGCTGATGCAACGAGCGAGACGACTGAATAACATTACGCCTGATCGCAGTATAGCTTTGGTTAGACGCGATAGAACGCTGCTTGGCTTGGCGCCGCTGAGCGTCAACCGAGCCACCCATCCAGATCGGCATGGTCACTGAAATCATAAATGAATGACCATCCTGCTGGGATTCAAAAGGTGCGGAGTATCTGGTGCCATCGGAGTCGGAGTCGAAGTAGCTGGCGCGACCCGTAATCTTCGGTAGGCGCGCAGCGGCGGCAGCTTTAGCACTATTGTATGCAGCATCTGCGCCCAACTTGGCAACCTTTAGTTGATAGTTGTTGGCAATGGCAAAGTCGACCCAATCTTGGCTGTTTAGTGGTTGCGGATTAATGGCTTCAAAGGAATCGTTGAGACCGGCTAGGCTAATATGATTTTGGCCAGTGAGTACTTGTAGGCCCTCGAACGCTATATTTAAGGCGCCGTGAGCTTCGAGGCTATTGACCGCGGCGTCATCAAATACCGCCTGGGCCTCATGCACATCAGTGACCGGTAATAGGCCAACTTCAAATCTCTCGCGAGTCTGTTCTAGCTGACGCTCGATAGCACGCTCTTCAGCACTTCGTGTTTGCAGGTTGTCATAGGCTCGCAACACATTAAAGTAAGCCTCACTAACACGAATAATCAGTGACTGCTGATCAGCAGCAAACTGGGCCTGGGCACTCTTACTCAGCGCATTACCGCTTTTGAATCTGTACCAAGAGGGCATATCAAACAGAGCCTGAGTCAGGGATACGCCGTACGATGTTGCTTGGCTATCAATGACCCCCGCCGCTCCAGAGTTAACCAAGTTATCATTGATAACGATTATCGACCTTGTGTCATCATTGGTCTCTGATTCTGTATAGTCGCCAGACAGCGCCAGCTGCGGCAATAGGGCTCCGCGGGATATATTCTTTATTTCGCGCTCGGCGTTGAAGGTGGCGCGAGCGGCACTTAGCACGGGATCACTACGTAGCGCAGACTCGTAGATATCGTTCAGGGTATCAGCACTGCTGATCTGAGCGGCGACTAGGGTCGTACAAAGCGCCAAAATTCCTTGTTTGATGATGTGCATAAAGTGCTCCAGTAAAAATGCGCCTAAGCTTAACAGAGAAATAAGACTATGTGATACGCACAAGGTGCCTAATCCGTTTACTCAGTGCTATGGTAACGCTCTTTTGTAATGGGACACAAAGGAACATTAAATATGACTAAATACCATCGTTTTGGTGTAAATGATTATCGTGTTGAGTCACAGGAAACCGCCTTTCAAGGTTTTTTCCGTATTACTCGTATGGTGGTCAGCCATCGTCTTTTTGGTGGTGGCTGGAGTGCGCCATTGAAGCGCGAGCTATTCCAGCGCGGTGATGCAGTGGGGGTTTTGCTCTATGATCCAAAGCACCATACTGTCGGTTTGGTAGAGCAATTTCGTGTGGGTGCAATGCAAGACCAGCAGGGCCCCTGGCAGTATGAAGTGGTCGCCGGAATGATAGGGCCGGGGGAGTCGCCGGCGGATGTTGCGACTCGAGAATGTCAGGAGGAAGCTGGCATTCAGGTAGAAAACCTGATCCCTATTTGCGATTATTTAGTCAGTGCAGGTGGCAGCGATGAAAAGATGCATATGTACTGTGGAATCACTGATCTTAAAGGTCGTGAAGGTGTGTTCGGACTCGAGACTGAGGGCGAAGATATTTTGTTACAGGTATGGCCCTATGATGAAGTGATGCAGGCGCAGTCAGAGGGCTTGCTCAACAGCGCTGCAGTTACAATAGCTCTATTATGGCTACAGCTAAATCAGGAAAAATTGCGCAGCAGTGCTTAAAATATCAGCTAGGCCCTTAATTGGGTTTAAAATGAGTAATCAGACTACGAATAGGAAATAGAACCTTTGTCAGTATTTGAAATACGCCGCCGGCAACGTGACCTGAAGCGTTTGCACGACGAATGTGAACTCAATTACCAGCGTCTGCAACAGATCATGCCAGATGCCATGATATTGGGCGCATCCATTCGGGTACTCTATCGGGATAAACCCCTCAGTGGTATGCGCCTAGAGGTAATAGAGGTCACTAAGTATACCAGCACGGTGCTGATAGTGGCTGACAGGGCCGGACCTCAGTGGCTACCCGAGATCGAATTAAAAGCACGGATGTATCGTGATGCGCGTATGGCAGAGGTGATTGAATGGTGCACTGACAGAACTATTCCCTGGGCTCTGTCTGAGCATAAGGGGATGCAAGCACGGGATGAAAAATGGCAGTGGAGTATGTTTTTAAGTGAGCTTCTGTCCCATGGCTTGCATCACGGCATAACCGAACTGGAAGCTTAAGCAATAATGGCCTTAGTTAAGCTTACCCAGATTACCGACCTTCATCTCGGATCCAAGCGTGATTCAGTATTGAGCGGTGTTCGCACATTGGAGAGCTTTGAATCTGTGCTCCATGCCGTTGAGCAAGAGGGTCGTGGCACAGATGTGCTGCTGTTGACTGGGGATCTGGCTAAGGACTGCGAGCCACAGGCCTATCAGCTACTTAACCGCACCTTATGTGAGCATAAAAAACAGGCTATCTGGTTGCCGGGTAACCACGATGATTTTGCTCTCATGGCCGCAAACCTAGTCGACTACCCCCCTGTGCAAATACAGGAAATGGGTGACTGGGCCGTGCTAACCCTCGATAGCTCTCAGCCGCATGAACCAGGTGGCCATATTTCCGATGAGCAGTTGCTCAAGGTTGAGCGAGGTCTGCGTCTGTTGGCAGACAAATTTGTTTTGTTGGCAATGCATCATACCCCGGTAAAAGTGGGCTGTGCCTGGTTAGATCTGCAACAAATTGATAATCAGCAAGCGTTACATCAATTGCTGACCGCTCACGGCAACGTTAAAGCGGTTATTACCGGACATGTTCATCAACAATTTGAGGGTAGTTGGAATGGTCTGCCAATTTATTCGTCTCCCTCAAGCTGCGTTCAGTTTAAGCAGCACAGTGATGACTTTGCACTATCGAATCAGCCGCCAGGCTTTCGCTGGCTGGATCTCCACCCAGATGGAACAGTCGATACTGGGGTTAAATTTGTGCAGGATTTTGAGCAAACTCCCGACCTCGATTACGCGAACTATTAGAAGGCTGACAAGTCCTAATTCTTGGCTATAATAGCTATTGTTTTTTAGGTCAGCCCAGTATGCCATCACTGCTATATTTACACGGGTTTAACAGCTCACCGCAATCAAAAAAGGCACTGCAAACTCAGTCTTGGTTTGCCCAGCACGCCCCTGAAATAACATTTATCTGTCCGCTGCTTTCGCCCTATGCTGACAGCGCTATGGCCACAGTGACTGGGATAATAGAAGATCGAACCGAACAACCGATTTATGTGGTTGGCAGTTCGATGGGTGGTTTTTTTGCCACCTGTTTAATCGAGCGCTACGACCTGCGCGGAGTGCTTATTAATCCAGCGGTAAGTCCGGGTCGGGGGTTGCACAATTGGCTGGGTGAAAACACCAATTACACAACGGGCGAGAAATGGGTTTTTGAACCCCGACATATTCAACAGTACACTGAGCTAGATGCAAGTGTAGAGAATCTCGTTAATAAAAATAATTATCATGTGCTATTGCAATGCGGTGATGAAGTGCTTGATTATCGCGATGCTCAGTTACGTTATCAGGGGTGTAGTGTCATTGTCGAAGATGGCGGTGACCACAGTTTCATCAATTATCAGCAGCATCTGGCGGGTATCTACCAGTTTCTGATTTCATCAAAGGTTTAATCACATTGAATAACAAGATCGCATGAGCAACTACAACGCAAAAGATATTGAAGTTTTAACTGGCCTGGATCCGGTACGTAAAAGACCAGGTATGTACACAGATACCAGCCGTCCCAACCATTTGGCTCAGGAAGTTATCGACAACAGTGTTGATGAAGCACTGGCAGGTCATGCTAGGCGCGTCGAGGTTACCTTGCATAAAGATGGGTCATTGGCAGTCTGCGACGATGGCCGAGGCATGCCTGTGGATATTCATCCTGAACAGGGTTTGCCCGGCGTCGAGGTTATTCTCTCGACCCTCCATGCTGGGGGCAAGTTTTCCAATGACAATTATCAGTTCTCTGGCGGATTACACGGCGTCGGAGTGTCGGTAGTCAATGCGCTTTCTACCAAAATGGATGTGATTGTTAAGCGAGACGGCAAGGTTCACCAGATCGTATTTGCCGATGGCAATAAAACCTCAGATCTGCAGGTCATTGATACCTGTGGTCAGCGCAATACCGGAACTATTTTACGCTTTTGGCCCAATGGAGATTATTTTGATTCGGTAAAATTCTCAGTCAGCAGATTGCGTCATGTGTTGAGAGCCAAAGCTGTGTTATGCGGTGGTTTAACGGTTAGTTTCTACAATGAGAGTACTAATGAAAGTGAAGAGTGGTATTACGAAGACGGTTTAAAAGACTATCTGGCTGGAGCGCTACATGGCTGGGAAGTGCTGCCCAGTGAGCCATTTATTGGCACCTTTGCTGCATCCAATGAAGCGGCAGACTGGGCTGTACAATGGATGCCTGATGGCGGCGAGCTGGTGCAGGAAAGTTATGTAAATCTTATTCCTACGCCCCAGGGCGGTACTCATGCCAATGGTCTGCGTAGTGGTCTGCTCGATGCAATGCGTGAGTTTTGTGAATTTAGAAATCTATTACCCAGGGGGATTAAATTAACCCCGGATGATATTTGGGATCGCTGTAGCTACGTGCTGTCATGCAAGCTGGCCGACCCGCAGTTTTCTGGTCAGACTAAAGATCGCCTGTCATCGCGAGAGGTGGCCGCCTTTGTCTCTGGGGTAGTTAAGGATTCGTTTAGTCTGTGGCTAAACCAGCACACCGAGGAGGCAGAGAAGCTTGCCGAGCTCTGCATCTTTGCCGCTCAGCGTCGTATGCGCGCGAGTAAAAAGGTAGTGCGGAAAAAAGTCACTCAGGGCCCTGCACTGCCAGGCAAGTTGGCAGACTGTTCCAGCGGCGAGCCCGAGCGCTGCGAGATATTTTTAGTGGAGGGCGACTCTGCTGGCGGTTCAGCCAAGCAAGCGCGCAATCGCGAAAATCAGGCAATTATGCCTCTGCGAGGTAAAATTCTTAATACCTGGGAGGTGGATTCTCAAGAGATTCTCGGCTCTCAGGAAGTCCATGATATATCTGTGGCTTTAGGCGTAGATCCCGCTCTAGAAGATATTGACTCGCTGCGCTACCACAAGATTTGCATCCTTGCGGATGCTGACTCCGATGGCCTACATATCGCAACATTACTCTGTGCGCTATTTGTGCGGCACTTTCGACCCCTAGTTGCCCTCGGCCATGTCTATGTCGCTATGCCGCCTCTGTTTCGAATTGATGTGGGTAAGGATGTTTATTACGCCCTAGACGATGCCGAGCGACAGGGCATACTCGATCGAATTCAGGCCGAGGGCAAACGCGGCAAGGTCAATGTCCAGCGCTTTAAAGGGCTGGGCGAGATGAACCCTTTGCAATTGCGTGAAACCACAATGGATCCTGATACTAGACGTCTAGTTCAGTTGACCCTTGAACCCGGTGACGACACCAACAGTGTCATGGATATGCTACTGGCCAAAAAGCGAGCGTCAGACCGACGCTCTTGGCTGGAAAGCAAAGGCAATTTAGCCGATTCTGGCAACCTATAAATCGTATTTAATACAGGAACCACGATGAGCGATATCGTAACCTTTAATGACCAGGGCGTTGAGAGCAGACCACTGAGCGACTATGCCGAACAGGCATATCTGGATTACTCCATGTACGTCATTCTCGACCGCGCACTGCCCCACATTGGAGATGGCCTTAAGCCAGTTCAGCGGCGCATTGTTTATGCCATGAGCGAGTTGGGCTTAAAAGCCAGTGCCAAATACAAGAAATCTGCTCGAACCGTGGGTGATGTAATCGGCAAATTTCATCCCCATGGTGACAGTGCCGCCTATGAAGCTATGGTGTTAATGGCACAGCCATTTTCCTACCGTTATCCACTAGTCGATGGCCAGGGTAATTGGGGTTCGGCCGATGACCCGAAGTCGTTCGCGGCTATGCGTTACACCGAATCAAAGCTTTCTAAGTATGCTGATGTGCTGTTGTCAGAGCTTGGTCAGGGCACTGCCAATTGGCGTCCAAACTTTGACGCCACCATGGAAGAGCCAGAGATTCTGCCAGCACGTGTGCCCAATGTACTGCTCAATGGCACCACCGGTATTGCTGTGGGTATGGCAACAGACATCCCACCCCACAACCTCAATGAAGTAGTCTGTGCCTGTTTGCATCTGCTGGATAATCCTAAGGCTACTGTTCCAGACCTGATGGACTTTATAAAAGCGCCAGACTTCCCGACCGAAGGGGAAATTATTACCAGTCAGGCCGATATTCTAAATATCTATGAGACTGGTCGTGGTTCAGTAAAAATGCGAGCAATTTGGCTTAAAGAAGATGGCGATATCATCGTTACTGCTCTGCCATTTCAAGCCTCTGGCTCAAAGGTTCTCGAGCAGATCGCGGCGCAGATGCGCAACAAAAAGTTGCCTATGGTTGAAGATCTGCGGGATGAGTCAGACCATGAGAATCCAACCCGCCTGGTGATTACGCCGCGTTCAAACCGTGTCGATACCGATGCACTGATGGACCATCTATTTGCCACTACCGACCTCGAGCGCAGCTACCGTATCAATATGAATATTATTGGTATTGATGGTCGGCCCTCGGTAATGAATCTGCGTCAAATCCTGGTCGAATGGCTTAGATTTCGTGTTGACGTAACCCGACGCCGCCTCGACTACAGATTGCAGAAAGTTGAAAAACGACTGCACCTATTAGATGGCTTGTTAATTGCTTTTTTAAATATTGATGAAGTTATTCATATTATCCGCACTGAGGATGAACCGAAGCCGGCATTAATGGCACGCTTTGGTCTATCGGATACCCAGGCAGAATATATTCTGGATACGAAGTTGCGCCAGTTGGCGCGTCTGGAAGAATTTAAAATTCGTAGTGAACAGGATGAATTAGCTAAAGAAAAAGCCGAACTCGAATTATTGCTAGGTTCCCAAGCGCGGCTTAAAACCTTAGTCAAAAATGAGCTTAAAGCTACAGCTGAAGAATATGGCGATGAGCGTCGCTCGCCTCTAAAAGAGCGCGGCGAAGCGCAGGCCTTTAATGAGAAAGATCTGCTCACCGCAGAGCCCATTACCGCGGTTCTATCTGATAAAGGCTGGTTGCGCGCCGCCAAAGGCCATGAGATTGATCCAGCTAGTTTGAGTTACAAGTCTGGCGATAAGTTTCTCGCCGCCGCCCTTGGACGCAGCAATCAAAATGTATTCTTGCAGGATACTAGCGGGCGTTTCTATGCGTTGCCGGGTCACACGTTACCGTCTGCTAGGGGACAGGGCGAGCCAGCGACCGGGCGACTTAACTTGCCCTCTGGAGCATTGTTTACCGATGTGCTAATGGGTGCAGACGAGCAGAAGATTCTACTGGGCACTGACGCCGGCTATGGCTTTATTAGTAAGATCGGTGATCTTTACACTAAGAATAAGGCCGGTAAAGCGGTGGTATCTATTCCCAAAGGTGGACGTATTCTAAATCCAAAAATGGTCAATGATCCCAACTCGTTAATAGCCGCTGTGAGCAATGAAGGGCGCATGCTGATATTCCCAATCGCTGATCTGCCAGAGCTTGCGCGGGGTAAGGGCAATAAAATACTCAACATTCCTGGCTCAAGATTACAAAGTCGCGAAGAATTTGTGATTGACTATGCTGTCATCCCGACTGGTGAATCACTCGTTGTCCACTCTGGAAAACGTTATCTGGTGATGAAAGGCGCAGATCTGGAACATTATAGAGGCGAGCGCGGTCGCCGTGGTCATAAGCTACCTAGAGGATTTCAAAAAGTCGACAGACTCGATGTGCAGGACAGTTGACCAGTAGAACTTCCATAGTCCTTATGAAAGCATAAAAAGCTCAGTTTTGACTGGGCTTTTTTTTGTCTTCTAGAACCTTAACTTCAGTATTAGAAAAACGCTCAATTTTGGACTACGCTTAACGAGAGCGCCTGATCTATGTAGGGTGACTAGGGAAGAGTTGAGCTGACTAAAAGGATTTAGCCATGACTGATAATTTAGAATTAATACAGAAGCTAGTAATACTCTATGGGACGAAAATACTACTTGCGTTAATGATCGTTGTGATTGGTAAGTGGCTGGTGAAAAAAATCGCCAAGATAGTCGAAAACACAATGAACCAAAATAATGTGGATCCAGCCATCCGTAACTTTGTCGGTAGCCTTGTTTATTGGGCACTATTAATATTTGTCTGTATCGCCGCCCTGAGCCAGTTAGGTATTCAAACGGCATCATTTGTCGCCATTGTTGGTGCCGGAGGTCTGGCGATTGGTTTAGCACTGCAGGGTTCACTGGCCAATTTTGCTGCTGGCGTGCTTATTCTAATATTCCGGCCTTTCAAAGTGGGAGATTTTATTGAGATAGCCGGCGTTTCCGGTGTTGTACAGAATATTCAGGTTTTTACCACTGAGTTAAATTCTCCCGATAATAAGAAAATCATCGTCCCTAATGGTGGGGTTATCAGTGGCAACATTATCAACTATTCTGCCAACGACACTCGCCGTGTAGATCTGGTTTTTGGGATTGGCTATGGCGATAACGTAGACACCGCCAAAGCTGTGCTTGAAAGACTTGTGACCGATAACCCAAAGGTACTCAGTGTGCCGGCTCCCACCATTGCGGTAGCAGAATTGGCTGATAGCAGTGTAAATATAGTTTGTCGACCATGGGTAAAAACCGAAGACTACTGGAGTGCCTATTTTGATATTACTGAGGCAGGGAAAAAAGCCTTAGACAGCGCTGGTATTGTCATCCCGTACCCGCAGCGAGACCTTCATCTACACAATGTGGGAGATACAGCCACACAACTTACAAATTAGGAGAACTAATTATGGGATTTTTATCATGGATTTTGTTTGGATTACTAGCAGGCATACTGGCCAAGATTATCATGCCGGGTAAAGATGGCGGAGGATTCATAGTAACCGCTTTTCTGGGTATTGCCGGTGCCTTTCTCGGTGGCTGGCTAGGCTCGTTTTTTGGCTTGGGTAGCACGGGGAATTTTAGTGTTGGCAGTTTATTGACAGCTGTTGTTGGGGCCTTGGTGCTACTATTTATTTACAACAAAATTAAAAATTGCAAAGTGCCATAGCCATCTTGGAGGGTATGGCACTTTGAACTAGGATACGGCTATTGGGTGTCAGGCTTAGTGATTACCTAGCAAGTGGAAGCCCCTCAATAAATTAACGGCTTCGTAGAGCTGGTTATCACCGCTTAGATCTTCGGTCTCGATCCTCTGATCAGCTTTTTCATCAGAGCTTTTTGCAGTTTCTAAATGGCCATCCAGATCGGCTTCGCGCGTTGTTTCACGAATTTTGTAGGGGCGTATTTCGGCTCTTTCTACCACCATATCCGGCGCAATACCCTCGGCCTGAATAGACCGACCCTCAGGAGTAAAATAGCGCGCTGTAGTCAACTTGACTGCTCGACCATCACCAAGAGGGATGACAGTTTGCACTGAGCCTTTGCCAAAGCTCTGGGTTCCTATCACTGCAGCGCGCTGATGGTCTTGCAATGCGCCTGCGACAATTTCTGATGCTGAGGCGCTACCACCATTTATTAATACCACTACAGGCACGCCCTCAAGAATATCTCCTGCTGAGGCTTCAAAGCTACGATTAGCACTGGGTAGTCGCCCTTCTGTGTAGACCACTGTACCACCGTCAATGAGCGCCCCAGCCATTTCCACAGCAGCTGGAACTAGACCTCCCGGATTATTTCGCAGATCAAGCACTAGGCCTTTAATTGGACCATCGCTCTCTTTTTTAAGAGTTTCTATATTTTTTATAAAGTCGCCACCTGAGCTATGCTGAAACTGTGACACTCGTATGTAGCCGTATCCGGGTTGCAGAAACCGGCTGCGTACCGAGCTGAGTTTTATAATGTCGCGAACCACTTCGAACTCTAATGGACCGTCTTGGCCTTCTCGGTATACCGTCAATTTAATACTGGTACCCTTTTCGCCGCGGAGCTTATCAATAGCTTTCTGTACCCCCATACCACGCACTGGTGTATCGTTCATTTCGACAATTAGGTCACCAGCCTCAATACCAGCCTTTGCCGCGGGTGTGTCGTCTATGGGAGAGATAACTTTAACTAGACCATTCTCTCCGCCTACTTCCATACCCAGGCCGCCATATTCTCCCGTAGCGCTCTCTTGCAGGTCAGTGTACCGCTCAGTATCTAGATAGACGGAATGGGGGTCGAGCTCTAGAAGTAGCCCAGCAATAGCATTTTTCAATAGCTCAGTGTCACTGACTTCTTCGACATAGCCAAGACGTATCTGTTCGAAAACCTGAGTGAACAGGCGCAACTCATGTAGAGGTAGGCGGGACTCATCAGCTACCAGTTCGGCCTCAGTTAGACTCGGCTCAGCATCGGCAGAAGACCAAATTGAAAAGCATATGCTAGTAAGTGACAGCCAGATGAAAAATAATCTTTTAAACATAGATAGTTTCCTAATTAATGGCCAAAATTCAGACCATACAGGGAGCGTAAACGCCTCTCTTGATTAAACTAATCTCGAACATTACCCCGCCCAATCATACAGTGTCCTAGCGTTTTCCCAGCCAAGATTTAGGGTCGGACGGTTTACCCTGTTTGCGAATTTCAAAATACAGTGCCGGTTTAGACAGTCCGCCGGTATCACCCGCGCGAGCCAAGGTTTGGCTGCTCTGCACCCAGTCTCCGGTGTCTTTAAGCAGTTCCTGATTGTGAGCGTACAGCGTCATATAGCCGTCGCCATGATCGAGGATAATAAGTAGCCCAAAGCCGCGTAAATAATTAGAAAAAACCACCCGACCATTATGTACAGCATTTACTGCAGCGCCTGCTTTGGCGCTGATAAGCCAGCCTTCCCAGCGCAATTCACCACTGCGTGTGCTACCAAAGCTATGAGCTACCTTACCTTTTAAAGGCCATTTGAGCTTACCTTTGCGAGAGGCAAACGACTGGTAATTTTTTGGCAGAGTCATATCTGCAACTGCTTCCTCAACCGCGCTAAGTATCTCCTCGAGCTCTCCTCGTTCTTTTTGCAAGCCGCCAAGTTTCTTTTTGTCTGTGACCAATGAGGTCTTAAGTTTTGCTAGGGTACCAGAGCGCTTTTTAACTCGATCACGTAGTTTCCTCTGACCGCGCTCTAACTCGGTACGAGACTTGGTTAGTGAGAGTTTTTCCTTGCTAATATCTTCGACAACATCGGCTAGCGCATCAACATCTGCCATGTAGCGCTGAATTTTTTTAGTTCGTGCTTCTAAAAAGTAACCGTAGTATCTCAGCACTCGGGCTATTTTCTGTGGGTCTTCCTGATTGAGTAAAAGTTTGATGGGCTCTTCGCTGCCGAGTTTATAGGCGCTGGAAATTTGATCGACAATAGCACCACTTTGTTGGGCAATCTCGGCCTGCAATTCGATTTCTTGTTTGCCCAGAGAGGCCAATTTGACCTCTAATCCAGCGACTTTTTTGCGCAGGCTGCGCAGGTTACGACTAATTTGGCTGGTTTCTAGCTCGACTTTTTTTAATTCGCTTTGCAGGCTATTTTTTTCTTTGTCCTGAACCGATAATCGTTTTTCAAGTTTGCTAATAGAGCGTTTGAGATCATCAAGACGTGCCTGCTGTTTATCATCTGCAACACTATTGCTGCTAAGGGGTAGCATCAAACCGATGGCTAATACAGATACTGCCCATAGTCTTATCATTATGAAATCAACGATTTACCAGTCATTTCGGCTGGCTGCTCTAGGCCCAGAAGGTCTAGTATGGTGGGAGCAATATCAGCCAAAGAACCGTCACTAGTGAGCGACAGATGCCTCGGGCCAGCGTAGACTAGTGGCACGGGAAGTGTTGTATGCTGAGTATGAGGTTGGTTGTTGGCATCATCGTACATTTCCTCAACATTACCATGATCTGCTGTAATTAAAACTTCGCCACCTACCGTTTCTAGGGCATCGAGAATTTGACGTAAACTGTCATCGACCGCTTCAACCGCTTTTATGGAGGCTTCAAAATTACCTGTATGGCCAACCTGATCGCAGTTGGCATAGTTACAGATGATGCTGTCGAATTTACCTGAGCCAATGGCTTCAATTAATTTTTCGGTAACTTCCGGCGCGCTCATTTCTGGTTTTTTATCGTAGGTCGCAACATCCGGTGATGGAATTAATATGCGCTCTTCCCCAGCGAAGAGTGACTCGCGGCCCCCACTAAAGAAGAATGTTACATGGGCGTACTTTTCTGTTTCTGCAATACGCAGTTGCTGCTTATTTTGGTTGGCCAGATATTCTCCAAGCGAGTTGACGAGGTTTTCCGGCGGATAGGCGCAGGGTACATCAATGTTTGCTTCGTATTCTGTGGCCATAACAAAGGTCGACAATTTGGCGACCACTTGGCGCTGGAAGCCATCGAAGTTTTCATCGACCAGGGCATGGGTTATTTCACGGGCGCGGTCTGGTCGGAAGTTCATTGAGATAACGGCATCTCCATTTTCGATTCTGACTGGGGCTTCCCCCTCAGCAAAGATACTAGTGCCGCCGACAAACTCATCGTTCTCATCTCGCGCATAGGCAGCTTCTAGGGCGCTTATAGGATCAGTCGCGGTGAAGGGTGCCAGACCCTCGGTCATTAGTTTGTAGGCCTGCTCAACGCGGTCCCAACGATTGTCCCTGTCCATAGAGTAAAAGCGACCGATCACCGAGGCGATTTTAGCAACGCCGAGCTTTTCACACAGCGCCTGAGTTTTTTGCAGTGAGGGCATGGCGCTGCGCGGTGGGCAGTCACGGCCATCTAGAGAAGCGTGCAGATATACTCGGGTAGCACCACGCCCAGCGGCCAACTCCAGCATGGCATTGATGTGATCTTCGTGACTATGCACTCCTCCTGGCGAGAGTAGGCCCATGATATGAACGGCTTTGCCATTGGCTACGGCTGTGTCTATGGCATCGCAAAATACTGGGTTGGTAAAGAAATCACCATCGGTGATAGCCTTGTTAATGCGGGTAAAGTTTTGGTAAACCACGCGGCCAGCACCCAGTGTCATATGACCTACTTCGGAGTTACCCATTTGTCCATTGGGCAGGCCGACTTCAAGACCAGATGTGTGAATTAGGGTTTTCGGATTACTGCTCCAGAGTTTTTCCCATGTTGGCGCATTGGCCTTAGCAACGGCATTATATTTATTGTTATCGCTGTGGCCGAAGCCATCAAGAATAAGCAGTACTAGTGGTTTACGTTGATCTGTCATGGGCTATCTAAGGTCCTTATTCTAGTTTACTGATTCTAAAGACAACTGGCTTGGGGTGCTATTGATTTTCTAATAGTTCCCAGCGGGCATAGAATTCAGCAAGTTGCTTTTGAGCGCTGGCTAGCTGGTTTTCTATGGCTTGTGTAGTCGATCTATCACCCTGATAAAAGCCGGGCGCGCTAATTAACTCAGAGGTTGCGCTTATCTGAATTTCAAGTTGCTCTATTTGTGCGGGTAAGCCATCCAGTTCTCGCTGATCCTTGTAACTTAGCTTGTTACTGGCCGCGGTACTTTTGACCTGCACCTTAGGTGTTGCAACCTTAACTTTTTGCTCGGTCTTGCGTTGGCGCAACCAGTCGTCATAACCGCCAATATACTGCTCAATAGTGCCAGAGCCGTCAAACACTAGGGTGCTGGTGACTACATTATTTAAGAAGGCGCGATCGTGGCTCACTAGAATAACTGTGCCTTTGTAATCTATTAGCAGTTCCTCAAGTAGATCCAGGGTATCTATATCAAGATCGTTAGTCGGCTCATCGAGCACCAGCACATTAGAGGGTTGAGTAAATAATTTGGCTAACAACAGGCGATTTCGTTCCCCACCAGACAGCACCTTTACCGGTTGTCGGCAACGCTCTGGTGCGAATAGGAAGTCCTGTAGATAGCTGATCACATGACGCGACTTACCGCCGATTTCGAGCATATCGCGACCGCCAGAGACATTATCTTGTACGGTTTTTTCTTCATCTAGTGCCGAACGATACTGATCAAAATAGGCGATATTGAGATTTGTACCAGTTTTAATACTACCCTGCTGGGGCGTTAGTTCGCCCAGTAGCAACTTGATCAAGGTGGTTTTGCCGACGCCATTACGGCCAATAAAGCCGACTTTATCGCCGCGCTGTATTAGGGTCGAAAAGCTCTTAACCACGTTTTTGCCATCATCAAAGGCGAAGCTGATGTCAGCGGCTTCGGCGACAATTTTGCCAGATTTCTCGGCCTGCTGGATATCCATGCGAGCCGTACCTAACTGATTGCGACGGTCTGCTCGTTCCCTGCGCATTGATTCGAGTGCCCTTACGCGCCCTTCATTGCGAGTGCGGCGTGCCTTGATGCCCTGTCTGATCCACACCTCTTCTTGTGAGAGACGCTTGTCGAAGAGCGCATTTTGGCGATCTTCAATCTCTTGATTTTCTTCTTTGCGGACTAAATAGGTACTGTAATCACAGTTGTAATCCTGAAGCTTGCCACGGTCAATCTCAATAAACCGGTTAGCCAGATTATCCATAAAGCGCCGATCGTGACTAATAAATAATAATGATCCTTCCCATTTCAGTAAAAATTGCTCAACCCACTGAATGGCTTCAATGTCTAAATGGTTGGTGGGTTCGTCGAGTAGCAGCAGATCCGGGTCGCAGACCAGTGCTCGAGCCAAAAGTACCCGGCGCTTGTAGCCGCCAGATAGACTGGCGATATCAACATCAGGATCGAGCTCCATTTTTGTGATGATAGACTCAACACGCTGATTAATATCCCAGCCATTTACTCGGTCAAGCTCGGCTTGGCATTCTTCATAGGCGTTCATAACCTTAGGGCTTGGGTCTACATTGAGTTGCTGAATTAGATGGTGGAATTTTTTTACTAACTCACCTTCGGCGCCCATACCCTGTGCCACCACGTCGAAAACACTGCCGCTGGTGTCATGGGGAACCGATTGCTCAAGTTGAGCCACCTTTACTCCGCTGGCACGTTTGATAGAGCCTTCATCTGGAATAACTTGGCCGGCAATTATTTTCATCAGTGTTGATTTACCTGCACCGTTTCTGCCAATTAAGCAGACCCGCTCATTGGGCTCAATAACCAGATCTAAATGATCAATCAGTGGCGGTTGGCCATAGCTGAGAAAAACGTCTTGCAGTGTTACCAGGGGCATTTATTGTCCTGCGCCAAAAGGCTTGGTCATAAGAATTAATTTGGGCAACAATGTCATTGAACCCAGCAACGCAGCTGTCATGGCCAGACCAGTGAGCAGGCCAAAGTAAATCGATGGAATAAAGTTAGACAGAGCTAAAATTGAAAAGCCAATAATAATGGTCATGGCGGTATAGAACAAAGCTTGACCAATACTGGCATGGGCTCGGTGCATAGACCCAATGTAGTTGCCGTCTAGACTAAATTCCCGTCTAAATCTGGTGATGTAATGAATTGCGTGGTCTACGCCAATACCTACCGTAATTGCCGCTATGGTAATGGTCATCATATCTAGGGGAATACCGCTAATACCCATGCCACCAAGTACAATACCTGCGGCCAAAAAGTTGGGTACGATCGCAATCACAGAAATTTTGGTCGAGCGGAACAGGATTAAAAACATCAACATAATGCCTACAAATACAGCGCCAAGGGTTAGTATTTGTGAACGGTAAAGACTCTGTAACATATTGTTGTACAGCACCAGTAGGCCAGTAAAGCGAATATCCTCTTGAGCTATACCCACCTCATTGACGGCATAGTCATTGATCTTTTGCAGCAGATCGGCGCGTCGCAATTGTCCGCCTGTTTCCATGGCTCGCAATTGAATACGAGCCTCATCTAGCTCTTCAATGAGAAAGGGCGATACCATCTGCTGATAAATATCTGGGCCTAGGCTTTTGCGCATAAAGGCAATTTCAAAGTCATTGAGTTTATGGCCGCTAAGGTCGCTAGCAACATCGTAGATCTGTACCAGAGAGCTTACTTTGCCTACTTCAGGCTGGGCATCTATAAAGGCCTGCAACTTAGCGAGGTCGGCAAGGCCAGTTGATGAGAACCAGTATGTATCCTTTAGTGCATCTTCGGCTGGAGTCTCGTCAAATGACAGGTCATCGCCATAGTCATCGTCTGAAAAGCCGTCATCCTCGCCGTATTCATCGGCCTCATCGTAGCCATATTCGTCATCTGCACTATCTTCAAAGCTGTCGACTTCTACGGCGGCAAAGGTGGGCGCCTGCAGAATAATATCAAGCGGCGTAGTTCCGCCCATAGAGGTATCGATTATCTCCATGCCCTGATAGATTTCCGTATCAGCTCGGAAGTAATCAATGAAGCGATTTTCTACTTCAAGTCGTGAGATACCGTAAATGGATAGCGCGGTGAGCGCCGTGGCTATGAGAAGAACAAGGTTGCCATTTTTTTCGGTAAAAACTGCGAACCTAGAGGTTATAGCGGCTGAGTTATCAGTATCCCCAGGGTTTTTTCCTTTGCCAAATAACATCATGCCAGCCGGAATAACAATAAAGGCAACGACTAGTGCCAGGCTGATTCCCATAGTCATCATCCAGCCAAAGTCGATGACTGGGCGAATATTGCTCACCACCAGCGACATAAAAGCGACAATGGTTGTTAGTACGGTATACAGGCAGGGTTTAGCCATGGAGACCACCGTCTCACTGACTAGTTGATATTGACTGGCATCAGGTTGCTGGCTGTGTAGTTCCCGGTAGCGGACAATGAGGTGAATAGTTAGTGCCAGGGTAATAATCAGCAATAGCGAAACAAAGTTAGAAGAGATGACGGTGAGACGCCAGTCGATCCAGCTTAAAAAGCCAAGAATGATAGTTAGGCACACAGCGCAGGTGACCAGAGGTAAAACCACCCAGCGAATTTGACGAAAGATAAGTGCCAATGTAGCAACAATAAACAGCAAGATACCACCGCCAAAAACGAGCAGGTCGCTCTTGATAAAGTCCACCATGTCAGCGGTGATCATATCTGGACCACCGAGAAAAATCGTTGCTCGGTCGCGGTAGCCATTGATGAGTGCGCGGACCTGGGCGACACGCTGATGATCCTCGGCGGCTTTCGCGGTGCGATAGTCAAGAAACTCTAAACTCACAGCTTCCAGCTGAATTTGCTGCTCTTGAGTCAAGCCCTCAGTGGAGCGGATTAGACGCAGGTCATCCCGTGCGGTAACTAGTTTGAGGTAGGTTTCATCAAGAGCTAGGGTTGCCAGCAAACCGGTGGTTTGACCATCGGCACTAAGAATTACATCTTTATAAATTGGACTGGTCAGAAATTCCTGTTTAGCCATCTCTCTATCAACACCTTCAGAGAGCAATGTCTTGAGGTCTTCCTTGAGATCGGCAACGCCAATTTTGGGGCTGTACAGCAATGGTACATCGAGCATAGATAAAATGCTTTCAACGCCGCTAATAGTTTTTAAGTCCTCGCGCAGGGCCAGCATGGTTTCAAGATTAGTATCATCAAACAGATCACCGTTTTTGGGTGAAAATGTCACAATCAGATAGTTATCACTGCCATAGCGCTGCACTACCTCGCGGAAAAAGTTGAGGTCATCATCATGTTCCAAGGTCAGGGAGTCAGCAGAGGCATCTAGCTTAAAATTCGGCAACCCTAGAGCCATGGCAATGGTGAGGATGAAAACACCTAAAATTGAGGCTAATGGATGGCGAAGAACCGCTTTGTCATAGAAATTTAATAATGCTGATGTCATCTTTACTATTATCTCTGGCAGGAGGTGATTAACGGATCGCTATTATGCTGTTTTACGGGGCAATTTTATACAGTAACTCTAATTATTAGGTGACTGTCACCAGCCCAGCGATGAGGGTTTTTATCTGTATGGCACCAGCCAGCTTTAGATGCCCTATACCGGGTGTTTTGTTTTACAATCTGCATTCGATAGATTGCACAGTACAAAACTATGAATGGCGTAATTCTAGATTATGACAGCCTGGGTCCAGACTCCCTTGATTTAAGCCCCATTTATGACTTACCGGTAAATTGGACAAGTTATCGCGACTGTCCGCAAAGGCAGATTGCTGAGCGTATTGCCGATGCGGATATTGTGCTGACCAACAAGACTTTGATTTGTGCGTCTGCTATAGCCCAGGCCCCGCAACTTAAATTCATTGCCGCCATGGCTACAGGGACCAATCAAATTGATCTTCAAGCAGCCGCAGCGCGGGGTATTGTGGTGAGCAATGCTGTCGGCTATTGCACAGGTTCGGTGGTGCAGCATTGCTGGGCTCTTATTTTGGCCCTCACAACCAAGCTAGAGTCTTACCATGAGGCTGCCGTGGATGGCTGTTGGCAGCAAAGTCGGTTCTTTTGTGCAATGGATTTCCCAGTGCGAGAGTTAAGCGGCAAGGTGATGGGTATCATCGGCGCTGGCGAGCTGGGAAGCGGTATGGCCAAAATAGCCGAGGCTTTCGGCTTGCGAGTGATCTATGCGCGGCTACCCGGGCGTGTTCATTCCTCTGCGGTTGAACGTATGGACTTCGATGAGTTTTTGAAAACTGCGGATATAGTAAGTATTCACTGTCCTTTAACATCAGATACCATAGACTTGATTAGTGAAGAGCAGTTCGCGTTAATGCAAAAAACAACCATCCTAATCAACAGTGCCCGTGGCGGTATCGTAAACGAGGCAGCATTAAAGCAGGCCCTGTGCAATGGCGACATCGCCGGAGCCGCCACCGATGTGTTGACGGAAGAGCCGCCGGTTGATGGCAATCTTCTGCTCGACCGGAGCATTCCAAATCTTATTGTTACCCCTCATAGCGCCTGGTTAGCACAGGAGGCTCGGCAGAGGTTAGTTACCCAACTAGCTGACAATATTAGTGGTTTTCTAAACGGCAAGCCGCGTAATCAGGTAATCTAGAGTCTGCTTTAAATTTTAAATTCAGTGTCCAGTTTTTTTGCGACGAGAATTTTTTTCAGTTTAGGATAGTAGGGGAGCCCATTTTTGAAAGGCGGGACATCCTCACCGGCGATTAGTGGTTGCAAGTAGTCGCGGGCCTTTTGAGTAATACCAAACCCATCTTTGGTGATGAAAGACCGCGGCATTTTCTTTTCGACATTGGCGACTTTGGTTAGAGGCGCTTCACCCAGCGACCAGCTGTACCTTTTACCGCTACCACGTTCGATAGTGATCATTATTGATCCCTTACCTTCAAGGGCTTTTTCTACGGCGGCACGGCCCACGGCATAGGCCTGGTCGACATCAGTTTTAGAGGCTATATGGCGCGCGGCACGCTGCAAATAATCGGCCAGAGCATAGTGATACTTGTAGCCTAGCGAGTGTTTGATCATACTGGCTAATGTTGGTGCAACACCACCTAGCTGTTGATGCCCAAAGGCATCCTTATTTAACGAGCCAGAAATTAACGCGCCATCTGCATAGCTTGCACCCTCTGATGCAACCACAACGCAAAATCCTTTTTCATTGACTGTCTGTTCAACCTTGGCAACAAACTGCTCGCGGTTAAATGGAATTTCTGGAAACACGATAATATGGGGTGCATCCCCTTGATCCTGGGCTGCTAGCCCACCTGATGCGGCGATCCAGCCCGCGTGACGGCCCATCACTTCAAGAATAAATATCTTAGTAGATGAGGCGGCCATGGAGGCGATATCGAGACTGGCTTCTTTGGTCGACACAGCAATGTATTTAGCTACCGAACCAAATCCAGGTGAGCAGTCGGTAAAGGGTAGGTCATTGTCTATGGTTTTAGGTATATGTATTGCCTGTATGGGATAGCCCATTTTTGCCGAAATCTGAGAAACTTTAAGACAGGTATCGGCTGAATCGCCGCCGCCGTTATAAAAGAAATAGCCTATATTATGGGCTCTAAAAACTTCGACAAGACGCTCGTATTCAGCGCGACTGTCTTTGATATCTTGCATTTTATAACGACAGGAGCCAAAGGCGCCCCCAGGTGTATGTCTGAGAGCGGCTACCGCAGAGTTCAGCTCTTTACTGGTATCGATAAGGTTTTCTTGCAGTGCTCCAATAATGCCATTTTCCCCGGCATAGAGCGTTCCAATTTTGTCTTTGTGGCGTCTACAGGCTTCTATGACCCCGCAGGCTGAGGCGTTGATAACGGCGGTGACGCCCCCTGACTGTGCATAAAATGCATTTTTCTTGGTTGTCAAATTCGCCATAGTTCGATGCTTTTTCGTGAGTTTATATCAAGGGGTGCAATGGTACTGCTTAGTTGCCCTGTATAACAGCATGTTTATCAATCAATAGACCTAGCAAGACCAAACTTATTACAAATTGACTGCTGCTGAGCCAGCTGTGATTAGGCTGATGAGCATATTCTGCAGCAGAGAAGTTCAAATGACTTAAAACGAGATATTAACCATATAACAATGAGCGCTAATCTCTCTTTTACCTGTTAACTGCAGTCTATATTGGCGATAATCTATCTTCAAACAGGCGGGTATAAAACACGCCTTAACAAAAAGGCTCTCTATGCATATTCATATTCTTGGCATCTGTGGCACTTTTATGGGCAGCCTTGCGCAACTGGCTAAGTCTGCTGGACACAGAGTAAGTGGTTGTGATGCCAATGTTTATCCGCCAATGAGTACCCAGCTTGAACAGGCGGGAATTACCCTCATCGAGGGCTTTGATCCTCGGCAGCTGGAGCCAGCGCCTGATTTAATTATTGTTGGTAATGCTTTGTCACGGGGTAATCCCTGTGTCGAATACATGCTGGATCAACGGCTCGCCTATACTTCTGGGCCCCAGTGGCTAGGCGAAAATATACTGCGCCATAAACATGTGCTGGCGGTTGCTGGTACCCACGGAAAAACGACTACTAGCAGTATGCTGGCCAAAATTCTCGATATGGCGGGACTCAATCCCGGGTTTTTGATTGGTGGCGTACCTCAAGATTTTGGTGTGTCAGCAAGACTTGGTGACAGCGAATATTTTGTGGTCGAGGCAGACGAATACGACAGCGCCTTTTTTGATAAGCGCTCTAAGTTTGTCCACTACTTTAGCAACAGATTAATTATTAATAACTTAGAATTTGATCATGCCGATATTTTTGAAGACTTGGCGGCGATTCAAAAGCAGTTTCACCACGCAGTGCGAACGGTATCTAGTAGTGGTACGGTTATTTATCCAGCTGCAGACCCTAATATAGCGGCTGTCATTGAACAGGGTTGTTGGAGTCAGCAGCAAGCATATGGTACCCAATCATCGGAATGGCAATATCGACTCAAGGCTGAGGATGGATCCAGCTTTGAGGTGATGTATGGAGATCAGGTTGTGGGTGTGACCTGGCAGCAGGTTGGCCTACACAATGTGCTGAATGGATTAGCGGCAATTATTGCCGCCCACGAAGTGGGGATAAGCCTCGAGCAATGTTGCCTGGGGCTCAGTGATTTTGTGGGTGTTAAACGCCGCATGGAAGTAATTTATGAAAACTTGGGTGTTACTGTCTATGACGATTTTGCCCACCATCCAACTGCGATTAAAACAACCATCGAGGGCCTGCGCGCCAAGGTTGGGCACGACAAAATTATTGCAGTGATTGAGCCGCGCTCAGCGACCATGAAGCTGGGTATACACCAGCAGACACTGAGCGCATCGGTAGACAGCTCGGACCAGGTTTACTGGTATCAAAACGCGTCGATTGATTGGGACATTAACGCTCTAGCCGAGGCCTGTTCTGTGCCAGCTAAGGCAACAGCAGATGTTGAACAGCTACTGGAGTTGGTCAGTCAAACGGCAGCCCCAGGCACCCATATTGTAATTATGAGCAATGGTGGATTCGAAGGGTTCCACCGTCGATTAACAGAATGTCTAGGTCGATAACATAAAGGTTACCGGGCCATCGTTGCACAGATTTACCTGCATATCAGCTCCAAAAATACCACTTTCAACGGCGGCGCAATGACTAGATTTAGCCTGAGCTAAAAAATAATCATAGAGTGCTTTTGCATGGTCCGGGGGAGCGGCATTTGAAAAGCCCGGACGCAGACCCTTGCTGGTATTTGCTGCCAACGTGAACTGAGAAACTACCAATAGGCCGCCACCTATGTCGCTGGCTGAGAGGTTCATCTTGCCATCGGCATCAGAAAAAATTCTATAGCTGAGTACCTTTTTCAAAAGTTGGTCCGCTTTGCTCTGGTTATCTTCTTTTTGGATACCCAGCAACAATAGTATGCCCTGATCGATTTCCCCATTAACCTGATTATTAATAGTTACTGAGGCTGAAGACACTCGCTGAATCAATCCCAACATACTAGTTGCGCTCTGTATTTATCTGATAGGCAAGTTGCTCTGTTGCACAGACTAGGGCATCGGTGATCCCAGGCTCACCTGACGAGTGGCCACCATCGCTAACAATTCTTAGTTTTGCCTCGGGCCAGGCATCGCTCAGATCAAAAGCCTGCTTAACTGGACACACCATATCGTAGCGCCCATGCACAATGGTACCCGGTATGTCTTTTAATTTGTAAGCATTGCAAATAATTTGGTTGGGTTCAAGAAAGGCTTTATTGATAAAGAAATGCGCTTCGATACGCGCCATTGCCACAGCTGTGTGTGGGTTACCCAAATGGCTTACTAGGGCATCGTTGGCATACAAGGTGGCACAGCGAGCCTCCCATATAGCCCAGGCCTTAGCTGCGGCCATGCGTTCAATTTCATTGTTGCCAGTCAGGCGGGCGTAGTAAGCCTTAACCATGTCGCCGCGCTCTGCCTGAGGAATAATCTGCATATATTGTTGCCAGTAGTCTGGAAAAACCTGACTGGCACCATATTGATAAAACCACTGAATATCTTCATCGCGGCAGAGAAAAATACCACGCAAAATCATCCCCATTACTAGTTCCGGATAAGTCTGAGCATACACTAGGCCAAGTGTTGAACCCCATGAGCCGCCGAAAATTACCCAGCGCGCTATACCCAGTGTTATGCGAATAGTCTCTATGTCTGCGATCAGCGCAGCTGTGTTGTTATCCTCGAGACTGGCGTAGGGTTTGGACTGTCCTGAGCCCCGTTGATCGAACAAAATAATACGGTATTTTTCTGGGTCAAAAAAACAGCGATCGCTCACTCTAGTGCCTCCTCCTGGCCCGCCATGGACAAATAACAGGGGGATACCCTCCGGATTACCAGATTCTTCGACATAGAGTTGATGAGGTTCTGTCACAGAGATATGCCCGGTGCTATAGGGACGGATGGCTGGAAAAGCTTTTCGCATGATAGAGGGTTCCTGATGACTAGGTTATCAAGCTAATATAGAAAACATTGAACTGCTACACCACTGTAAATAAAAGCGGTTATCGAACCAAGGAATAAATAATGAGCGAGCACAGACGCTGTACTTGGTGTGGGAACGACCCGCTATACCAGCACTACCATGACAATGAGTGGGGCGTGCCCTGTCGCGATGATCAAAAGTTATTTGAGTTTTTGATATTAGAAGGTGCTCAGGCCGGATTGTCGTGGATTACTATTTTGCGCAAGCGCGAAGCTTACCGCCGAGCCTTTGCTGACTTTGATGTGCGCAAGGTGGCGGCCTTTACCACCATCGATATTGAGCGATGTGTCGAGGATACCGGCATTGTGCGCAATCGCCTAAAGATTAAAAGTGCAATTTCAAATGCACGATTATTTATTGATATTCAGCGGGAGTTTGGCAGTTTTAGTGATTATTTCTGGGGCTATGTGAATAACCGACCAATTGTTAATTACTGGGCTAATCAGAGTCAGATACCGGCGACAACTCCGCTGTCTGACTTAATCGCCAGAGATATGAAAAAACGCGGCTTTAAGTTCTTTGGGTCGACTATCTGCTATGCGTATATGCAGGCTATGGGGCAGGTTAACGACCACACCACAGACTGTTATCGACACGAACAGTGCTAACTGGCGACTAGCCCGCCACGACCATATCGCGGCCCATCTGTTTAGCCTGATAGAGACCATTTTCAGCGGTTGACAGCAGGTCGTCAATATCGATGCATTTATCAATAGAGGCAATTCCGATACTCAATGAGATCATAAGTTTGTCTCCCCGAGCATCCATATCCAGTTCGCCGGCTGCTAATCGCAGTCGCTCGGCAATATGGGTCGCTGTTTTATTGCTGGCGCAGGGCAACAGCACCATAAATTCATTGTCGCCCCAGCGTGCGACTGTGTCTTCTCGGCGCAGTGCATCGCTGAGAACCTGGCCCATGGCGAGGAGAACTCGGTCACCCGCATCATGACCATAGCGATCGTTGATGAATTTAAAGTTATCCAAATCCGCCAGCAAGATTGAGAACGGCTGATGGATGCGTCTGTACTGCTGATATTTGTGCTCTAGACGGCTTTCCATACTGTTGCGATTGGGCAGTTGAGTAAGTTGGTCTTGATGGGTAATTTGATCAACCCGTGATGAAAGGTCATTGTACTTACTGAGGTTCTTAAAGCGAGAGCTGTCCATCGCTAGGGCAAAGACCGCCAAAATAACGTAAGCAGACAGAAAGCGTACCACTACAACATCGTTGTAATTGGGCGGGTTAAAAGGCATAGATGTACCGACCATTATCCAGGTAGCAGCAGCGAAAATACCAATTAACATAAACAAGCTATCGCGATAACCAAAGGCTCCTACAATGACAGGCACAGTGGTCAGGCACCACATAAGTGATGAGGTGCCTGAGGCGCCTAGCAGGAGACCGAAAAAACCAATCACCAGAGTGCTAGCAAGCAGCAAACGGGCTAGGTTATGGCGATTGAAAATATAGAAAATACCGAGGGCAAAGAGTAGTACCCCAGCAATCGCAAGATAAAATGTAGCCAGAGCCATCTCGCCTTGGAAGTAGGAATACAAGGCAAACATGATCGCAATGATTTCTTGTCCCATCAGTGAGAAGGACAGAAAACCGCCGGTAACTAAATCCTTGTTATCCACTTTCGCCATACTAGGCCTTGGAGACACTCCCTGACCTTTTATAGTAGATCAAAAGTCTCATTAAATCTAAGTTTGGCCACAGATATACCCTAACCGGCGATCACGACATAGAACTTACTTGGGTGCGCGCTTGCGAGCGGTTTCGGTCAAAAGTTTCTTACGTAGGCGAATACTGTCTGGCGTTACCTCTACCAGCTCATCATCTTCAATAAACTCTAGAGCCTGTTCCAGGGTGTGCTTGATCGGCGGCACTAGGGTCAGTGCTTCGTCTGTACCAGAGGCGCGAACATTAGTTAGCTGTTTACCTTTAATAGGGTTGACGACCAGGTCATTGTTGCGAGAGTGTATGCCAACAATTTGGCCTTCATAGACATCGATAGCATGGCCCAGAAATAGGCGCCCGCGCGCCTGAATGTTAAACAGTGCGAAAGCGGCAGTTTTACCCTTAACCATGCTGACTAGGGCGCCGTTTTGGCGGCTATGAGCCTCGCCTTCTTTGAGCGGGCCATATTTATCAAAGATGCTGGTCATAATGCCGGAACCAGAGGTTAGCGTGAGGAAGGTGCCGCGGAAACCAATTAGGCCACGTGAGGGCATAGAGAACTCTAGGCGCACGCGCCCTTTGCCGTCAGGCTCCATATTGGTTAGTTCGGCTTTGCGTTGGCCGAGCTCTTCCATCACCGACCCCTGATGCTGATCTTCAACATCAATAACAACCTGCTCATAGGGTTCCAGTACCTTGCCGTCTATAACCTTAGTCACGACTTCAGGGCGAGATACACCCATTTCAAAGCCTTCACGACGCATGGTTTCAATCAATACCGACAGATGCAGCTCGCCGCGACCAGAAACAATAAACTTATCTGGTGAATCACCTTGTTTAACACGCAGTGCCACGTTGTGAATCAGTTCTTGGTCAAGGCGGTCTTTAATATTTCTGGTGGTAACATACTTGCCTTCCAGTCCTGCAAAGGGTGAGTTGTTAACAATAAAGGTCATGCTCACGGTTGGCTCATCAACACTAAGAGCAGGCAATGCTTCAATATGTTCCGGATCGCACAGGGTGTCTGAGATGCCCAGACCGTCAATACCATTGATGCAAACGATATCTCCTGCTTCGGCTAAGTCAGTCTCTACTTGGTCTAGACCTAGGTAACCTTTTACATTGAGAACCTTGCCTTTGCGTTCTTTGTCATCGGCAGATTTAACCACTACCTGCTGGCCGGGCTTAAGCGTACCTCGGGTAATACGGCCAACACCAATAACACCGACATAGGGATCATAGGCTAGTGCTGAAATTTGCATTTGGAACGGACCATCACTGTCGACCTTGGGGCTGGGGACATCTGCGACAATCATTTCGTACAGCGGCGTCATATCTTCCGCCATATCTTCAAGTTCGGTTCCGGCAATACCATTGAGTGCCGAAGCGTAGATAACGGGAAAATCTAATTGCTCGTCTGTTGCTCCCAGGCTATCGAATAGGTCGAATACCTGATCCATTACCCAGTCAGGTCGTGCGCCAGGTCGGTCGACCTTATTGATTACAACAATTGGGCGCAGACCCTGCTCGAACGCTTTTGAAGTAACAAACCGTGTCTGCGGCATCGGACCATCAACGGCATCGACTAGCAACAATACTGAGTCAACCATCGATAGTACCCGCTCTACTTCGCCGCCGAAGTCGGCGTGACCCGGGGTGTCCACTATGTTGATGCGGTAGTCATTCCATTTAATGGCGGTATTTTTTGCCAAAATGGTAATGCCACGCTCTTTTTCTTGATCGTTTGAGTCCATAAGCCGCTCAGAACCCACATCTTTTCTATCAAGAGTGCCTGATTGACTAAGAAGTTTATCGACCAGAGTAGTCTTACCGTGGTCAACGTGGGCGATGATGGCAATGTTTCGCAAGTTTTCAATGGACATTAGAGATACCAGTAGGCGCAAAAAGCCGCGATTATACGAGAATCCAAGGAAACTACTACCGTTCTTTTTGCCCAGGCCAGACTTCTTCTTCAGGAACCGAATTAAGTTAGGGCAACATTCACTCGACTGACGACCAGTGTTGAGCAAAAAATGGCTTATGGCGGGGTCTTTGATATGAGGGTAAAACAGAGCTAGGCGGCCCTAGCCTCTTGGGCCCACGCAACAATTTGCTAGTGCCTGTATTTGGTAGCCAATTTTTAACTTAGCCCAATGATCAACCGCTAAATATAGTCTGAAATGGCATAAGCTTAGTGTGGACCCTGATAAAAAACGCTTCCCGACTCAAGTTGGAGTTAGGTCTTGAGTAATACTAAGATTTGATGCTAAACATTCCGACCTTGCTGAAGCCTTTTTCACGCATTAACGCCGCTTGCAGCCGGCTCATAATGCCTTTATCGCAGTACAGCAGGTAGCAAATGTCTGGATCGAGCTGATCCAGTTGCTGCTCAAGGCTATAAAAAGGTAGCTCTATACACCGGTTAGCGCCGGTCTCTAATGGCTTTGCTTCCACTTCTGCCGGGTGACGAATGTCGATAATAATATCGCCGACCCTAGGCTGGGTAAAAGTTGTAGCATCACTGCTAGCGCTGTTTGGTGATGAGTGGCTAATAGGAGCGTCCTCGATGATAAAATGGCGCAAAAAGATGACAGGGCCGGGTTGCGCGGGCATTATACGCCTCCCGAATAGAATAATTCTATTTCAATTGAAATATGCACAAAAATGGTGCGCAATAACTCATAATGCACTCTTATGGTGCGTTTGTGGGGTGGTTTGAGCGCTGGTTGATGTCACACCTGCTTCCCAACCCCCTTATTACGCGGTGTTGATGTCTTTGGTGGCCAAAACTCTAGGCTCAAATCATTGGCATGACAATTGCTATATTCTTCTGGGAAAACCTAAAACTTTTAGATAGGCCAGACCGGTTTCGATGCGCCGACTGGCTGTTAATTAAAGCATTAATAGATTCCATAGTGGAGGATACAATGTCTGAGAAGACTCTTAACCTGATCAAAGATAGCGAAGCCCGGTGGGTTGACCTTCGGTTCACTGATACCAAAGGCAAGGAACAGCATGTTTCTATTCCTATTAGTGAAGTTGGCGATGATTTTTTTACTGAAGGCAAAATGTTTGATGGCTCGTCTATTGCTGGTTGGAAGGGCATTAACGAATCCGACATGATCCTGATGCCTGACGATAGCACGGCGGTATTGGATCCCTTTACCGATGAAACAACAGTTATCGTTCGTTGTGGCATTGTTGAGCCTTCTACTATGCAAGGTTATGAGAGAGATCCACGCTCCATCGCACTGCGCGCTGAACAGTACCTAAACTCTACTGGATTGGGCGACACTGCCTACTTTGGTCCAGAGCCAGAGTTCTTTGTTTTTGACGATATCAAATGGGGTGCCGACATGAGCGGCAACTTCTACAAGATTAACTCTGACGAAGCTGCATGGTCTTCCTCTGCTGACATGCCTGATGGAAATATGGGCCATAGACCCGGCGTTAAAGGAGGCTACTTCCCAGTGCCACCAGTCGACAGTCTTCATGACCTGCGTGCCGCTATGTGTGGCGCCATGGAACAGATGGGCCTCGATATCGAAGTTCATCACCATGAAGTGGGAACAGCGGGCCAGTGTGAGATTGGCGCTCGCTTTGATACTTTGGTTGCTAAAGCTGACCAGGTGCAGATCCTCAAATACTGCGTCCACAATGTTGCTCATGCCTATGGTAAGACAGCGACCTTTATGCCTAAGCCAATTGTGGGTGACAACGGATCTGGTATGCACTGTCACATGTCTTTCTCTAAAGATGGCGACAACCAGTTCGCTGGTGATGCCTATGCGGGCTTGAGCGAAACGGCTCTGTATTACATTGGCGGCATTATCAAGCATGCCAAGGCTCTAAACGCCTTTGCCAATGCTTCTACAAATTCCTACAAGCGTCTTATTCCGGGCTTTGAAGCACCGGTAATGCTAGCTTATTCAGCGCGTAACCGCTCTGCTGCTATCCGTATTCCCTATGTGGCAAGCCCGCGTGGCAAGCGTGTAGAGGTACGTTTCGGTGATCCAACAGCCAATCCATATCTGATGTTTGCCTCGATGCTGATGGCGGGTCTGGACGGTATTAAGCACAAGATACACCCTGGCGATGCTGCAGACAAAGATCTTTATGATCTGCCTGCTGAAGAAGCTGCAACTATCCCACAGGTTGCTGGCAGCCTGCGTGAAGCATTGGAAGCGCTAGATGCAGATCGAGAATTCCTGACCGCTGGTGGCGTTTTCACCGACGATATGATCGATGCCTATATCGACCTAAAGATGGAAGAAGTTTACCGTGTTGAGCACACCACTCATCCGGTTGAGTTCGATATGTACTACAGCTGCTAACAAGCGCTAGCTACAAAATCGAGCAGGCCTGTCATTCTTTGAATGGCGGGCCTTTTCTTTGCCTCAAATGTACCTAATGTCGACTACTGAGAATTACCCTTCCGTCTAGACTGCACGGCACTACCTCTTTTGCTTGGCTCCTAGCTTCTCATCACGCATTGATCGGTACATGATTAGTGACTAATAGGGGAATATCATCTGAGCAGATAATCCCGCCGCTAAAAGAGACTGAAAAAAGGGCAATATGCCACCTAAATAAGCCCCCTATTTCCGGCTGCCCTGAGCAGTGAGGCCCTAATAAGGATACATGCGCACCATAATGGTGCATACTTGTCGTTGGCGCTCCTCAATATTATTGACGATAGACAGAGACAACCCATTCTACTGACATACAGCCGCCTTATTTGGCTGGTAAGTCATTATATTTTGGCCTGCTTATTGCAAGTGTTGGAGTATGAAAAATAATTACTCGAATTAAACATTTATGACGTCGCATCAGTTACACAGAATGTTGCTCGATAATCTTAATACTGCGGTACTGCTGCTGGATGGGGATATGTTGATCGACTACATAAACCCTGCTGCCGAGGCGCTTTTGCAGACCAGCAGCCTTAAGTTGCGTGGCACTGCCGCCAATGAGCTTTTTGTAGACAGCGGTCTATCTTTACAAACCTTGCACGATACCTTGCAAACTGGTCATCCTCATATTCGACGGCATGAGCATTTGCGCCTACCTACCTCTGAGTCCTCACAGGTAGATTACACAGTTACCCCGGTGGATATAACCACTAGCCGTATGCTGTTGATGGAGATGCAACCTATTGATCGGTTTTTGAAAATTAACCGCGAAGAGGCTCTACTTTCAGTCCATCACACATCGAAGAGCCTGATTCGTGGTTTAGCTCACGAGATTAAAAATCCCCTGGGAGGTATTCGGGGCGCGGCACAATTACTCGGTCAAGAAATAATCGACAGCGGCATGGGCGGTGAAACACAGGAGCTGTGCCAGATTATTACCACAGAAACTGATCGTTTACGCAATCTAGTTGATCGCTTGCTGGGGCCAAATCATCTGCCCCGTCTAGCGCCCATTAATATGCATGAAGTCACAGAGCATGTATCCGCGCTGATTGAAGCAGAGGTGCAGGGCAAGCTAGTTTTTGTGCGTGACTATGATCCCAGTATCCCAGAGATAAAGGGCGATCGCGAGCAGCTCATTCAGGCTGTTTTAAATGTAGTGCGCAATGCCATGCAAGCCCTTTTAGATTCAGACCAGTCAAGCCCCAAAATCATACTGAAAACGCGTATCCAGCGCAGTTTTACCATCGCTGGTGTGCACCACAAAGTAGTCTGTAAGTTAGAAATTATTGATAACGGTCCAGGGGTCTCTGAAAATATCAAAGAGCGAATATTCTTCCCCATGATTAGCGGGCGCAGCGAGGGCTCAGGGTTAGGTTTAACCATTGCTCAGACTGCCATTAATGGTCATCAGGGCATTATTGAATGTGAATCGGAGCCTGGCAACACCAGCTTTGCACTCTATTTACCTATAAAGGTTTAGCATGGAAATTACGTCAGAAATTTGGATAGCAGAAGATGACAGGTCATTGCGTTGGGTGATGGAAAAAGCCATTAGCCGTGACGGGATAGAGGTGCGTAGTTTTGAATCTGGGGACGATTTACTCAAAGCCCTAAAATTGGCACAACCAGAAATCATTATCTCCGATATTCGTATGCCCGGCATTGACGGACTCGAGTTGCTGGCCGAAATCCATAATAACTGGCCACAAATTCCCATGATCATTACCACGGCTCACTCTGACCTGGATAGTGCCGTGGCTGCATATCAGGGGGGTGCATTTGAGTATCTGCCAAAGCCATTTGACCTAGAGGAGCTAGTTGATGTTGCCCGCCGTGCTATGTCATTTGCCAAAGAGCAGCGCTCTGCGGACACGCCAGTAGAACGCGCGGTAGCAGTTCAGGAAATTATTGGCGAGGCTCCCGCGATGCAGGAAGTCTTCAGAGCTATTGGACGGCTGTCCAACTCTAATATTACCGTGTTGATTAACGGAGAATCAGGAACAGGAAAAGAGCTAGTCGCTCAGGCGCTACACAAGCATAGCCCGCGGCGCAACGCTAAGTTTATCGCTCTTAATATGGCCGCGATTCCAAACGACCTTATTGAGTCGGAATTATTTGGCCACGAAAAAGGCGCCTTTACCGGAGCCGCTCAGCGTCGCGAAGGACGCTTTGAGCAGTCTGATGGTGGTACATTGTTCTTAGATGAAATTGGTGACATGCCTCCCGAAGCGCAGACTAGACTGCTGCGGGTGCTCGCAGATGGAGAGTTCTATCGTGTGGGTGGTCATACCGCGGTAAAAGTTAATGTGCGCATCATCGCTGCGACCCATCAAAATCTTGAGCATCTAGTCGCTGAAAATAGATTTCGGGAAGATCTATTTCACCGTCTAAATGTTATTCGTGTGCACCTGCCCAGATTGGCCGATCGTCGCGAAGATATTCCCCAGCTCATGGAGCACTTTTTTCATCGTGCCGCTAAAGAATTAGAAATGGAGCCAAAGATACTGTCCCCTGAGGCAGAAGATTTCTTCTTTAATCTGCCCTGGCCAGGCAATGTTCGGCAGTTAGAGAATATCTGTCGCTGGTTAACTGTTATGGCAGCTGGCCGAGAGGTTTTGTTGTCGGATTTACCCCCAGAATTACAGTCAGAGGACGACAAAAAAGAGCAGCGGATACAGGGCGACTGGCAGCAGATGCTGAGGCGTTGGAGTGAGAGAGAGTTGAGTATAGGTCGTCGCGATATTCTTGCTCAGGCGGTCCCTGAATTCGAGCGCACCATGATAGAAACTGCCATGGCTCATACCGGTGGGCGTAAGAAAGATGCTGCGCAGTTGTTGGGTTGGGGCCGAAATACTCTGACAAGAAAATTGCAGGAATACAGTATCGAAGACCGAACTGGCGACTAGCCTGTGAATCCAATTTAGAACACAAAAAAACCCCGCCGACTAGGCGGGGTTTTAGCATTGAATGGCGATCAAACTCAGTGGGTTGTATCGTCGCTCGTTTCAGACTCTTTTGCAGCATTGGCTTGAGCCCGTTGCACCGCGGATGCAAACAGCGCATCGAAGTTAATCGGTGGGATCATTAGTGGCGGGAAGCAGCCTTTGACCAGTACGTTGTCAATGACCTCACGGGCATAGGGGAATAGCATAGAGGGACAGGTAGTATTGAGTACCTGAGCTAACTGCTGATCAGAGAAGCCTGTCGCAGTAAATAGCCCTGCTTGCTCGACCTCTACCAAATAAATTGTGTCGTCACCGTCGGTCACAGTGATGGTAACCCGCAGGGCAACCTCAAATAGGCCCTCTTCAATTTTGCTGGTGCTAGTGTTCAGGTCTTGATTAACCTTTGGCTGCCACTGCTTCTGGAACCCTTCAGCCCCTTGAGGTGTTTCATAGGAGAGGTCTTTGAGATAGATTCGCTGAACAGTAAACTTAGGTTCATTTGGTGCTTCTGTTGCTGCTTCGGGAGCAGTCGTTGTTTCTTCAGTCATGATTACAAGCCTTCTAAAATAATTTTTAAGGGTGACGATAAAACCTATTATGGAGGCTATTTAAGTCAATTCAACCCTACTGTTAGTAAGTGATTCTAATTCGCCAGTCAGCTCCAGTTGACGGAGGTCCGTATAGCCACCGACATGTAACTCTCCTATCCATATTTGGGGGACGGTATTTCTTGAGCTTTTAGTCATTATCTGGGCCCTCAGGTCAGGATCGCTATCGAGGGGTATATCGCGATAGTTAATCCCCTTGGCCGTTAAGAGGCGACGTGCAGCGGTGCAGAAGGGGCAGAACCGCGTTCCATAAAGTACAACTTCAGACATTATTTTTCCTTTTGTGATGGGTACCCTTCATGCTGATGGACCTAGTCTTTAATTCCCTGCACGGTCGGCATCTGCTGCCCTTGCCATTCAGTCATTCCACCACTCATGCGTCGGACGTCATATCCTTCTTTGGTAAGTGATCTTCCGACACCGCCGGCGTGCTGCCCCATCTGATCTGTCACCACGATGATTTTGCTACGGTTCTTTTCCAGTTCGCTGATGCGGCTAGCTAACTTGGTGTGAGGGATATTTATTGCGCCGTGAATATGCCCAGCCTGGAACTCATTAGCGGAGCGAACATCAACCAAGGCTGCCTGATCTGCATTCATCATTGCAACTACTTCAGTAACGGCAATAGGCTTGCCACCCTTGGTGCGCTCAGTAAATGCAAAGACATACAATAACAGCAAAAAGACACTTATAAGAACCCATTGTTCGCTGGCAAAGATAAAAATATCCACTTAGTTACACTCATTAGTTATTGTTGACAGTCTGCTATACCGACTGGGGCGCGCAAGTATACACGCGATTGAGGCAGGGTGGAATTGAACCAGCCCAATTGAGTTTTGGGTCGTCACTTAGTGCCAGCGATGCCATACAGGCATGCAGCTTTCGGGCAGTGCGCCAACCTTGCCAAGGGCAGCCCAAGGTTGGTCTGCAGAGTGAAAGTCAGAACCGCAAGATGCAAGAAGACCGTGTTTGTTGCACATTATCGAGAGATCTTTGGTGATCGAAGGCACCTGCCGACCAGAAATAACTTCCATCCCTTCACCGCCAGCGTCAGCAAACTCGCCTAGCAACTCAACCAGTTTGGTTCTGGTTAATTTATATTTCAAAGGATGGGCTAGTACAGCGACACCGCCGGCCTCGCGAATCCAACTAACCACAGTGGGGATATCGGCCCATTGCTCTTTAATATCTCCCGCTTTGCCTGCTCCAAGGTACTTCTTAAAAGCTTGTGCCACCGAACTCACCGCGCCAATGGCAACTAGGTGCTGGGCAAAGTGAGGTCGACCTACTTGACCGCCAGAGGTATAGCTTATTGCGCCCTCAAGGCAGTTTTCGAAACCTAGGCGGTGCAGCTTTTCGGCGATTTTTTCTCCGCGTTCGCTGCGGGCCTTGGACTGTTGTGCCACAGCCTCCAAAATCGAGTCGCTGGACATATCAAGGTTTAGGCCGACTATATGCACCCCAGATTTTCGCCACTGACTAGATAATTCAATGCCGGGGATAATACGCAGATTGGCCGGAGCCTCATCGATCGCTCGATAGGCCGCTAGGGTGTCATGGTCAGTTATAGATAACATGTCGATATTTCGTTCGACGGCAAGATCAATCAGTGCCGACGGCGCTAGAGATCCGTCCGAGAGGTTGGTATGGCAGTGCAAATCTACGTTCATAAAAGCAGAGTTTCAGATCGGAGTTTTATTGTACCAGTCTTCATAGGCTTTATAATCACTTAATGAGTCGTAATCAGATAATCACCCCGATTTCTCAGCAGCAGCAGGCTGAGGTTATTGCAGCCACCAACCGTTGTATTGATCGGGCATCAGTTCTCTATGGTCGTGTTTTTGAGACCTTGCCCATAAATTTTGATCTGCAGGGTCGTTGCGCAGGCATGTATCAGGTGCGCGGCTCCATGCGCCGTATTCGATTTAATCCCTGGCTATTTGCAAAGTATTATCAGGATAGTATTAGCGATACCGTTACCCACGAAGTCGCCCATTATATTGTCGACAGACTTTATGGTTTAAAGCGAGTAAAGCCACATGGTGCCGAGTGGAAAAAAATAATGCTAGACCTAGGTGCCATACCCAAGGCTACCGCAAATTATGATTTGACTGGTATCCCAACTCGCCAGTATCAGCGTTTCGCCTATAGCTGTGGCTGTAGGACCCACAGACTAACGGCCATAAGGCACCGCAAAATTATTGAGTATGGCGCCAAATATCTGTGCCAGTTTTGTCATGGCCGCCTAGTTGCAGCACCTCAGGAGACGTTATGAGTCAGTGGTACGTCTATATGATCCGAGCCAGTGATCAGTCGCTGTATACAGGTATAACAACAGATTTAGAGCGGCGACTGACAGAGCATCAGTCGGGTAAGGCTGGTGCCAAATATTTCCGTGGGCGCAGTGCTGTCAAGATGGTGTACAGCGAGCAAGCAGCTAATCGAAGTGAGGCCAGTATACGTGAGGCGGCGATTAAAAAAATGTCCAGAACTAGAAAATTAGCCCTAATAGAACCATAAGCTGTATATACAATATTTAAAATAAATATGGCTTTTGAAGATCAATATAGCGTATCATTTTTAAAATAACTTGAAATAAACTGTATATACAGATATAAGTTGGCTATACATATTAGAGCGAACTGATACCAGGCTGACAGAGACCATGAAATTACCCCAATTTGCACTGATTAAACAGTATATCCAGAACCATATAGACAGTGGGGCCTGGCCCGTGGGCACCCGAACCCCCTCAGAAAATGACCTCTGTGGCATGTTTTCTGTCAGTCGCATGACCGCCCGTCGGGCATTACAGGAATTGGCCGATCAAAACATACTTTCTCGGGTGCCGGGTTCGGGTACCTTTGTCGCAGATTTAGCGCCGGCTAAACCAAGCGTAGAGATCTATAATCCCGTGGATCGGGTACGACAAACCGATGGTTATAGTAGCCGAACCTTATCCTTGGAGGCTATTTCGGCAACACCAGAGCTTGCGCAACTGTTCCATATACAGGCTGGCGGAGAAATATTTAAGGTAGTGATTGTTCACCTTGATAGAGCCCAACCCATTCAGTGGCAGACGACTTATGTGAATCCACAGCTGGTACCTGCTTTTTTGAAGCAAAATTACGCTAAGGTCAGTCCAGACGCCTATCTGGATTGGATAGTCCCGGCCAATAGTTTAGATCACCAGTTGCTAGCCGTACTGCCCACCCCATTGCAACGCCGCGAGCTAGGCCTTAATGCTGAAAGCTCTGCGGTGTGCTTGCAAATAAATCGTCGCTGCTGGAGTAAACAGGTTGTCAGCACCTACTCGGAGCTAGTACATCCTGCCAATCAGTTTTACCTAGGCCCAGACCTAGCTTAACCTCGAGATCTGCAATGAAAAAAATAGCCGTATTTGTCGATGTACAGAATATTTATTACACCGTTAAAGAAGCCTACGACTGCCACTTTAATTACCGTGCCCTTTGGCAGCAGCTAAGTGAAGAGGGTGAGATAATCATTGCTAATGCCTATGCTATTGAGCGCAACGATTCTCAACAGCAGAGCTTCCAGCAAATTCTGCGGCGAATAGGGTTTGATATAAAATTAAAGCCTTACATACAGCGCAGCGATGGATCTGCCAAGGGGGACTGGGATGTGGGGCTAACAATTGATGTCATGGATGCTGTTGCCAGTTCCCAACAAGATGTAGATCAGGTGGTATTGCTGTCCGGTGACGGTGATTTTGATTTGTTGTTGAAGCGAGTTAACCAGGGCTATGGCGTAGATACTCTAGTTTATGGGGTAGAGTCATTGACGGCGGCATCGCTAATTGATGCCGCTGTACAATATAGGCCAATAAAAGCACAGTTACTATTATGTTAGTTTGCGCTTACTATCTCTATGATGCCTTTTTTAAGTGATTATTCCGCTACCACCCATATTGCCGCCACCCTGACCAGGCACCACAATCTGCGAAGCTTGCTCGCGGCGCATTTTCTCAATTTCTCGCCCTGCTTCCTCGACAGCCACCTGCGCCTTAGCCGCAAAATCTTGAGCCGCCTCGCCAACCGTAGTGCCGGCTAATTCGAAATTAAGCGGCACAGCGCCCATAGGGGTCATTACCTGAGCCGAGCCAAAAAAGGCAACTGTGCGCGCTGGGTCATCCGAACCATCCGCCTTAATAGGGGTCATTTTACGGATTGCACCCATTTTTTGATCGGTATAATTTTCTTCACGAAATAGGCCGTTAGGATCCATTTCAGTATTGTTTTCATCGCTCATAATTAAATTTCAACGGTAGTGGATTGAAGTCTTACACCCTAGCAGACAAGACCAGACAGTAAAAGCGATCAGTCAGTTGGCGTTGGTAATTGTCTGGCTACTAGGCCACTGGCGACGATCATAAGTGCGGACATAAGCAGGCAACTGGCTAGTCCACTGTACTGATATATCAAGCCAGATAATATTGTTCCTAGTAAACGGCCACCGGCATTGGCCATGTAGTAAAAGCCCACGTCCAAAGATACTGAGTCATGTTTTGCATAGGCGACAATCAAGTAGGAGTGCAGACTTGAATTTACTGCAAAGAGCACGGCAAAAAATACTAGCCCAACAACTACAGCAACCGAAGGGTTGAGCTCATAATGCAGACCGGCAGCCATTAGACAGGGCGCAACAAGAAGCAGATTTGCCCATTTGAATAATGCTGTGCCATTGGTGACTGCGCCATCAGGATTGGTAATACGCGGGGCCACTGTTTGTATGGCCCCATAGCCAATAATCCAGGCCGCCATCAACGAGCCTACTTCTATATGGGTCCACGCCAATTGGCTCTGCAAAAATACGGGCAGTGCCACAACAAACCATACATCTCGGCCACAAAATAAAAACATTCTTGCCAGCGATAATCGGTTGATTCGCTCAGACTTTAACAATGAGTCCCGCAGTTTGGTTTTAAAGCTGGTCTTACCATTGTTGGTCTCAAGAACGAAAAAGCCCAGCGTCAAAACTGTAATCAACAAGCCGATCAACAAGCCAATGGTGTTGTGAAAACCAAACCATGCCAGTAGCGCTCCACCGAGGAAAAACCCCAGACCTTTGAGCGCATTTTTAGAGCCGGTTAAAAGCGCAATCCAGCGGTAGAGACTATTTTGCGCAGAATCTGGAAGCAGTGCTTTAATGCTACTTTTGGCGCTCATCTTACTCAGATCTTTGGCTATACCTGACAGGGCCTGAGCCAGCATCACATAGGTTACAGTCAATGCAGTGGTATCTTTAAGCAATATTGTCAAAGAAAGTATCTGCACAGCCAAGCCAATTTGTAATGTGCGAGTTAGGCCTAAGCGCGTGGCTAGCCAGCCACCATAGAGGTTGGTGACCATACCGAAAAATTCATAGAGTAAAAACAGACTGGCAATCTCAATTGGGCTGTAACCTAAACCATGAAAGAACAGCAATACCAGCATGCGCAGGGCACCGTCTGTCAGGGTAAATGCCCAGTAACTAAGGGTGACACAGATGTACTGTATAACAGCGCCGCCCATTACCGTTATTGAATCGACGCCGCGACTTTAGCGACTAGCTCCATCATACGATTGACGTAGCCTGTTTCATTGTCATACCAGATGAGAACTTTAACCTGTGTGTCATTAATGACCATGGTTGAAAGGCCATCGACAATGCCAGAGCGTTTATCATTAGTGTAGTCGATGGATACCAGTGGCAACTCTTCATAACCTAAAATGCCTTTGAGACGCCCCTCGGCCGCAGCCATTAGCGCCGCATTAACCTGTTCTGTAGTTACCTGCTGTTGCAGTTCAAATACACAGTCGGTCAGCGAGGCATTGGCCAGAGGTACACGTACCGCGATGCCATTAAGTCGGCCCTTTAGTTGGGGAAAAATTTCAGTGATAGCCGTAGCGGACCCGGTGCTGGTAGGAATTAGGGACATGCTGCTAGCACGAGCGCGGCGCAAATCACTGTGGTATTCATCGAGGATACTTTGAGTATTGGTTATGTCATGAATAGTGGTAATTGATCCATGTTCGATTCCAAAGCTGTTGTGTAACACATCGATCACAGGCGCTAGGCAATTAGTGGTGCAAGATGCCGCGGTGACAATATCCTGCCCCTGATACAGATCATCATTAACTCCCATAACTATATTTAAGGTGCCATCTTTAATCGGTGCCGAAACCACTACCTTGGTCACGCCATGCTCAAAGTAGGGAGCTAGCACCTGCTTAGATTTAAATGTTCCAGTGCACTCAACCACTATATCGACCGCTGCCCAGGCGCCCTGTTCAATGGTTTTGGTTGAGGAAAAGTTAATCGCTTTACCATCAACAATAATTTGATTATTAGCCTGATTGACCGATACTTCGCGATCCCAGGTGCCATGCACTGAATCAAAGCGCAATAGATGTGCCGCACTTTTAGCGTCACCTGCAATCTCATTAATATGAGTGATTTCAAAGCCCGGAGAATCCCAGGCTGCCCTAAGGGCCAATCTTCCAATACGGCCGAAGCCGTTAATGCCTACCTTAACTGTCATTATGCTGATCTACCTGGGGTACCGAAAAATCACTGAATTGATGACGTGATTGTATGCCAAGAATTTATGTTAAGACTAACAAACGTTGGAGCGGCGGGTTTGTCAGTCTCAAAATTTGGAACTTTAATAGGGCTATTTAGCGATGATGCGGTATTGCGCTCTAACTGACCGCCTGAGAATTTTGACCCTAACAGGGCCATCTTAGGATAGCCCTTTATAAATCCAGCTACTTAATGCTCCTGACCGCCAGCCCCATGCACATGACCATGCTCAAGTTCCTCTTCAGTGGCCTCGCGCACGCTTTCAATAGAGACATCAAAATTAAGGTTTTTACCCGCTAGTGGGTGGTTGCCATCTACAGTAACTAATTCTTCCGTTACTGCGGTGACTGTGACTGGAACGCTGCCGCCCTGACCAGTTTGTGCTTCAAACTGCATACCCACTTCAATACTGTCAACACCTTGAAAGGCATCGCGAGGTACTTCTTGGATAAGCTCTTGCTGAACTTCGCCATAGCCTTCAGCTGCAGTAACCGCGACAACCATTGAATCGCCAATTTTTTTGCCTGCCAGTGCGTTCTCAAGGCCGGGAATAATATTGCCCGCACCATGTAAATAGGTCAATGGATCCTTGCCGGCAGAGCTATCTAGCGTCTGGCCGTCATCGTCAGTTAATGTGTAGTGAAAGCTAACTGCGCTGTTTTCTTTGATGGTCATGTTCTTTGTCCAGTAGGTGATAAAGCGGCATTATGCGATAACAAAGCATAAATATCGAATAGATAGAGACTCGACTTATAAGAAACGGCTTTATTGAGGCTTGATCTATCTAAAAAGCCCAAACAAAAGATGCAAGGAGCCAACAGTTCTGTCATATTTCTGTCACGTTGACCGCTTTAAATGGATTGCCAAAAGATGAAAGACGATTTGGATATTATGCCCAAGCATACAATTTTATTAGTTGACGATGAAGCGGCTATTCGCACCATGCTCTGTGGCTCTTTGGAGACGGCAGGCTACAATGTGTTGCAGGCAGAAAATGCCCAGCAGGCTCATGCCATGATCATTGATCGGGGCCCCGATCTGGTCCTGCTGGATTGGATGATGCCCGGTACCTCAGGTTTGGAGTTACTGCGTCGTTTAAAACGTGATGAACTAACGGCCAAATTGCCGATCATCATGTTGACCGCAAAAGCGGAGGAAGACAGCAAAATTTCGGGCTTAGATTCAGGTGCTGACGACTATATCCCCAAGCCATTTTCGCCTCGTGAGCTTATTGCCAGAGTCAAGGCGGTACTGCGGCGTATCGGCCGCGAAGAGCTTGCCGAGCCTATTGCGGTTGACGGACTGCTGTTTGACCCAATAGGTCACCGGGTCAGTATTTCCGGGCAAGCTATTAACCTTGGCCCTACCGAGTACCGCTTGCTCCAGTTCTTTCTCACCCATCAGGAGCGCGTCTATTCTCGAGACCAGATTCTGGACTATGTTTGGGGCGGCAACGTCTACCTTGATGAGCGAACCGTGGACGTGCATATTCGCCGGTTGCGCAAGGCAATTTCGGTTGCAGGTCATGAAAACTATGTGCAGACTGTGCGTGGAGCTGGCTACCGCTTCTCAACTCAATTACACAATGTTTAGAAAAGGAAACCTCATCGTTGCGACCGGGAATGTTCACAGAGATACGTCGCATAGTGGTGGTGGGGCTGTTTACGTTTCTCTTTGGCTGGAATATTGGCTATCCCCTTGAAGTGGTTCTTTGCGGGATAGGCGCCTATATCCTATGGACCTTCCGTATTATTGGCCAACTCTTTAATTGGATCGACAAAGGTATGCGTGGCATACCGCCGGAGACAGACGGCGTCTGGGGCGAAATTAGCGACACCCTAAGCAGACAGCGCCGACGGCATCGTCGTACCCAGGAAAAGATGCGCAAAACCATCAGTCGAATCTCGCGCCTAACCGAAGCTCTTGATGAAGGTATTCTGGTCTTGCGCAGTGACTTAACTATTGATTGGTGGAATAGCTCAGCTACTAACCTGCTAGGGTTGCGCGCCAGCGATCGAGGCAGCGCGGTAATAAATTTAATCCGCGATCCCGCCTTTGTAGAGTATATCCATCGAGACGAATTTATAGGCTCCATAGACTTACCGTCCATTATCCAGTCCGATCGACTGCTTAAATTGTCGGCCTCAGGTTTTGGTGATAATGAAATTGCTCTAGTGATTACCGATATCACAAAACTCAAAAACCTTGAGCAGTTGCGCAAAGAATTTGTCGGCAATATATCCCATGAGCTGCGCACGCCGCTAACGGTTATGCGTGGCTATATAGAAACACTTCAGGACCTGCCAAATAATACAGCCACTGTAGAGACCGCTTTTGATCAGATGTCTGAACAGATAACCAGAATGCAAGCCCTGGCCGATGATCTTATTATGATTTCACGACTAGAGGCCGACAACCGAGAGCCTGTTCTTGAAGCAGTCAATATCAGTGATTTATTGCGCGACATCGTCTCTGAAGCACAGGCACTTAGTGATGGTAAACATAGCATCACTTTGGACTGCAAAGAGCAGACTTTGGTGCAGGCCGAGGCCAGTGATATTCGCAGTGCCCTGAGTAATATTGTCTTCAATGCGGTGCGCCATAATCCCGATGGGGCCAGCATCGCGATTCTCGTGAGTGATTATCAAGACTTTATAGACGTTTCAATTCGCGATGATGGCGTGGGTATAGACCCTATGGAAATCCCGCGTCTGACAGAGCGATTCTACCGCGGTGATAGCAGTCGAAGCGCAGTGACTGGCGGCACCGGACTTGGGTTGGCAATCGTTAAACACAGCATCAAACGCTATGGTGGCCACCTAGTGATCAACAGTAGGCTGGGACATGGTGCTGAGTTTATCTGCCGCTTGCCGAAACAGAGTAGATAGCCTTAGCCTGCACAGGTGTATCTATAATGTAGAAAATAATCGCCTTCCTGAGCTGGGTCTGGCTCACTCCACTGATCCTCAATCGACCAGCCTTTGGCGCAATAATGCGCCATTTCAATATATAAGCGTTGAATCGCAAGTGTTACTGACTGTTCAAATTTTGCATTAGGGCGCAGAGAAAATGCCTGACGTGATGCAAACATTTTATTAGGACTGTGGTTCATTGATCCGGGGGCGACAACAGGGCGCTCGAATATCCCAGAGGCAGGGTCTTTAGTACCATCGCCGTATAGCCTGGTGGTGTTTTTATACTCAGCTTTACCCAATACTCTGTTTAGAACTGGGCGGCTAGGTTTATTTTTCGACTCGTCGCACTCAATAATTTTATCGACAAAATCGGGTGAGTCAGCGTCATCGGTATCAAAATCGCAGACACTAAACGCACTTGTTGAACACAGCCAGATTATGCAGGTGCTGATCAAAAAACGCAGTGATTTCGAGTTCATACATAAAGCCTCTAGGTAAATGCTGCCGGCAATTTTAGCATCTGGATTGCTGTTGCAGAGAGTTTTGTCTACGTTTGATAAACAGTCCTATGGTGCTTAGCCGAAGCTGTTAGCAAAATCTCTATGTGCAAAAAAGGCGACCCCTGAGGTGCGCCTTTTTAAACACCGTCTAATACTAGAACTTATGTTCCATACCTAGACCAAAGGCTGTATCTTCTTTGTCAGCTTCACCTACAGACGAGTCTGTATGGTCAGTATAAAACACATAGAGCTTAGTGCCTTTGGCGAGTTTGTAATCAGCACCTAAGGACATAGTCTGTTCTTCGTCGCCATCAGCGTCATCTTCTATGGAACCATACTGAGCTTTCAAGGTAGTTTTCTTGTCGAGTTTGTAAGCTGCACTCACAAAGAAACCTGATTCGTCCTTAGTGCCTAGATTATCTTCGTTCTGCTGATACATAACCCCTAGTTTGAGCGCATCTATGTTGTACTGCGCAACTATGCGCATAAGGTCTTGGTTGTCGACATCCTGATCGCCGGCAACAGCAATATAGAGGTTACCTTGACTGTAGCTCAGCGAGTAAGAAATACCATCAGTAAGGCCAGTATCATCTTGGCCATCGCCATCAATATCAGTGCCTTCGCCTGGAATCATAGCAACAGTAGTCGAAAAGCCATTCATCTTTGGCGAGCTATAGGCAACAATATTGGAAACGCGATTTTCCCCTTCAAAGGTGTTTTTAATATCGCCTTCGAGGTCATTAAATAGATCGATCTTGTTCTGTGCCAGTTTGGTCGGGGAATCATGTTTGCCCGCCCATACAGTACCGAAACTGCCTTTGATGCCACCCATGATATTGCGTTGAGTAAAGGTCTGGCCTTTGCAGTCGCCATCATCAACACACATCTCAAATTCAGCTTTATACACGGCGTAGAGGCCGTCAGCAATTTCGGTCTTACCTTTGACACCTAGGCGTGAAGCATTGCTATTAAGCTTCCATGTGTCAGTTGTGCCATTATCTGCATTTACCACAGAGACATTTACCTTGCCATAGATGGTGCCATCAATTGGTCCAGCAGCAAAACCATGTGAGTTGAAGCCCATGGTCGATGCAATAGCTGCTGCGAGTATTAATTTGTTCATGCTCAAGTTCTCCAAAAAATATAAGTGACCAGGCCTAGGCCTAGAGTCTGTCACTGTTCAAAGTATCAGACGCGGGAGAAATATATGTGCCTTATATGACAGTAATATGACAGATAGCTGCTGAGTCCGTTATTACCCCCAATCTGGACAAGGCACTGCTAATTAGTCGTTACAATATTTTTAAAGGGCAAAATTTTAAATTAATGTTTATGTCACATTTCTGTCATATAACTGCACTACAGTGATCGCCATGTAAAAACGTTATAGCAACTAATTGCGTACTATAGGAGTTACATATGAACCAACATGTGCTGATTTCAGCCCTATTATTCACTATTGTTTCTATTACTGTCACCTCTTCAGCGCTCGCCCGTGACAGTATTGAAGTGGTAGGATCGTCTACGGTGTATCCTTTTTCAACGGTTGTCGCTGAGCGCTATGGCCGCGCTAGCGGCAAGCCTACGCCAAAGATTGAATCAACCGGTTCGGGGGGCGGCATGAAGCTGTTTTGCTCTGGCGTTGGCACCAACTATCCAGATATCACCAATTCATCGCGCCGTATAAAAGCCTCTGAGTTCAAAAAGTGTCAAACCAATGGCGTAAAAGATATTATTGAAGTTCAAATTGGTTACGATGGGATTGTTATCGCTAACTCAGTTACCGTTGCGCCGATGAAGTTAAGCCGCAAAGATATTTTCCTCGCACTGGCCGCGCAGGTTCCGGGTGCCACCGAAGGCGAACTCATCGACAACCCCTACAGTACTTGGAAACAGGTTAATTCAGCGCTGCCAAACATTGCTATCGAAGTCTTGGGGCCTCCGCCAACCTCTGGCACCCGTGACGCTTTTGCCGAACTAGGCTTGGAGGGTGGTTGCAAGGCTATTCCCTGGATCAAGGCAATGAAAAAGACTGACAAGAGTGCCTATAAAGCACTGTGCCATACGGTGCGTGAAGATGGCCGTTATATCGAAGCTGGCGAGAACGATAACCTGATTGTACAGAAGCTTGAAGCAAATCCGGCAGCGCTGGGGGTGTTTGGCTTTAGCTTTCTAGACCAGAATGCCGATAAGGTGCAGGGCGCACAGATTGAATCTGTAGCACCGACCTTTGAATCTATCGCCGACAAGTCATACTCCATATCACGTCCATTGTTTTTCTATGTAAAGAAGGCGCATGTGGGTGTGGTGCCGGGTATTCAGGGCTATCTCAACGAGTTCACCAGCGAAAAAGCCTGGGGTGAAGAGGGCTATCTGGCCGAGAAGGGGATGATCCCGCTACCTACCTTGGAGCGAGCGGCTATGGCGGCCAGCACCAGAGGGCTGGTACCAATGATCGGTGGCGAAGCATTGAAATGATAGGCTTACTTTGTCAAGGTGCAGTCCGACTTTAAAAGCCGGGCTGTTTTGTCATTTAAAGGTTTTATCAGACGTATTTTTTTAAGGATGATGTTTGCCCTATGCAAGCGACAAACATACTTATTTTGATAATTGGACTGGGCGCATTCGCGTTCTTTTTAGGTCGTGGTCGATCAATTGCTTTGGCCGCGCCTTTGGGTGGTATTCGTAAACTCCATTCTCTGCCGTCTTACTATGGTCTGCATGCCGCTCTGTGGTGCGCACTGCCATCCTTGTTCTTGCTGGGAATGTGGATGATGTTTGATGACCCGCTCATCAACAGTATTGTTGTCAAGTCAGTGGCCTCAGAGATCGCTCCTACCAATTCGGCAAGCTACAATCTACTACTTAATAAAATAAGTAATCTGGCTGATGGTATATTGCCGCGCAAAGGTGAGAATGCGGCGCTAGTTGCAGCAGCAGACCATATGATCTCGCTGCGGGTTGTTTCACGCTGGTCTTTGACCGCGCTGTTACTAACTCTCTCATCACTCGGGTTACTGTGGGGCTGGTCGCGGATCTCGGCATCCTTTCGCGCCCGGCCGGTAGTTGAAAAGGTTATGCAAAATATTTTGCTGGCCTGCGCCTGTCTGGCGATCTTCACTACTGTTGGCATAGTGTTGTCAGTGCTATTTGAATCTATTCAATTCTTCCGCTCAGTACCTATCTTTGACTTTGTCTTTGGACTTGAATGGAGCCCACAGATGGCGATTAGGGAAGACCAGGTAGGCTCCTCTGGTAGCTTTGGAGCAGTTCCCCTCTTTGTGGGAACCCTGCTGGTTTCGGCCGTCGCCATGGTGGTGGCAGTCCCCATTGGTTTAATGTCGGCGATCTACCTTGCAGAATATGCCAGCAAGTCGGTTAGAGCCTACGCTAAACCAGCCCTAGAAATTCTCGCCGGTATTCCAACGGTGGTATACGGTTTTTTCGCCGCCTTGACAGTGGCACCTTTTCTACGTGATCTCGGTGCTAGCTTCGGCCTGTCGGTATCCTCCGAAAGCGCGCTTGCCGCGGGGGGCGTTATGGGGGTGATGATTATTCCCTTTATCTCCTCTCTTGCCGACGACGTTATTACTGCGGTGCCTCAGTCTATGCGCGATGGTTCTTTGGCGATGGGTGCCACTCAATCGGAAACTGTGCGCCGCGTTATTATTCCCGCAGCGCTCCCAGGTATCGTTGGCGGTATCATGTTGGCTATTTCGCGCGCCATTGGTGAAACCATGATTGTGGTTATGGCGGCGGGCATGGCGGCCAAGCTAACAGCCAACCCACTGGAGTCGGTGACTACGGTGACTGTACAAATTGTGACGCTATTAACCGGTGATCAGGAGTTTGATAGTCCGAAGACGCTGGCTGCATTTGCCCTTGGCCTAATGCTCTTTACCGTTACCTTGCTACTAAATATTTTTGCTTTGCACATTGTTAAAAAATACAGGGAACAGTATGACTGAGGCGTTGAACAATTTAGGCAAAATCAAAAAATCTCTGTCTCGGCGCAATCGGGCAGAAAGGCGCTTTCGCTGGTATGGTCGTATGGCTGTCTTTATTGGCTTGGCAGCGGTGATGGTGCTGTTTACAGATATCATCAGTAAAGGTCAGGGTGCCTTTCGTATTACATATATAGAGCTAGAAGTTACCTATGAGCAGGATCGTATTGGAATACAGAGCCTCACTGATCCTGAGCAACTAGCAACTGGTAACTGGGAAGCTCTATACAAGGCGGCCCTGCGCAATGAATTCACTGAGGTGTCTGGCCGTCGTGACAAGCGCAAACTCTATGGACTTATTAGCAGTGGTGCTGGTTTTGATCTCAAGGATCGTCTACTGGCCAATCCGCTTCTGTTAGGCGCGACAGAAAATGTATGGATACTGGCTGATGATGACATCGACACCTATTACAAATCTTGGTTAGACGGCGAACCCTATGCCGCCAGAATGTCTACAAAGCAGCTCCAGTGGATAGACGAGCTACATTCACAGGGTAAGATTCGGTTACAGTTTAATAAAAATCTATTTACCCGTGGCGATTCTCGTGAGCCGGAGCAAGCCGGGATCCGTGGCGCTGTAATGGGATCTTTGCTGACGTTATTACTGACCTTGCTGCTGTCATTTCCAATTGGTGTTTCGGCGGCAATCTATCTGGAAGAGTTCGCCCCGCGCAATCGTTGGACCGATTTTATTGAAGTGAATATTAATAATCTGGCGGCCGTACCCTCAATTATTTTTGGCCTACTAGGTTTGGCTATTTTCATTAATTTTTTCCATATCCCCAGGTCGGTACCTATTGTTGGTGGACTGGTCTTAACTCTAATGACATTGCCAACCATCATTATTACCAGCCGAGCGGCTATCAAATCAGTACCGCCCTCAATTCGTGAAGCGGCGCTGGGTATGGGTGCATCAAAGTACCAGGTGGTACTGCATCATGTGCTGCCACTGTCTTTACCTGGTATGTTGACTGGTGCGATTATTGGTATGGCTCAGGCGCTAGGGGAATCGGCACCCTTATTAATGATTGGTATGGTGGCTTTTATTGTCGATATTCCCGCTGGCTTTAGTGACCCAGCCACAGTGCTACCCGTGCAAATTTTTCTCTGGGCCGACAGCCCGGAACGAGCCTTTATTGAAAAGACATCAGCAGCCATTATGGTATTACTGAGTTTTCTAATTGTTATGAACACTGTTGCCGTATGGTTGCGCAAACGCCTAGAGCGGCGCTGGTAGAAAGGAAATATTATGACTCAAGCTATTACAGCTGAAAAAAAGAAGCCCGCTAAAAAAACTACTGCCAGGGCGGTTAATAGTCTGGATGTGTCAGATCATAAGGCGACGGTGGGCAAAAATTTTGCTGACAATGCCAAGATGACGATGCGCAACGTCAACGTATTTTATGATGATAAGCAGGCTATTCATGACGTCAGCGTGGATATTGCTAAGAACGAAGTGATTGCTATGATTGGGCCATCTGGTTGCGGTAAGTCAACTTTTTTGCGTTCGTTAAATCGCATGAATGATACGGTTGATATTTGCCGAGTAGAGGGTCAAATCTGCATGGATGGTGAAGACCTCTACTCGCCCAAACTAGATGTGGTTGAACTGCGTGCCAGGGTGGGTATGGTTTTTCAAAAACCCAATCCATTCCCCAAATCTATTTATGAAAATGTCGCCTATGGACCTAAGATACATGGCCTGGCCGATAGCAGGGTAGATCTTGATGAAATTGTCGAAAATAGTCTGCGTAAAGCCGGGTTATGGGAGGAAGTTAAAGAGCGGTTGCATCAGGCGGGTACCGGTTTATCTGGTGGTCAGCAACAGCGGCTCTGTATAGCCAGGGCCATTGCGGTTAGTCCTGAAGTTATTTTAATGGACGAACCCTGTTCAGCACTGGATCCTATTGCCACGGCTAAAATTGAAGAATTGATTGAAGAGCTAAGTCAAAATTTTACCATCGCTATTGTGACTCATTCGATGCAGCAAGCTGCGCGTGTATCTCACCGCACCGCCTACTTTCATCTCGGACGACTGATTGAAGTCAACCCAACTGAACAGGTATTTACTATGCCAGAGCATCAGCTTACTGAAGCCTATATTACCGGCCGCTTCGGTTAAAAAGGGAGAATACTATGTCAAAAATGTCATTTGAAAATCACATCATGAAACAGTTCGATGAGGAGCTGGAAGAGATTCGTACCCGTCTCATGGAGATGGGCGGCAAGGTTGAGCAACAGCTACAAAACGCGGTTCGTGCGGTGACCGAAGCCGATAGTGCACTGGCTGAAATGGTGATCAAGGAAGAAAAATTTGTTGACGAAATGGAAGTCGATATTGATGAGGCATGCATCTTGATTATTGCGCGTCGCCAGCCTGCGGCCAGCGATCTGCGCCTGGTTATGATGGTGACTAAAGCAGTCAATGATTTAGAGCGTATTGGTGATGAGGCCAAGAAGATTGCTAACCATGCGGTACTTCTAGCTGGCGAAAAAACTGGCTCTCAAGGCTACACCGAAGTGCGACATATGGGTCAGTCAGTGGTAAGTATGCTCAACAACGCATTGGATGCCTTTGCACGTTTTGATGTTGATGCGGCTATGCGCACGTTAGAAGAAGATAAAAAAATTGATCTTGATTATAAAACTGCATTACGAGAGCTGGTTACTTACATGATGGAAGACCCGCGCAGTATTAGTCGGGTCATTAACATCCTCTGGGTGGTGCGATCACTGGAGCGAATTGGTGATCATGCCAAAAATCTTTGTGAGCAAATTGTCTTTGTGGTCAAAGGCAAAGATATTCGCCACCAGTAACATAATTGCTGGCGACAAACCCACTCTGGCCACCTAGCCGGGAAGCTAGCTTTTAAAGCTAAGCTTTGGCACTGGGGCGACCACTTACCTGATCATGCCAGCGCTGAAGATTTACACAGTCTTCAGGAATTCGCTTTTTTACCCACTTGGCAAAATCGACGGTGGTCAGGGCAGTAATATCCGCCACCGAAAAGTAGTCGCCAATAATATATTGGCTCGCTGCCAGATGGCTATTTAGGTCAGAAAATAAATTATCTAGTCGCAACAATCCGCGTTCTGCAAGTTGCGGAATTTGCTCATAGTCATGGGGCCCAGGCATGGCCCGATGCTTAAACCCAGGTGATGCATTTCTAAACGCCTCTGCCACTGCAGATAACCCGTTAGCTTGTATTTGACTATTAGATGACTCCACCTGCGCACGCTCCACTGGGTTGCGACCATGTAAGGGTATGTCGGGATAGAGCTCCTCCAGATAGCGGCAAATAGCATTGACCTGGCTTATAGTAGAACCGTCGTCCAGGGCTAATAAGGGGACTTCGCCCAACGGATTAATGGCCTTGTATTCCTCAGAGAACTGTTCACCTTTAGCTAGGTCAACCTGTATCGTTTCGAGTTCAATACCTTTTTCGGCTAAAAATATTCTTACTCTGCGAGGACTGGGCGCAGTGGCGCAATCATAGAATTTCATAGTCTTACCTCTCATTATATTTGCGCGACCTGACCTGTAGTTTTAAGAAGTTCAAGGCGCTGCTCAATGGTTCTTAGAATACTGCTGCTATCCAAGCCTGTGTCGGTCAACTGCTCATTGTGTTTGCCATGATCGACAAACCGATCAGGCAATCCTAGGTGAAGTACTGGCATCACAATGCCCTGGGCGGCTAAAAATTCGCTGACCGCGGCACCGGCACCGCCAGCGATACTGTTCTCTTCCAAGGTAACCAGTAACCGATGACCCTCAGCGAGTTGGCGAATAAGAGCTTCGTCTATAGGTTTAACAAAGCGCATATCTGCAACAGTCGCATTAATCTGGTCGGCTACTTCAAGGCCGGAGGCCAGTAGCGTGCCAAAATTTAAAATGGCGACCTGAGTTCCTTCGCGTCTGACTACACCTCTGCCAATGGGCAAGGCTGTCATAGTCTTTTCAATTATAGCGCCAGGGCCAGTGCCTCTGGGGTAGCGCACTGCCGCCGGGCCATTATGCTGATAACCGGTGAAGAGTAGTTGACGAGTTTCGTTTTCGTCAGAGGGCGCCATAATCATCATATTGGGAATACAGCGCAGGTAACTAATATCATAGGCCCCAGCATGAGTAGCACCGTCTTCACCAACCATGCCGGCACGATCTAGGGCAAACAATACATCTAGATTTTGCAGGGCAACATCATGAATCAGCTGATCGTAGGCCCGCTGTAAAAAAGTCGAGTAAATAGCTACCACCGGTTTTGAGCCTTCGCAGGCCATACCAGCAGCGACCGTAACTGCATGCTGTTCAGCAATAGCTACATCTTCAAAGCGCTGGGGAAAGCGCTCGGCAAATTCATTCATCCCAGAGCCATCGCACATGGCGGGAGTGATCCCCACTAGGCGCCTATCCTGTTCGGCCATATCGCAGAGCCAGTCGCCAAAGACTTTTTGATACTTGGGCTTGGTGTCCTTGGTAGGTGCCATCACCGCCGCTTTAATACTTGGCTTGGGCTCGATTTTATTCAGAGCGTGATAACCAACAGGGTCATTCTCTGCCGGCGCAAAGCCTTTGCCCTTGTGGGTAATAACGTGGAGTAAAACAGGGCCATTAATCTCTTTAAGATTACCCAGAGTTTTCACTAGTAGAGGTAAGTCATGTCCATCTATAGGGCCAATATAATAGAACCCGAGCTCTTCAAAGATGGTAGCGGGCGACACCATACTTTTCATATATTCTTCAGTACGACGGACAAAGTTTTTGGCCTGAGGCATACCGCGCAGAGCTTTTTTGCCACCTTCGCGGAACTGGGTGTAGAATTTGCTCGACCAAAGTTTAGAAAAGTAGGTCGACAGGCCGCCGACATTATGGCCGATAGACATCTGATTATCGTTAAGCACCACAAGTAGATTTTTGTCCACATGGCTGGCATGGTTAATAGCCTCAAAGGCCATGCCTGCAGTCATAGCACCGTCCCCCATAACCGCGACGGTTTTGCGTTCCTCGCCAAGTTGAGCTGAACCCATAGCCATGCCTAGAGCAGCGCTTATAGAGGTACTTGAATGACCTACACCAAAGGTATCGTAGTCGCTCTCTGAGCGTTTGGGAAAGCCAGAAAGGCCGTCTTTTTGACGCATGCTGAGCATCTGTTCACGACGACCCGTAAGAATTTTATGGGGGTATGTTTGGTGGCCCACATCCCAGACAAGGCGGTCATTCGGGGTATTAAACACATAGTGTAGAGCAATAGTTAGCTCGGTAACCCCGAGTCCAGCACCAAAGTGGCCGCCTGTTTTACCCACGCAGTAAAGCATAAAGGAGCGCAACTCATCAGCCACAACCAGCAGCTGGTCGTTATTCAGATGACGCAGATCGGCCGGCGCATTGATACTGTCGAGTAACGGTGTATGCGGTCGGCTGAGTGGTATATCTGTAAATATTTTTAGCATCAGTTATTAGATCTTTGATTGAAATCGAATATTACACCAAATAGGTGCCTTAATAAGCCCGATTGATAATAAAGCTAGCAATAGAGCGCAGTGCTTCTGCACGCTCAGCAAAGGGTTCAAGACAGTCGAGGCTGTGCTGATAAAGCTCAGCCGCCTGACTACGCGCCTGCTGCAGGCCTAAAATCGAGGTATAGGTTGACTTGCCATTAGTTATATCTGAACCCTGCTGTTTGCCGAGCTGCTCGGTGGAGCTCTCGACATCCAAAATATCATCTTGAATTTGAAAGGCCAGTCCGATAGCTCGAGAAAATTCCGATAGCGCCTCGAGCTCCATTTCGGTACCAGCTTCAGTTGCCACCGCGCCCATCAAAACGCTGGCCTCAATTAGGGCACCCGTTTTATGAGCATGCATGTTTTTGAGCTCATCTAAATCAAGCCGCTTACCCGTGGCCGCCAAGTCGATGGCCTGGCCTGTCACCATGCCACTGCAACCACTATGTCGAGACAACATAGAAACTAGCTGCAGTGCCGTATCAGCACTGACTTCGCGAAGTTCACTTAGCTGCTGAAAGGCTAATGATTGCAGCGCATCTCCAGCTAAAATGGCCGTTGCCTCATCAAACTGAATATGGCAGGTAGGCTTGCCACGGCGTAAATCGTCATCATCCATTGCCGGTAGGTCATCATGAATCAGAGAATAGGCATGAATCATCTCCAAAGCGGCGGCTACGGCGACAGTGGTGACTGTGTTGGACTTACCAATAGCCGAGGCGGCCGCAAAACACAGCGCCGGGCGAATGCGCTTACCGCCGTTAAAGACAGAGTAGCGCATGGCTGCAAAAAGTTGCTCAGCAGGACCCTGAACAGCAGGCAGTGCGCTCTCAAGATGAGCGTCGACCTGAGTAGTGCACTGGTAGAGGTAGTCTTTCATTGCGATAGCTTAATCATCCTGCGCATCAAAGGGTTGGCTGACAAGTTCGTCTCCCTGACGCATCAGTAGTTCAACCTTTTGCTCGGCCTGTTTTAATGCCTGCTGACAGTCGCGGGCAAGCTTAATGCCCTGCTCAAAAGATGTTAGCGAGTCCTCTAAACTGAGGCCGCCATCTTCAAGGGACTCCACTAGAGCCTCGAGGGTCTCCAGCTGTTGTTCAAAGTCGATCGCTTTTTTTTCTTTAGTCACTAAATATCACCTGTTATATTAAATTAACTGCCTGACAGTGGTATGTCACACTAACCAACCAAACACAGTGGGTCAATGTGAAGTTATTTCCCTGCCAGAGAGCCAATTGAGAGTGTGTATACTGTATCTAAACGAGTAACAGATTAATATTTTAAAGGTTAAATATTTGAGGGGCTAACACCATTGAATATGAGAATTTTAAGATTAAATGTCGCAGGCCAGCCAATAGAGTGGCTTAACTGGGAGCAGGCGGTAGGCATGTATGCCCGGGACTTAGTCGTATGGACCCTAGGAGACACTGTTCGAGAGATCCACGGCGGCACGCAGCGCCGAACCGGTAAGCGCTCAGTAGTAGATTTATCCAGTATTATAGCCTGCGGTGGTGAGCAACTAGCTCGGCCGCGCACCAACTACCCTCTGACGAATCCCGCCCTGTTTGCCCGCGATGCCTATCTGTGTATGTACTGCACAGGGGAGTTTCCCGCACAAAAACTGACCCGGGACCATATTCATCCAAAATCTCGCGGCGGCATAGATAGGTGGGAAAATGTTGTAGCGGCCTGCAAACGCTGTAATCAGCGCAAAGCGGACCAGACCCCAGAAGAAGCCAATATGCAGCTGGTTGCGCTGCCCTATGCGCCCAATAATGCCGAGTATTTGGCACTTATCAATAGCCGCCGCATACTCGGTGACCAGATGGAATTTTTACGTGGTCAGTTCTCAAAAAATAGCCGGTTTCTATAGAGGACTCCAGCTTGATTGAAATTCTTTTATCAAAGCCCCTGAGCAAAGGTCAGCAGAATTAGAGCCGGACAAAAGAACTTCACATATACAGGCCATATCTTCCAAAATATCCCCTGCTCAACATCTGGGTCACCGCTCTTAAGTTCTTCAAGAATACTGTTGCGATAGAAAATCCAGCCAGCAAATATACATAGCATCATACTCAGCAGCGGCTGTGCTCGCTCAGTAGTCATAGTAATCACAAAGCCGAATAACCCATCAAAGTTAAAACAGATCAAGGTGCTAATACCAAATACCAGCACGCCAACCAGCCAGGTTGCCCTGTTGCGACTCACCTCATGAGCCTCCACAGCATAGGACACTGGCACCTCAAGCATAGAGATCGAAGAGGTAACCGCCGCAATCGACATTAATAAAAAGAAAGCCAGGCCGACAAATAAACCCGTGGCTCCCATGCCGTCGAACAGGGCCGGCAAGACCTGAAAAATAAGGTCAGGCCCGGCAATTAGGTTGCCGCTTTCGGCATAGATAGTGACTCCCAGATTCTGCGCCACAAAAATGGCTGGCAGCACCAGCAACCCAGCCAAAAACGCTACCGAGGTATCAGTGAGCGTGACCAGCGCGCCGACCACGGGCAAATTCTCATCAGCCCGAATATAAGAGCCATACACCAGCATAGTGCCAACACCCAAAGACAAAGAGAAAAAGGCTTGCCCCATCGCACTAACAATAAGTTTGGGGTCTGTTATTTGCGAGAAATCGGGCACCAAGTAATGCTTAAGCCCCTCCATAGCACCATCTTGAGTTAGCACGTAGAGAATAAGCGCGACCATCAGTACAAACAGCGAAGGCATTAAGCGGCTAGACCATTTCTCAATACCCTGCACAACACCAGCACTAATAATTAATACCGTTAACAGGATAAAGACGCCTGCAAACCCAATGTTGCGCACCAAGCTGAATTCCGTTAGCCAGCTGCCCAAAGACTCTAGGCCCATAACCGCAGTGAATGGTTCAAGCATAAAAGCAATGAACCAGCCCGCTACAATACTGTAAAAACTCAGAATCAGCCCAGCTGTAACCATGCCGCCAATGCCGGTTAACTTGCCAATGGTCTTTGCGGTTTGTCCTGGTGAAATAGATTGCAGCGCATTGACCATATTAGCGCGGGTATGGCGGCCAATAATCAGTTCCGCCATCATGGCGGGGTAAGCTAGCAAAAACGCCAGAATGAAATACATCAACACAAAGGCAGCGCCGCCATTTTCAGCAGCGTTGGTGGGAAAGCCCCAGATATTGCCTAGCCCAACTGCAGAGCCAGAGGCGGCAAAAATAAAAGCCAATCGCGAAGAAAACTCACCTCTTTGCATTACTGTATTCCTTGTTATTTTTTTAGACTGACAGATTCTAGGTGATTAACTCCATAAATTCGATTAATAAATTGTTTTGAGTCAAGTCGGCCGCACCTGACCATGACTGTGCTAGACTCTCGGCTCATGGGGGCGTTTTGGATTCGACGACGGTTACAAAACCTCCGGTGCATGCCGAGATGGTGACCAATCTCGTTAATCCAAAGTCGCAAACTTATAGTTGCCAACGACGACAACTACGCACTAGCTGCTTAAACCCCAGTGTAGTGCCGTTTGAC